>Ga0316197_10001414_pt1 | contig 17120 bp, 16 predicted proteins | sample OudBiesiAoxic_MG_FD_204939 | JGI IMG/M metagenome (GOLD analysis project Ga0316197, IMG submission 204939) | Coastal sediment microbial communities from Oude Bieten Haven, Netherlands - site A oxic | ecosystem: Environmental > Aquatic > Marine > Coastal > Sediment | place: Netherlands... | reverse complement strand
GGGGTGGTAACAGAGAAGCCAGCCCGGCGAGCAGAACGCGCAACACAGTGGGCAGCATGAGGGCGGCCCCCAGCAACAGGCAGGCCATGCCCGCAAGGGCCAGCCACAGGGTTTGAGCCAGGGACCCGAGCAAGGCTGCCGCTGCCAGCAGGACCATTCCGGCCAACAGCATGCGCCGGTCCCGCACGGCCACCACCTGGATTTGCCAACTGCCCTTCCAGCGCTCGAGCAGCGGTGTGTCGAGCGCCTCGCGCAGGGGAAACAGGACGCAGAGGCCGGCCGCGATGGCTGTCATTGCCAGGGGCAGCCAGGAACCGCTGGGAACGAGTGCATCGGGGTAACTGATATAGACGCCGTAAAGCTGTGCCAGCGTGCGCCCTACACCCGGCAACAACCAGGCAGCCAACTGCGCGCCGAGCCAGTAGCCGAGCAAGCTGCCAGCCACCAGGAACAGGGCCAGCTCCTGCAACAGGCCTGTTTTCAGTTCCCGCCGCGTCACGCCCGCGAGCCGCAAGCGGCGGATCAATTCGTGGCGATCGGTGTAGCTGAAGGCAATCGCGTTGTAGGTCAGGAAGATGCCAACCACGAAGGCCAGCAGGCCCATGGCGGCCAGGTTGAGGTGGAAACTCTGGGTCAACTCCCCGGGGTCAGGCGTATCTTCCGAGCTGGTGTAGCGCAGGTGCCCGGGTAAAGCGTCACGTAACGCCACCAGGCGGTCTGGCGGCGCTGCGAATACGCCCAGGTAAGAGAGTTCGCCAGGATTACCGGTCGCTGCCTGCAACGCGCCTATGTCCAGAAGCAGGCGATGGCCGAGTTGCTGTCCTGGCACAGCGACGACCGGGGGCAGTTCAACACCGGAATCCAGGATGATGCGCTCGCCGGCCTGCCATCCGAGCTGCTGAAGCCGACCCGGCGCCGCCCATAACTGGTAGGGTGGAAATGGAAACCCCGTGAACCGTTCCCCTGCAGAGGAAGAACCGGCGGAGCCAATGCCCGTCATCGCAAACGGGTCGATACCAAGCAGTTCGAGGGTTTCTCCGTCGCCAGAACGCACCACGCGCCGCAAAACCGGCACCACCATGTCAAAGCCCTGCTGGCGCAGGCGAATGTAATCCCGCTCATCCATCGACCGCCCGTCCAGCCGGTGCTCGATCCGGCCCACCGCCTGGCCGGTCAGCAGTTGCTCACCCTTGTTGTAACTGGCCCTTGCCTGTGCATTGATCAGCAGGGTGCCAACCAACAGGACATTGGCGATAACAACGCCGGTCAGCAGGAAAAGACCCTGCAGGGGATGGCGCCGATAGTGGCTGAGCAGGCTGCGTAAAATCATCTCGGCTCCGGCATTCAGGGCACGGGCTGCAGGTGCCCTTCCTCCAGCAGCAGGCGGCGCTGTGCAAAGGCAGCCATGTCCTGATTGTGGGTGACCAGCAGCAAGCTACAGCCGGACTCATCGACAAGCCGCACAAGCAATTCCATGACCTGCAAGCTGAGCGTATCGTGCAGGTTGCCGGTGGGCTCGTCGGCAAACAGTAATTGCGGCCGGTGGGCCAGTGCCCGCGCAATGGCTACCCGCTGCTGCTGTCCGCCGGAAAGAACCTCAACCGGCCGATGCATCAGCGGCCCCAGGTCAAGCACAGCGACCAACTCCGTCATCCAGGGCCCTTCGTCAGCCATCCTGTTGAGCCGCCGCTGGAACAACAGGTTGTCCTTCACATCCAGACCCGGCAACAGGTTGAACTGTTGAAAGACAAAGCCCAGGTGACGGCGCCTCAGAAGCGCAAGTTCCCGCTCCTGCAGGGATGTCAGCTCTCGCCCCAGCACACGTACTTCACCCGCATCGGGTGACTCAAGACCGGCCGCGATTTGCAGCATGGTGCTTTTGCCGTTGCCGCTGGCGCCCATCAGAGCAACGCTTTCTCCAGGCCCAAGCACCAGGTCAACGCCACGAAGAACCTGCAGTTCGCTTTCACCATCATGAAACGACTTATAAATTCCCGACAACTCGAGACAGGGTTTCGTGTCCGAAACGCCTTTTTCGACAGATGTCATCTTGCACTGACCCTCCGGCGTTTGCTGAGATCATAGGGTACACTTTCACAGCCCACGGTAAACTGGGAACGATCGACTTGTTCACCCTGGCCGGGTTCCTGTCGCCGGGAAACTCGGCAAAATGCCTGTTCACTGGATGACCGGTGCTTTCTGCCCGACAAACGGGTGAAATTAGTCCGGGGGCTTGAACTATTTAAGGCCATTCTGGCGTAGACTATTTAATATCTGCCGGTTCTACCAGGGCCGGAGATCCTGACAGGTGGGCGTAATGACGTATCTCGATCTGTTTAATGGCTGGGAGAACACGGAGGAATTCGCAGCCAGGTCACTCATTTATTCCGAAAAGGAGTCGGCGGATGTCATGTACGTGATACTTTCCGGCGAAGTCGAACTCACCTTTCATGGCATCGCGCTCGGCTCGGAACGTGCCGGCGGTATCATTGGCGAAATGGCCATGATCAACTCGGCCAACCGGAACTGCACGGCAACCGCACTCAGCGACGTCAAGCTAGCCTGCCTGGACCGGAAACAGTTCAGGGAATTGATCGACCAAAGTTCCGAATTTTCATTTCACGCCATGGCGACACTGGCCCACCGCCTGAGGGCGGTAGACCGCTTCATCAGTACACAGCTCGAATAGAGACAGGAACTCGTCAAGGGTAGATTGGGCAAATGAACCTACTTGAAGTTTTCAAAGATTCAGACGATCTGGTGAAATATCCTGCCGGCGCTGTCATTCTCAGGGAAGGCGACCCGGGAAACCACATGTATGTCGTCATGGAAGGCGAGCTTTCAATCCTGATCAGGGACAAGGTCATTGCGACCGTCTCCGCCGGCGAAATCGTAGGCGAGATGGCGCTGATCAACTCGGATATCCGCAGCGCCACCGTGGTAGCCGATTCCGACTGTGTGCTGGCCGACATCGATCAGAGCAGTTTTGATTCGCTGCTGCAATACGTTCCGGATTTCACTATGCACGTCATGAACGTGCTGGCCGACCGCCTCAGTTCAGCCTATGAACTGATCGACTAGGCAAGATCGCCAGACAATCAGTCGGGTGCACGGTCCGCCAATGTAAACCGCGTAGACACATCTCCAAAATACAACGAGCCTCCGGCCGAGGCGGCCAGTTGGATACGGTCCGTTTCCGGTCCGGTCACTGAAATTTCAATAGTCCACTTCTGCCCTTGGCCATCCAGGGCGCTCATCGGCACAGGTGGCTTGCTGTCTTTTTCACCTGATACGACCGCGAGCATCACACCCTCGAGTGGAAATTCAGACTCCAGGTTCAGCACCAGGCGGTCGGTGTCGAGCCTGACATAGCTTAGTTCGAGTTCAAAATCGTTATTCTTCAAACCACAAAACCCGCTGTCATAGCGACAGTTCGGTTTCTCAACCAGTGGATAGCTCTGCCCCTGCACGGCCGCCTGCGGAGTTTCTCCCACAAAGTAATCAATAGAAAAATAGGCCAGGATCGCCAGTAAGGGGGCCACCAGCGTCGCAACCAGGATGTGTTTGTTTTTGAGAATATTCATACCGCCAACGTTAACCTTTCCCTGCCACGATGGCGAGTCTCCCGGACTCTTACGTGTTCAGGCATGTTGGTACAGGTGATTCCGGAAGCGCTCGAAATCGTTTTCGATATCCGGGTTTTTATGCACGTCATAGCAGACAAAGGTTTCCAGGGGCTCCATGCCCATAAAGCGGAAGTTCATATGCGAAGGGAAAAACAGGTCGTCTACGCCTTTTCCTGCAAACAGGTACTGCCCCGGATCGCCAAAAGCCGCGCGCGGCGCGTTGAAGGTCAGCGACAACATGTATTTTTTGCCCTGGCCCAGGCCGCCCGAACCGTAATGTGAATCGGCTTCGGCCCGGTGGCGCCCGTCGCCGTCATAAAGCAATCCGCCAGCGGCTGAGTACACTTCGTCCTGGTATTTTTTGAAGCTCCAGGGAAAGCCCATCCAGTTTACAGGTCCCTGTACAAAAACGAAGTTCGCCCAAAGGTGCTTCTCAACTTCTTGCTCGATGTCGTAGCCGTCCCTTACCTTGGTATTTTGCAGTTCGTAGCCCTTTTCCGCCAGATAGACATTCGCCAGCTCAACCAGGGCGGCATTCAATTGCCCCGCTGATGATTCGTAAGGGTGGTGGGTATTGATAACCAATGCATTTTTCATTGCCTGAAAATCACTCTCTAATTTTGTTCTTCAGGTATTTTTGTCGCCTGCCAGGCCACAGCCTGCCATCGCCCCTGCTCCCTGACAAAAGTGCCGGTATTGAAATACTGTGTCGGGGTGCTCTCGGCCTCCAGCGGCCGGGCTACCAGCCTGAAAGCAACGACTGCCGTGTCGCCGAACTGCTGGATCCGGATTTCCTCCGCCGAGTAAACCATCGGATCACCTTCGTCCTCACCGTCCAGCCCCTGCATGATTTCCGCTTTGCCAAATCGTGTGCCGGCGGACGAGGTATAGACCAGTTGCTCAGACCAGAATCGGTCATGTGCCATGGGGTCATTGCGTGAAGCACCGGCAAGAAAAGCATGCAGCAGGGCCGTCAGCACGGGTCCATCCTCCGGTTTGTATTCGGCACTGGAAACCGGTGGTGAGTGCAGCGCCAATACAGCTGTGAGCAGGACCGCCATGAGTCTGAAGGTGATGTTCATTTCAGCTTTCCCTGTTATGTTTGTTGAGGTCAGGATACTGTTTCCGCAAAAATAGCACGAATGCATCAACGTCTCCTCAATGTCACCCGGGATCTGGAACAGGCGCAAGACGCCCTGCTCGAGTTCTACGACCCGGACCGGCTCTACGACTTCCGGGTCGCCAGCCGCCGAATTCGCAGCATACTGAAGCAGAGTAGCAATCACCGCTCACGTGCCATGCGAAAAACCTGGGGGGGGCTGGCCGCCGTGACCGGCGATGCCCGCGACTGGGATGTTTTCCTTTTGACAGTAAAAAAACTGCTGGAACCGGACGCCCTCGACGCGTTCAGGCAAATAAACGAGGAGCAGATAACCGCCAGCCGTGCGGCCGTTATCGAAATGCTGGAGTCCGCACCCTGGCGGCGTCACCTGCAGGCATGGGAACACTATCTTGAAACGTCCGATGAAAATTTTTCTGACCCCGAAGCGGGCCAGGCAGCCCTGGACCAGGCGCTTGAAAGAGCCCGTCGCCGCCTGCTGTCCGCCAGGGCGACAGGTAGCGACAGGCGCTGGCACAAGTTTCGAATCTCGGTAAAAGAAGTGCGTTACGTGGCAGAAGCCAGCCCGGATGCCGCCTCTTCGGCCGAGGCGATTGAAACCTGTAAAAAACTGCAAACCCGCTTAGGCGACTGGCACGACACCGTCGTTCAGTTGAACCTTCTGGATGAACTGCAGACAGCACCCGTGCACGAAGAACTGACGGTATTGATTCAGTCCCGGAAAAAGCAATTTCTGTCACAGATTCGCGCTATGCTCGCACAAAACCCCCTGTTTTCCATGCCGCCCCCATGACAAGAATCCGCGCTCTCATATTGTTGTCTCTTGTGTTGATCATCGTGCTGGCCGCGGTATTCCTGCCGATTGATCAAATCGTCATGGCGCTTCGTGAATGGGCCGCGGCCGAACCGGGTAAAGCCCTGCTCGGCACGATGTTATTTATATCTGCCGGTTTCCTGTTGATGCTTCCCTCGTCACTGCTGATGATGCTGGCCGGTTTTCTGTTTGGTCTTGCGAACGGCTTTGCCATCGTATGGATGGCCGGTTTTCTGGCTTCCACGGCCGCCTTCTGGATCGGCCGCACGGTTGCCCGACCCTGGGTTGAGCGACGTGTGCGGCGAAAAGGGGTGTTTATGGCCATCGACAGGGCGATCCAGCATAAGGGATTTCTGGTGGTATTGCTGTCCCGCATCGTCATGCTGCTGCCCTTCCCGGCGCTCAACTACACCCTGGGCCTGACGGCGGTGAAGTTCCGTGACTACCTGGCCGGCAGCAATATCGGCATGATTCCACCGTATTTCCTTTTTGTGTACCTCGGTACGACCGTCAGCAATGTGACCGCCTTCCTCAACGGCAGCGTCTCGCTTGACCGCAACGAAATCATTGTCGGTGTCCTGGCGCTCGTCGTCATACTGCTGGTCGTGGCGTTTATCGTGCGCGCAGCCGCCCGAACTCTTAAATCAGAGTTGAAGCGCACGGCAGCCGGGTCCTAGATCACCCGGTGTAGTAGTAGCCGGAGTAGTATTCTGGCTGCAACTTCGTGTACTGGGCATGCAGAAATTCGATCAGGTCGAGCATTTCGGCGACCGTCATTTCTTCGCCGCGGTACGGCATCGGAGACAGGACTACCTCGCGGTGTGCCTGTTCCATCATCGTCTGGTACTTGAACGAAATATCCTGGTCCGGATTGACCACAGCGGTCAGTAGTTCACCACGGGATTGCACCCGGTACATTTCTCCACCAATCACCATTTGCAGTGGCGGTTTATGTTCCACATCGGGAAACTCGATTCCGGGAATGGTATGACAGGCGTGGCAATTGAAATCCACAAACACCTGTTCGCCCTGTGCGACGTCGCCTGCGGGCAGGACAAAACCCTTAACGGGTTTGTTGTCGCCGTAGCATGCTGACAGCACAAGCAGGACGGCCATGGCCGGAAGGAGTCTCCAATGTCTGTAGCTGTAAGACATCACTATTCCTCCCTTGCCAGTAGAGACACTATAAATATGGCAACAAACCGCTTGAAATTCAATCTGGCGGCGGCCGGAAAACGGTTTTGTCAGCGTAAAAGCCGGCGTCCTGAACGCCACCGGTCCACCAACCGGGAATACCCATCAGCGGCAACGGTGAGAGGTCTTTGGGTGTACGCAGCAGCGTGCCTTCCAGCAAGGCGTCGGCGAGTGCCGCGTCCAGTTCACTCACGCACATGGGTTGCGGCAAATGCAGGCAGAGCGCATGAGCGGTCATTGATTTATAAGGCTGGAGGAACTTCTCCAGGATCGCGTGCCCGCAGACCAGTACGCCGGACCCGGCCCAGGCATCGCGATAGTCCACAAACGCCGCTTGCCAGTCGCGTTTATACAGGGCTTTGAGCAATTGCTCGTTAGGGCTGGTCACGACCACGCCGCTTTCATCCAGCAGGGTCAGGGCGTCGCGCTGACCGCCACGCCGGCCGTCCTTCTCCGCGCCCAGGTTTTGATAGTGCACCGCGTTCATCGCTGACTTCAGGCTCGGAAAACGGCACCAGGCCAGTGCGTTGAACAGGTCGTGCCAGCTGTTCTCACGGGTGCTGACCTCGCCGGTTTCATGGATGTGCTGTTCGTAAGCGACGCCCGGCAATTCGGCAGCAGGACGGAAACGAACGGGTTTTCCGGCTGCATTTTTCAGTCCGGGCAGCAGTAGACGGTCAAGTGCTGCGGGGCCGGGAAAAACATCTGCGGGGAGGCGGTTCAGATAGACCCGGTATCCCTCCCAACAGGGGTGCTCCAGGTCAATATGTGCTTTCCAGTCTTGCATGATTTACGATGCGGGGCGGGGATCAAACCCTGAACTTCAACAGTAAACCACAGATCACGGACCAGACCCATGAAAAAACTGCTCACGGTTATTCTGACTGCTTTCGTTTCCACTTCAGCCTCTGCCGGCGACTATGCAAACGAACTGGCGCTGGTCGAGAACTGGCTCGCTTCCCAGCGTGCCTACGATAATGTGCCGGGGCTTTCAGCTGCCATCGTGCACGACCAGGAACTGGCCTGGAGCGGTGGTTTCGGCCTCGCTGATATCGCAGGGAAACAGGCGGCTGAAGCCGATACGATTTACGGCATCTGCTCCATTTCCAAGCTGTTTACCGGGGTGGCGGTGATGCAGTTACGGGACCAGGGCAAATTCGACCTGGACGACCCGCTTTCGGAACTGCTGCCGTGGTTCAACCTGGAACAGGCCCATGACGACAGCCCGGCGATCACGCTACGCGCGGTATTGAGCCACTCTGCCGGTCTGCCGCGCGAATCGGACTACCCCTACTGGATGGGACCCGATTTCGACTTTCCATCCAGTGAAAAGATCCGCAATAAACTGGCTGAGCAGGCCACCCTCTACCCGGCCGACCGTTACTTCCAGTATTCCAACCTGGGCCTTTCCCTGGCCGGTGAAGTGATTGCCGAACAGTCCGGGCAGGACTACGACCGCTACATTCGTGAAAACATCCTGCAACCACTCGGCATGGCCGATACCGACACCGGCTTTCCGGCCGATGCCCGCGAGCCACGCGTCGCAACTGGTTACTCCTTCCCGGGCCGTGAACAGGAATTGAAGGTCATGCCGCGGTACGACGCCAGGGGCATCACGCCGGCCGCCGGCTTTGCTTCCACCGCGGTTGACCTGGGCAAATTTGCGTCCTGGCAGTTCCGCTTGCTCGACGGCACCAATGACGAAGTATTGAAAGCCAATACCCTGCGGGAAATGCAGCGCGTGCAGTGGCTGGACTGGGACTGGGGCACGGCGCGCGGCCTCGCTTTCGGCGTATACCGCGTGGGCGGCCGCACATTGACCGGTCACGCCGGTGATTGTCCGGGCTTCAATACACGCCTGTTCCTCGATCCGCTCAGCAAGGTGGCCGTCGCCATGATGGCCAACCGTAACCGCGTCGATGTGGATGGATATGCCGCCGCCATTTTCGACATCGTGGATGGCGCCGGTACGGTGGATCAAGAACCCCAGGCAGATAACCTGGACGACTACATCGGCAGTTACGACCTCAGCCCCTGGGATGGCGAGGAGATGGTGTTCCGCTGGAAAGACGGCCTGGCCGTGATTTCGGTGCCGACCATGAGTCCGATGGACTCGCTGACCCTGCTCAAACACGTGGATGGGGATCGTTTCCAGACGGTCCGGGACGACGACAGTGAGCCCGGTCACGAGATCCGCTTTGTGCGTGGTGATAACGGCGACGTGACACATATGCGCGTGCACAGCATGGAACTGCCCAGGCTGGCGGACTGACCAGGCTCTTCTGTTACTCGTCCACCACGAAATGCGCACCCCGGCTGCGCTGGTTCAGCGTAGCCGCACGTACGACCATCAGGGCCGTCTGCACCGCGTTGCGCAACTCGACCAGTTCGGGCGTTACCTGGCAACCGCGGTAAAACGACTGGATCTCTTCGCGTGCCTCGAGCAGGATGCGGCGCGCACGGGTCAGGCGGCGCGGTGTGCGCACGATACCGGCGTAGTTCCACATGGTCTGCTGCACGAGGTTCAGGTCCTGCGCGATCAGCGTCGGGTCGGCCTCGTATTCGGGGCTTTTCCACGGCCGCGGCTCCGGCAGTTCAAATGCTTCTGAAGCGATATCCTGCACGTCTTTTTGCGCCGCGAATTTTCCGCTGGTCAGGCATTCCAGCAGGGATGTACTGGCCAGGCGGTTAGCGCCGTGCAAACCGGTACAGCCCGATTCGCCGATTGCGTTCAGGTTGCGGATATTGGTGCGGCCGTCCAGGTCGGCGTGTACACCGCCGCAGGAATAATGCGCCGCGGGCACCACCGGTATGGGTTCTTTGCTGATATCAACGCCGTGTTTCAGGCAGCTGTTGTACACGGTCGGGAAGCGTTCTTTCAGCTTGTCGCGGTCCATCGCATCCAGGTCGAGGTAAACGCAGGGCTCACCGCTTTCCGTCAACTCACGGTGGATGGCGCGGGCAACGATATCCCTTGGCGCCAGCGAGGCCCGCGGGTGAACGTCCTCCATGAAATGCCGGCCGGCCGCGTTGACCAGCACGGCGCCTTCGCCGCGAATCGCCTCGGTGATCAGGAATCGGGGCGCATTTTTTCCGTAGAACACGGTCGGGTGAAACTGCACGAATTCCATGTCGATGACACGCGCACCCACGCGATAGGCCATTGCCATGCCGTGTCCCACGGTACCCCGCGCGTTGGTCGTGTGCTGGTAGATCTGACCCAGGCCGCCGGTAGCCAGGATGGTCTTTCTGGCAATGAATGCAACCGGCTCCGTGGCCCCGGGCAGCAGGATCCAGGCGCCGAAACAGGTCAGTGGTGCGTAGCGCTTTGCCGCGCCCTCGGCGTTGTGGGACAGGGTCAGCAGGTCGACTGCCGTGGCACCGGAGTACAGGGTGATACCGGGTGTTTCTTTTACCTGCTGCACCACACTCTTGAGTATCGCGTGGCCGGTCATGTCCCGGGCATGGATAATGCGGCGGGCGCTGTGTCCGCCTTCCCGGGTGAACTCGAGGCTGCCGTCTTCATTACGGTCAAATTCAACCGGGTGCTCACCCATCAGCAGTTCTTCAACGGCTCGCGGGCCTTCTTCAACCAGTTGCCTGACCGCCGCCGGATTGGCCGAACCGGCACTGGCCTCCATGATGTCTTTCGTCAGCAGGCCGGAAGTCCCCTTGGTGTCATAAATAATGCCGCCCTGGGCCCGGTCGCTGTTGGCGTCGAACTCACCACCTTTGAACACCAGCGCAACACGCAGGCCGGCCTTTGCCGCATTCAGCGCATAGGCTGCGCCCGCGAGTCCGGCCCCGATGACCAGGCAGTCTGTTCGCATCACTTCCATCTGCCGGACGTTACCGCCAATAGGCAGTCGCGTCAAAGAAAGCTTGAGAGAAGCCTGTCATGAAGCGAAGATACACCGTAGGAGCAACCCAAGACTGAGAGAGAAGAGATGGCTTTACACCCCCTGGCCGGCCAGCCGGCACCCGAATCGATCCTGGAAAATATTCCTCGCCTGGTCAGCAAATACTACGCACTGCAACCGGACCTGTCTGAGCCTGCCCAGCGCGTCGCTTTTGGAACCTCAGGCCACCGGGGTTGTTCCGCCAAGCACAGCTTCAACGAGATCCATATCCTGGCCATCAGCCAGGCGGTGTGTGAATACCGCGCAGCACAGGGCATCAACGGCCCGATGTACCTGGGAATAGACACCCACGCCCTGTCCGAGCCCGCGTTGATCAGTGCAGTCGAGGTTTTTGTGGCCAATGGCGTCGAGGTCATGATCGACGACCGCTCCGGCTTTACACCCACACCGGTAATCTCCCATGCCATCCTGGCCTACAACCGGGGCCGCAGCGAAGGGCTGGCCGACGGGGTGGTCATTACGCCATCGCATAACCCACCTTCTGATGGTGGTTTCAAATACAACCCGCCCAACGGCGGGCCCGCGGACACGGCCATTACCGCCTGGGTCGAGGACCGCGCCAATGAATTGATTGGCGAGTCTTCCGGCATCAGGCGCGTGCCCTGGCAGCGCGCCCTGAAAGCGGACAATCTGCACCGCCACGATTTCATCACGCCTTACGTGGATGACCTGGGCTCGGTGATCGACATGGAGGTCATCAAAACTTCAGGCGTGCACATCGGCGCTGACCCGATGGGCGGGTCCGGCGTGCATTACTGGGATCCGATCCGGGAACGCTACGGCCTTAACCTGGAGGTGGTCAGCGAAACGGTCGACCCCTCGTTCCGTTTCATGCGTGTGGACAAAGATGGAAAGATCCGCATGGACTGCTCCTCTCCTGCCGCCATGGCCGGCCTGATCGGACTGAAGGACTCCTACGACATAGCGTTTGGCAACGATACGGATTTTGACCGTCACGGCATCGTTACACCAAGCGTCGGGCTGATGAACCCGAACCACTACCTGTCCGTGGCCATCTCCTACCTCTTTGCGCAGCGTAAAGACTGGTCCAGGGACACAGCCATCGGTAAAACCCTGGTCAGCAGCAGCATGATTGACCGCATTGCCGCCGAATCCGGTCGCACGCTATGCGAAGTACCCGTTGGCTTTAAATGGTTCGTCGATGGCCTGTTGAACGGCACCTTCGGTTTTGGTGGAGAAGAAAGTGCCGGCGCTTCCTTCCTGCGCCAGAACGGCACGGTCTGGAGCACGGACAAGGACGGTATCATCCTGGACCTGCTGGCTGCTGAGATCACTGCCCGAACCGGGCGGGATCCGGGTGAACACTACCATGACCTGGAAAAACGCTTCGGCTCGCCGGTATACGAACGCATCGATGCACCAGCCACGGTGGAAGAAAAGACCATTCTCAAGAATCTGTCTCCGGATCAGGTCACGGCTACCGAACTGGCCGGCGAAGCAATAACGGCCCGGCTGACCAATGCGCCCGGCAACGGCGCTGCGATCGGCGGGCTCAAGGTGGTCACCGAAAACGGCTGGTTTGCAGCACGCCCGTCCGGCACGGAGAATATCTACAAGATCTACGCTGAAAGCTTCAAAGGCGAAGAGCATCTGCAACAGATCCAGCAACAGGCCCGGGAAATCGTTTCGGAGGCTCTGGCATGAAGTGGAAAGGCCGCCGATCGAGCACTAACGTCACAGACGCAAGGGGTTCAAAGGTAGTCCGCACGGCGGGGGCGGGTGCGATATTGCACCTGGTAAGCCGTACCTTCGGCATCAAGGGCGTGCTGTGGCTGATCGGCATCGGGGTCGTACTGTGGATGACAGGCCTGGTCGATCCTTCAACCTTCCTCGGCGGCGGCGTACAGACCCAGCCCGGCGAATACCAGGCGACTCCCGAGGAACAGGAACGTTTCGACTTCGTCTCCGTGGTGCTAGCCGATACCGAGGATATCTGGAGCGAGGAGTTCCGCATTCGCGGCGCCTCCTACCAACCACCGCAACTCACAATTTTTACCGACCTGGTAAACACCGGTTGCGGCCAGGGCCAGGCCCAGATGGGGCCGTTTTATTGCCCGGCGGACCAGACCGTCTATGTCGACCTCAGCTTTTATGACGAACTGGAACAGACCTTCCGGGCGCCGGGCGATTTTGCCCAGGCCTATGTGATCGCGCACGAGGTCGGTCACCACGTGCAGAACCTGCTGGGGACTTCGGACAAGGTACACCGCATGCGCGGACGACCTGACTACAACGAATGGTCCGTACGTCTCGAATTGCAGGCCGATTTTTACGCCGGTTTGTGGGCCAATAAAAACGGCCACTACCTGGACCGGGGTGATATCGAGGAAGCAATGACGGCCGCCAACGCGATCGGCGACGATGCCATCCAGGGTCGCATGCGCGGCAAAGTGGTGCCGCATACGTTTACCCACGGCACCTCGGAGCAACGCATGCGCTGGTTCAACAAGGGCCTGAAAACCGGCCGGATGGAAGACGGCGATACGTTTGATCTTCCCTACGGGCAGTTATAGGGAAACCTCTTTCTTCAGTCCGACACCCGGATCAAGACGACCGGGCTCTTCCAGTCAACCAGGCCGGAAGCCGGGTCGTTGATCATCTCCAGGTGTTCCGGTTTCAGCTCGCCCAGGATCACATTGTGATTGTGCTCGTCTCCCGGCTTTTGAAACCTGCCCGGGAATTTTTCTTCCGCGATCAGTGATTTGAATTTTTTTGCCTCCGGGTACCAGGCCACGATATAGCCGTCGGATTTCCGATCCACGATGGCCCAGTGATAGAGGTTTTCCACTTCATCATCGCTGACGTTGGCATAAAGCACCCCGTCTTTTTCCTTCAGGGCAACGGTCACTGTTTCCAGGTGCAGGCCTTCGGGCCCGGATTCTATCGCGGCAAGCTGCAACAGACCCTGTTCACCATCCATCACAGACGACTCCACGACGCCGTCATCGGTCAGCCAGCTTCCCTCCCAGCCCGGGTCCAGCACCACGGGTTTTTCTCCGAGGGGGGACGATACATAGACCGAGGTGCATGCCGGTAACAGCAGGCACGCGCATACTGACATCAATACCGGGCGTATCTTCATTACTTTCTCCTCCTGCGAACCCTATAATTGTGACCTTCCCTTTCCTGTTTAGTTAGATAAATACGATGAATCCACGCTTCCGACACTTCCTGTCCGTACTTGCCCTGTTTTTGCTGCTGCCGGCTTCGGCTCACGCCGTGCCCGATACGGAGGCCCTGGAAGGCCTGGAGTGGCGCGACATCGGGCCCTACCGTGGTGGCCGGGTTACAGCGGTGACCGGCGTTCCCGGCAAACCCATGCTGTATTACATGGGCGCCACGGGTGGTGGCGTATGGAAAACGGACAATGCGGGGCTCAGCTGGGAAAATCTCTCGGACGGATTTTTCAAGGTCGGTACCATTGGCGCCGTGGCTGTGGCCGAATCGGACCATAACGTGATCTACGTGGGCACCGGCGAATCACCGATCCGTGGTGTAACGACCAGCCACGGAGACGGCGTCTGGAAATCAAGCGATGCCGGCAAGACCTGGAAACACATCGGGCTGGAAAAAAGTGGCCAGATCTCCAAAATACGCATCGATCCGCGGAACCCGGATATCGCCTTTGTCGGTGTCCAGGGCCAGATCTGGGGCCCGAACGAAGAACGCGGCGTATTCCGCACCCGGGACGGCGGCAAAACCTGGCAACACGTTCTCAAGGTAGGGCCGCAGACCGGCGCCTCCGACCTCAGGATGGACCCGGCTAACCCACGCGTCCTCTATGCAGCCCTGTGGAACCACGGGCGTAAACCCTGGTTCATCCATTCCGGCGGCACCGATGGCGGCATCTACAAGACCGTCGACGGCGGCGACAGCTGGAAAAAACTGGACGGTGGCCTGCCCGAAATGGTGGGGAAAATTGCGGTGGACGTCTCCGCCAGCAACCCGGACCGGGTCTATGCCCTGATCGAAGCAGAGCACGAAAAAGGCGGCCTGTGGCGCAGTGACAACGGCGGCAAGTCCTGGTCACTGATCAACGGACACCGCGTTCTGCATACCCGGGCCTGGTACTACATTCATATCGCAGCCGACCCCCTTGATGAAGACACGGTATACGTGCTGAACGTACCGCTGCTCAAATCGGTTGATGGCGGCAAGACCTGGGACACCATCCGCACACCGCACGGCGACCACCAGGACCACTGGATCAACCCGTCTGACAGCAAGAACATGATCAACGGGAACGACGGCGGCGCCACCATCACTTTCGATGGCGGCAAGACCTGGTCAACACTGATGAATCAACCGACAGCCCAGTTTTACCGGGTCACTACCGACAACCAGGTGCCTTTCCGGATTTATGGCGGCCAGCAGGACAATACGACGGTGGCCATCGCCAGCCGCAGCATGTACGGCGGTATCGGCGTTTCGGACTACTTCGACGCCGGCGGAGGTGAAAGTGCACACATCGCCTTTGACCCGGACGACCCACGCTTGATCTATGCAACCACCATCAACGGCACACTGACCGAGTACGACCACCAGACCGGACTGGAACGCACCATCATCCCTTACCCGGAACTGGTCTTTGGAAAAGACTCGAAGGACCTCAAGTACCGGACCAACTGGAACGCACCGGTTGCCGTGTCACCGCACGACCCCGGCGTGATCTACTACGGCACGCAAAAACTTCTGCGTAGCGATAACCGTGGCATCAGCTGGACCGAGATCAGCCCGGACCTGACCCGGAACGATGCACAGAAGCAGGGACGCAACGGCGGACCCTTGACCGCAGAAAATGTCGGGGCCGAGTACTACAACACGATTTTCTACATCGTCGAGTCGCCTCTTGAAAAGGGAAATATCTGGGTAGGCAGCGACGATGGCCTGGTCCACCTGAGCCGTGACGGCGGGGGAAGCTGGGACGATGTCTCACCACCGCACCCGGGTGAGGCCATGATTAACGCCATTGAAATCAGCCCGCACCAACCCGGCGCGGTCTACCTGGCGGTGACCGGCTACAAACTGAATGATTTTGCACCGTATATCTATAAAACTGAAAACCACGGCAAGCGCTGGAAACGTATCGACAAAGGCCTGCCTGAGAATACGTTTGTACGTGTTGTACGCGAAGACCCGGATCACCAGGGTTTGCTGTATGCAGGCACCGAGGCTGGCATGTTCGTTTCCTTCGATGACGGCGACAACTGGCATTCGCTGGACCTCAACCTGCCGCCTGTCCCCATCACCGACCTGGCGATTCGCCAGGGCAGCCTGGTAGCTGCTACCCAGGGCCGGGGGTTTTGGGTGCTCGACGACCTGTTCATGGTGCAGGCGGCCATTGACGGGATTGGCGACCAACCCGTGCAGGTCATGGCCGCGCAAAAAACCGTCCTGATGGGTAACCGTGGATGGCGCGGAGGAGACTTTGATGCCTCAAACCCCGCCCCGGGCGCACGTATCTACTACTACCTCGAGGAAGGCATCGAGGCGGGAACGGGCCAGCCCCTGAAAATCGAGATAGTCGACGCCAATGGCGAGACGGTCCGCCTCTACTCCAGCGAGGAGTCGGACTACGAGCGTTGCATGCTGCACAATTCAGACCCCCGGCGCCCGTACAAACCTTCTTACCCGCCGGCAAAAGCCGGGCTGAACCACTGGAACTGGAGAGGTGACCGCCAGGGTTTTACCTGTGTTGAAGACATGACCTTGTTTGCCGGATTGCGAGGCCCCGGGGCGCCTGCGGGACGCTACACGGCCCGCGTGACGGCAAACGGGCATTCGGACGAGGTATCGTTTGAGCTGGCGCCGGACCCGCGCCATAAGGCTACCGAACAGGAAATAGCGACCTGGTCCGATCGTGTCGATGAAACGGCGCAACTGCTGGAAACCCTGCTCAGCAGCCTGGCCGACCTGCGCAAGGCTGAACGCCAGGTCGAGGCGTTGATGGAAAACCATCCGGGCAATCCCGAGCTGGAACAATCCGGCACAGCAGCCCTGCAGGCCATTGAGGCATGGGACCACCAGGTCATCCAGCCGATGCACCAGACTTACGAAGACGAAGACGCGTGGGAGACCATGCTGGCTGGCCAGGTCCGTTTCCTGCTTGATGTCCTGGACCGCACCGGAGCACCAGTGACGCAGGGTGCACTGGACCGGCTGGCTGACCTGGAGTCACAGGTCGACGGGCTGGTAACGGAGAAAAACAGGATATTCGATGAGCTCGTGGAACCCATCAACAACTGGGCCAGGGCGAACGCTGTTCCCCATATTGCCTTTTAAGTAAGGCTATTGAAAAAGATCCCGGATCAAGTCCGGGATGACGTATTTCTGCTTAAGGCCAGAGCCAGCCAAAGGTGGCTGCCGTCACCACTGCGTAGATAAATCCATCGAGCATGTATTTCAGCGTGGTTTTCCAGGCGCGC
>Ga0316197_10001413_pt1 | contig 17132 bp, 11 predicted proteins | sample OudBiesiAoxic_MG_FD_204939 | JGI IMG/M metagenome (GOLD analysis project Ga0316197, IMG submission 204939) | Coastal sediment microbial communities from Oude Bieten Haven, Netherlands - site A oxic | ecosystem: Environmental > Aquatic > Marine > Coastal > Sediment | place: Netherlands... | reverse complement strand
CAGCGCGTTGAGAGTGTTCGCGATCCGATTCGCAACCGTCATCACGCGGGCGACCTCTTCGACATCGCGCGTCGTTTGAGCGCCGAGCTCCGCGACGAGTGCTTCGTGCTGCGCATCGTCGGAGACAGGAGCGAAATCCGTCTTCGTGCGCTCGCGGGCGTACGCGAGGGCGAGCCACGTCCGCCGATCGAGGACCTCGGGGTCCATGTTCTCGAGAGCGGCGAGCTCCGCGTCGGTGACACCTGCCTCCAGCGCCATCCGGGTGTGCGCGTGCTCGCACATGCGGCAGGCGTTGGCTTGCGCGACCGCCACGACGACCTGTTCTCGGAGCGCACGCGGCAGACGTCCACCGATCCAGATCGAAATGAGTGACGGTGCGCGCGTCAGCACCGATAGGAGGTCCCGGAAGAGCGCGGGCACCCGATAGACGCGAGGTATTGGACGGAGACTGTCCAGCGGCACCTCAGCCTCCTCCCGTGCCGAGTAAGGTCTTCACCGTCGCGTGCATCTCATGCAGGCGCTCGCTCATGTGGTCGATTTGTTTCGCGTCGAGGAGCTCATAGACGAAGTGGAGTGTCTTCCGCCCGTCTGCGCGCCGAGCTTCGGGGGAGCGTGTGCCTGGCCCCCAATCTTCGCGCTGTTCCCAGGCGTTCCACAGCAGAGCACGAACCGCAGGCGCGTCCGGATGCTTTCGAAGCTCGTCCGCGATCTGTGCAAGGCGTTGCTCGTCTGCCCTGAGCCTGTCCGCCGCTTCATCCGGCATCGACGCGACGTATGCGCGAATGGCATTCTCTTGTGCGTCGCTCAGGCGGCCGGTCCACTTCGCGATTGCGTCGACGAATTTCTCCTGTCGCGACTCGAGGCGCTCTTGGGGTGGCGCGTTGAGCTCGTCACGGGTGTCTTGAAGCCGCGCGTCGAGCTCGCGCTCGGCGTGATCGATTTGCTCGTCGCTCAGGGTCGCCAAGATCGGCGCCGCCTCGTCGACTATCCACGCCACCGCCTTGTCCATGAGGATGTCGACCTGCCGCTCGATGACGAGCATGTTCTCCTCGCTCATGCCTTTTGCGAGCGAGCGGTCGACGGTGGCAACCAAGAGATCGATACGTGGCCCGAGGAGCTCCGGCGCCGACGCGATGGCCCGATCGACCGCGCCTCGCGTGGCCTCACGTTGGGCGTCATCGAAGTCGAACACCGAAGAGATCTTGTTCGTCGCCCACTTGGCGCCGAGGTTCTGCAGCACGCCGGTGCAGCCGGCCGCAAGCCCGATGGCAAGCAGCAAGGAGAGCCGAACCGCTCGTCCGAGGCGGCGCTTCGCGTTCATGAGAGCAGCCGCGAAAAGAACGCGCTCATCTGCGCGCTCAACAAAGTCATCAGGAGTGTAAACGGCAGGACACCCAGCATCGTTCCGAAGAGGAACGGACGGAAGCGCACGCGGGAAACTCCCAACGCGAGTTGAAGTGCGGGCGTCGTGTAGAAGAGCAATCGCAGAAGCGCCACCGTGCGGAAGCCATCGTCGGCGAGCTTGTCGTCGAGCTTGCGGATGCGCGCGGGCGCTCGGCGCTGGGCCCACTCTTGGGCCACGAAACGGGCGACTGAGAAAGCCAGCACCGAGGCAAGGACGGCGCCGAGCCAACTCAGCAGCACAGCCTCGGCGGGAGACCAGATCAGAGGCGCGCTGAGTAAGAAGAACAGCGAGCGAACCCCGAGGGGTTGGAGGAGCGCATAGGCGGCAACGAACGCGACCCCGCCCCAGGCTCCTGCCGCGCGAATCCACCGCTGCACTGCTTCCGCGTCGATCGCTCGGGGGGCTCCGCTGGCATAGAACCAGACGATGGCGACGAGAAATGCGAGCGCCAGGCCGAGCTTGATCCGCATGGACGAAGCCTAGTGCCAAATTCCCAGATTTCGGCCCATTTTTTTCCGCTTGCGGCCCCCTCGAGCTGCCCGTGGCTGGCACCGGCGCGCTTTGCTGCGGCGATCGGGGTCTACGCCGCGTCTGAGTTGATGATGCTCCTCAGCTACACGTGGATGAGCGTCGTTCCCCTGTGGGAAATGTGGCGGCGCTAGCGGCGACAGACATTGCGGCGACGGTACCACGGTTTGCATGCTAAGAATGGGCCGTGGCCGAGGATGCGAAATCTGGAAAGCGGGTCGTCGCGATCATGCTGGCGATGGCGGTCGGGGTCGCCCTGATCGGCTGGTATGCCGCCTCGCGGGTCGAGCGGGAGACGAAGGCGCGGCAAGGGACGGCGGGCGAGACCGCGGCAGTGCTGAGCGACGGCGTGCTCTACGAAGCGACCGCGGGCGACCCGGCGCTGGTGGTCGCCAAGGACGTGGGCTCCGGCAAAGAGCTCTGGCGCGCCGAGCTCGGCGCGCTGACGGCTCAGCCTACGCTCACGGTTAGCGAAGAGCTTATCGAAGTGGAAATCGCGGGCACGCCCTGGATGACGCTGGACCGCGAGAGCGGAGAACCCGTCGAGTGAAGGCGGGCGCCGCGCCCGAGGTGCTCGAGGGAGGCTGCCACTGCGGCGCCGTTCGGTATCGGCTGACTGTGCGCTCTCGCGACGGGGTCGAGTGCAACTGCAGCATGTGCGCGAAGAAAGGCTACCTGCATTTGATCGTACCCGAAGAGGACTTCGAGCTCTTGCGGGGTGCCGACGCGATCACGACCTACACCTTCGGCACGCACACGGCCAAGCACCACTTCTGCAGTGAGTGCGGCATCCACTCGTACTACCGCCCTCGCTCTCACCCGGACAGCATCGACGTCAACATCCGCTGCCTCGATGGCGTCGACCCGGCCGACTTTCGCTTCTACGCCTTCGATGGACGGCACTGGGAACAGAGCGTCGAGGCGTTGCGGGAGAACCAACGCGGCGAGGATTGATGCGACGAGTAAGAGTGGCGTCTCACGATGGTCAGTCCAGGGTGACGTGTACTTTGCGGATCTGACCGTCGAACTCGAAAGGGCGGCGCTCGGCGTAGGCTCTCGACACGGGAGAGCCGAGGTCAGCGCCGATGTCGAGGGTCTCGCTCGCCGTGAACGCAAGCGGTACCGTTCGCTTCAACTCGGCCTTGCCGACCTCCCGGCCGTCGACGACGAGGGTTAAAGTACCTGGCTTGCCCGGAGCCGTGATCTCGGTGATCGCTCGGATGGTATGGCGGCCCGGTGACAAGCGCGCAGCGCTCTTCGTGCCGTACCGCTCGATGATCATCATGTTGTACTCGTAGAACAGATACCCATCGTCCAAGTAGAGGGTAAGCCCACCCGAGGCGCCACCAAGCGCGTACAGCACCCCGCTCGCTCGCTTCCTGACCTCGACTTCGACGACTACCTCGTTGCTTGCCCTACCGAGACCGGGCGCGGTGAATTCCGGCATGCGGCGAGTGTTCTGGCTGAACGTCCACTCTCGGTAGGGGGACTTGATGACGTCCCCGGGATGTATGCGCAGCCAGTTCCCGGCCCCGATCGGGAAGTCCCGGTTGTCCCGTGCCTCCCTCAGAAATAGCACCTGCATTTCTGCGAGTTTTTCGGGATGGACGGCGGACAGATCGGTTGCCTGTGAGAAATCGTTCCGGAGGTCGTAGAGCTGCCAGACGTCGGCAGCGGAGTCCCAGTCAGCGATGTTCGACTCCGCAGCCCGCCAGGGAACGAAGGGCCCGAAGGTACTGGCGAACCATCCGTCGTGATAGATGCCACGACTTCCATTGTTGTCGAAGAATTGGGTCTTCTTCCGCCCCTCGGCGGCGCCATCTCGAAAGGTATAGGCCAGGCTCGTGCCGTCGATTGGCATCTGCTCGTGGCCATTGACGACCTTCGGGTGCGGGATCCCGAGAACCTCGTAGAGGGTCGGCGCAATGTCGACGACGTGGTGAAACTGGGACCGCATGGTGTCGTCCGCCCCCAGCAACTTGGGCCAGGAAACCACCATCGGGTTTCTGGTCCCACCGAAATGAGCCGCAACTAGCTTGGTGCTTCGAAACGGGGTATCGCCGGCCCAGGCCCAGCTCGCGTGGTACATATTGTCCACCTCAGCCGTGCCCAACACGTCGAGGCCGCCGAGCTCTTCGAGCGCGGACAGTTGCTGCTCAACCGTATTGGGGATTTGGTTCTGCGCGAGGAGCTCGCTGATGCTACCCCGCTGACCCTCGGCGCTCGAGCCGTTGTCGCCGACGATATAGAAGATGAGAGTGTTGTCCCGAAGCCCGCGCTCCTGTAGCCCGTCGACGAGCGCACCCACTTGAGCGTCCGTGTGCTCGACGAAGCCCGCAAAGATCTCCATCAAGCGCGTTTGAAAGGCGCGTTCTCCTTCTGGAATGCTCTCCCACGAGTCCATGCGCGGGTCCCGCTCGGTGAGCTTCGTACCAGGAGGAATGATGCCCATATCCAACTGCCGCCGGTACACACGCTCGCGGTAGGCATCCCAGCCATCGTCGAACTTGCCCTTGTACTTGTCCGCCCACTCCCTGAATACATGGTGAGGGCCGTGCACTGCACCCGGCGCCCAGTACATGAAGAAAGGCTGGTCCGCTGCAAAGGCCTGATGCTCATCGATCCACCCGAGCGCCTTGTCCCTCATGTCTTCAGTTAGGTGGTAGCCGGGATCATCGTGGGGCGGCTCCACCGGATCGTAGTTTTCGTAGAGGCGGGGTTCATACTGGGACGTCTCGCCGGCGAGAAAGCCGTAGAAGTATTCGAAGCCGTAGCCATTGGGCCACCGGTCTTTCGGGCCCATGCTCGTGGTCTCTGTAGCAGGGGTGTTATGCCACTTCCCAAAGGCGGAGGTCTTGTAGCCATACTCCTTCAAGACCTCCGCGATGGTCGCCGCGGTCTTCGGCATGACGCCCGTGTAGCCGTCGAAGGCGACAGCGCGCTCTGCAATGGTCCCGGAGCCGACCCGAGTGTGATTGCGTCCAGTGAGCAGGGCCGCGCGCGTAGGAGAGCAGATGGAGGTCGTGTGGAACGCGTTGTACCGGATGCCCTCCTCGGCAAGGTGGCTCAGCGTCGGGGTGTGCGCCTCTCCGCCAAACGTCTCGGCGACACCAAACCCGATGTCATCGATCAGGATGATCAGGATATTTGGCGCGTCTCGCGGCAGCCGCTGGGGCTCATCGGGCCACTCCATCGTCGAGTCTTGAAGCCTGGGCCGCGCCACGCTCTGCGATCGGGACGGCGGAAACGGCAACACGGTGCCATCGCTCGGCGTGCTCACCGCGGCGGCCGGGCCGTCTGCCGCGGGAGCGCTCGAGCGATCACACCGGGTAGTCAACATCGCCATCATGGCCAGCGCCAAGATCGCGGCAGTTCGTGCGGGCAGCAGGTATGATTTTGGCATCGCGGATCTCCGGCGTCGGGTCGCTAGTTTGTACCGGGTTCGCGCAAAGGTAAACGGTTGGCGACCGTGCTAGGTTCTCGCGTGCCCATGCCACACCGCGATGAGGAGAACGCTGAGCCGCGGACGCCCGCGCGAGCTGCGTCGGCGCTGCGCCACGGCCCGCGACGCACCTGGCTCATCGCGCTCCTGAGCGTGCTGGGGATACTCGCCGCCCTTCTCGCGATCGGGCTCTACGTGTTGGCGAACCTCGATCATCCTTGGGTGAAGGGAAAGGTCGAGAACATGCTTTCGAACCTCGTCGGGACCGAGGTCCGCTACGAGGGCCTCTCGCTCTCGCCCTTCTCGGGGTTGGAGCTCCGAGGCCTGGTGGTGGCGACTCCCGAGACGCTTCGCTCACACGCGCCGGACATGCTGCGACTCGAAAAGCTCCGAATTCCCATCGAGCTTAGCCAACTGTTTTCGGGAGACGTCGTCATCCCTGCGATCGATGGCGGTCCCGTGGAGTTGACCGTCGTGATCAGCGGCGATGGGCGCAACTCGTTCGGCGAGCTGATGCAGTCCGAGGGAGACCTGCAGGAGGCCTGGCCTCCGCTTTCCGGGAGCCTCGAAGCGTTCGAGGAGCTCTCCTTGGCCGTCGGGCCTGTTCGGCTTGGACCGATTCGCCTTTCCTCGATCGAAGTCACCGGGTCCGGGGCGCGGATACGGCAGACGAACCTCGAGCCACTGGGTTTCTTTTCCAATGGAATCTCTTTCATCGGGGAGCCGAAGGGCTCGGCGGAACTCCGCCCTGAGGAACGGGACGACGTGGTTCTGTCCGTGGTGGACCTCGCGGGGGACGGTTCCGTTCGCGAAGCGTATCTCGTTCCAAAGCTCGAGGTTCGGCTGCAAAGCGGTCATGTGCTCGAAGTGAGCGCGGATGCGGAGCTTCGCAGGCAGTCGCTCTTTCCGGAGCTTCGTCCGGTTCGTTCACTCCTGCAGGTCGAGTCGAGCGCGACCTTCGATCCGGACCGGGCGGCAACGACTCTGCAGCTGAGCACCTTTACGCTGTTCGACTCGATGCTGGACGCCACGGGGACTCTGGTATTGGAAGACGTCGCGCAAGTAGAGGACGACGATTCGGAGGACGAACGGGCCCTCCCGGCGCTGCCCTTCGCCAAAGCGACAATCGATGCCCGTGGCGAGCTCGACGTCCCCTCGCTTCCGTGGACTTTCGCCTGGCTGAGCATCGAAGACTTCGCCGGCCGATTCGAGCTGCAGGGCATCGAGGTCGATGCGTCGGGGCTGTTGGCAGGTACCTTCAGTGTCGAGGGGAACCTCGAACGTGCGCTCTACGGTGAGGGCCCCCTGTCTGTCACCGTACAGAAGGCGGCGTTGAGCAGCTCCCTTTCCGCGCCAGACGCGCCCACTCGGACACTCGGAACACTCGCGGCCGAAGCGTCGATCGACGATCTGAGCATCAAAGAGGAGGGCCGCTTCGCCGCATCGATCGCCAAGCTCGGCACGTCGCTGAACGTCACCGATCTGGGCCAGGAAGACTCGGGCATGTGGGGCTTGCGAGGCAGGGGGTCGCTCACCGGGTCGATGCAGCGAGTCTCTGTGAAGGAACGGCGCGCCGCAGCCGAGTGCAAAGCCGGAGTCGCGCTCGATGTCGACCTAGCAAAGCACGAGGTCGCAGGAAGCGTTCCGGTCGAGTACTTTTCGCTCAGAGCGCGGGGCTACGATCGCATACGGGTACGCGACGCACAGCTCGACCTCGTCGCGAGCGACCCAACAAACTGGGCTACCGATGCGGGGGCGCCAAGGGCACAGGTCGACATGGCTGCCGAACGCGTCGCCGTTGGGAAGCGTCACTTTCGCGCACCGCGATCATCAGTGAAGGTCCGTCGAATGGGCGTCGACCAGTACGCATTTGGTGCTCGGCTCGCGGCCGACAGGGTGAGTTGGGGAAGTTTCCCTCGAGACGCCAAAAGCTCTTTCGAGTTGAAAGCCCTCGTGGATGCGCAGAAGCCGGCACTCGACGCGGACGCCTCCCTTGCCATCGCTGGGGGCGCCGCCACGAAGGCCTCGCTGCAAGCCTCCCAGAACGCTTCCATTACGCGGTACAATATCGCCATCGGCGGAGAGGAGGCTGGACCTCTTCTGGGTGCGCTGTTGTTCGAAGACGGCGGCCGCAGCTCGGACGAGCTGAGCTTCGCATTCGAGAGCAGCGGAGCGTTTCGGGGTCTGTTCTCCAAAGATGACTCCGGCGCCCTCGTGCCGTCGCGGGCGCCGCTGCGAACAGCACGTGGCACGCACCGCTCCGGGCTTCGGGTGGAGCGACTCTCTCTGCTTCGCGCGGGTCTCACGCATCAGATTCGAGGACTGAACGTCGAAGCTCGCTCGACGCACGAGTCCCCGGGGCGTGGATCTCTCGACGCAAACGCCTCGATGAAAGAAGCCCTCTATGGCGACAGCGAGCGGCCCATGTCGTTGCATGACTATGCGCAGAGCCTGGACGTCGCCTACGCGGCGATTCACGGCGCCCCCTCTTTCTCCGTCAAGACGGATGGCACGCTCGAACATCTGGATCAGCCGTACGTCCGCCAGTACCCGATTCGTGAGGTCTCGTTCGGCGCCGAAGTCGACGTTGACGATACCGAGGTCTTCGCAGTTCGGCACGCCTACATGCGCAACGCTGCGGGCGGCACGAAGTTCGAAGCCAAGGGTTCGTACGAAGGTTGGCGGGATGCGATCCGCGCCACGGAGGTTTGCACCAAGGGCCTCAAAGGGTGCCCGGAGGTTGCCTCCATGTACGGTCGAGAGGCAGCTACGGTTACCGGGACGTTCGAGCAGGACTTCAGTTTCTGGCGGAGCACCGAGCGAACCAAGAGCGGCGGATCCATCGTCGTTCCGTTCACCGTCGAGTCAGGTGACCTCAACACGTACCGAGTCCGCGCCACGACGGAGATTCGCGACGTGGTACTCGAACTTCCGGAACACGGCCTTCTCATCGAGGATCTCGACGCGTTGATCCCCGTGGACCAGGAGTTCGCAACGGCACCAGAGCTCTTCATGGTGCCGGCAACGGCAGACAACGCCATCGCGCAGAAACGCTTCTTCGACCTCTATCCGTTCACTGAGAGAGATAGTTTCCTCACGCTGGACAGGATGCAGCTCGGACAGGAAGTCGTCGGCCCCGTAGCAGCGAACGTCCACGTCGCAGGGTCCACAATCGCGGTGGACCAGATCCATGCGGCATATCGGAATGGCTTCGTCACCGGACAGTTCCGAGCGGATCTCAACCAGGACGATCCCAAAATTCTGTTCCGAGGGCACCTGACAGGTGTTCGCGTGAACGACGGGGATGACGTCCTCGATGCCAATCTAGCCATCACGTTCGTGCCGACGACGCTCATTGTCGAAGGAAAGGTGCAGATCGTCAGGGTCAGCAAGGAGCATCTCTACGAGATCATCGACGTGCTAGATCCCTACCACGAAGACGAAGACCTCAATCGCGTGCGCCTAGGGCTCAAGTTCGGCTACCCCAAGTTCGTGCTCATCAAACTCGACGAAGGCTTGATGAACGCGAAGATCGACCTAGGCGGACTCGCCGGCGCGGTTCGTATCGACGAAATCAAGGGCATTCCCGTGACACCTTTCCTCGAGCAATACATTCAGCCGTACATCGAACGAATCCTGTCTCCCTCGCTATTCTACGAGGCGGTGCCGGCCGAAAGTGATGACCCGCCAAAGGTCAGTCAGGCGCTGGAGGGTCAGCGATGAGACTTGCCAAGATGTCGATGCTCGCCACGATAACGTTGTCCGCCGTCGGATCGGCTTGCATCAAGGCGCCCCCGATCGCTGTCATCGACAATCGTACGGCCCTCGAGGTTCAGGCGTCCGGCGAGTACCCCGTGCTCGAGTTCCAAGGCGCCAACGCCGCGCTTCAGCCGCGGCCGAGCCCGGTTTCAGCGAAAGCGATCGTTTCCAAGGCCGGCCTCTCCGCTGCGGGTCACGATCTCGACCTTTTCGCGGTCTCGCAGAGCGATGCCAAATTCATCGACGACATGCTCCTGCGTGGCTGTCTTGGCGAGGCTCAGGATGGCTTGCTCGAGTACACACCCGACCACTGCGATGCCGAGGTGGAGGTGAGCGAGGTCCTGCGCGCCGCCAGCCGCAATAACCTCCACCGGAGACAGGTGTGGGAGTACCTCGCCTCCCAAAGGTCAGCTCAGTCTCCGGCCGCCGCGAGAGACGCATGGCGATCGGTGCACCTCGAGCAAGTGCGTTGCGGCACATGGATCGAAGAGGGCGGCGTATGGACGCAGAAGGCGTGTTGAGGGCTCCGTCGTTGCAACGCGCGCTGCTCCCGTGCTTGAACGCGCTCGCTACGCTCGTGGCGCTGAGCCTGCCCATCGATGCGAGGGCCGAGGCCCCCGATGAAGCCGCGCTCGAAGGGAGAAAACGCAAGCAGAGCCCCGCTCTGCTCAAGCCGAGAAGAGTGACCATCGGCGACAGCAATCATTTCATGGGCGTTCTCGGTCCTGGCGGTCGCTACCTCTACTACGTCACCGACGAGTACAACGCGTACGACCTCTTCGTTCAGTCTCCGGTCAGCTCCACGGGTCAGCCTCTTTTCGAAGCCTTCGGGGACATCACATGGCCCGCAATCAGTCTAGACGGAAAGCACGTAGCCTACATCCGCTATGAAACGGATTCCCGAGGGGATGCCTGCAAGAGGCGGATCCGGAGCAGCGGAAAAGCACGCAACGATCGCGAAGACTGTCGCAACACCGACGACGCAGACTTGCAGATCTACTGGCGCAATGATGGACGTCTCGGCGTCCTTCTTCGGGAACAACTTCACGGGGACCACGTTCTTCTAGACGGCGCCTTCGAAAAGCACCCCGAGCGAAGAGACGCGAACGTCGTGGGCTTGGCCATCTCGCCCGATGAACGCTGGGTCGCCTATGTACCCTTGTCCCGCGTTCGCGAAAAGGTCGGCGTATCGTTTTCGAACCGAACGAGCGCAGAGGGCATCCGCGTTCGAAGAGCAATCCCGGGCGCCGAGGAGTTTGGATACGAGGCCAAACTGCCGGGAGTCTCTGGGTACCCGGTCTTTTCCCCCGATGGCACTCATCTCTATTTCTCCCAGTTCCTCAATGACACGAACCGCGACGGTGTCATTGACGGTGAAGACAACGGGGTCCTGTTCCGTGTTCAGTTTCACGGTGACGGCGAGAAACCGGAGTTCGGCAAACCTCGGCAAATGACGAACGCTCGTTGGAACTGCCACTATCCGTCCGTCCGGGAGAAGCAGATGGCGCTCACGTGTGCCATGGACGACAACATTCACATCTACCTCTTGTCTCCGAGCGGCACGATCCCTGCCGACTGGGATCGAGAGCGCATTGCCAAGGAGACCGAAAGAGTGCGCGATCGGTGGAGCGAGTTGTTGCTCCGCCAACACTTGCTCGTCAGCGCGCCCGATGATCCCGAGCGTGCCGCGCAACTCAAGGCCCTGACCAAGCTGCATCTAGACCTCCGCGAGTACGAGGCTGCAATCTACTACGGCGAGCAAAGAAGCGAGCTCCTTCGTACCGAGGATCGCAATGACTGGTGGTCGGAGCTCATGCTCCGGCTCGCGAGGCATAGACGGGCGGACCGGGCACTTTCGCGGGGTCGCTTCAGTGAGGAGTATGTTTACGAGTCGAGAACGCTGATCGAGTCGGTGCGAGCGGTGGCTACGGACGATTCCCCCGATTCGGAGGCGCTTCGTGCTCTCGTACTGGCTCGAATCTATTGTGACGTGGGGGACAAAGCTTCCGCGGCGGAGCTACTCGCTCGTGTGGAGCTCGCTTCGGTAGAAGATGAGGCCGTTCTCGACTTCGCCTTCCAAGAGTTCGATCGGTTTTACGGCCTTCTCGCAGCCTACGAGACACGGCTCGCACGTCTCAAAGAGGTCGCTATGCACCGAACTTCTTCCGTGACCGAGTCACTTCGGCACAGCAGTCGCTTCATCCACGTGCTGCAAAGAGGCCGTCCCCAAGAGGAGAGGCTCGGCCGTTTGGTCGACGCTCGAAGAGGCGTTCCGGACGGAACTCGTCTTGCGCTCACGCTCGATCTCGAGATTGCATTGCAGCAGCTCACGGAGGACAACGCGGAGGCCGTTGAGGAGCAGCTCGTGAGTCTCTATCGCCAGGTCGATAACGCTCATGTCCGTCGCTACCTGGTCGTCAGTGCATTGCGTGCAGCCAATCGCGAGGACGTGGAGTCGCTGCAGCACTCGCTGCTCGAGCTTTGGGTCGAGTCCGCAGAAGAGGGTGACCCAGACAGGGCCGCATCCGCGAACCTCTATCGGATGGTCGTCCTCGAACGAGCCTATGGGGCCTTCGAAAGCGGAGACATGGAGACAGCCGCCCGCTATTTCGACAAGGCGCGTCGCGCGACGGACTCGCTAGCGGGTCATGTCGGCTGGATCGAAACACAGATGCGGCTCGGCGCAGATGCGCGAGCGACCGAGAACCAAGGCGAGAGCGAAGCGTCGAAGAAGTTCGTCGAAGCCTATCTATCGACGCGCGATCTGGGCTCCATTGAAACAAACAAGGAGCTTGCGAAGACCGTCGACAAAGCGAAAGAGCTCCTCGAAGCGTCGATCGACGAGGACCCGCAGCAGCCTCTCACGCACCTGCTTCTCGCGCACGCCTTGCACCACCGAGCGATTCGCCTCGGCGGGCGCGAAGACATGGCGCTTGCGGTTCGTCACTACCTCTTGGCCTTGGACCTAGCCGGGAATCGACCGCGCGTTCGTGCGCCCGCCCATGCGGGCATGGCTCTTGCGCAAGCTGCGCTTGGAAACCACAGGCGAGCGCTCGAGGATTTCGAGGCCCGCTTCGAGCTGCCCACCATCTCGACGGAGGAAGAGACCGCGCTTCTCTTGAGTTACGCGCGCAGCTTGTTTCACGTGAACAAGAAGAAAGAGGCAGTTGAAGCCGCCACGCGTGCGCTCGAGCGAATGCAGTCAGAGGGCGGAGTGACCGAAGAGCTCGGCCGATATGAGCCATTGATCCTCGACCGTCTCGCGCTCTACCAGCTCGATGCCGAACGCATGCAAGATGCACTTCAGACCCACGAGGCGCTCGAACGCTCGCTCAAAACCCATCCGGACGCCGCCTCCGCGGTCAACGAGGTCAAGACGCAGACCCGCCTCGCGACGGCTTATCTAGTCGCCGAGCGTCCACAGGATGCTTTGAGTTCCGTCACCCGAGGAGAGGCCCGCCTCGACGCTGCTGATCCCCTCCGCCCAAACGATATCGACCGAAGGGTACGCCCGGTCACGCACGAGTTCATCTATGACAAGGAGCAGCTACAGGTTCTCCTTTCCGGACTCGAGGCGACCGCAGCTCGGAAGCTCGACGACTTGCAGCGAGCTCGTGCCGCGCTTTTGTTTCGAAAGGATGCGCTGGACGCACGCTACGCTGTCGAGCAAGTCGATGAGGACCTGCTCGAGCTCGCGCGCACCTGCCTTCGGCTAGCCGACGTGGCCGAGCAAGAGGGGAACCTCGAACAGACGCGGGAATACCTCGAAGAGGGTCTTGCCTACGCGGAGCTGCACTCGACGGTGAGCGGAAGCGATGTGAGCGAGGTAGGCTTTCACCTACTCCGGGCGTACGCTTTGCTTCATTTCGAGGGCGACGTGGACCTCGCGCTCTACCAACGCGATTTGGAGCGAGACCTGCTGCGCTACTACGTGTTTCTTTGCGAGGTGCGCAATCCGGAGTGGGAAACGGAAAGGATGCGTCTCGAGATCTTTCTTTCGCTGCTCAGGATGGAGAAGCAGTCGTCTACTCGTCAGCCTCGACCCGGACCTGATCCCAAGTCTCGTCCGGGTTGAAGATCCTGATATCGTTGGCGGCCGTGGCGGTATCGTCGCCGAGGTCTTTTTCGTACACTATGTCGTCTTGATTGACGATGAACGTCTTGACGCCGGCCACGCCGTGCTCGGAGGGCCAGGCGAGCAACGCGAAGCCGCGTACCATCTGCCCGTCTTCGAAGTAGTCCATGGCGCCACCCGGTGCATCGGCGCCTTGCGCGTACAATATGCGGTAGAAATAGCCGTGGTACGGCGTGGGCTCGCCGCTCGCCGCCTTCCGGTACCCCTCGGCCGCGGCTGCCGCCACGAACGGGCCGGCCGGGCTCGGGGCTTCATCGCCCTCGGTGGGCCAGTAGAGCCCGTTGTGTAGCCCTGGGTCGCTGATGAGGTAGGGGGCAAAGAGACCGGCAATTTTTCCGTCGCGCCTCTTGGACGCGTATTCGTATTGGGCGTCGACGAATCCGTGGGCGACCCGAATCGCGCCAAGCTCGTTCCGGCCAACCCGCCTGTAGACGAGCTCGTCGACACCTTCGACTCCGCTGAAGGACCAGTGGCCATCCTTGTCTACGAGTGGCGCAGGCAGAGGCCAGTCGTTGGCGCCGACTTGGAGCACCTTCTGCCCGTCTCGGCCGTCCACGAGCTCGTGCTTCGTTCGATACATCTCGAGGAAACGCGCTCGGTCCTGCTTTTCGGCGACGGGATCGCCCCACTGCACCAGCGACTCACCACCGGGCCCAAAGATCTTCTCGAGCGCGGCCAGGTCGTGCGCCTCGACGGCGGCGACCAGCCCGTCGACGGCGGCTTCGGCCGATGGAAAGGAGGCGTGACTCTCGTCCTTCGGTTGGGCTTGCGGTTCGACTTCGGCCTTCTGTGTGCAGCTCGAAAGTGCGAGCGCGAGCCATAGGATCGTCGTCTTGAGCGGTAGTCTGTGAATGCCTGTGAATGTCCTATCCATCGTGAGCTCCTACCGCCGCCTCTTCGCTCCGCCACCGCCCTTGCTTCGCGCGCCCTGGGGCATGCTGGAGCGCCCACGCGCGCTTGCAGTGCGACTCGAAGCTCCGCCGCCGCGACCCGAGAGCTTTCCCTGACCGCTCGAAGACGGCGAGCGCTGGGGGCGCGATGACGGCCGGGCAGCGCTTCTCTTGGAGCCGGATTCGGGACGGGAGGCGGCGCCCGACTTGGCCTTGCCGGCATAGCCGCGGTCGCCGCCGGAGGAGGGTTTCCTCGCCTTGGCAGCGGACGCGTTTGCCTTCGCCTGTTTAGAGACTGCCTTCGACTCCGGCATCTTGCCCTTGTCGGGAAGTTTAGCCTTCGACCGGGCTTTCGGATCCGCGCCCGCGTAGCTCGACTTGCCCTTCCAGTCTGACTTCTTAGCTGAGTTTCGGTTGAGCTCTTTGAGCTCGGGCCGGTCGGATCGCGCCTTGGTGATCGGGCTCTTCACATTCCCGGTCCGCCCCTTGCCCCGCGGCTTGTCATCAAAGCCGCCCCAGTAGTTCTTGTTCTTGTTGACGACGACGACCTTGTTGTCGCTCAGCACTTTGTTGTAGTTCGACGAACGATTGTAGTGGTGGCTCGGGTGGTAGCCGCCACCATACACGGGTCGGTAGTAGTAGGGCGGTGGAGGCGGAACGAAGCCGCGATAGTAGTTTGGGTAGCAGTAGCCTCGGCTGTAGTAGGGTCGTGTGGACGCGCCGATCGCGAGGCCTACCCCGAATGACAGCATGCTGGTGGCGACCATGGCGCCGGCGCTGGGACCTTTGTCTTCGACGACCACGGTCGTCGGCGGCGGCGCATACACCGCCACCGGATCGTACTGCGGCACGTAGATGATCTGGGGGCTCGGCGACTCGATCACGATGATCTGTTGGCCCTCCTGGCTCTTGGTCTCGACCTTCATCTGCTCCGAGCTCTGAAGGTTGCCCACGTCTTGCGCTTGGGCGCGCAAGCGCTGGACGGCGGCCAGGACTCCGGGCTGGTCGTTGGTGTACGCCTGACCCAACTCGGTCGTCCAACCCATCTCGAGACACATCTGGTCGACGATCTGCCGGAACGGCATCACTGCTCGCATCGGCTCCGTGAAACCCGCGGCCTCTGCAGCGTCGTCGAGCGCGTCGCCTTCGAGCTCCGGATTGGCGACGAGCCAGTTACCCGCGTCCATGACCTCTTGTGGGTTGGTCGATGAGACGAGCACCTGCGTCAGCACCGGGTCTGGATAGAGTGCAATCGGCGCCAAGAGCGCTTCCATGTCCTCCGGAGTCCAGGTTTGGTCGGTGGCGCCGAGGGGCTGCGCAGCGGGGGTCGCGTCGCCGTCTTGCGCTGCCGCCTCTGGATTGAGGCCGAGCAGCAAGGCCAAGGAAATCGTCGCCAGGGGAATGAGCCAAACGCGCGAACCATTGGGGATCATCACGCCTCCTTCTCTTCTGTCAGCGCTCAACATGTCAAGCGTTCGCGTGGCGCTAGCAGTACCAGATCGCGAATTCGATCACAAGCGTTCCAAACCCTACCCTACTCTGCTCTCAACTCTGCGACCTTCGTCCCCTCTCCGCTGAAGAGATGGAGCACGTCGCCAGCGATAGCAAAGCGTCTGGTTTCTTCGAGCACCTTTGCGACCTCGCGTTCGAGCTCCATCCCGTCGGGGCAGGCTCTCATCGTCATCGCCATCTTGGAGAACGAAAGCTGGTCGCCATCGAGCGCGTAGCCTCCGCTCAGCTGATTGCATCCCGCAAACCCGGAGATGCGCGAGGGTTCCGCGCTGAGCTCGACGGACGCGGGCTTGCCGCCTGCCCCCACGCCTGCATCTTCGCTCCGAAGCTTCACGATGACCCAGCGTGTCCCGGTGAGGGATCGCGGCGCAGCCCGTGGTGCCCGCGGGACGCGTGTGAGCAGAACAGAGACGGGATTGTTCGGCGCGCTGTCTTTTTCGCCGTGGGTACCGAACGCGGGATTGAACTGCGTGCTCGTGAACAGGAGCTTACCTTCGTTCTCGATGCGCGCCCGAACGCCGAATCGGCCGCGCGGGTCGAGCTTCGCCGGTTGGTAGCTCAAGGTCACCCGATACGGCGGCCCGCTCTCGACCGGCATGCTCGCCTCCGCAATCTTTTCGGCGGCGACGTCCATCTTCGCGCCATCCTCGAGGATCACGATGAGCTCCGCGGTCGGCGGAAGCATCATCCGCTCCCGATAGAATACTTCCACGTGGAGCTCGGCGGAAGCATCCACGCCTTCCTGCGAACCGCTTGGCCGGTCTTTGGGTGCGTCCATGGTGTTCCCACCCTCGCATCCAATCATCGCGGCCAGCATCACCAGCCCTGTTGTCGCTGCTCTGTACATGGAGGGTCCTCCGTGCCGTTGACATGCAGCGATCAAACCCGACCTGCAAGTGAGCACTGAGGCTCGATGAGGCCGCGTGGCCGGTTCCCGATCGAACAGGAGTCAATCGCAAGGTGCGACGCTACCTCGTTAGTGAAGCTTGATCTCCTGCCAGCGGCCGCGCTTCCACATCGATGCGAAGGTGACCGCTTGCAGGCCTCGGTAGGCCGCCTGCATCGCAAAGATCACGACTAGGCCGAACCCCAGGATCGGGCCGAGCACGTAGACGAGGGGAAGGAAGAGCAGCCACTGGAACGCGACGCCGATGTACATGACCCGCTTCGTGTCGCCCGCGCCGGTGAGTGCGTTCATCAAGACCATGCCGACCGAATCGATGAACAGAAAGCCCGCTGCCACACGAAGGGGGTTCTTGGCGAGCGCGAGCGTTGCGGGGTCATGAATGAAGCCGCTCAGGATCAGCTCCGGAAACAACACGGCCGGCACGCTCAGCAAGCCGACGACGCCGATGGCGATCTTCACGACGTCCCAGCCCCACTGTTTGGCGTCGTCGGGCTCTCCGCGGCCGAGCGCTTGGCCGGCAAGCGACGCCGCTGCGAGGCCGAAGCCGATGCCCG
>Ga0316197_10001410_pt1 | contig 17157 bp, 12 predicted proteins | sample OudBiesiAoxic_MG_FD_204939 | JGI IMG/M metagenome (GOLD analysis project Ga0316197, IMG submission 204939) | Coastal sediment microbial communities from Oude Bieten Haven, Netherlands - site A oxic | ecosystem: Environmental > Aquatic > Marine > Coastal > Sediment | place: Netherlands... | reverse complement strand
CTTGGGAGAAGGCGCGTCCCGCTCCTTCCGGGCAACCTGGGCACCGTCGCCGCCTGTCCCACTAGGCCCTCAACTTCGCAGCTATCGCGGCGGCGCACTGCGGCCTGATTGCTTGGAGCCCTCTAGCAGGGCTTTGAGCTCGGCGACGATTTCCGGGTGTTTTGAGTAAATGTTCCTGGTCTCTCCTGGATCTTCTGCGAGGTTGTAGAGCTGGCCGGGAGCAGCGGGATCGGTGTCGGGGAGCGCGTATTGTTTCAGCCCCCACTCGCCATCACGCTCGTAGTTGCTGCCACCTGATCCCTTGTGGTCGAGCAGCTTCCAATCTCCGCGCCGCACCGACATCGCCAGCGAGATCGTCTGCTGGAGGAGATACGGGCGCAGCGGCTCGCTGCCCTGTTTACCCTCGAGCACCGGCAGGAGACTGTAGCTGTCCTCGGCGGCCTCATTGGGCAAGTCGAACCCTGTGATCTCGGCACAGGTCGCAAAGATGTCGGTCAGGCTGAGGATCTCATCGCTGGTCGAGCCCGCTCGAACCTTCCCGGGCCAGCGCACGATGAATGGGGTTCGGTGGCCGCCCTCCCACTGGTCGCGCTTCACGCCACGCCACGGTCGCGCGCCATCGTGCTGGTGATCGCGCCGCATCGCGATCACCGTCGGCACCTCGGGGCCATTGTCAGATGCAAACATGACGAGGGTATCCTCCGTGAGCTCCAACTCGTCGAGCGTCGCCATCAGTTCGCCGACAATCCAATCCATCTCGAAAATGAAGTCTCCATGGGGGCCAGAACCGGTCTTCCCTTTGAAACGCTCAGCTGGGAACGAGGGCAGATGGACCGCCTGCATCGAATGAAACAGGAAGAACGGCTGTCCGGGGTGCTCACGCGAGTGCGATCGAAGAAACTCTTGGCTCTTCTCCAAGAACACGAGGTCTACCTCCTCCACATCGAAGTTCGGAGCGATCATCCCGGCGCGGTTATCACGCGAATAGGGATGTTTCGGCAGCGGGGACCGATCGATGATCGCGGTCGGTGGGACAGGGATCCGATCGCCTTCGATGTAGGCGTAGAGCCAATCGGTGGTCGGGCAACAGACGGTGCCGTAGAACTGATCGAAGCCCCGGTGGATCGGGGCATCTGGGATCGGCCTCGAATAGTCAATCTGTTTCACGCCCTTGACCCCGCCCTGGGTGATGCGCTTACCCTCCGCATCGAAAAAGCTCATCCCGATGTGCCACTTGCCGAATAGGGCAGTCGCATAGCCCCGGGTCTTGAGCATCGCCGGCAAGGTCAGACGGTCCTCCTCGATCATGCAAGGTCCGCCGGCGCCCACGAACACGCCCTTGAATCCGGTGCGGAATGCCATGCGCCCAGTCATCAGGCTGTAGCGGGTTGGAGTGCAGACGGTCGAGGGGCTGTGGGCATCCGTGAAGCGCATCCCCTCCGACGCAAGACGGTTCAGGTTCGGCGTCGGGATCTTCGAATCGGGATTGTAGCAGGCGACATCACCGTAGCCGAGATCATCGGCTAGGATGACGAGGATGTTCGGCGACGCAGCGCCCGATGTGTGCGGTCGCATGGCAAGGGGCAGGGCGACGAACTGGAGAATGAGTGATAGCTGGCAAAAGCGGGACATCCGTCAATCCTTTCAAGCCGCGTTCACACTGGCAAGCGCTCTTGGATCCGAATTGAGGGGTCACCGAATTCCTGTTTCCCGACCGCCAACCATGGCGTAAGGATCACCTGTGAGTAAAAATCTCCTACAGCAGGTACCCAGCTTCGAGTTGCCTATCGTTGGGGGCGGCCATTGGAGCCCGGAGGACGACGCTGGACACTGGCGCCTGCTAGTCTTCCACCGGCACCTCGGGTGAATGCCCTGCCGGATCCACTGGCTGCAGTTGCAGCCACATCAATCAGAACTGGATGTGCTCGGGGTCAAAGTCCTGATCGTCACTTTCGACGATCTCGAGACTGCGCAGCACTACGTCGCCACCAACCACCTCGGATGGCCGCTGCTGCTCGATTCCGATCGCTCGGTCTACCACCAGTTCGGCATGGGGCGGGCGAGCTGGTGGACGCTGCTGAAACCGGGTTCGATCTGGAACTACTTCAAGCTTTGGCTGAAGGGGGCAAGGCCGCAGAAAGTCGGCAGCGATGTGCAGCAACTCGGCGGCGATGTTCTGATCGATCCACACGGCAATGTCCGGCTGCTCCACGTCTCGACCAGTCCACACGATCGGCCGAGTGTCGACTCGCTCTTGAAAATCATTCGCGAACGCCCAGAGGAATGAGCTTAATTTAGCTTGACTATCAAGATCTCCATAATTACCAGTTTGGCCATTGTTTCTCGATGCCATCATGAACGCTCAATCATTCACTTCTCTTGCGGCAATTGTCGCAGCCACAGTCTGTTTCTCCAGCGCTTGCACAAAAAAGAACCCAAACGGAACGGACGGAGACTTTGATGGTGCTGGCTATGGTGATGGTGGCGGAGACAACAGCTACGGAGATTTCAGCAGCGGCAACTTGCCGAGTCGGGATGAGCGCTATTCTTTTTTCAACGCCTCGACGGGTCAATTTGAGCCGGTTTACTTCTCATTCGACAGTTTCAATATCAGCGCGAATGAGATGCGCAAGATTGATGCGGTGGCGTCCCATATCCGCAAGAAGGGTGGGGAAGTCTTAGTGGCTGGTTTCGCGGACGCGATTGGAACCGAGGAATACAACCGCGGGCTGGGGGATCGACGGGCGCATGCGGTGAGCCGGGCGCTGGGCTCACGCGGGGTGCCGCGTGGCAAGATTCAGACGGTGAGTTTTGGTGAGGAGATGCTGGCGGATCCCTCGTCGCCGACCTCCTCACGAAACCGCCGGGTCGAATTCGGCATCGTGAAGTAGTTCGCGGGCATCGAAAAGCCTTGAAAAGGGGCTTGCCAATCAATGCTGGGTAGCTAAGGGTTCCGACCAATCGACCCCCGCCCGTACGCACCGAGAGGGCACCACTGAGTGGTGCCCGCGTATCCTACCTTATGAATTTGGCGAACCTACTCACTGTCGATCAGATCATCCCTAGCATGGATGCCTCCCAACACCTGGAGGCCATCACCGAGCTGGTAGATTTCCTGGTTGCAGGGGAGTATTTTTCTGCCGAAGACCGCGATGAGATCCTCGGAGCGCTGCGGGAGCGCGAGGACAAGATCAGCACCGGCATCGGCTCTGGCGTGGCGATCCCGCACGCATTCTCAGAGCGTGCTGAACGCGTGGTGGCTGCCTTTGGGCGATCCCTGGAGGGGATTGATTTCGAGTCGCTGGACAACGCTCCCGTGCATTTCATCGTCCTCTTCATCGTCCCGAAGAAGGAATACCACCTGCACCTGAAGACACTGGCGGCGATCGCCAAGCTGTTCACCAACCGCGATGTCCGCAAGCAACTGAATGACGCGGTGAGCGCCGAGGAGATCCACCAGATTTTTGCATCGCGCCCAGCACGCGCTTAGGCCGCACGCCGATCTGTCCACACTCCCTAGCCTTCTGCCCGCACTGGCGGGAGATTCTTCCCGCCCCAGTTTCCAAGACCGATGATCCAATCGAACCCCACACCATTTCCACAACTCATCGCAGAGGCGCTCGAAGGGGCGCTTGCAAAACTCGGCGCGCCGGACGGGTTTGTCGCCCAGGTGACGCCAGCGAAGGACCTGCGTTTCGGCGACTACCAGACGAATGCGGCGATGCTGCTGTCGAAGGCGCTGAAAAGGAACCCGCGGGAGATCGCGACGGAGATCGTCGAGTCGATCGACGGTGCAGGACTGTTCGGAAAGCCGGAGATCGCCGGTCCCGGTTTCATCAATTTCAGGCTGGATGGGGACGCCTACGGCGGGCGCGCGCTGGCGATGCTCGCCGATCCGAAGCTGGGGGTTCCGCCGGCTGCCGAAGCGAAGAGGATCGTCATCGATTTCAGCGCGCCGAACGTCGCGAAACCGATGCATATTGGGCATATCCGCAGCACGATCATCGGAGACTGCCTGGCGCGGGTGGCACGTTTTCTCGGCCATGAGGTCATCAGTGACAATCATATCGGAGACTGGGGGACGCAGTTCGGGATGATCCTCTACGGCTGGAAGCACCTGCTCGATCGGGGCGCTCTGGAGCGTGAGCCAGTCGAGGAGCTTGTCCGGGTCTACAAGGAGGTGAACCGGCTGCAGAAGGAGGACGATACCCTGCGGGACGTGTGCAAGGCCGAGCTCGTGAAGTTGCAGGCGGGGGATGCAGAGAATCTCGCGATCTGGGAGAGCTGCGTCGAGATGTCGAAGACTGGGCTGAAGAAGATCTACGCGAAGCTGGACATCGAGTTCGATTGCTGGCTGGGCGAAAGCTTTTACAACGACGCGCTTGCACCACTCGTGGACGAGCTCATCGACAAGGGGATCGCCATCGAGAGCGACGGTGCGATCGCCGTTTTCTCGGACGGTTCGCTCGAGCCGAAGGACGATCCGTTCCTCTCGCAACGCGACGGAGAATGGGTGGCGCAGCCATTTCTCATCCGCAAGGCAGATGGCGGATTCGGCTATGCGACGAGCGATCTGGCGACGATCGACTACCGGGCAGGGGAGCTGTCTGCAGATGAGGCGTGGTATGTCGTCGGCTCACCCCAGCAGCTGCACTTCGACCAGCTGTTCGCCACCGCGGCACGGCGTGGGGTCGAGATGGGATTGGAATTCATCCCCTTCGGCAGCATCCTCGGCAAAGATCGGAAGATGCTCCGCACCCGCGAGGGCGAGACGGTGCAGCTTGCCGATGTCTTGGCGGAATCGGTCCAGCGCGCCGCGGCGATCGTCGAGGAAAAATCGGGCGGGCTGCCGCTCGGGGAGCGCGAGGAGATTGCGCGCTTGATCGGGATCGGGGCGGTGAAGTATTCGGAGCTCTCGCAGCACCGGCTGACCGACTACATCTTCGACTGGGACACGATGCTGGCGCTGAAGGGCAACACCGCGCCCTACCTGATCAACGCCTACGTGCGCACGCGCGCGATTTTCCGTAAGCTGGATGGCCTCGAGGTGAGTTTCGACCAGCCGATCGAGATCAGCGATCCCGGAGAGCGCGCGCTCGCGGCGAAGCTCGCGCAATTTGCCGAGGTGGTGCCGGAGGTGCTGGACGACTTCCGCCCAAATGCCCTGGCCCAGTATCTCTACGAGCTGGCCAGCCAGTATCACCGCTTCTATGAAGCCTGCCCGGTGCTCAGCTCCGAGGGGGTGACCAGGCAGACCCGCATCTCCCTGTGCGAACTAACTTCGCGGGTTCTCAAGACCGGCCTGGGGCTGATGGGGATTGCCGTGCCGGAGCGGATGTAGGCAGAGCTTGAATCCAGCTGCCCTGATTAGGGGATCCGGATTCTGAAGAAGATGCGCCCTCCCATTCCGTCGGCCGAGAACTCGAACGAGGTTGTATCGGAGTCTTCGCTGGCCGGGATGCTGTCGTCAATATCGCCGGGCCACCCGGTGAGATCGGTCGAGGTGTCGAGCGAGTAAATCGTCCCGGGTTTTGAGTTCCAGGTCAGGGTGATCATGTTCGTCTCCGTGTCGTGATCGATCGAGAGGATCCTAAGTGGCTCGACGCCTCCGGAGATGCCGAGTGCCCAGTCGATCGATTGCCCGAACAGCGTCAGCCCATCTTCGGTGAGGGTACTGAAGGTGTTGTCGGTCAGCCCGAGCATCACCCGGCGCGCTTCCGCCATGCTGCCATCGTTGAGCTCGCCACCGGCATCGACGATCGTCAGGAATAGCCGCGTCTCGTCCTCCAGCTCATGGGCGAGCGACAGGGATCCAGGCGCCTGCTGGTCGGCCGACCACCAGATCTCCGATTGACCGGTCGTGATCGTGACCTCCTGGTCGATTGCGAACCCGGCGGTGATCGGGTGATCCTCGGTAATCTTGATCACGTGATCGGTATCGACGTTGTCCTTCGGGCGTCCGGAGGTGATCATGAACTCACCGCCACCATTGTCCGCGATCGCCTCCTCCCAGTTGACCACCGGGGTCGTCGAAGTGTGAAATTTGTTGCGCATATCTCCAGAACCTGGTGTCGAGGAGATCACGAGTACGCCGAACGCGTTCTCATCGCCGGCAGCGGTCGCACCCGCCTGTTGGTAGGTGACGTTGGCGTCCCCATAGCGGTCTTGCAGATAGGCCATGACGGCTGCGTCGGCGCCCTGGGTCGGACCCGCCTGGCCGCCGATGAACAGGAGTGTGACATTCGACTGCGGCTTGCTACCGGGGTCGGTCGGATCCGTGCCCGCACTGAGCTCGGCGTTGTCGCGGAAGCCATCGCCGTCGGTGTCAGGCTTGTTCGGGTCGGTGACAAAGCCATTGGTGATCGCGACCTCCACGCCGTCGGTGAGGCTATCGCCGTCAGTGTCCGGGGAGTTCGGGTCGCTGCCGGTATCGGTCTCATCCACGAAGGTTCCGGTGTTCGACTCCACGCCATCGAGCAGGCCATCGTCGTCGCTGTCCGAATCGGTGGGGTCGGTGTCGTTGTCGAGCTCCTGCTCGTTGTCCGAGCCGTCGTTGTCGAAATCACCCTCGGGGAGCACGTCCGCGACGGTCTCGATCGCGTCGTCAGGATCGGCATCGATGATAATCTGTTCGTAGAAGTCAGGTAGCCCGTCGACATCGCTATCGGTCGCACGGACGTCGAGGAAGGCCTGGACTCCGTTGCTGTTGATGAAGGCGAGATCGGCGACCGTGAGCGCCTCATCCCAGACACTCAGCTCATCCATCAGGCCGTCGAAGCTCGAGTTGAGGTTGGCAGGGTTGCCTCCGAAGTCGAAGCGCCCATCGCCCTGCACCGCATGCGCTCCCGTCACGGGGATCGTCTCCTCGAGCTCGCCGTTGACATAGCAGCTGAAATTGGCGCCGTCGTAGGTGAATGCGACGAAGTGCCACGCGGTGTTTGCCCAGGTGTCGGTGGTCGATTTTACCTGGGTATCAACATCGAATGTCGCATACATTCCAAGCCTGCCGTCGCCCCCGTCATCACGGCTGAAGCTGAAGTGCGGGCGCGCATTGCTGTAGGCGTGATCATCCCGCGGGTGACCGACGCCGTAGTCGATCTCGTCAGGCTTAAAAAAGTAGGCGTAGGTGAAGTTCCCACCCGGCTGGAACCCGGTCACATTGTTGATCACGTCGTCGATCCCATCGAAGTGGAGCGCACCACCAAATTTGCCGCCGGCCGGGTCGAAATCGGAGTCGGCGTTGCCGTCGAAGTTTAGCAGACTAGCATCGTTGTCATTGGCGGAGTCGGCGGCGACCAGCGAGCCGGCAGCTTCATCAAATTTCCAATAGGTCAGTAGCGATGCCCGGGAGGTCTGGAGGCTGGACAGTTGGGCGGCAGCGAGGAGGATACAAATGGCGCGGGGAGTGCTCATGATTGCTAGCTCTACCAAAATCGATAAGTTGGCTCAATAACAAATTTCCCCCGCGAGCAGCCCAGGAGAAGCCTGGATCAGACCTTGCGCAACCGCAGGCGTAGGCTCAGCCACACGGCGCAGAGCCCGGCGAACGCGAACAGGAGCAGTACGGCTGCGTTGGCATCGAGCGTGTCGTGGGCTTTCCCAAGATAGCGCTTCTTGACACCGAAGAAGACGTTGGGGAACTCGTCGGGCTCATCGTCGCTGATGTTCCCCTGCCGCTCGCTCTCGGCTTTGAAGACGAGGTCGAGGATCTTCTCGTTCTGGTAGATGTCGACGATGCGGACATTGTCCGGGTCGTGCTCGAGTTCGAAGTCGTCCCGGTCGATATCGTCCCCCTCGATCGTCCTGTCGAGTAGCTCGATGAGTTTGCGCAGTTCTTTGTAGCTCTTCGCCTCCATGCCGTAGAGGATGGCGATGCTTGTTTTCACTGTCTCGAGCCGGCGGATCTGCGGTTCGCTGAGGTTCTCGCCAAAGGTGATCAGATGATCGCGCTCTTTGAGTAGCTGGCGGTCGCGTTCCGCAAGCGGGTTCTGTGTATCCTGGGCGACGACGAGCGCCTCGTAGGACCAGCGCAGGGGCATGAATTCACACATCGGCGGAACCTTGAGTTCGTTCGGTTCTTCGAACTCGTCGAGTTTGTCCTTCCGGGCGAAGAGGCTCTCGAGCCGGTGGACGAGATCGAGGTTGCGGTTCATCTCCTCATAGCGGATCAGGGCGCCGCCGAGGATGATCTGCGGGATGAGGATCAGCGGGATGATGTTCTGGGCGGTCTTCGAGTCTCTGACGATGCTGGAGATGAATAGGCCGGCGACGACGCCGTTCATCGAGGTGAGGAACATCCAGAACAGGTAGGTGAAAAACATGTCGCGGACGGTGAGGATCGCATTGCCGATCAGGAGGTAGATGATGCACTGGATGAGCGCAAAGAACCCAAGCGCGACCACTTTGCCAGCGACGTAGTGCCAGACCTTGATCCCGTGGCCGCGCTCGCGGGCGAGCAGCGTGCGGTCTCGGATGATCTCGTCAGCGCTGTTGGTGAGGCCGAGGAACAGCGCGATCACCAGGGAGAGGAAGATGTAGGTCGGGATGTGGAACGCCGAGGCGAAGGTGTAGGAGGCCTCCTCAGAGAAGCGCAGCACGCTGGCTACGAGTATCGCGAGAGCCGGTGCCTCGAGGAGGGTGGTGATGAGATTGGCGCGGTTGCGCAGCTTGCTGAGGAACGAGCGCTTGATCTGCGTGCCGAGGTGGACCAGATGCTCTTCGAAGCCCTTGCGCGGACGCTCCGGGATGGCAGATGTCTGCTCGCTCGAAGTCTCGGCTTTGAGTTTTGGCGCTCGGACCTCCTCGAGCAGGCGGTGGGCCTGGTAGCGGTCCCGCCAGTAGTCGGGAGAAAAACGCCGGGCGGGAGAGTAGTGCCCCCGGTTGTCCTCCTCGTAGATAATGTCGCCGCTTAGATCGCGCAGCGGCGTCTCGAGCACGTCGAAGATGAAGTCCGGCTGCAGGTTCTCCCCCTGCAGGTGTGGCTGGGCATCTGGCACCGTCCCTGGCATCTCCTCCGCCTCCGCCCTGCGGAAGTACTCGATCATCTCAGACGGGGTGCCGAAGAAGGCCATCTTGCCGGCACGGTCGAGCAGTAGCGCTTTGTGGAAGAGGTGGAAGAGCCGCGAGCTCGGCTGGTGGATGCTGACAAAGCTGATCTTGTTCTGTGAGAGCGAGCGGATGATCTCGATGACGTGCTCCGAATCCTTCGACGAGAGACCCGAAGTCGGCTCGTCGAAGAGGAAGATCTCGGCGATACTCGTCATGTCGAGCCCGGCATTGAGGCGCTTGCGCTCGCCCCCGCTGAGCGACTTGTCCTGGTCGGTCCCAGCGCGCCGGTGGCGGCGCTCGCTCAGTCCGAGCTCATCGAGGCGGATGTCGGCGCGCTTCTTCCTCTCGGCGTAGCTGAGGTGCGGGCAGCGGATGGCTGCGGCGAAATCGATGTTCTCCTGGACGGTGAGAAGTGGGTCGAAGGCATCCTCGTGGGGGATGTAAGAGATGTAGGGGCGGATGTTGTCGAGGTGCTCGTAGAGCGAGTGCCCGTTGATGAGGACTTCGCCGTAGTCAGGCCGCTGGTGTCCCGCCATCGTGCGCAGCAGCGTGCTCTTGCCGCAACCGCTCGGCCCGATGATACAGATCATCTCGCCGCGCTGCGCGGAGATGGTGATATTCTCGAGCGCGTGCTCGCGACGATCGTAGCTGAAACTCAGATCGCTGACCTCGATGTGGCTGATGAGGTTGCGCTGCTCCTCGATGATCCGGTCGCCGAAGTGGCAGGCGAGGAATTGCCCTTTGCCGATCGTGATCGTGTCGCCATCCTGCAGCTGCACGGATTTCCGCACGGCCTGGCCGCCAAGCAAGATCGGCTCTACAGAGGCGATCACCTCAAGCTCGCCCGATTTTTGCTCGAAGTCGCACTGGATGCTGAGCAAGACATCGCCTGCGGCACCGGGCGAGAGCAGGATGTCGCCCTTTTTGAGGAGGTCAGGGTTGTTCGAGACGAGGTACTTTGCCTTCGACGATTGGAGCTCGAAGCGCCCACCCATGTCGCGCGCGCGGCGGCGGAGGTCCGAGAGCAGGATGTCCGATTCGTCCCCGAGCTGGATCTTGTCCTGCAGGGATGCTGTGACGGTGTCGCCCGCGTGGAGCGGTTTGCCGTGTAGGGTGCAGTGGGTTTCGCGGAGGGCGCGGATCGTAGCCCCGAGCCCGAACTTGATCTCGAGGTGGCTCTCCTTCGATCGGGCACGCTCGACGAAGGCGCCGCCATCCCAGCCAAATGCGAGAAACAGCTGAGTCGCGGAGACATCCTTCTTGGCATTGAAGTAGAAGACGAAATCCTGGTGGGAGATGACTTGCTCGGAGATGACGACGCGCTGGCCCGGGAAGATCCGTGCAAAATCTCCGGGTCGGATCTGTTGCCCGCGCACGATGATGGCGGCATCACCGCTATTCTTGATCAGGATCAGCCGCTGGAAGCGGAACGCGGTGAGCTGTTGGCTCGGCGCGAGCGAGTCGACGACAATGTCGCCCGGTTGCGTACTGGTGACGAGGAGTGTCTCGAGTGGCTCGTTGCCCTCTGCCATGCGCAGGTCAGCAGGAGGTTCCTGCTCGGTGTTGAGCTGGTAGACGAGGTCGATCGCCTCAGAGGCGACCCCCAGATTGTTCATGAAGATGTAGAAGGTCTTCAGGTGCTGTTCCGGCCGCTTCGATTTCGAGATGAGCACGAAGAGCTGGATGCCGAGGAGGATCTTCTGCTCTTGGCTCAGGTCGGCCGAAAGCTCCTGGGCCAGGACGTTGACATCGATCGACTGCTCGAGCGCCTCGGCATACAGCTTCCGGAGCTCGGAGTAGAGAGCCTCTGGAAAATCGTAGCGGAGCACGCCGAGGCTCGAGTCGATGTCGGCCTCGACAATCTCACCGTCGACCTTACTGAAGCCTGCAAAGACCTTGATGATGACCGGCAGGAGGTTGGCGGTAGGGCGTTGCGATCGACGACCGCGGAAAATTCCCCGCACGCGCCGCCTGAGAGATCGCTTGATCCCCAGAACTCCCTCAGCATTAGAGTCTTGTGGAAGTGGGCGGAGGTCTCTCTCGCGGGATTCTTCGGTTTGGTCTCCTGAGTCGTGCATGGAACGCGACCGGTGCCCCCAGTGCGGTGCAGCCAGCGGGGGATTCTAGGCACAAATGAAGCTGGAATCCATCTAAGCTTCACAAACGTTTCTGTTGTCGTGATCACTCGACAAGCCAAGATTCTGCTGCAACTTGCCCTGATTGCCAGCCTCCACGAACTGTGTTAGCTTGGCTCCCGCCCCGATAGAATAAGCAATCCTCTGCCCGACAGGCGGAATCCTAAACCGAGGAGAACCTCATGCCCCAAGACGATCCAAGACAGCCACGCGGTGGTGACGACCAGAAACCGCCCGAGAACAATGTGAACTGGCGCGGGCTCGTCCTCGTCGGCATCGCAATCATGCTCGTCGCGGCGGCGATCTGGACGAAGAGCAGCGGGACTGTCGGCAAGGAGATCACTTTCCCGGAACTTCGCCAGCTACTCACGGATCCCGACAGTAGCCAGTTGGTTTATGACGAAGGGCACCCGCTCGAGATCGAGGACGTCGCCGGCAGCGTCGAGGAGTTCGTCGTCGGCTACCGCAACGGTCCCACCGGCGAGGTCGAAAAATTTCGCACCCGAGTGAACCTCCGCTTCCAAGAGGAGGAGTTGAACGAGCTCCTGGCCGAGAAGACCAGCGAGACCGGGGAGGTGCTCCGTCCGCAGATCGTGCCGACCTTCACCCACCGCGGCAACACCTTCAGCACCGTCCTCATTAGCCTGTTGCCGATTTTCCTGATCCTCCTCATCCTGTATTTCTTCTTCCGCCAGCAGATGAAGATGGCCGGGCGCGGCGCGATGAGTTTCGGCAAGAGCAAGGCCAAGATGATGGCGCTTGATAAGAACAAGGTGACATTCAAGAACGTGGCCGGTGTCGATGAGGCCAAGGAGGAGGTCTGGGAGATCGTCGAGTTCCTTAAGGATCCGAAGAAATTCCAGCGCCTCGGAGGACACATCCCCAAGGGTGTCCTAATGGTCGGCTCTCCAGGAACGGGCAAGACCCTACTCGCCCGGGCGATTGCAGGGGAAGCGGATGTCCCGTTCTTCAGTATCAGCGGCTCTGACTTTGTCGAGATGTTCGTCGGCGTCGGTGCCTCCCGGGTGCGCGACATGTTTGAACAGGGTAAAAAGAATGCTCCTTGTCTGATCTTCATTGATGAGATCGACGCGGTCGGCCGCCACCGCGGTCATGGCATGGGCGGTGGCCACGACGAGCGCGAGCAGACACTCAATGCCCTCCTCGTCGAAATGGATGGATTCGATACCCAGGAGGGCGTGATCATCATCGCTGCCACCAACCGGCCGGATGTCCTCGATCCAGCGCTTTTGCGCCCAGGGCGCTTCGACCGACAGGTCACTGTGTCGCTACCCGATGTCAAGGGACGCGAGGAGATCCTACGTGTCCACGCCAAGGGCGTGAAAATGGGCGATGTCGATCTCGGGGTGATCGCCCGCGGGACGCCAGGGTATTCAGGTGCAGAATTGGCCAACGTCATCAACGAAGCGGCGCTTCTGGCATCGCGCAAAGGACTGAAAGCGATCACTCTCGAAGAATTGGAAGAGGCAAGGGACAAGGTGCGCTGGGGTAAGGAACGCCGCAGCCTCGCCATCTCGGAGAAGGAGAAGGAGAACACTGCCTACCACGAAGCCGGACACGCGATCCTGCTCGAGTTGCTCGAGCACACCGAGCCGCTCCACAAGGTGACGATCATTCCGCGCGGTCCATCTCTCGGATCGACGATGTGGCTTCCCGAGGAAGACAAATACAACATGCGCAAGAACGAGATTCTCGCCTCGCTGATCGTCGATATGGGCGGCCGTGTCGCCGAGGAGATCGTGTTTGGCGATGTGACCAGTGGCGCCTCGGGCGATATCAAGATGGCCACCGATCTGGCGCGCAAGATGGTTTGCCAATGGGGCATGAGTGAGGAACTTGGCATGGTCGAGTACGGCGAGCACAACGAGCATGTCTTTCTCGCCCGGGATGTCGGTCACACCCGCTCTTACAGTGAGGATACCGCCCAGAAGATCGACCGTGAAGTGAAGCGCTTGATCGACAACGCCTACAACAAGGCGAAGTCGATGCTCATGGAGCGCCGCACCGATCTCGACCTGATCGCGAAAGCGCTGCTCGAGTTCGAGACGCTCGACGGCAACCACATCCGCGACATCCTCTCGCACGGTGAAATGAAAGATCCTCCGGCGAGCCCCAAGCCACCGGAACCACCGGAAGAGATCAAGCCCAGCAACGAGGTAGCCTCGGACGATCGCCCCGAGGAGGATGGCGGGTTTAGAGATCTAGCCCCTGCGGGAGCCTAGGAGAGCTAGTCCCGATTGAAATTGGGGAGCGCGAACGCGTGCGGGGGATCCGAGGACTACTTCTCGGCTGATTCATCCGCCGCCTCTTGCGATTTAGATTTCCCATCATTCTTGCTGCCGTTTAGCTCTTTCCGAGCGGCCGGTTCGAGCAGTTTGCCCGCAATCCTCGCCGAGTCTTCGAGATTCTGGATGTAGGCTTGGTCGTCGAGCGAGAGCTTGGTGAGCGGCAGCGTAAAGTCTTTCTTCCCGATCAGTAGACGCACTTTCTCATCGCGGATGATGCTGACCTTCCCTGACTTCGCTTCCCGTTCGAATGCGAGTAGCGAGCCGATGATCGGTTTCTGTTTGTTGTCGCTGCTCTTCCAGACCCGCTCAGGGCTCACTGCGACAAACTGGATCGTCTTAACCGTCTTGGTGACCTTCTTGGCCGGGTTAGACTTCGGGATAATCTTGATCTCGCCAGAGTCGAAGCCGTTGCCGTTGATCCCGCGCGCCTGGGCGTGACCGGAGGCCGTTCCTAAGACGAGTAGGCAGAACGAGGCGAGCAGGGAGGGTGGCGGTTTCATCGGGTTTCAACTGGGGTGGTGTTCGTCGGGCCGCGGGGGATATGGCTCTTGCCATCCCGGAGATTTCTTACGCTAGCCCGCCGGAGACGCCTGGCAAGTGGCTTCCGCCCACCGGGCAGTAGCCCCGCTTGCACAGGCTGACCGGGAGTCGGGCACCCCGGCCATCCTTGCTCGACTGCACCGATTGTGCTTGTCAGATAGCGGCAGCTTGGCTTAAGAAATTCTTGTCGTGCTAAAACTGAAATTGCAACTATCCGCCAGTGGCGTCCCTACTCCAGCGCTGTGTGCTGTCGTGGCGCTCGCCCCATTCCTGTTCTGCTCTTGCGGGGGGCTGAGCAAATCAGATCGAGAGACCGTCGAGATCCTCCCAGTGCGGGTCGAGGCACCTGGAGAGGTTCCGGTAGGGGGTGTGGCAGCAACTCCGGACGCGGCTCCTGCTGCACCAGTCGAGCCGCCCTATCCGCTCGAGAATGCCCAAGAGTATGTCATCCAGAGTGGCGATTCGCTGTCCGCAATCTCCGACAAATTCGGTGTCTCGGTGAGGGATATCAAGGCCGCCAACAAGCTCGCAGACGCCAATAAGATCCGCGCTGGTCAGACGCTATTGCTTCCGGGGGACCCGGAGGACGCGAAACCAGATGAAAGCGGTGAGTCTTCCACCGAGGCGGTGCCAGCGGGTGGGGGAGACTCATCGGCATTGGAACTCCCAGGGGTCGAGGCTGGCCAGTGAGACGGGAGTTGCCGGTCGCCCAGCGGATCAGCCAACGCGGTGTCGTCGCGGTGCTGATGATCGATCGGGTCGAAGACGCCGTCCCGGTCGCCCGGGCGCTACTGGATGGGGGAGTCGATGTGATGGAGCTGACGCTGCGCACCGATGCCGCGATGGATGCGCTGCGTGTGGTCAAAGCGGAAGTGCCCGAGATGCTAGCGGGGGTCGGCACGATCCTCACTGCTGCCCAGGTGGAGGCCGTCACCAAGGCTGGGGCTGATTTCGGCGTCGCCCCAGGCGTGAACTCGCGCGTGGTGCAGGCGGCACAGGAAGTGGGATTGCCATTCTCGCCAGGGATCATGACGCCTTCCGATATCGAGGCCGCGGTCGAGTTGGGATGCGAGGTCCTGAAGTTCTTTCCGGCCAGCAGCAGCGGGGGGCTGAAGCACCTGGCAAACATCGCAGCTCCCTACCAGCATCTTGGCCTGCGCTACATCCCGCTCGGTGGGATCAAGCAGGACAACATGGGGGAGTACCTATCGAGCAAACTCATCGCTGCGATCGGCGGCTCCTGGCTGGCGAGCAAGCAGCTGATCGCGGCTCACGATTGGCAAGGCATCACCGCCAACGCAGCGGCAGCCGTAGCGGTTGTGGACCAGGCCAGATCCTAGTCGCCCGAGTTTGCAATCTCCACCCGGCTCCCACCGGATACGGCTAGCAATGATGGCAGCTCCCCGCGCGAGATGGCTTTCGTGTCAGGGACCCAAGGGTTCCCCCCTCAACAGGAGAGACAAACATTGGCTTGTGTTTGCCCGCGAAGATCTCACATTGAACGGCGTGGTTGAAATGAGACTGAACCTCCACCATCTAATCGATTCGTTTGTGATCGGGCTGCTCGGGATGGTCGTTGCCGTGACTGTCTGCGGCTGCGCCAGCACGGCCACGACCGTGCGGCTGAGAGAGGATCGAGACTCTTGCACATGTGACCTGCAGAACGATTCGCTTGGATCCCTCATCGACGCAGCGCTGGTCGATCCCGAGGACTCACATGCAATGCACGCGCTGGCCCATTTCGTCGAGCGTTGGCATCGGACGGCGCCACACAGGGAGAACGAGATCGTGGAGGGGGGCGAGTACCGCTACCGCGTGAGCTTCGGCGGTTCGCATGGCCCATACCCCCTGCAGTACTTCGACGAGATCACCCCGGCATTGGATTTTAAGGTCAAGAAGCTCCAACACCACCGCAAGCCAGGGGTGGGAGCGCCGCTCGTGGCCCTCAGGGAGAACCGCAAGCGCGAGCCGATCGAGAGCTACTACCCGCCGGAGGCGATCACACGCCCGATCACTGCAGTCATCCACAAGGGGGCACTCCGCGGTGGCGTGCAAGACCTCCGTATCGAACTCATCTGTCCGTTGGGCAGCCGCCAGATCATGCTGGATGGGGAGAAGCGCGAATTGGCAGTCGATTTCTCAGTGCCATGGGCGGCACTTATCGAGCGGGCAGCCAGCCTCAAACGCTCACAGCTGCTCGACTTCGCCTCAACCCGGCAACGCCGTGAGCCGAAGCTCTACCTGATGGAACCGTACGATCCCAACAAGGAGCCGCTGATCATGATCCACGGTCTGCTCGGCTCTCCACTGGTGTGGGCAGAGCTGAGCAACGCCCTCTGGGACGACGACGATATCCGGGCGCGCTACCAGATTTGGCACTTCCTCTATGACACCTCCGCGCCTGCCCTCTACGCCGGTCGCCTGCTCAGGGAGCAGATGCTAGCCGTCCGCAAACTGCTCGATCCAAGCGGCCGTGATCCGGCGATGCAATCGACCACCGTCATCGCACACAGCATGGGGGCCATCGTCACGCGATCGCTCCTGACCAGACCAAAGAATGCTTTTTGGGATGCCGCTTTCACCCAATCATTTGATTCTCTCAAGCTGAGCGACAGTGATCGCGATGCTCTCCGGGAAGCGTTTTTCTGGGAATCGACCCCCCATGTGAAACGCGTGATCTACATTGCCGCCTCCCATCGAGGCAGCGATTTTGCTGATAACCCGATTGGGCGGATTGGCAGGCTCTTCGCCAAGCCTCCCAAGGACGGGTTCCAGAAGTTTTATGAACGGATTTCGACCGCCAATCCCGGAGCCTTCACCGAAGCGTATCGGGAACTGGGATCCGGGGAACTCGATAGTATTCACGCCCTCTCCCCGAGTCAGCCAACCCTCGCGATCCTCGCGGGCCTGCCAAACAACCACGCCGTCAGGGAGTACAGCATTATCGGCAACGATGGGAAGCCCGGACCGATCGAGAAATCATCTGACGGGATCGTCGAATATTGGAGCAGCCATATCGATCGGGCAGAGTCGGAGAGGATCGTCCCCGCCGACCACCACGGAGCCCTCGAACACCCAGAGTCGCTTGCAGAGGTGAAGCGCATCTTGATGCTACCCTAGCACAC
>Ga0316197_10001409_pt1 | contig 17161 bp, 20 predicted proteins | sample OudBiesiAoxic_MG_FD_204939 | JGI IMG/M metagenome (GOLD analysis project Ga0316197, IMG submission 204939) | Coastal sediment microbial communities from Oude Bieten Haven, Netherlands - site A oxic | ecosystem: Environmental > Aquatic > Marine > Coastal > Sediment | place: Netherlands... | reverse complement strand
GGGATTATACTCATTATTGGATGGGTATAAGGCACTGAAAATGTATTCGGAACCGCCGTATGCGACCCACGCTTGTACGGTGGTGTGAGAGGACGGAGGCCGCGAGGCCTCCTCCTACTCGATTCTATAGTAAGTGAACTTTAGCTTCAGGCTAATTAGTGAATACATCAAACTCTGGGATAGAAGTACGTCCACGTAGTGCTAAAAATTGAAGGAACTGCTTAGGAGTATGAGTAATTATTTTCTCTACAGGAAAGTCTACAGAATCAATCAGTAATTCTACCTTTTCAAACTTACCAATATCCGCACAGAAATGCGCATCACTTCCTGTGGTGATATAGGCTCCTAGCTCTTTAGCTGCTTTAGCAATTTCATAGCAACGATCAATACTGCCAATGCGACTGCCACCTTTTAGAGAAGTATTGTTGATCTCTATTGCGACGTTGTTATCAACTGCACATTGAATGACTTCTTCAAAATTAAAATCAAAGTTAGGGTTTCCAAGGTGACCTAATGCATCAACTCGACCTGATTGAATAATATTCAAAAGAGCTTGTGTATGAACTTCTTTATTTTGAGGAGGAAAAACCGGTTCATGGAAGCTCGCAATAACCCAATCAAGGTTTTGATCTACAGAGGAAGGTATATCGATGTCGCCTTCAATATTGCATATATTAACCTCACAGCCTCTTACTATAGCAACGCCATGAAGAAAACGAGGTAACACTCTCTGATTACTAAAAAACCAATAATGAGGAGCTCCAGGCATTGAAGAGGCATGGTCTGTGGTACAAAACATAGGAATTCGAAGCTGAGAGGCAGCAAACGCATTTTCGCTGATTGTACTGTAAGCATGACCGCTAGCGTAAGTATGAGTGTGTGTATCTACTTGAATGCGCATTTGTTTCTCCCTATAAAACCGATATCAGTAGTATAACTGATTTTTGAAACTTTTAGCTTTTACATTTGTCTGACATATGGCAGAAAAAGATAAGTAAGATTGATTCTATTAATAAGAAAGTTAAATTATTTGAGGTTTATTATGGTTAATGTAGATACCCTGAAAATTGAGCTAAACGAATTGACCGTATATCAATTACGCAGCCTTCAGCATGCAATCAGCCAAAAGCTACAAGAGAAAACATCAATAAAAATGAAAGTTAGCAATAACCTGTTAACGGATGAAGAGCTAGAGATGCTTGCTGAGGTGATGAGTAGTTAGTATGTAGGCGTCATAAATATGGCGATACATAATTCATATAAACTAGCAAATAGAGATCATTAAAAATAAACTGCTTTATAATTATTTCTCCGAATCTTCCTAAATTCCCCACCTAAAAATGTGATCAATGTCTAAAATATATGATTTTAATTTATTTTATAAATGATACTGCTCGCATTTATTTATTATTAAAAATTAAAATGAAATTAACTAAGCTTTTGAATACAAAGTAAAAGTTACCAATTTAATGAGAGTTCCCTCGCAAGAAAGTAAGGTTTATTGTAAATTATAGGGTTAATTTGTAACTGAAATTAACTATAAACTATTGATCTGACATTAAATTGACAGTATTATCACCGTCAATGAAAAGGCAGTCTAACACACTGTTTTTGTTATCAGATATATTATAAATACCTAAGAAGGGACATGAAATGCTTACTAAACTATTTGTTAAATCATCAATTGCGCTACAAAACTTCAAAAATGATCAACGTGGTGTAACTGCAATTGAATATGCAATTATTGGTGTTGCTATCTCTGCAATCGTTTTAGCTGTGTTTCAGAGTGATAATGGCCTAGAAGGTGCGTTACAAGGTGCAATGGATACGATTACAAGTAACATTACAGATGCAAATACTGTAAATTAATATGTTTTATACATGGTGGCTTATGGCCACCATATCAATTTTCATCATGTATATTGATGTCAAAAAAAGAACAATCCCAAATAATACGATAGTTTTGATTTTAACTTTATGTTTTATAAAAATGTGTTTCCTTGGGGACCTATCTATATTGCCATACAGTTTTGTAATATTAATTATTGGTTTTTTTCTACATGTATTCAATATATTAGCAGCAGGAGATACTAAGTTACTCTTTGCTTTTTCTTTGGCAATCTCGCCAGAATTTCTACCATTAAGTTTATTCATTATCACTGCTTTAGGTGGTGTATTGGCATTGGTGTATTACCTTTATGGTTTATGTACTGATTTAGAGAAAGTTAAAAAACGTGGAGTTCCGTATGGCGTTCCAATTTGTTTAGGTTCGTTATTTGGCATTGCTGCATCGTTTTAGGATAAAACATGAGAACAAAAGCGATTATCGCAGTAGCTATACTGGCTATTTTATTTGGGCTATATGGCTTAGCAGGTAGCTTAAAGCCGCCTAAAGTAGTAACAAATGCTGTTATTGAAATACAAAAAGAAAAAACTATTAAAGTGTGGTTTGTTAAGCAAGATGTTCGACTTGGTGAGCTACTGCAGCGTAATGCTCTTGAGTTAAAGATCATTAAAGAGAGTGAAGCCAATCAATTAGCAATTACAGATGATATCAATATCAATTTTGATAAAAAAGCTGTTTATAATAGAGATATCTTGAAGGGAGCCCCTCTATTCCCAGAAGATATCATTTCCTCACAAGATGTGGGTTTTGTCGATCTTGTTATTAGTCCAAATAAAGTCCCTTTTGCTATTAAAGTTAATCATAGTGATATCGTTGGTGGTGTTATTAACTATGGCTCTCACATTGATGTGCTTGCTTTAGCCGCTGGTGGAAGTAAATTATCTTTAGATAACAGTGAACTGGGATCAAATCAATTTAAATCAGTTTCTGTCTCTCCTGTATTAATCAATATTAAAGTTCTACAAGTTCAGCGTCGTACGCTAGAAACGCATAGTACAGATAATTCACTTGAAGAAATTCACATCGTTTTAGAATTAACACGAAAGCAAGTAGCTAAAATGACGGTAGCTAAACATATTGCTGAAATTGAAATTCATAAATCAATAGGGCAGTACAAGCTATCAGATTTAACTGCAGATGCTGGTGATGTTTTAGCTGATTATAAAGCCGTAAAAGAATTTCGTGCAAACGAAGTAACCATTAAGTAGAGACAAGAATATGTTGAAATTACTAAAGCCTGTTTTACTGATGGTAAGCATCGGTTTAGTTACACATCCAGTACTTGCTGCACGTATTTTGAATTTAGCAGAAGGTGACGCACAAACGATTAAAACAAAACATGATATTGCTTCTGTATTTATATCAGATCCAACGGTAGCAGATTATCAAGTCATCGATCAAAAAAAGGTCGTAGTATTTGGCAAAAAGCTAGGTAGTACTTCTTTGATTATTTTTGATGAAGATGGCGAGACTTTGGCCTCTCGTAAATTAATTATTAATAAAAGTTTAGTGCACATACAGCAACAAATTCAACTTAAATATCCTAATACAGAAGTTACTATTTATAACTTGGGTGATCAAGTCGTATTAAATGGCACTGTGGCAACAGAAAAAGAAAAAGATGATATAAATATCCTAGTTGGTGAATTACTAGGTAAAAAATCAGAAAACTTTAATCTGGAATGGGATATAGGCGAGAATCAGTATGAAATGGAGTTTATGGAGCGCCGCCATTTTGATGGACTAGTGAATAATATTGAAGTCGCAGCAACCAAACAGGTTAACGTGAAGTTATCGATAGCAGAGGTATCGCATTCATTTTTAGAAGAGTTCGGTATTGAATATGGGAGCAACAGTGCATCAGTAGGTAAGTTTGTTGACCAAATAACAAGTTTTAGTGCGAGTGATATTGTTTCTGTTATTACGGCAATGGGTGATGACACCGTAGGACAAATTTTAGCTGAACCAAACCTATCGGTAATTTCTGGTGAGAGTGCAAGCTTTCTTGTTGGTGGTGAGTTACCTGTCGTTACCATTATTGATGGTGGAACGAACGTATTATATAAAGAATTTGGTATTCGCTTAGAGCTAATGGCAAAAGTACTTAATGATAATAAAATTAAGCTGTCACTAATGCCTGAGGTTAGCTCCCTTGATTCACAATACAGTAATGAATCTTATAATCTACCAGCATTAAAAACACGTAAAGCCCGTACAACCGTTGAGTTAGGTGATGGTCAAAGTTTTGTTTTAGGTGGTTTATTGAGCACTGAAGATAAAGAATCTATTAGTAAAGTTCCTTTTGTTGGTGATATTCCAATTCTAGGAGCGTTATTTAGGAAAACAGGTACAGAGCGTAATAAAACAGAACTAATAATTGTTGCGACTGTGAATCTTGTACAGCCTGTTCATCCATCTCAAATTCAGTTACCTACGATGGAAAAAACCTCAACTCTACAACGCTTTTTTGCTTTAGATGCAACGTATGAAAAGGCGAGTCAGCATTGGGCAAATGAAGTTTTGGCAACAGGTGGGTTTAAAAAATGATTAAGATAGTATCTAAAACCGTATTGTTAGTGTTAGCTGCTTTATCTATTAGTGGTTGTGCGGAACATATTAGTGAACGAAATGGAACAAAAGTTGATGTTATTCCTGTAACGTATTCATTGAGTTTGAAAGTTAAGCCTGAGCAATTTAAAAGTGCAGAAAAAGAATTAAATATATTTTTAAATGAGCATAAAAAATTGATTCTGACGCAAAAAATTACTTTAACTTGGCGAACTAAACTTGGAAAAGAGTGGGTGAATGAAACCCAGAAACGTTTACTTATTAAAGGAGTAAGCGAACACAATATTACTGTAGAACAAAACCGCGCGGGCTTTGGAGAACGGTTTGATTATGAAATTAAAGTGACGGTACATAAAGCGTTATTAAGCGTATGCCAGTATCCCAAAGTTGGGCATTATGGTGAACCTGGTGACGGATGTTATTCTGAAAGTGCCCGATGGCAATCAATGGTCAACCCAGAGAAAATGTTAAATAAATCGCTTAATGCAGACTACACTAATAAATAGGAGGTCACATGTTTGATTTAGTTGATCTTCTGAAAAAAGAAGAACAAACAACGATAAAAGAAGAAAAGCTAACAACGGTATTATTTCACCAAACTGAAGCATGCCGCGAGTTAGTTCTAGAAGCATTTCGATTTGAAGGTATTACTGCACCAGCTATTATTGAAAATAGTGATAGTAATATTAAGCAGCATGTCCGTGAAGCAAGCATTGAAATCGTATTAGTAGAGCTTAATAATAGCCTTAATGTTAGCTTGGATATGGAGCGTATTAGTCATCTTTTACCAAACAATGCTTCTGTTATTGTTATTGGTAGTGAGGATGCAATTTCTACTATTCGTAATTTAAAAGCAATGGGTTTCTATTATTTATTTTGGCCGATTACAAAACAAGAACTTATTGATTTCGTTCGAAGTGTTAGTGACAATAGAATGAGAAATAGTGGGCTTGGACAAAATCGTATAGCGAAGAAAGTAGCTATTTGGGGTTCAAAAGGAGGTGTTGGTACTTCAATGCTAACATCTGAAATAGCGTTTCAGCTTTCAGAGCAAAAAAATAGTAATTGCATTGTAGTTGATCATAATTTTCAAGGTGGAAATCTTGATATCTTAATGGGTCTACGTCAATTTGAAAAACGCAAAGTCCAAAGAGGTGCGCTATCAGGTTCACTAGATGTGAATTACGCGTTAGGAATGACTCGTAAAATTAACGAGATGCTATCAATCCTTGCTTTAACATCAGAAGAGCTAAATGAATTAGAACTAAAGGATTATGTAGGCACTTTAAATAAAGAGCTATCAAAGCAGACTAACTTTATTATCGAAGACTTGTCACGTTCAGCGAATAGCCGTCAAGATTTAAATTATGTAGCTTCAGATTGTGACAGCATTCTACTTGTCTTAGAGCCAACAGTTTCTAGCCTGCGTGAAGCGACAAAAGTAAAATCTGATCTTGAGAAAGCTAAATCTAAAGCCCGTTTTTTTATTGTATTAAATTACACTATGCAAGAAAAATATGCCTCAGTTTCGGTGGAAGAAATTGAGAAATATTTACGCCAACCGCTTGATGTTACTTGCCCTTATGAACCTAAATTAGATGCTCTTCTTTTAGAAGGAAAGCGCTTATATCAGCAAAAAGGGAAGATGAGTGAAAGTTTATGCCGTCTGACATCACTTTTGATCGGTGAAAAACCGAATCAATTAAAAAGTAATGTATTACAACGTCTATTAAAAAGAGTGTAATGTCGTATGCATGATTCTAAAACTATATATATACATATTCGAAAAAAAATCTTTGATGCTCTAGAGCCTGAAGCCGTTAATTCGCTAAATCGAGAGCAATTAAGTAAGCAATTAGGTAATGCCATTGATCTATTAATAGAGCGTGATGGTATTAATGTTCCTATGGTCATTCGTGGCGATTTTGTAAGAAGCCTTGTAGATGAATTACACGGTTTAGGTCCTTTGCAAACGTTGATGGATGATGAATCGATCAGTGATATTATGATCAATGGGCATGAGAATATTTTTATCGAACGTAATGGACTTGTCGAAAAAGCAGTTGTTAATTTTATTGACGAAGAACAGTTACTTCAGATAGCAAAACGTATTGCTTCTCGTGTAGGGCGCCGCGTTGATGACTCACAACCTACGTGTGATGCTCGTTTAGAAGATGGAAGTCGTGTCAATATTGTTATCCCACCAATCTCTATTGATGGGACATCTATTTCGATTCGTAAATTCAAAAAACACAGTATTGATTTTCCAAAGCTAGTTGAATTTGGTGCAATGAGCCCTGAAATGGCTCAATTGCTAATGATAGCTTCACGTTGCCGTTTGAATATTCTTATCTCTGGTGGTACGGGTTCAGGTAAAACGACCATGTTAAACGCATTGTCTCAATTTATTTCAGAAAATGAACGTATAGTTACCATTGAAGATGCTGCAGAATTAAAATTATTACAGCCTCACGTAGTTCGATTAGAAACAAGAAAAGCAGGTATTGAAGGGACAGGAAGTATTGACCAGAGAGATCTGGTTATTAATTCACTTCGTATGCGCCCAGATCGAATTGTTGTTGGTGAGTGTCGTGGTGCAGAAGCATTTGAAATGCTTCAAGCGATGAATACTGGTCATGATGGTTCAATGTCAACATTGCATGCTAATACACCAAGAGATGCTTTAGCTCGTGTGGAAGCAATGGTCATGATGGCAACCAATAATTTACCCCTTGAAGCTATTCGACGAACCATTGTCAGTGCAGTTGATATTGTAATTCAAATTAGTCGCTTACATGATGGCTCTCGTAAAGTTATGAGTATTGCTGAAGTGATAGGGATTGAAGGTTCCAATGTTGTCTTGGAAGAAATATTCCGCTTTCAACCAATGGGTAAAGCATCTGAAGATGGAAAGGTGAGAGGGAACTTTGTGACAGCAGGATTAATGCAGCGTTCAGTGTTAGTTGAAAAAGCTCGATTCTTTGGTTTAGAAGAGCAATTAAATACCGCATTCAGAGTTACAGGAGCTGTTTAATGTACTTTCTTGCTTTTATTTTTGGCGGTGTTTTACTTCTTTATTTGGCATTGTCAAAGAAAGAAAAGAAAGTTGATTATATGCAAGAGTTTAATCAAACTCTCTTTATTGATTCAATGGATAATGATCAACAAGCAATTAACTTAAAGTCATTATCTGATCAGAGTTTAAAGCAAAAAATAGAGCAAATTTGGGGTAATGTTAATCGACAACTTGGTAAGCTTGCTTTTGTCAAAGTCATTGTATTTGTTATGGCTGTTGCATTATTGGCAGTAAAGGTAAATGAACAATTCTTTAGGGTTTCAATTACTTATGTAATCATTGTTATGGAAGTACTTGCAATTATATTTGGCTACCTCTGGCTTAAAAAGAGAGAAAAATCTCAATTTGAAGAATCATTCCCTGATGCATTGAATATGCTTGCGAGTGCAGTAAGTGCTGGTGAGAGTATTATGCATGCGATTATTTTTGTTGGTAAATCATTAGAGGGTGAAGTAGGTAAAGAGTTTAAAGTAATGGGAGAGCGTCTACAGCTTGGTGATACTCCAGATAGTGTGTTTAGAAAGTCATGTCATAGATTTCCATATGCTTCTTTTCATTTTTTTGTCATTACATTACGTGCCAATATGCAGCGTGGTGGCCAGTTAAAAGAGGTTATGTCACGCTTAAATCGCTTAATGTTTGATGCTCGTGCAATTGAAAAGAAAAAGTATGCATTAACTTCTGAAGCTCGTACATCAGCTAAAATTGTGGGCTCTATTCCATTTTTCTTTCTGTTTATGTTGCAATATTTAAGCCCTGAAAACTATGAGTTTATTATGTTTCATCCAGATGGTCGTTCTATATTATATTACGTATTAGTTAGTGAATTTATTGGTATTTCGATTGTATGGTCGCTAATGAAGGGAGTTAAATAAAATGGACTTGTTATCACCAAGAATGATGATTTTCTATTTTTTAAGCCTTTTAATTCTAGGTGGTTTTCTAGTTTGTTTAGTTTTTTTTAGATTAATCAAAAGAAAAAAATTACTAGATGCTTTTCAAGAAAAAGAAAAAGAAGAAGAACATCAAGAAATTAATTATTTTGTACGATTTTTTTCTAAAGTATTTATTTCTAATAATGAAGAAATAAAGAATAAATTTATTTCTGCTGGATTCTATGATTTTAAATATGCCTCTTTGTATATGCCAATAAAGTATATGGTGTTATTAATTGGTAGTGCATTAATTATTTGGTTTACTAAGCAACAAGAGATGCAAACGACGATGATAATAGCTTTATCTTCTGGGTGGTTAGTTATTATTATTATTTTACCTGATGCATTGTTAGATCGTAAATCGAAAAAATTAACTCATAAAGTGTCAACGCAATTACCTTATTTATTAGATTTGATGGCGGTTTGTGTGCAAACGGGTATGACCATTGAAGCTGCAATGAGTTATTTAAGTAAAGAAATGGCAGGGTTTGATAAAGACTTAACTCAAGTATTAGTTAAAACAAATGATAGAGCACGAATTGTAGGTCTAGCTAAAGCATTAGATGAACTTTATATACGTGTTCCATCAAATGAAATGAGAAGTTTTGTAATGACATTGAAGCAAAGTTTACAATATGGAACTTCAATATATACAGTGTTGACGACATTAGCGGCAGACATCAGAGATGTTCAAATGCTTGAGTTAGAAGAAAAAATTGGTAAGTTAGCTGCAAAAATGTCAATACCATTAATCGTATTTATAATGGTACCAATTGTGATTTTGATAGCAGCCCCTGGAATAATGAGAATGATGGTCAATGTATAAAAGAATAATATATCTGCTTAGTTTATCCTTACTTATTGGTTGCTCTTCAAAGGAAGGGTTACAAGAGTTTCATAATAAAGAAACTATGCTTATGAAGGCAAATAATTATCAACAACTTATACCTTTATATAAGAATAAGCTTATTGAGAAAGAGGATGATGAAATACGTCTAAAGCTTGCTAAGGCTTATTTAACGTCAGGAGATCCAGAGTCCTCACTGTTCACTGTGGTCCCTTTAGTAACTAAAAAAAATGCTAAAGTAGATGCTTTTATAATTCAAGCTAATAGTGAGTATGAGCTTGGAGAGTTAGATCAAGCAATGCGTACTGCAAAAATTGCAGAGAATATGAACCTAAATAATCCAGATATAGAAAATTTATTGGGAGTGATTTATTCAGCCCAGCATGATTATATTAAAGCAAGAGAATACTTTACATTAGCTCGTACTCATTTATATGACGATATAAAGATAAAGAATAATTTGGCAGTATTAGATATTATTGATGGTGATTATAAAAAAGCAGTTCAAAGATTATTACCAATATACCTAAATAATCAATCAGATGATCAAGTTGAGGCCAACTTATTATTAGCAATGGCAAAATTAGGGAATTATAATTATGTTCAATCATTATTGGCTGATAAGTATTCTGAACGTGAGATTATAGAAAAATATATAGCTTTAAAAGGTATCTCTACTATTAGTATAAAAGATACAGAACTTTTGTCTGATAAAAATACAGTTGTAGGTGAGTAGATGCGGCTAATTAAGTATAAGAAAAATCAAAAAGGTGTTGTTGCCATTGAGTTCGCTCTTGGTTTTTTTGGTTTTTGGTTAATGTGCATGGCATGGGTTGAAATGTCATATATGTCTTACATCTCAGCAATTGGCGATCTTGCGATAGCAGAAGCATCCCGTAGTTCAAAAGTAGAAGAAGAAAAGTATTTAGAGTCGTTTGAAAATATTATTTATGACAGTGATTCATTATGGGCTGGTCTCGTTGATACGAGTAATTTTAGGATTTCAATTCAATATTTAAGTGATATTGATGATCTAGTTGCCCAAAAAGATCCTTGCTTACCTGAAGATAAAAACGTATCTGCAGAATGTGGTTCAGAAGTTAAAAGTGCTTTGGCCATTTATAGAATTGATTATGATTTTAATTCGATTTTTACTTATTTTATGAGTGAAACTAATGTATTTAGTCGCGAAGTGATTGTTATTCAGGAGTATGAGCGTAGTGAATTTGAAATCTAAGCGTTTCCTTATAAAGCAGCGCGGTACATTTAGTGTTGAGTTTGCCATTGTTGGTATATTTTTTAGTCTATTACTAGCATTTAGTGGTGATGTGATTATTAAATTATCAGTAAAAGGTAAGCTCGATCGACTTTCTTTTTCTTTAGTTAATATTGTTAAAGAGCAGACACAATTTTATGATCCTGATAGTAATAAAGCTTTATTACGGACAGATGCTCAACATTTAGAAGAAATAGCGAGTAACTCACTAAGGCGAACATTGGGTACTTTTGATGTGAGTAATTTTGGTGTTCTAGTCGAAGAGGTTAAATTTTCGAGTGAAAATGTAGTTAGTTCATTTGTTAGTTATGATCTCGCTCAACAAACGTGTGCAGTTTCTAGGACTCTTCAAGAGTTGAAAAATATTTCTGTAATGTCATCTTGGGATCGACAAGTTCCTTTATATAGAGTCACTTTATGTTATGAAACAGATAACTGGATTGGTGATTTGCTCGGTTCTGACTTCACAACAGTAAGTTCATCATCCATTATGATAGGTAGATAATATGAATTATTCATTATCAAAACAATCTGGTCATGCAGCAATATTGTTTGCCATGATCATCCCTGTCTTATTTGGTTTATTTACCATAGCAAGTGATGGAGCCAGAGCATTACAATCTAAAGCTCGAATTCAAGATGCAGCAGAAGTTGCGACTTTAGCTATTTCTGCTCATAACGCAGATAATACAGATTCTAATGGTACTGGGAGTGGAAGCCAAGTAAATAGAGATATTGCGACCGACTTTATTGAACAGTACATGATTGATATGACACAAGTTTCAGATCTTAAAGTGATTAAGAAAACATGTGATCAAATTAAAGAATGTAAAGATGGATTAGTAAAAGGAGATTCACGATTTTTCCAATACCAAGTGGAAGCTAGAACGGATCATAAGTCTTGGTTTCCAGGTAATGAAGCTATTGTTGGCTTTGGTGATAGCTTTACAGTTGCAGGTGCTGCCACTGCACGTAAATACCAAAGTGAAGCCGTAGATGTTGTATTTGCCGCTGACTTTTCAGGTTCAATGAAAAACTCATGGGCTGGTGGTTCTAACCCAAAGTATCTGGATCTCATCAATGTAATGAATGATGTTATTGATGAATTAGAAAAATTTAATGAATTAAATAACGGACAGGTTAATAAAGTAAGTGTGATTCCTTTTAATACAAATACGAGGAGTTATACAGATTATTATAATCGGACATGTTTTGTGGATCAATTAAAATATAATGGAAATAATGTCAATTATAATTCAACACTAAGTTCTATTTTTGTCGATAAAAGTAACTGTGAATCACAAATAACCAGCAGTTCGATATTTGATGATATATTGTTAACCGAAGACTTTAGTCGTGTGAAAACAGAAATAAATAACTTCTATCCTAATGATGGAACGGCATCATATTCGGGGATTATCCGTGGAGCACAAATACTAAATAAAGGGAAAAATCCAAGAAGAATTTTAATTGTTCTATCAGATGGCTATGATGAGCCAAATTACACACCTGTATATGGTAAACCAAGTTATATTTATTATGGTGAACCATCGTACAAAAAAATTGGTGAGGAATTGATAGTAGCACATAACCTTTGTGGCGTTATTTCCAATGAGTTGAATAATGATAAGACGGATGATGGGCGTAAAATAGAGGCTAAAATGGCTGTTGTAGGTTTTGATTATCCATTAGATCAGAATATAGCACTAAAAGAGTGTGTAGGCGTAAATAATGTATATAAAGCAGAAAATAAGCAAGATATCTTAGATAGAATTTTAGAGCTTATCACTGAAGAAATAGGGCATTTAAAATAATGATTTTATTAAAAAAAATAGGGATGTTCCTATTTTTAACTATTGTTTCTTATTCATTAATAGCAAAAGAAGTAAAAACTTATATATTTATTAATAGTGATATCGTTCAGCACCAATCGACCATTAATCAACTAAATAATGTATTATTAAAAGCGGAAGACTTGCAAGAGCGTATTTATGTTATTGATATTTCAGAATCCAAAAAAGAATTTAGAGGTGAGGTGACATATATTCACGATAATACAGGCTATTATCTAGCAGAGTTAATGCCCCTTCAGATCCCAGAAGTAGTAGAGACTTTCTCAGGTGATATTATTCAACATTATAGTTTAGATATCTATGGCTTGAACTTGATCAATGCTTTAATAACAACTTACCAGGAAAATAATAATGAAAAATAAATATAGCATGGCTCTTTCAGCATTAGCCTTATTGTCATCCCCTTTGACTTTTGCACAATCTATTGATAATCAAGCGCTAAGTTATTATTGCGGTAACGATAATGTTGAATATGAGAAAAAAATCACAGTAGGGAAAGGTACTCGTGTTTACCTGAATGAGGGCTCTTTTTATCAGATTGAGCAAGAAGGTGAATATAATGCGACTCTTGATTTTATTAATAAGCAAATTGTAAGTTCTGGAGTCAGCGAAGAGTGTTCAGAGTTTTTATTAACTAATGGATTTTTACAGTCTATGGACAGTGGAGAGGTAATGGCTCGAGTTTATTTTGATTTTGATCGAGCAAGCTTAACAGATAAATCGAAATATGTATTAGGAAATATTATCAAGCTCTTAAAGATCAATGGAAAAAATTTAACACTAGAAGGGCATTCGGACTCTATTGGTGATGAAAAGTATAATTTTGCATTAGGTTTAAAACGTTCAGAATCAGTTGAAAAATATCTTATATCTCATGGCATTGAACAGAATAGACTGGATTCTATATCTGCTGGTGAATTAAAACCTATTGCTAGTAATAATGATGAGAAGAGCCGTGAGCAAAATCGTCGTGTTGAAATTAAATAATAAGGGATAATTATGAATATAAAGTGGTTAGCAGTATTTGGACTTTGCCCTTTGATTGTTCAAGCTGAATATATTTCAGAAAAGAATAGTTCTTTTTCAATAGGTTACTCTCAACTTATGCTTAAAGAGGGTTCATTTAAAGAGGATTTAAATGGTATTGGTTTTTCAGGCGTCTCCTTTAAGCAGAAAAAAAATATTGGCTTTGTAGTTAGTGCTGATTATTTTCAAAAAGACATGGTGTCAGGTGATACGGCTGAGATATGGGATTTAACAGTAGGGCCTGCATTTCGTTTTGATGATATAAATTGGTTACGAGTCTATCCTTTAATTGGTGCATCATTTTCTTCTTTTGAACCAGTAGCTAGAGATACAGATAAAGTTCATTTTACAGTAGGTTTCGGAACACAATTTCATTTAGGTGAAAGTGGCATGTTAATTGATATTAATTATAAAAAAATAGATATGGAAATAGATTCTAACATGCTATTTATTGGCTTAGGATACGCTTTTTAATCATAGTATTTTTATATTAGGTATATTTTATGTTTTCAAGATTAAAGTTTCTTGTGAATAGAGACTATTTTATAGTTAAATTAGCAATGTTTTCATTTATATGTATGCTGTTAATTACTCATAACTTGAGCTTGATATATTTTGATATCCTTATTAGTATCTATAAGAATATGATATATGCTACTGCTGTGATATTGTTTATTTTCTGTATTTGGTTGTTTTTCTACATGATTATTAATCAAGTAGAAAGACCTCTATTATCCTATTGGGAGTATACGAAGAAAGTAATAAGTTATGATGGAGTTTGGTATTGCATAATTATGTTCTTATTATCAATATCTCTTCTGTCATATACGGTAATTAAATCTTCAATTCCAGAGGTAAATTTTTTCTATCTAGACTTTAAGATGGTTGAATTAGATGAGTGGTTACATTTTGGTACCGCTCCTTGGAAAATAACACACTTTATTTTTAGTAGTTATTATTTTACCGGATTTATTAATTTTATTTATAACTGTTGGTTTTTCATCATATGGCTATTTTTGGTATTTTATTGTATATCGACCAAAGATTTAGAACATAGAAAGGTTGTCTTAACCTCTTATATTTTATGTTGGGTGATCAATGGTGGAATTTTTGCTACCTTATTATCATCTGTAGGTCCATGTTATATAATGGATTTTTATTCATCTTCTTATTATTCTGAATTATTTACAATCTTAGGTAGTCAGAATGAGCAACTGATTTCTAGTGAATCTTGGCTAAGGGTATGGGTGTTAAAGACGCAGCCATTCTTATATGATCGTTATCTTGAAAGAAGTTCTGAAGTTGGTAGTGGCATTTCAGCAATGCCTAGTATGCACGTCTCTATCGCTTTCTTAATGGCTTTATGTGTACCAAAAGATTATAAAGCATTAAAGGTATTGTTTATCATATTTGCACTATTAATTTTTATTGGCTCAATACATCTAGGTTGGCATTATGCTCTTGATGGATATGTAAGTATTTTCCTTACGTTATTGATTTATAAAACAACCCATTACTATGTGTATTATCAATATAAGAATGAATCAGCGACAGCATTAAAATAAATCAGCTGAGAAATTATTACCCAATGACCGCTTTATTTCTACCTTGCTCTTTTGCTGAGTATAAAGCGGCATCAGCTTTAATAAGTAACTCTTCACAGCTGTATCCTTGTTTAAACTGTGCAATACCAAAGCTCATTGTTACCTTGTGCTCATTTTTCGATGGCATATTCTCAATTATGATTCGTAAATTATTTGCCAATATTTCAGCGCCTTCTGCTTTGGTGTTTGGGCAAATAATAAGAAATTCTTCACCACCCCAACGGCCAACAATATCTGATTTTCTTATGTTTTCTAATAATTGTGCGGCGAGGTCAATGATCACTTCATCCCCGACAAGGTGACCAAAATTATCATTTATGTGTTTGAAATGGTCAATATCGCAAATAATAATACTTAATGGAAAAGCATTTCGGTGAGCAAGTTCTTTCTGTTTGGATAAATGCGTATCAATAACTCGACGGTTATATAACTGAGTTAAAGAATCAAAAGTTGAAAGAGCCTTGAGTTTTTTATTATACTCTTTTAATACTTTTTGACGATAGAGTAAAAAAGCTAGAATAGAAAACACAACAAATGATTACCCTTTGAATAATTTAACATTATATGGGCTAGTATAACGCACAGAAAGCCAAGAGTTTACAATATTTCGTTGTTCTGTCGTAGAGATATTATCTAGCGCTTTTTCAATAATATTTTTCAATACAGGTTCATCATTACGAGTACCAATACTTAAACTCCATTTACTGTTATCTACTTTTCCACTTATCACTAAACTTGGAAAATGATGTTGTAATGCATAGCTTATTACTTCTATAGAATCAATAAACCCAAAAAGCTGTCCTGACTTTACTTTTTCTAAGCCATCCTTCAGTGAATCTACAAATACAAATTCAATTGATGGATGTGCAGATGGGACCATTGTGCTTAATGAATAGCCTCGAATTATCCCAATTTTAACATCTCGTAAATTATTAAAATTAGGGATGAAGCGTTGTTCTGCTGAAGTAGTAATGACAATATCACTTATAAGAAAAGGACGACTAAAATTGAGAGTTGTTAAACGTTCAAGATCAGCTTCAATTGGTGCAATAATATCGCATTCTCTATTATTAATTTTGAATAATGCATTTCTCCAACCTGTGGTCGCGACTAATTCAAATGGAATATTAAGCTTTTGCTGTAATAACTGCATGAAATCACCGGTGATCCCTGTCGCTTTACCATTTTTAATCCCACTAATTGGCATCCAATCAGGATAAGTACAAAATTTTAGGTTATCTTTAGTGAGCAAATATTCAGCTTCGGCCTGGGTGTATTGCAATTCAGTTTGAGACCAATCTGGAATTTGATTGGTTAACCATTTATTTTCTAGTTCAGAAAACTCTTCAGATGAAATTACAGAGATACCTTTATCAATAATGTTTATTAAAATAGGATTATTACTGCTTACTCCTAAAAAATTTGGTGTATTATTGAAAAAATCTTGTGAGACTAAGCTTCGAGTTTCCAGAGAAGAGAAAAAATACTTTGAAATATAATAGTGGAAGACAGCAGACGATCCTATTGCTGCATCTGCCTTGCCATTTAAAACCAACTCAATTGATTCAAGCGAATCAGAAGCTAAAAGAATATTAATACCAGGATAGTGTTGTGCAAGGATCTCCTGATGAGAATAGCCTTCAACAACAGCAATTACGCGTCCATTTAAATAGTCCTTGAAATCTAACCCAGCATAAGTACTTTTAAATAAAATTGCATCTCGAGTGTTAGATATTGAGCGTTCACTAAAGCTAATATATTTTTCTCGCTGAGCTGTTTTTCGTAAATTTGAGATAATGTCGATTTTATTTTCTTGTAGTTTCGCTAATGATTGTGCCCAAGATAGCCCTACTTCAAATTTAACATCTACCCCAATTTTTGTAGCTAGTAATCGAATAAAATCGTTACTGTAGCCCTTGACCTCACCATATTCGATATAGTTATACCTGATTACCACTTAAATTCAGCTTATTAGACTACACTTAAAGTGAAGCGAAAAATGAGGTGGTTATCATGGCTAAAAATAAAGTCCAATTTCAAAAAAGTATTTCAATACATGGGTTTATTTCA
>Ga0316197_10001408_pt1 | contig 17172 bp, 12 predicted proteins | sample OudBiesiAoxic_MG_FD_204939 | JGI IMG/M metagenome (GOLD analysis project Ga0316197, IMG submission 204939) | Coastal sediment microbial communities from Oude Bieten Haven, Netherlands - site A oxic | ecosystem: Environmental > Aquatic > Marine > Coastal > Sediment | place: Netherlands... | reverse complement strand
AGGCCTGGTGCCGATGACCGCGTTCAAAGGCCTGAGCGATGAGGAGATATCTGCGGTTCTGACTTACGTCCGGAATTCCTTCGGGAATCAGGCATCGGTCATCTCTGCCGATCGGGTGAAGGCAGTCAGGGAGGCTACGGCGCAACAGCAAGGGTTCTTAAACCCGCAGGAACTACTCGAGACCCACCCCCATCCCTCGGCCCGCTAGCCGTTGAACATCTGCGTCCAGTGCTTGTCGTGGACGCCCATCCCCACGAGGCGGGCGCGTGGGGCAAGCATGTTGACGTGGTGACCGGGGCTGTGCCACCAGCCACGGTTGGCGTCTTTGCCGCGCTTCGAGCCGACGAAAATGTTTTCGCTGTTCGCCTTCGTGCCAGCCTGCTTCGCCCGATCCCACGGCGTCTTCTTTCCAGGGATCGGAGATTCGTGGGCGAAGAAACTCTTCTCTTTCATGTCCTTGGAGTGGTCGCGCGCGGCAGCGCAGAGTTTCGGATCGATCAGGCACGGCTGGAGGCCGATCAGGATCCGCAGCTCGTTGAGATCGACAATGCCAGCTGCCTCCGCGGGCTCGATCTCCTCGGCGAGCTTCTTGTTCTGTTGGAGAATCGCGCGCGCGTCCCGGTCGATGCTCAGGGCGGAGGCTGCGATCTCCTTCTCCTCCGCCTCGAGCTCTTCGGGGCCAAAGGCTTCGAGGTCGATGATCAGCAGCGCGTCGATGCAAGCGGCGCGTTGCCCCGCGAGTTCAAGCAGGTCGGCGCGCGCTTTGGCCAAGGCCTCGGAGGACGAGAGGATCTCGTCGCGCTCGAGCTGCGTCAGCTTGCGGAGCTCGACGAGCGCGGGGTCGCCGATCTTGATGATCGTCTCCTTCTTCAGCCCATCGCCCTGCTTGCGCAGCGCCTGGACATCCGCGCGCAGTTTCTTGATACGATCGTTCTTCTCCCGGCTGGTCTTGTCTTTCGCTACCGCCTTCGCCTGCACGTTGAACCCGCCCCGGTAGCGCCCCGCCGCAGCGCGGAACTCGCGATCGATGATCGGGTGGATGACCTTGGCCACGCCAGAGCCCATCTCTACCATCTTGGTGACGATCTCCGATCGCGCCGCGAGATCGTCTTTGGAGGCTGTGAATTGCTTGTAGAGATCGGAAGCTTGCTGCTTTTCGGAATCTGTTAACCCTGCACCGACGCAGGGGACGGTGAGGAGCACCCATGCGAGGATGCCGGCTAGGCCAGTAGTGGTGAGGATCAGGGGGGGCAGTTTCATCGGGGGGAGGGAGTATCCTTCCGATCCAGCGTGGCTCAAACAAAATCGGCTTCGCTTCCGGTCACCGCAGAGCCCCTGCTGATTGCTGCCGCCACGCTGCCGCCACGCTGCCGCCACGCTGCCGCCACGCTGCCGCTCCGCCGTCGGGGATCCATCGATGAAGGTTTTGCTTTTCTCCCCGCCTCGATCCAGAGTTTCCCATGGTTCACAAAACCAACAGATTTCACGTTTGCGCCGCCCTCTGGCTCGCCGCCGGTACGGCAAACTCCACGGCGGCCGAACCGGTCAGCTTCAACCGGGACATCCGCCCGATCCTGTCGGAGAACTGCTTTGCATGCCACGGCTTCGACAAGAATGCACGCAAGGCCAAGCTGCGGCTCGATGTCACCGGCGAGGGGGTCGAGGAGCTGATCGAGAGGGATGCCGACGGCATGAGCGAGTTCGTCGCCAGGATCATTTCGGATGATCCCGACGAGCACATGCCACCTCCCGAATCGAAGAAGCGGCTCAGCGCCGGAGAGGTCGAACTGCTCAAACGCTGGATCGATGAGGGCGCGGAATATGAATCCCACTGGGCCTGGATCCCACCACAAAAATCCGCCACACCCGCTGCGGCGAAAGGGCGCGAGATCGATCACTTCGTCCGCCGACAGCTTGAGGAGACAGGGCTGGCAGCGTCGCCGCCAGCACTAGAACAGCGGCTGGTGCGGCGCCTCTACCTCGATCTCATCGGGCTCCCACCGGACTCGGCAGAAGTGGGCGAATTTTCCATCGACCACTACGAAGAGACCGTCGACCAGCTGCTCGCCTCGTCACACTTTGGCGAAAAGTGGGCCATCATGTGGCTCGACCTCACCCGCTACGCCGACACGGTCGGCTACCACGGCGACCAGCCGGTGAGCGTCTCCCCGTTCCGCGACTACGTGATCAATGCCCTCAATTCGAACAAGCCATACGATGTCTTCACGCGCGAGCAGATCGCAGGGGACCTGATGCCGGACGCGACCGATGAGCAACGGGTCGCCTCCGGATTCAATCGCCTCAACATGACCACCGAGGAGGGCGGATCCCAACCCAAAGAATACCTCGCGAAGTATGCCGCAGATCGCGTGCGCACCACCTCGACCGTGTTCATGGGGGCGACACTCGGTTGCGCAGAGTGCCATGATCACAAATTTGATCCTTACACCACCAAGGATTTCTACTCGTTCGCGGCCTTCTTCGCCGATGTCGAAGAGGTCGGTGTGTACGGCAACCGGGGGCGTCCGCCGGAAATGCTGGTGCAGACGCCCGAGACCCGCACCGCCTTCGAGAGAGCGCAGCAGGCACTCGCTGCGGCTGAATCGCGCCTCGCGATTGACCCTCCAAGCCTCGATGCCGGACGGGCGAAATGGATGGCCAGACTCGAGGCGGAACTGGCCGGGCAGGAGCCATTTGATTTCGCCTGGCTAGAGGACTCGGTGCCTGCTGGAGCAGAGCAGTCTGGCGCCTGGAAGGCGACGCAGGAAGCTGTGTTCAGCGGTACGACCGCGTGGCGACAGGAGGCTCCCGCGGGCACTGGGGTGCAGCACTATTTCAGACATGCCGCCGAGCCGATCACCCTCGGGGACGGCGACAAGTTCTTCTTTTACGTCAAGCTCGATCCGGACAACCCGCCGGAGGAGATCATGTTGCAGGTGCATTCGAAACCGCTCGGCGGGTGGGAGCACCGCGCATTCTGGGGGGCGGATAAAATCACCTACGGAGGCATCGGTAAGAATGAGGCCAAGCACCGCTCGATGGGGGCGCTGCCGAAGGCCGGAGAATGGCGGCGCCTCGAAGTGCCGATCGACCAGATTGGGTTCAAGGCAGGGGATCGGGTCGACGGGATGTCGTTCGACCAGTTTGGCGGGGTCGCCAGCTGGGATCTGGCGGGGGTGCACACCAGCGGTGGCTCCGCAGAAACTAGATCGCTACCGGCGGGTGTCCTCGCCGCACTCAGGATGCCCGCTGCCGAGCGGGGCGTCGCGCAGAATCAGGCGATCCTCGACCACTACCGCACGATCGCGCCCGAACTCCAGCCCGCGCGCGAAGAGATCGCCAAACTGAAGACGCTCATCGATGAACTCGGAAAGAAGGGCACCAAGACGCTAGTCACGGTGTCGAGGGAACCGCGGATGATGCGCGTCCTGCCGCGCGGCAATTGGCTCGATGATTCAGGTGAGGTGGTAAGCCCTGCCGTGCCCGAGTTTCTCGCACAACCCACCGGCGTGAAGGAGGTCGATGGCCGCCTCACGCGTATGGACCTTGCCGATTGGCTGGTGTCCCGCGAGAACCCACTCACCGCGCGTGTCTTCGTCAATCGTGTGTGGAAGCAGCTCTTCGGCACCGGGATTTCAAAAGTGCTCGACGACATCGGCGCCCAGGGGGAGTGGCCGATGCACCCGGAGCTCCTCGATTGGCTCGCCGTCGATTTCATCGAGTCGGGCTGGGATATCAAGCGCCTGATCAAGACGATCGTGATGTCGGAGACCTACCGGCAATCATCCCGTCCGCGGCCGGACCTGCGCGAGATCGATCCCTACAACCGCCTGCTGGCCCGGCAGTCGAGCTTCCGCCTGGATGCCGAGCTGGTGCGCGACCAGTTCCTCGCCGTCAGCGGCCAACTGGTCCCAGAGGTCGGGGGGGCAAGCGTCTTTCCCTACCAGCCGGCCGGACTCTACCGGCACCTCAACTTTCCGCGCCGCCAGTACAAGTCTAGCACCGATCAAAACCAGTGGCGTCGTGGGATCTACACGCACTGGCAGCGCACCTTCCTCCACCCGATGCTCAAGGCCTTCGATGCGCCTAGCCGCGATGAGTGTGCCGCCGACCGCCCTCGCTCGAACACCCCGGTGCAAGCGCTCGCTCTGCTCAATGATCCGAGCCAGGTGGAGTCAGCTCGGGTCTTCGCAGGGAGGATCCTCCGCGATGCACAGGGAGATTTTTCGGGGCGCCTGCACTGGGCATTCGCCGAGGCGCTCACCCGTCCGCCGACCGCTGCTGAATCCTCCGTGCTGCGTGCCTTGTTCGATGCCCACCTCGAGAAATTTGAGGCCGATCCCGATGCCGCCAATGAGTATCTCAGCGTTGGAATCTCGGAGGTCGAAGAAGCCTTGGATCCGGCCCAACACGCCGCGTGGATGTCGGTCGCGCGCGCCATCTTCAACCTCCACGAGATGATCACACGATACTAGAAGCTACCATGATCGCCAACAACCCCTACGACCGCCATCGCCTCGACGTGACGCGGCGCCATTTCCTCAGCCGCGCTTCCCGCGGGATCGGCGGTGTCGCGCTCGCATCGCTGCTCAACCCGAACCTCTTCGCCGATGCACAGTCGGGACCGGCCACCCCGCAGCTCGACCGCTGGCCAGGCGTCGTGCGACCACTGCACCATCCGGCCAAGGCGAAGCGCGTCATCTGGCTCTACATGGCTGGTGGCCCATCCCACCTCGAGACACTCGACTACAAGCCGAAACTCGCCGAACTCGATGGCCAGCCGATGCCGAAGTCGGTCACTGAGGGGCAGCCGATCGCCCAACTGCAGGGCAGCCGCGACAGCCTCAAATGCCTCGGTCCTCAGCGCAGCTTCAAGCGCTACGGCCGCAGCGGCCAGCAGATCTCGGATGTCTTGCCGCATATCGCAGAGGTCGCCGACGAGCTATGCATCGTGCGCTCGCTCGTCACCGAGCAGATCAATCACGACCCGGCACACACTTTCATGAACACGGGATCGATCATCCCCGGGCGCCCGAGCATGGGCTCTTGGCTGACCTACGGGCTCGGTGCCGAGACCGAGGACCTGCCCGGGTTCTGCGTGCTGACATCAGCCGGCGGCGGTCAGGGGCAGCCGATCGCCGCGCGCCAGTGGCACAACGGTTTCCTGCCCGGACGCTTCCAGGGCGTAGCGCTCGAGTCGGCCGGTGACCCGGTGCACTACATCGGTAGACCGAAGGGGATCACCATGGGCGAACAGCAGGACGTCGTCCGGGCGATCCAGAAGCTCAACGGGCTCGGGCACGAGGCTCTGGACGATCCCGAGATCGCCACCAAGATCAGCCAGTATGAGATGGCTTTCCGCATGCACACCTCGGTGCCGGAGCTGGCCGACTTCTCACAGGAATCGAAGCAGACGCTGGAGATGTACGGAACCCAGGGGGCGGACGGCAGCTTCGCGGCGAACTGCCTGATGGCGCGTCGCCTTGCCGAGCGGGGGACCCGCTTCATCCAGTGCTACCACCGCGGGTGGGATCACCACGGCGGCGTGAAGAAGGGCATCGCCCAGACCGCGGAGTATGTCGATCAGGCCTCGGCCGCACTGGTGAAGGACCTCAAGGAGCGCGGGATGCTCGACGACACCCTCGTCATCTGGGGCGGCGAGTTCGGGCGCACCCCCATGGCGCAGGGCAACGGGCGCGACCACCACATCAAAGGGTTCTCCTGCTGGATGGCCGGCGGCGGCGTGAGGCCGGGCACCACCTACGGCGCGACCGACGAGTTCGGTTACAACGCGGTCGAGGATGTCGTCCATATCCATGACTTCCATGCCACGCTTCTGCACCTGTTAGGAATTGACCACGAAAAACTGACCTACAAGTTCCAGGGGAGGAATTTCCGCCTCACCGACGTCAAGGGAAACGTGGTGAAAGGGATCCTCGCCTAGCGGTCTCGAGAGGATCATCGGCCTTCCCGGGAGAGCCCGGTCCGGGGGCAGGATCCACGCTTGCTGGCGCGCCAGGAGAAGCACCGTTTCGGCCCACTAAGCACCAGACGCCAAAAAACGGTCGCTGGACGATAGAAGGGGGCAATGCCCGGCGTATTCACTTGCCCGATGCTTTTCCCTTTGATCTAGAGGGGATGCGCGCCTAACCAACAAGCGACTGACACTTCATGGGACTTCTGCGATCGATGGCGACAGTGAGCGGGTTCACGGCCTTGAGCCGTGTGCTCGGTTTCGCGCGCGATATCTTCATGGCGCGCTACCTCGGCACCGGGCACGCCGCAGACGCATTTTTCGCGGCCTTCCGGTTTCCGAACATGTTCCGGCGGATCTTCGGCGAAGGCGCCTTCAACGCAGCCTTCGTCCCTCTCTTCGCGCGGGAGATGGAGGAGAAGGGGAAGGCGGAGGCGGTGCGCTTCGCCAACAATGCCTTCTCGATCATGGTCGTTGTGTTAGGCGCACTTACCGTGCTTGCGATCCCGCTGATGTTCTGGATCCTCTCCGCCGTGGTGCCGGGGTTCAAGGCCTCCGAGAAGACGCCCGAGTACACGCAGGTAGGGGTGGCAGAGGAATTCGAATTCAAAGTCAACGTGCGCGGCGCCAGGGAGGTCTACTTCGTCCTCGACGGGGGGGCAGCCGAGGTCTCGATCGAGGACGCCCGACTCTCGGCAGGTAGCCGCGATTCATGGATCGACAAACTGGCCGATTCGCTCGGGGGCGCGCGCGCGCTGCCTGAGGATGAGGGACTGGTGGAATCTGCCGGCCGGGCCGCCTCGGCGAAGCTAGAGCGGAAGCTCCGTAGCAAAGGTGAGATGGGACAGGATCTGACGGACGCGCAGCGGGTTCAGCTCGCAACCGACCTGGACGAGCTCAAGATCGCCGACCGCCTGACCGAGCTAGGGAAGGCGGGCGCCCGGGAGATCTCGTTCGAGCTGCCGAAGGAACACGGATTCCGTGAGCTCACCGGTGTCGTGCGCACCACGCCAGATTCCGCTTCGCCCGCCCGCGTGAAGATCTATCGCAACCACCCAGGGACATTCTCGCTGACCGTGAAGCTGACCCAGATCATGTTCGTCTACCTGCTCTGCATGGCGCTGGCGGCCCAGCTGAGTGGCGTTCTGAACACGGTGAAAATCTTCGGCATGCCCGCCGCGGCACCAATCTTTCTCAATCTGATATTTCTTGTCGGACTGCTAGTAGTCGTGCCGATCCTAGGGTGGAAAGATGACCCGGTCAGCTGCAGCGTGGTGGTGGCCTGGTGTGTCTTCGTCGCCGGCTTCGTCCAGCTCGGCGCACTGTGGATCACCTGTCGGCGCAAGGGGCTGCCGATCCGCTTGTGCCGGCCAAGGTTCTCTCCACGCATCAAGAAATTGTTCCTGCTAATGGGGCCGGGTGTGGCCGCCGCAGGGATCCAGCAGATCAACCTCCTGATCGGCGGCATCATCGCGTCGTTCCAGGAGGGGGCCATCTCTTTCCTCTACTTCTCCGAACGGGTCTACCAGCTGCCCCTCGGGATGATCGGCATCGCACTCGGCGTCGTCTTGCTCCCCGAGGTCACCAGGCGCTTGCGCAGCGGGGATGAGCCAGGCGCGGTCTCGAGCATGAACCGCGGGATCGAGCTCGCGCTGCTGATCACGCTGCCAGCCGCCGTGGCGATGGTGGTGATGCCATCGGCGATCATCTCCACCCTCTTCGAACGCAATGCGTTCACGGCGGAGGATACCCGGCAGACCTCGATGGCACTGGCAGCGTTCGCCATCGGCCTGCCGGGATACGTGCTGATCAAAGTCCTCCAACCTGGCTATTTCGCGCGCGAGGATACCAAGCGGCCAATGAAAATGGCGGGCATCACCGTGCTCGTGAATATCGCCTTCTCTCTGATGCTGTTCCCGGTTTTCCGCCACGTAGGCGTAGCAGCGGCGACCTCCGTCGCAGCCTGGGTGAATGTCATCTTACTGGGGCTAGGGTTGCGGGGGTTCTGGAGGATGGACGCCCGCCTCAAGAAGCGCCTGCCACGGCTCGTCCTGGCGAGCGCGCTGATGGGTGCTGTGATCGTCCTCGTCCAATGGGCGATCGGCGACGCCCTCTCCGCCTCGCCCCTCCTGCGCGCGGTCCGGCTCGGCTTGCTGATCTCGATAGGCAGCGCCAGCTACGCGGCCTGGGTGCTGGCGTTGGGGGTTACGAGCATCGCAGAGTTCCGCCGGGGCTTCCGACGCTAAGGGCTTGCTCGGAAATATGTTGGCTGGTTCTATGCCAAGCAGATATCGGCAAGGTATTGCCGAACAAGCCCAAAGGGCGGGCTTGCATGTGGTGGTATTCTGGGGATTGGTTACCGCTTGGCAGTTGATCCGTGATGCTGGAAATCAAGAATTTACACAAGACCTTCGGCGGGGGGAAGCCGGCACTTGATGGCGTGAGTTTCTCAGTGGGGCGCGGCGAGGTCTTCGGCCTGCTGGGGCACAATGGGGCCGGGAAGAGCACCGCGCTTGGAATTATGTTAGGGATGGTGCGACCAGATTCGGGCGATGTGACGATCGGCGGCATCTCGGTCCGCGAAAACCGCAGCCAGGCCCTGGCGAAGGTAGGTGCCATCTTCGAGTCGCCCTGCTTCTACAGCTATCTCAGCGCTTGGATGAACCTCAAGGTGCTCGCTGGTTACTCCGGCTATTGGGATGAGGACAAGGCGCGCGAGATCGTCGAGCTGGTCGGATTGAGCGAGAGGATCGACAGCAAGGTTTCAACCTACAGCCACGGGATGCGCCAACGCCTGGCGCTAGCTCAGGCCCTGCTCCCCCAACCGGAGCTCCTGCTGCTGGATGAACCGACCGACGGGTTGGATCCTGAGGGCATCCATGAGTTCCGCCGCTTCATCGTCAGGCTGCGCGATCAGCTCGGGGTCACGATCCTATTCAACTCGCACCTGCTCTCGGAGGTCGAGCAGGTGTGCGGCCGCGTGGCGATCATCCGTCAGGGGAAGCTCGTGTTCGAGGGCGATAGCAAGAGCGTCTACAGCGGCGAACCACGTTACCAGATCGAGGTCGATGACTGGCGGCGCACATCAGAGATCATCGAGGCTGGCGGAGGGGCGGCACTCAGCGAGGGACGCTTCACACTCCCGGAGAGCCTGCGCATCTGTGACCTCGTATCGGCACTCGTAGGCGCCGGGATCGAGATCAGCGCGGTCGGTGAGCGCAGGCGGACGCTGGAGGAACTCTACCTGGAGGTGGCTGAGGCCAGGGACGGATGACGGCGCTCGACGGTCGCATGCCTGGTGGCACGAGGGGATTCCTCAGGCAACTGTATTTCGAACTCGCGAAGATGTTCGGTCGCAGGCGCACGCATATTGGCTTCGGAGTCTTCGTCCTGCTCGAACTCATTTTCGCCCTGCTTTTCAAGCGCGAGCGTTCGGTCGAGTGGGTGCAGGGGATGATCGAGCGGCGCGCCTCGAGGGCGGGGCCATTGCGATTCCTCTTCGATCTAGACTACTACTACTCGGCGCTGACCATGGGGCACATGATCCTCGGGGTCGCCGTCGTCCTGCTGGGTGGCCTCTTCCTCGCGCTGGTGGCCGGGGACATTGTTTCGAAAGAGGAGGAGGATGGGACTCTGCGGATGGTGCTCTCGCGCCCGGTGAGCCGCGGGCGATTGCTCGCTATCAAATACTCGGCGTGCGGCGTATTCACCTGCGCGCTGATCGGCTTCGCAGCACTCTCGTCGCTGGTCACCGGGATGATATTCTGGAGGCCGGATGGCGGCTTCTTCATCACCTCGAGAGACCTCGAACTGACGGCTTTCCACAAGTTCGGTCCCGGGCTGTGGCGCTACCTCATCGCTGTGCCCTTCCTCGCTCTCTCGATGTTCGTCGTCACCTCGCTCGCATTTCTCTTCTCCTGCCTGCGGATGAAACCCGCAACGGCGACGATCTTGACCCTGGCTCTGCTGTTCATCGACATCATCCTGAAGCGGATGGAGCCGCTCCAAGATATCAAACATGTGTTCATCACCTCGAGGATGAGCACTTGGCAGCTGCTGCTCGCCCGTGATATCGACTGGTGGCTGCTCATCCAGAACTTCTCTATCCTCGGACTGATTTGTGCGGTATCGTTCTTCGCAGGGTGGTCGGTGTTTTCCCGCAGAGACTTCAAGAGTTGAGCCGGATGGGAGAAATTTCATCACCTAGAGGACCATAGGATACCATGCGAGTGATCGAGAAATCTGCGGATATGGCTGCGCTGGTAGGCCAGAAACCCGTCGTCCTCGTGCCGACGATGGGAGGGCTGCACGAGGGACACGCCGCTCTAGTGCGGGAGGCGCGCCGCCTGGGAGGAAAAAGTGGCACCGTCGTCGTGAGCATCTTCGTCAATCCGACCCAGTTCGGCCCTGGGGAGGACTTCGACAGTTACCCGCGCGATCTGGAGTCAGACCGGGAGATCTGCGCGGGCGCGGGCGCAGATGTGATCTTCCACCCCTCCGCGGACGAGATGTATCTCGATGATGCCTCGGTCACTATCCGCGAGCTTAGCCTCTCGCGGCTCCTGTGTGGTGCCAGCAGGCCAGGGCACTTCGCAGGGGTCTGCACCGTCGTCGTCAAGCTGTTCAATCTGGTCCGCCCAGACATGGCGGTGTTCGGAAAGAAGGACTACCAGCAGCTGGCAATCATCCGCAGGTTGGTTCGAGATCTGAACTTGGGGATAGATATCCGCGGGCTGGAGACAGTGCGGGAGAGCGATGGTCTAGCGATGAGCTCGCGCAACTCCTACCTGAGCGATGACCAACGCCAGCAGGCCCCTGCGCTTCGCAGGGCCCTGCTGGCGGCCAACACGGAGCTGGTCCGGGACGAGATGGTGGCGGGCATCGCGAAGCAGCTGCAGACTGAGGCACCGCTCGGACAGATCGACTACCTGGAACTCGTGGATGCGGAATCGCTCGAAAAAATCGAGGCGGTGACTGCCCAGCCAGCCCTCCTCGCAGCTGCCATCTTCTTCGGCAAAACCCGCCTCATCGATAACCTCGAGATCAGCCGATAGCCCAAGCACCATCATCGCAAAAATAGAGTTATATAGAGTTATATAGTGCCAGGCACTATATTGTTGTATTTTGGCTGGAGTGTGGTTTTGTCTGGGATGCCGCGCCCGCCCCGCATCCAGGTTTCCTCATCCGCGTCGTTGTTCCACCATTGTGTCAGCCGCGTCGTCGATCGAAATTTTGTCTTTGGGGTTCACGAGCGGGATGTATTTCGCAAGGTGCTGAGGCAGGTCGAGAGTTTCTCTGGCGTCCGGGTTGTCACCTGGACGATTTTGTCCAACCACTTCCATGTCCTGCTAGAGGTGCCGCCGGCGCCGGCCGTGGATCTTACTGATGACGAGATTCTCGAGCGTTGCCGGGCGCTCTACCCCCGCCGGGTGATGGAGCAGATCGAGTGGGAGTTCGGGGATGCGCAGCGGCGCGGTGGGGTCGTCCTGGAGCGCCTGCGTCAGCGCTTCCTACTGAGGATGTGGAATCTCAGCGAGTTCATGAAGACCTTGAAGCAGAAGTTCACAATCTGGTTTAACCGCCATCATGACCGGGTCGGGACACTGTGGGAGTCGCGGTTCAAGAGCGTGCTGGTCGAGGGGAGCTGGCAATGCCTGCTGAAAGTGGCGGCCTATGTCGATCTGAATGCGGTGCGGGCGGGTTTGGTGGAGGATCCGAAGGATTATTGCTGGTGTGGTTATGCTGAAGCTGTGGGCGGAGACCGGAGGGCGAGGAAGGGGCTCGCCGCAGCCCTCGATGACATTGGAGAATCGGCTAGCTGGCGGGAGGCCGGGCCTAGGTATCGGAAAATCTTGTATGGGATTGGCGAGGAGACATCGGTGCGGGTGGGATTTTCGCGAGCGGAGATTGCTAAGGTGTGGGCGGAGGGTGGGCGCCTGTCGCTTGCACAATTGCTGCGCTGCCGGGTGCGCTACTTTACCGACGGTCTGGTGGTGGGAAGCGAGTCGTTCATCGAGGAGTTTTTTTCAGCGAAGCGTGAGATTTTCAGCGCGTCTCGGAGATCGGGAGCTCGCAGATTGAAGGGTGGGGACTGGGGGGATCTGCGGAGTGCGCGCGATCTTTCGGTAGGGCCGGTCGTGCCTGTGGAGGATGGCTGAGTGGGAGAGGCTGGAAATGGGATCGCGGATCTGCTGGATCTGCTGGATCTGCGGGCTCGCAAACAATTCAAACGATGGGTTGCGTCACGATTGCCTACCCGTCATTCTGCGCTTGCCCGCGCTACGGAGACTAGCAGGGCGTTGAAAAACACCACAACCTATTGTTTGGCATTTGAACATGTTTCGATCACCATCTGGCACCATCGTCGTCATACTCTACTCTCTCTGGCGTAATCCACTGAAGCCAAATGAGTTGTTGTGCCTCAGTCGTAGATGGCTATCCACCTTCTCAACGCGCCTAGGCTTCGCCGTCAGTAGCCTGCGCGAAGGCTCACGGACTTTTTCAACACCCTGCTAGCTATGAAAGAATACGATTTCCTCGTCATCGGGAGTGGCATCGCTGGTCTGAGCCTCGCGTTGAAGGCAGCGCGGCATGGTCGTGTGGCGGTCGTGACCAAGAGGAAGGGGGAGGACTCGAATACCTCTTGGGCGCAGGGGGGAATTTGTTGTGTCTCGGCTCCGGAAGATTCTTTTGATTCGCATATTGCCGATACGCTGGATGCGGGAGCTGGTCTCTGTGATGAAGCAGTGGTGAGGATGGTGGTCGAGTCGGCTCCGGCAAGTATTGCCGATCTGGTGCGACAGGGGGTGGACTTCGACAAGGAAGCAGACGGCACATTCAGCCTCGGGAAGGAGGGGGGGCATTCACACCGGCGTATCCTGCATGCGAAGGACACGACTGGGAAGGAGATCGCCGACAGCCTTTTGGCCGCCGCCCGGGCGCACGAGAACATTGAGATATTGGAGGATCATTTTGTTGTCGATCTTATTACGACGGCCAAGCTCGGTGTCGTTACGGAGGCGGACCGCTGCATCGGGTTGTATGCGCTCGATCAGTCGACGGGGGAGATTGTCACCTTCCGTTCAGACCGCGTCTTGTTGTGCACCGGGGGGAGTGGACGGGTTTACCTCTACACGACAAATCCGGCCGGGGCGACGGGGGATGGCGTGGCGATGGCGTGGCGGGCTGGGGCAACGATCTCCGACATGGAGTTCACGCAATTTCACCCGACCTGCCTCTACCACCACGATCGGAAAAGTTTCTTGATCTCCGAAGCAGTCCGGGGGGAGGGGGGCGTTTTGATCGGGCAGGATGGTAAAGAATTCATGCAGAACTATGACCGCAGGAAGTCATTGGCGCCGCGGGATATCGTTGCGCGGGCGATCGACTGCGAGATCAAGCGGACGGGCGGCCCGTGTGTCTTTGTCGATGTCACGCACAAGCCGCTGGGCTTCATGGAGGAACGATTTCCGCAGATCACCAAGACCTGCCTTGAGGTTGGGATCGATCCGGCAAAAGACCCGATCCCGGTCGTGCCGGCAGCGCATTACCAGTGTGGTGGGGTGAAGACCGACATGAACGGACGGACTTCGATCCGGGGCTTGTATGCGATCGGCGAGGTCGCCTGCACAGGCCTGCACGGGGCGAACCGCCTGGCGAGCAATTCGCTTCTGGAGGGTGCGGTATTGGCGGATCGGGCGTTTGAGGATCTGGTCAGAGTCCACCCGGTGGAGGAGGTTCCAGCGCAGCCGTTCGAGATCCCTGAGTGGGTGAGTGGTGATGCCGAAGACGTCGACGAGCTAGTGGTGATCTATCACAACTGGGATGAGATTCGCCGGACGATGTGGGATTATGTCGGGATTGTGCGCACCGACAAACGCCTGAAGCGCGCTGCCACGCGCCTGCGTAACCTGAAGCGCGAGGTCCAGGAGTTCTACTGGAATTTTAAGATCTGCTCCGACCTGCTCGAGCTGCGCAACCTAGTCGATACGGCCGCACTGATCGTCGATAGTGCGAGCAGCCGCCACGAGAGCCGCGGCCTACACTACACGCTCGATCACCCAGATCTCGACGACAGCCAGCCGCCGAGGCACTCGATACTCTCTCGGGAGTGAGAGATGTTTGTTGGTGATCGGTCGCAGCGCTGGTCAGGGTTCACACTTGGTTGCCTACAACTGGGGCAGATACGTGGGCGTGGCTCTATGGACGGACAGGGGGCGTTCCGAGCCTCAACCCTCCGGCTACCACTTGGCGCCCTTGGGCTTGGAGCCGGCGATCTTGACGGGGACGGTGTAGAGCGAAGTGCGTGCGGTGATGAAGAGCGATTGGTAGTCGTCGCCGCCGAAGCAGACGTTGGCGGGCTGTTCCTCGACTGGGATCAGGCCGAGCTTCTTGCCATCCTCGTTGTAGACCGCGATGCCTCCGCCCGTTGTTGTATAGACATTTCCCTCCACGTCGATGCACATGCCGTCGCAGCGCACGTCGATCTCGAAGAGTTCTTTTTCGAGCGCTTGCCCGTCGGCAGGGACTTCGAAGGCGCGGATCTTGCCCAGCTTCCCTGTATCCGAGATGTAGATTGTCTTCTCGTCGGGGGAGAAGGCGATTCCATTTGGCATGTCGAAGTCGCTGCGGACGACGATCACCTCCTTCGTCGCCGGGTCGAAGCGGTAGACGTTTCTCTCCTTGATTTCGCCCGGCTTCCCCCGCAGGCCGTAGGTCGGGTCGGTGAACCAGATGGTGCCATCTGATTTGATAGCCAGATCGTTGGGCGAATTGAACTTTTTCCCTTCGAAAGAATCGACGAGGACGCTGATCTTGCCATCGGGTGAGGTGCTGATGAGGTTGCGCCCGGTGTGTTGGCAGGAGAGGAGATTGCCCGCTAGGTCGAGAAGGTTACCGTTCGAGGATTCGACTTTGCGCCATTCGCTGATGCCATCTTTGGCAGTCCATTGCATCTGGCGGCTGTTTGGGATGTCGCTCCAGACGAGACGTTGTTGTTGTGGTATCCAGACGGGGCCCTCGGTGAATTTCATCTCAGAGCCGAGCTTGGCGACTTTGGTGCCGGGCGCGATGATGTCGTCGAGGGATGCGTTGGCTTGGATGCTCGTCGAGAGGCCGATGGCCAGACACGCGATTGCCATGGAGTGGGCTGGGAATTTCATGACAGCATATTCCTCGATTGCATGGGCTGAAGCAAGCGCAGCAAGTGCTTGCAGGATCCGGTTTATTAGTTAGGATACCCGAACTATATATGAGCGCTCGAGCCGGGCGATCTGTTGCCGTTGCGGGGCGGTAGATGCCGCCGAATCTTATTTTTGGTTGGCTTCAGCGGCTGAACGACAAATGAGAATGATGATGATGAATTGGACACCTGCACGGATCGCGGTGCTGGTTGCCAGCGTGTCGGCGAGCTGCTTGGCGCTGCTGGGGTGCAGTGGGACTGGGTCGGCGCCGGGGCGTGGTGGCGTGCTCCCGGAGATATCGGTGGGTCGTGTCGCGGAGACGCCCCCGATCCCCTCCCGTTGGCGGGATCTTGGCATCGATCGGAGCCTGATGATCCCTGCCGGTCGATATGCGCGCAAGCGGATGGCGCCGATGCGGCCGTCCTACATCACAGTGCATTCGACCTACAACCAGGCGCGGGGTGCGAATGCTAGGGCGCATGCGCGGGGGCTCTATTCTGGGAACCACACCTCGACCCACAATTCGCTCGGTTACCTGGCGTGGCATTTCACGGTGGACGATGGTGCGATCTTCCAGAGTCTGCCGTGCAACGAGACGGGGGAGCACGCAGATTACAATGGACCGGGAAACCGGCGCTCGATCGGTATCGAGATGTGTGAGAACCGGGACGGCAGCTGGTCGCGCACGATGGACCGCACGGCACGTTTCATCGCCGTGCTGATGAAGGAATATCGGATCCCGTTGGACCACGTGGTGCCGCACCAGCACTGGAGGATGATCCGTTATAGCGATGGTAGAGATCTCGGGCACAAGAATTGTCCACACCTGTTGATGGAGGGAGGGAAGCCCGGGAAGAAGTGGGCGGATTTCAAGTCGAAGATCGATCGCTACCGCCGGCAGTTGGGGTAGATCGTCTAGGGGATCTGTGCGTTGGCTAGGAGTTGGCGCAAGCGATGTTCTGCAGTGGCGCTGGTCTTGGCGATGAAGCCGCGGGCGTGGGCGAAGTGGACGTCCTCCTCATCTTCGAGAAGGGAGAGGTCGAGGCTCGGGTGGTCATTGAAGCGTGAAAGCCCGTATCCGTCGCCACGGCGGTCGGGGTAGATGAGTGCGCGGACATGGTTCTCTTTGCCGATCTTCTGCAGGTAGCGGCCGAGGCCCATCGACGAGTCGCCTTCCGATTGTTCGGTGCGTGGGAGAAAAAGTGCTTCGAAGCTCCCGTGCGGTGCCTCGATCTCCCAGAGTTGGACCCTCTCAGCGAGGTAATCCAGGCGCAGGCTCATGATGCGCAGGTAGCCGAGCAGGTCTTCGCCGATGTAGCTCATGATCTCCCAGAGGGGTTCGCCGGGGACGAGCTTGTGCGATTTCTCAAAGCGGCTCAGCAGGGCGAGGTCGATCGGCGAGTTGAGTTTGCTGAGGATGTCGCGCTCGATGCCGAGCCACTGCGCGGTGTCGTTCGGCCCCCGCGTATCTAAGTATTCGGTGGTGGGAAGCCAGTCGCACAGCAGGACGGCGTCCTCATAGGCATCCAGCGACTGGAGGACGAGCGTGAGTGCGCAGACCGGCGGGTGGTCGCGAGGGAACTGGTGGTGGTCGAAATTCTGTCGCTCTGGATCATGGATGCCGCCAACGTCGACGACCGCCGTGTGTGGGTCATCGAGGTCGGCCTGTTCGGGCTCGCGCCGGGAGATCGGTGCGCGGCACTGGTAGGCGAGCAAGCAGCAGGCGAGGAAGTCGTCTTTGTGGGCTCCGCCCGGGTGGGTGATGATTTCGGTGATCTCGCTCATGTGGCTGATCCCGACCGTAGCAGCGTGTCGGGGTCATGGAAGTCCCAAATGTCAAAACTCGGTGGCGAGATCGGGTGATTTCCAGAGTTGGTGCTTCAGTGCTTCAGGGGAGGAGTTTCTCCGCTGTCGCGAGGTCTTCCGGGTAGGTGATTTTCGGGTTTGGGGTCGGGTTGGGGACGAGTTGGATCGGGTGGCCGAGCTGTTCGACCGCGCTGACCTCGTCGGTGACGG
>Ga0316197_10001407_pt1 | contig 17175 bp, 16 predicted proteins | sample OudBiesiAoxic_MG_FD_204939 | JGI IMG/M metagenome (GOLD analysis project Ga0316197, IMG submission 204939) | Coastal sediment microbial communities from Oude Bieten Haven, Netherlands - site A oxic | ecosystem: Environmental > Aquatic > Marine > Coastal > Sediment | place: Netherlands... | reverse complement strand
TGCTATCGCTGATCATGCGACCGGTCAGGCACCCGCCGCATGACACATCAATTCAGGGAATAGGATATGGAGTTTACGCGCAGCCGGCAGCTGGAACAGATACTCCTGCTCAGTAAGGATATGCTGGCAAAAGCGGGTGATCATGAGTGGGGGCTGGTGGCTGAAATTGAAGCCAGGCGCAGGGAGCTGGTGATGCGTTGTTTTCAGCAACCGGCACAGCAGCAGGATGCGAGCGAAGTGGCGGCCACCATAAAGGACATTCTGCGCCTGAACCGGGAAATCACCGATCTCGGCAAGCGTTATCAGGATCAACTCGGAACCGAAATTCATACCAGTAAACTGGGTCGCGCCGCGTCGGCTGCCTATCTCGACTGTGCCCGCTAAAGTCCCGGGCCGGTAGGCCGGGTCGGCGGAGAGCTGGATTTCCCAAAATATTACATGGTTTTATACCATCTGACTGGACTGGATAGCTGTCCTTGGCGCTGTCACCGCGCCTGTTAGTACTCTAAAGGCGACAAATAATCAAAGAGTTATGCCGAGTGCCCGGCATCAAATGGATTTACGACAAAATTTTGACATTCTCCCTCAGGAATGGTTAACTTTATCCATATGGTGTTGTCCGGTTAATACTTTTAAGAGAAACAAATTCAGGCGGAAACCAAGTCGATGGGGGGAACTCAGGTGCCAGTCAACGAGCCAAGGGTACTTATTATTGAAGCCGATACCGATCGTGGTCGCGAGCTGGAATCGGTTTTACGTTTTATCAATTATGAGCCGGAGCTGGTTACCGATTGTGGCGGCTGGAAGGCGGGTATTGAAGATGCACAGGATATCCTGGCGGTATTGATAGGCACCTGCACGACTGACAGGGCGCTGGAAAATCTTCTGAAAGAAGTTCACGATTTCGACGAGCACCTGCCTATTTTTCTCTTATCCGAAAAAAATAAAGAGCTTACCGTAGCCATTGAACCCAGTTCCTGCATTCTCGGACGGGTTGAGATGCCGGTTCACTACACCCAGTTAACCAGTGCCCTGCACCAGGCCGAGGTGTATCGCGAAACCCAGGTCGATGGGGCAAATCAGAGGCCGGTGGATCTGTTCCGCAGCCTGGTGGGTACCAGCCGGGCCGTGCAGTCGGTTCGTAAAATGATCCAGCAGGTCGCCAATTCGGACGCCAACGTGTTGATTCTGGGCGAATCAGGCACCGGTAAAGAAGTGGTGGCGCGCAACCTCCACTATTATTCCAACCGCCGCGACAAGGCTTTTGTACCAGTTAACTGTGGCGCGATTCCTGCCGACTTGCTGGAATCTGAATTGTTCGGCCACGAAAAAGGCGCTTTTACCGGCGCTATCAGTAGCCGGCAGGGCCGCTTTGAACTGGCTGAAAAGGGTACGCTGTTCCTCGATGAAATAGGCGACATGAGTCTGAACATGCAGGTAAAACTGCTGCGTGTATTGCAGGAACGCACATTCGAGCGGGTGGGCAGTAACAAGAGCATTGAAGCTGATGTTCGCATTATTGCCGCAACACACCGCAACCTCGAAGAATCCATCAGCGAAGGCACGTTCCGCGAAGACCTGTTTTATCGCTTGAACGTGTTTCCCATCGAGATGCCGCCGCTGCGTGACCGCGTGGAAGACATTCCGTTGCTGATCAACGAATTGATCCGCCGTATTGAACATGAAAAACGCGGTTCGGTACGTCTCACTCAGGCAGCCGCTCTGTCGCTGTGCCAGTACAGCTGGCCCGGTAACGTGCGCGAACTGGCAAACCTGGTCGAACGCATGGCCATTCTGTTCCCGTTTGGCGTGGTTGACGTCGGTGATCTACCTGAAAAGTTTCAGTCCGACGTACCTGTTGCGGAAGCAGCCCGGCTCAGTGAAGATATGCTTGGTTCGGCCCAGCCGATGCAGTACCAGCTTGAGTCCGAACCCCGCCTGCCGCGTGGCGGGCTGGATCTTAAAGAGCATCTCAGCAACCTTGAGGTCGGTTATATCCGGCAGGCTCTGGACGACGCCAACGGTGTGGTGGCGCAGGCCGCCAAGCGATTGGGCATGCGCCGTACCACCCTGGTTGAAAAACTGCGTAAATACGGACTACAGCGCTCCAGTAATGCGCCGGTAGTTTGACGCATTATCTTGTCGATTCGTGTAACATTCTGATTTAAAAGCCTAACTAATTCCAGGCATACTCCTTGCTAAATAAACTGTGGGCACAAAAGCCCGCGTTGATAAGCATCAGGAGTAGGCCTTTTCATGAGTCAGTCGGCTGCCAACAAACAACAACTGCAGGACGCCTTTGAGCTGTTTAATCAGGTCTCTGAACAGCTCACCGGTTCCTACCAGGTGTTACAACAGCAGGTCGTCAGCCTGACCCGGGAACTGGCGGCCGCCCGTGCTGAACGGCATAAACTGCTTTCCGAAATTCGTATCCTGCAGCAGGAAGCCTCGCGCGGACAGCGCCTGTCCAGCATGGGTGAAATGACCGCACGGCTGGCTCACCAGGTGCGCACGCCTCTGGCCACCGCCCTGTTATATGCCTCCCAGCTCAAGCAGGCCGATCTGCGACATGACCAGCATGACTGCTTTGTAGACCGGCTACTGGTGGGGCTGCGGCATCTCGATCACATGGTGAACGATATGTTGCTCTATGCGCGCGGAGGGCAGGGAGGCGATGAAGCCGTAACGGTCTGCGACTTGCTCGATCAGGTGCAGCAGTCGCTGTTGCCTCAACTGAATGAAAATGCGGCACGCTGGTCGGTGCCCAACGGCCACGGCGATATTACGATTCGTGGTCAACGCGAAATCCTGGCCAGTGTACTCGCCAACCTTGCCAGCAATGCACTGGATGCCTGCGACCGGGACGCGCATCTCGACTGGCAGGTCGAGGTGCAGGGTAAGACTGTTTGTATTGTGCTGCAGGACAACGGGCCGGGTGTCGCTGATGACTTGCAGGAACAGATTTTCGAACCCTTCTTCACCACACGTCCCAGCGGCACCGGATTGGGGCTGGCGGTGGTGCGCGCAGTGATCGCTGCACATCGGGGAACTATTGAACTCGATCCTGGCTATCAAAAAGGTGCGCGCTTTGTCGTTCGACTGCCGCTGCTTGATGAACAGCAACTCCCGAGCGGTGTATTGAAGCATCAACAAAAGGCAGACATTGCCACCCCGAGGTACCTGTAATGAGTCAACTCAAAGTGCTGATTGTTGAAGATGATTCGGCTTTGCGAGACGCCTTGTGCGCAACTGTTGAACTGGCCGGGTTCGGGGTTAAGTCGGCTGAAAATGCTATGGAAGCCTTGCAACTGATCGAAGCCCAGTCGTTCAATCTGGTGGTCAGTGATGTCCAGATGAAGGGTATGGATGGTCATGCCCTGCTGCAGAAGGTGAAAGCCAGTATTCCTGAATTACCGGTCGTTTTGATGACCGCTTACGGGACCATTCAAAAAGCGGTGGAATCCATGCACAACGGCGCAGCCGACTATCTGGTCAAGCCGTTCGATGCTGAAGTCCTGATAGACATGATCGGCCGTTATCTGCCCAGTTGTCACGACGATCCCGAGCTTGTCGCCGAGGATCAGGCGACCCGGAAACTGGCAGCGCTGGCGAGACGGGTCGCTTCAACAGATGCAACAGTCATGATCAGCGGTAATTCCGGCACCGGTAAGGAGGTGTTTTCACAGTTAATACATCGCCATTCAGCACGTGCCGATGGACCGTTTGTGGCGATCAACTGTGCGGCTATTCCCGAAAATATGCTCGAGGCCTCCCTGTTCGGTTACGAGAAGGGCGCCTTTACCGGTGCCTACCAGGCACGCGCAGGCAAGTTCGAACAGGCGCAGGGTGGCACACTGCTGCTGGACGAAATTTCTGAAATGGATCTGGGTCTGCAGGCCAAGCTGCTGCGCGTGTTGCAGGAACGTGAAGTCGAACGTCTCGGTGGCCGTGAAGTTATCGGCCTGGATGTGCGCGTACTGGCAACGACCAATCGTAACATGCGCGAAGAAGTCGCCGCCGGACGTTTCCGTGAAGACCTGTTTTATCGCCTCAATGTGTTTCCTCTGCACCTGGCTCCGTTGTGTCAGCGTAAAGCCGATATCCTGCCGCTGACCAGTCGTCTTATTCGCAAGTACAGCCCGGAAGGTGGCAGTGTTCCTCATCTGTCTAAACAGGCGCAGCAGGCATTACTGGATCACCCCTGGCCGGGCAATGTGCGTGAGCTGGATAACGTCATCCAGCGCGCCCTGATTTTACTCAACAGTGAGCAGGTCGAGGTCGACGACCTGTGTTTCGAGCTGGATGTTGCTGCGCTATCCGAGCAGACATCGCCGGCAACAACAGGGGCAGCGGACGGCCTGGACGGCGACCTCAAGAGTCGCGAGTTTGAGCTGATTCTTGATGCCCTGCGGGTGGATAACGGTAGCCGCAAGGCAGCCGCTGAACGCCTGGGCATCAGTCCACGCACCCTGCGCTATAAACTGGCGCGTATGCGAGAGCAAGGTATAGCCGTTCCGGCCTGAGGAGTACGAATGATGAGCAGCATAAGTAATGTGGATCAGGTGTTGGCGGAAATGCGGCGGCTCACGTCTGCCGCGCAGAGTGGACCTGTACAAACAGAAAAGGCAGCGGCTGGCGAAGCGGATTTTTCCACCTTGTTGAAGCAGTCAATCGACCAGGTTAATGAAACACAGCAGGCAGCCAGCAAACTCTCCAATGCTTTCAGTACCGGCGACCCGAATGTGGATGTCACCGAAGTCATGATCGCCTTGCAGAAAGCGGGCGTCGCGTTCCAGGCGATGACTGAGGTGCGAAACCGTCTGGTCTCGGCTTATCAGGACATCATGAGTATGCCGGTGTAAACAGGGGTCGAGAGTAACATTATGGCACTGGTAAAAGCGGAAACTGTTCAGGGGTTCCAGGGCTTGCCGGCACTGCGCCAGCTTGGTTTGATGATCGGTCTGGCGGCCAGTGTGGCGTTGGGCGTGGCGGTCGTGCTCTGGTCTCAGCAACCCGGCTACACGCTATTGTATGCCAACCTCAGCAGTAAAGACGCCGGCCAGGTTATAGACGCCCTGCAGAAATCGGGCATCGTTTTCAAAGTGGACGAAGCCACCGGTGCCGTGATGGTGGAAAGCAGCAAGTTGCAGACTGCGCGCATGCAACTGGCCAGGGACGGTTTGCCGGAAGGCAACGCCATGGGTTTTGAAATGCTGCAGAAAGAGCAGGGATTCGGTACCAGTCAGTTTATCGAAACGGCAAGATTTCAGCGTGCCCTGGAAGGCGAACTGAGCCGCACCATTGCAACATTGCGCAATGTCGAGGCTGCACGCGTACACCTGGCTATCCCGAAGCGTTCTGTTTTTCTGCGTGACCGCTCTGATCCCACGGCATCGGTTATGATCGATCTGTATTCCGGCCGTACACTTGACGATGAACAGATCGCCGCCATCGTGCATATGGTTTCCTCCAGCGTACCGCACCTGACACCGGAAAATGTCACCGTGGTGAATCAGCGTGGCGATCTGCTGAGCAGTAGTAACTCGGCTGATGGACTGGCGCCGACATCCAGCCAGTTTTCCTACAACCGCAAACTCGAGTCGACGTATTCTGACCGTATTCGTCAGTTGCTGGAACCGATTATCGGTACGGGAAGGGTGCGGGCGACGGTTAATGCCAACCTCGATTTCACCGTTACCGAGCGAACCCAGGAGTTCTTTAACCCCGATTTGCCGTCCTTGCGCAGTGAGCAAATCAGCGAAGACGAGACTGCAGCGGGAAATGTCGCGTCGGGCATACCCGGTGCTTTGTCGAATCAACCACCCCAGGACCCCGTTGTCCAGCCACCCGGGGCGGGGGGTGGCCAGCTGGATTCGGCGTCCGCTACAGCACCGGTCAACAGCAGCAAACACAGTGTTCGTAACTACGAACTGGACAAGACCGTCAGTCATACCAAACTGGCAACCGGAACCATTCGCCGACTGTCCATTGCCGTGGTGGTCGATGACAAGCAGCAGTTAGACGAAAACGATGAACTGGTCAGCAAGCCCTGGACGGATGATGACTTGAAACGTTTCACCACGCTGGTCAAGGAGGCCGTGGGCTTTGATGCACAGCGTGGTGATACCGTGAATATCGTCAACTCGTCGTTCATCCCGCCACCGGTGGCGGAGGCGATTCCTGAGCCTTCTCTTTTGGAACAGCCCTGGGTCTGGGATGTTGCCAAGCAGGCTGCCGGTGCTCTGGGTCTGTTGATTGTCGTTTTCGGTGTACTGAAGCCGGTTATGCGCAGCCTGGCAGACAAAGGCGTCCAGTCCATGCAGGCGACGGCCATGCTTCCGGCAGGCGCAGCAGCGGGTGAAGCTGGTGGCGCAGGCGCTGACGATCGACTCAGCTTGTCCGGTGCAAACCCGCAACAGGCACAGCTGGCGGCACCGCAAGTGAGCTATGAACAACACCTGGATACAGTAAAGAGCGCCGTCGGTGAGGACCCCAAACGTGTAGCACAAGTCGTCAGGAACTGGGTGGGCGAAGATGGCTGAGGGCAATACCAAGCTCAAGGGTACTGATCGTGCAGCGGTGTTGCTGCTGAGTCTAGGGGAAGAAAACGCCGCAGAAGTCCTCAAGCACATGGGGCCCAAGGAGGTTCAGAAAGTCGGTGCGGCAATGGCTGCAATGACCAATGTGCCACGAGATCAGGTGACGCAGGTGCTGGAGCAGTTTACCCAGACGGTGCAGAACCAAACAGCGCTGGGCGTAAATTCAGATGAATATATTCGTTCGGTGATGGTGGGTGCACTGGGTGAGGATAAAGCCAAGGGCCTGATGGATCGCATCCAGCTTGGCAGCAGCACCAAAGGCCTGGAGGCGCTGAAATGGATGGATGCACGGGCCGTTGCGGAACTTATACGACTGGAACATCCGCAAATTCAGGCTATCGTGCTGTCTTATCTGGATAATGATCATGCCGCAGAAGTCATCAGGCTTTTTCCTGACCCGACCCGCCACGATGTACTGCTGCGTATCGCGACCCTGGACAGTATCCAGCCTTCGGCGTTACAGGAGCTCGATGGAATCCTCGAGCGCCAGTTTGCCGGCAATCAGAATGTCCAGTCGTCGAGCATGGGTGGGGTGAAATCGGCGGCCGATATTCTGAATTACATGGACAGCTCCGTCGAAGGTGAAATTATGGAGGCCATCAAGGAGGCAGATGCCGAACTGGGTCAGGAGATCCAGGACCTGATGTTTGTGTTTGATAATCTTATTGACGTCGATGGTCGTGGTATCCAGGCCCTGTTGCGGGAGGTGTCCTCCGAGAGCCTGATTCTGGCGTTGAAAGGTGCCGAAGAAGCCATGAAGGAAAAGATCTTCAGTAATATGTCCAAGCGTGCCGCCGAGATGATGCGCGATGATCTGGAAAACAAGGGTCCGGTGCGTCTGAGTGAAGTGGAAGGCGCACAGAAGGAAATCCTGGCTATTGCGCGGCGTATGTCTGATTCAGGCGAGCTTGTGCTCGGCGGCAAGGGAGCAGAACAGTTTGTCTAAAGTTATTCGCGGTGAGACAGTCTCGGATTGCCAGGCCTGGCATGTGCCTGAGGTGCAGTCTGAAGGTTCACAACAGCGCCGGCCAATGACAGCACGCCAGCTGGAAGAGATCCAGAACCAGGCTCACAGGGAAGGATTTCAGCAGGGATTGCAGGAAGGGCGTGATGCGGGACTCGAGGAATTCACCCAGCGTGTTCAGTACCTGGAACAGGTTATTCAGTCACTCAGTAAACCTTTTGAAGAATTGGACGAGACTGTCGAGCGGCAGCTGGCGCAACTGGCCATGCTGGTTGCCAGGCAGCTGGTGCGGCGCGAGCTGAAAACTGATCCCGAACAGGTGATTGGCGTTGTCCGCGAAGCTTTGTCGGTATTACCTGTGGCGGCCGGTAATGTTCAACTGGCCTTGCATCCGGAAGATGCGGTGATGATTCGTGAGTCTTTGTCACTCCAGGAAGGCGAGCAGAATATCAAGCTTGCGCCACAGGGCGCCCGTTCTTCTGACTGTGGCGGAATTCACGTTATCGATGACCCCGTGCAAAGCCGCGGTGGCTGCCGCGTGCTTACCGAAGTCTCGCAGATCGATGCAACCGTTGAGTCACGCCTGAACGCGGTCATTGCCAGTGTACTGGGCGGTCAGCGCAGCACGGACAATCCGGCAGAGTGATGTTGCAGGGCGGACGCAGCGAAATCTGGAAGCAGCGGCTGAAGCCGTATCTGCGACGCGCCGAACAGGCGCAGCCCTTCGTGGTGACAGGTAAACTGACACGCATGGTGGGTTTGACACTGGAGGCGGTCGGTTGCCAGGCGTCCATCGGTGGACGTTGCCTGATCGAATCGACACAGGGTGAACCCATCGAAGCCGAGGTCGTTGGATTTCACGACGACAGGCTCTACCTGATGCCGATTGGTGATTTGCAGGGTTTAGGCCCCGATGCCAGGGTGATACCGACCCACAGTGTGTGCGAAGTGGCGGTGGGCGAACATTTGCTGGGCCGGGTACTGGACGGCGCCGGCCATGCTCTGGATGGCAAGGGACGGATATCTGCTGATGAGCGCGTACCCCTGAGCGGACGGGCCATTAATCCGTTGACGCGTTCCGCGATTCGTGAACCGCTGGATGTTGGTGTGGCCGCCATCAATGCCTTGCTGAGCGTAGGTCGTGGTCAACGCATGGGGCTGTTTGCAGGCAGCGGTGTCGGTAAGAGCGTTCTGCTCGGCATGATGACACGCTACACCAACGCGGACGTTATCGTTGTCGGTCTGATTGGCGAGCGTGGTCGAGAAGTGAAGGAATTCGTGCAGAATATCCTCGGTGAAGATGGTTTGTCGCGTTCTGTTGTGGTCGCAACACCGGCCGATAACTCTCCACTGATGCGTATGCACGGTGCCATGCTGGCAACCAGCGTTGCCGAATACTTCAGGGATCAGGGTAAGCAGGTTCTGCTGCTGATGGATTCCCTGACACGTTTTGCCCAGGCGCAACGTGAAGTGGCGCTGGCTATCGGTGAGCCGCCGGCCACCAAGGGTTACCCGCCATCGGTATTCGCGAAACTGCCGCAGCTGGTCGAGCGTGCCGGAACCGGCGACCGTGGTGGTTCGATTACGGCATTCTATACCGTGCTGGCGGAAGGCGACGATCAGAACGATCCGATCGCCGACGCAGCGCGTGCCATTCTCGATGGTCACGTGGTGTTGTCCCGTGAGTTGGCCGAAGCCGGCCACTATCCGGCCATTGATGTTGATGCCTCCATCAGCCGGGTCATGGTGGATGTGGTGGCGCCTGAACACGAGCAGGCGGCCCGTCGCTTCAAGCAGATTTACTCGGCCTACCGTCAGAACCGGGATCTGATCAATGTCGGCGCCTACCAGGCGGGCAGTGACGGTCGGGTTGATGAGGCCATTGCCCTCTATCCGCAGCTGAGCCGTTTCCTGCAACAGCACATGCAGGAGCAGGTGACCTGGAACGATAGCCTGGCCGGCCTGGCCGAGTCACTCGGGCTTATGCCTGCCGCTGAGGCTAACGCTTAGCCGGCAGCAGCCGACAATGTTCTGGAGAAGGTAACGGTCTTGCACACAATGACACGATCCAAACGCATGCGGCCGGTCCAACAGCTTGCGCAAAGCCGTGAGCAGAAGGCTGTGCAGAAGCTGGGGCAAAGCCAGCAGTATCTGCAGGCGCAACAAGCCAGACTGGAGGAATTGCGGGCCTACCGCGACCAGTATGCCAGGGACTTCGAAGCTTCGGGTGGCGACGGGCTGGGCGCCACCCGTGTGCAGGACTACCGGATATTCCTCAGTCGTCTGGGCGAAGCCGTACGCCAGCAGGAAGCGGTCATCGCCCAATGCTGCGCCCGGCACGAGCAAACCCGTCGGCAGTGGATGGAGTCCCGCGGCAAAAGCCGGGCTGTCGACAAGCTTGTAGACCGATATTGCCTGGAAGAAAACAAGCAGCTGGACCGCAAAGAACAAAAGGAACAGGACGACCGGGCCCAGAGGCCCTCTTCCGATCCAGTCCACAAATAATCAAAGCTGGCACGCGCCTTGCTCCACTACCCTGTAATTGAATTCATTCGATTCAGGAGCTTTTACATGAGCGCATCCTTACCAGTATTGCCGCGCGCCACGGACAGCGCCGGGGGGTTCTCCGGGCTTGATGCAGAACTCCAGGGAATACAGAAAGATAGCGTTAGTCAGTCGGGCTTCGCGCCCCTTCTTGAGCAGGCGCATGCAGCCGTATCCAGTGAGTTTGCCGCTGCGCCGTCAACCGCACTGGATGCCGAAAGCCTGTTACGGCAGGTCCAAACCTTGCCGCAAGCTGGCAAGCTGTTGCCGCTGCTGGAGCAGGTGCTGGACGAGGCGGGTGCCAACGGCGTTGAACCTGGACAGCTGCTGCAGCAGATTGCTGAAAAACTTGAACACCTCGGGTCGGGTTCCGAGTCGAATCCCGCCGCAGGCCTTATCGCCGCACTTCATCAGCTGCTGGACGAACTCCCGGCGCTGAAAACCCCTGCAGACACAGTAGCGTTTGTGGCCGCTGGCGGTAAAATCTCTGAAGCCGCCCTGGCCGGCGACAGGACGACGGGCCGCTCTCTGCTACAGCGCATGCAGGGGCAGACCGGTGTTGCCGAGGCCGGGGCGCGAGAAAAATTGCCTGTCAACGAGGCGCTGAACGCTTTCAACAGCGCCGGGCTGGACAAAGCGGCGGATCAGGCCCAGCTACGACAGCCCGAACTGACAAACGTTATTGCAACACTCAAACACCTGACAGGACAGGGTAAATCTGCACTTGCCGACACCCCGCTACGGACAGAGTCGGGCATGGCTGCTGTGACGTCGCCGGCTGTCCAGGCATCCAGTAGTCCAGCGACATCGACGTTAGCGACGCTCAGCGTGAATACCCCGCTGGCTCAGGGCAACTGGGATCAGGCACTGGGTGAGCGTATCCAGTGGATGGTGAACCAGAAAATGCAGGGCGCCCAGATCAGGCTGAATCCGGCTCAGCTTGGGCCCATGGAAGTCCGTATACAGGTTCAGAACGATCAGGCCAGTATCCAGTTCAACTCGGCCCATAGCGTGGTCCGGGAGGCACTGGAGGCGGCATTGCCCAGGCTGCGTGACATGTTCGATGCATCCGGTGTTGAACTGGTGAACGTTGACGTGTCCGGACAGCCATCTGCCGGCGAGCAACGCGCTGGTGGTGAGGAAGGGGGCGTGACCCGGGGAGCGCGCGTCATTGATGGCGACAGTGGGGAGGAAACGGTGCTGGAAACGCCGCTAAGTTCGTTACTGGAAAACGGACGGTTAGACCTGTTTGCCTAACCATGTTGAATTAGCTGGAGTTGTTCCGATTTGACCGTGTCAAGGTCAGTGAAAAGCGGCGATTGTTCGGTAACAGATTGATTGTATTTATGGATACGCTTATGTTACTTTATTAGGACAATTATAAAAATGTTGGAACTGGAAATGCCAACTCCCCCGAAAAAACGTGGGCGGCCGAAGGAGGGACGGCGGTCCGGTGTCCGCAAAAAATCCTCCAACCCTGTTGTCGGTAAAGAAGTCGACTACGTTCTTCAGCTGACCGAGGAAGATACCCGGCTGCTTAACCGCTATAAGGACATCATGGCCCAGGGAGCGGCCGGATTCGCGGAAACCGTTTATAACTACCTGTTCGATAATCCTGACATCGCCGATGTGCTGTACGCCTACGAACGCAAGGGCGGAGACATCGGCGAACTGGTGCGAGGCATGCTGGCGCACAAGTTGAGTCTGCTGAGCGGGAATATCGATGAAAAAGCGACTGCCCACAGTGAACAGGTGGGTCGCTCGCATTATCGCCACGGCGTCAAGCCGGTATGGGCGCTGGGTGCCTACCGCCTGTTTATGGATCATCTGCAACATCTGGTGGATACCGATCCGCAAATTGAACAGCAGGATCGCGACGCCGTGGAATCGGCGGTTATCAAGATGATTTTCCGTGACCTCGCGGTCGTGACCGAAGGTTACTGGCGGGCAGCGGTGGAACAGCTCACCGATCAGCGTGACGAACTGGGCTTTGAACAGGATCTGGCGGGCGAGATTCTGAGCAACATACCGCAGCTGCTGTGGACGGTCGATATCGAATCCAACCGCATCAGCTATGCCAGCCCTGGTACCCAGGCATTCTGCCACAATGAACTGGAAGCCCCCATTCCCTGTTTCTACGCCATTCACGGTTCTGAACGAGAGCGGGTACTGACAGCCTGGCAACAGGTACTGGACGGTGAGTCGGTACAGCTTGAAGTGCGACTGACGCCTGATGACAGTGAAGAGAGCTGGTTCCGTATGGCGTTTTATCCTATGGCCAATCGCCGCGGCCGTGTACTTCGCGTCCATTGCCTGATGGAGGATGTCACAGATTTACACACAGACCGGGAACGTCTCGAGCAGCTGTCTACCCAGGATGAAGTGACCGGCCTGGCCAATCGCGCCCTGTGGTATGACCGTCTGGCCTCGGCCCTCGCGGTGGCGCGGCGTAATCCCGGTGCCTCGGTTGCCGTCATGATTCTGGATATCAATCAGTTTAAAATGTACAACGATTCGCTGGGCCACGCAGCCGGCGATGAATTGTTGCGTCAGATATCGCAGCGTTTGCAAAAGGTGTTGCGCGATACCGATACACTGGCCCGTCTGGGTGGCGATGAATTCGGTATTGTGTTGCCGTTTCTGCAGGATGCAGAGAGAGCGGTGGAGCGTGTGGCCGGTGAAGTCATGAATGCGCTGAGTGCACCATTTTCCTATGAGCAAAAAGAACTGTGTTTAAGCAGCGCAATCGGTATTTCGGTGTTCCCGCAGCATGGTGAGGATGCGAGCACCCTGGCCAGTCATGCCGACAGTGCCATGTACCGCGCCAAGTGGAATTCGGCACCTTACCTGTTCTATGAAGCGGATACCACGACGTCTTCTGCGACGGAACACCTTTCGATTTCCGGCCAGTTACACGGGGCTTTGGAGCGGAAAGAGTTTGAACTCTACTACCAGCCGAAAGTCGATCTGGCCAGCGGCGCGATCTGTGGTGCTGAAGCGTTATTGCGCTGGCAACATCCGCAGCAAGGACTGGTTCTGCCTAACAGGTTTATTCCGGTCGCCGAGCAGTTGGGTATGATTTCTCCAATCACCGACTGGGTGCTGGATACCGCATTGGCTCAGAGTAGAGCCTGGCTGGTCGAAGGTAGACAGATGCCGGTTTCGATAAACGTCTCCGCACGTTCTTTCCAGTCACCGGGACTGGTCACACGTATTGAGCAGTCCCTGAAAGAGGCCGGCGTGGGTGGCAGCAGTCTGGAGGTCGAAATTACCGAAGGCACCCTGATGGCGGATCTGGATAGAGGCGCCCGTATTCTAAAGGACCTGCGTGATCTGGGTGTGTCGATTGCTATCGACGACTTTGGCAGCGGTCACTTTTCCCTGTCGTATCTGAAACGCCTGCCCATCAATACCCTGAAAATCGATCAGTCCTTCCTGGAGAGTATAGACCGCAATCCGAAAGACGTCGCTATTGTGCGCTCCATCATCGAACTGGGTCATAACCTGGGCTGCAAGGTTATCGCCGAAGGTGTCGAGGATGAAGGGGTCCGCCTGCAGCTACAGGAGCTGGGCTGTGACCTGGTACAGGGTTTCCATATCAGCAAGCCCTTGCCGCTGGCTGGGTTCGACCAATGGCTGTCCGGCTCCTCTCACTAGCAAAATAATTTCCGGACTCGCGTAGTCCCCCCCTTGTCTGAGCATTCGACAAGGATGCTCAGGCATTTTCAATATTCCTTGCCGTTACACCGTGTGATTGCGTGGCTGTTTTTTCACCGTAGCGCTTGCAAGTCCAGCCAATGTTCTGTCAATCGCATCCATCCCGTAACGTCAGAATTTCGGCGCTCCGCCGAAAGAGTATTATAACTATATGAATATAAAGACTATTAAATTGAGCTGCATCGTGGCATACGTCTTGCTTTTGCTCTAACTGCAAACATAAGCGGGGATTATAGAATGGCACAGGAAGACGATCTGGAACTGGATGTCGACGGCGGTGTAGCGCCAAAACCGAAATCCAGGTCCAAGCTACTTATCATCATCAGTGTTGTGGTTCTGCTGCTGGGCATTTCGGCAACAGCAACAATCCTGTTAACCGGTGTCTTGTCAGGCGACCCGGAAGACACTGCCGCTGAACAGACCGACGGCGATAACAAGACGGCTAAAAAACAAAAGCAAGCCAAGGGGCCCTTGAATTACGTGCCCATGGACCCTCCCTTTGTTGTCAACTTCAATGCTGACACGGATGTCCGATTCCTGCAGATCACCGTGGAAGTCGGTACCCGTAACCCCGACGCGGTGGACCTTGTCAAGGAACACCGCCCCGCCATTCGTAACTCCCTGGTGATGCTGTTTGGCAACCAGGATCCTGATACCTTGAATACACGCGAGGGTAAGGAGACGTTGCGCAGTGAAACCCTGGCAGAAATTCAGAAGGTGTTGACGGAAGAGACCGGTGATGCGGGTGTGGATAGTGTGTTCTTTACCAGCTTTGTCATGCAATAGGGTGAAGCGGTGAACGATCTGCTTTCACAGGACGAAATTGATGCGCTGCTACACGGGGTCAGTGGAGGCGAGGTCGAAACCGAAACCGATGAAGAGGTTCCTGAAGGTGAAATTCGGGGTTACGACTTTGACAGTCAGGACCGTATTGTTCGCGGTCGTATGCCCACCCTGGAAATGATCAATGAGCGTTTTGCCCGTTACTTCCGCATCAGTCTTTTCAACATGCTCCGCCGTGCCGGTGAGATCTCGGTCTCTGGTGTGCAGATGCTCAAGTTCGCGGAGTATGTGCACAGTCTGTTTGTGCCGACCAGTCTGAACCTGGTGCGCGTACCGCCGCTGCGAGGAAGTGCGTTGTTTGTGCTCGAACCCAAGCTTGTTTTCGCCCTGGTGGACAATTTCTTTGGCGGCGGTGGCAAGTTTCATACCAAGATCGAAGGTCGTGAATTTACGCCAACAGAGCTGCGAGTCATTCAATTGGTACTGGACATCGCGTTCCAGGATCTGAAACAGGCCTGGAAGCCGGTTTTGGAAGTCGGTTTTGAGTATCAGAGCTCCGAGGTGAATCCACACTTTGCCAACATTGTCAGCCCCACGGAGGTTGTCGTCGTGAATACCTTCAGGATAGAGCTGGACGGCGGTGGTGGCGACATGCATGTCACCATGCCTTATTCAATGGTGGAGCCCATCCGCGACCTGCTCGATGCCGGTGTGCAAAGTGACCGTAGTGATCGCGATGAACGCTGGAGCCGTTCGATTCGCAAGGAAATGAAAGAAGCACCGATTCGTCTACAGTCGACCCTGGTTGAAACAAGCTTGTCTTTGCGTGAAATCAACCAACTTCGAGCCGGTGACGTCATTGCGATTGATCTGCCCGATCTGGTAACGATCGAAGCGGAAGGCACACCCGTATTTCGTGGAAAATTTGGCGTATATAACAGTAGCCGGGCTGTGAAAGTGACACAGAAGATTACCCCGGATCAATTCGAAAAATAAGGGTGGCAGGAGAAGCCGATGAGTGAACAAACGGATAAGCAGGAAGCCGGCGCTGTTGACGACTGGGCTGATGCCACGGCCGAACAGGCGGTAGCAGAGCCCATGGCAGAACAGCCTGCGCAAGCCGCTGCCGCAGAGTTCGACAGCCTCGAGGACACCTCGGTTGGACCGGTAGCTGAAGACGAAAATCTGGACGTTATTCTCGATATTCCTGTCACCATTTCAATGGAGATCGGGCGTACCAATATCAGTATTCGCAATCTCCTCCAGTTAAACCAGGGCTCGGTTGTGGAACTGGATCGACTGGCCGGCGAGCCTATGGATGTCCTGGTCAACGGCACGCTGGTCGCGCACGGCGAAGTCGTTGTCGTTAACGAGAAATTCGGTATTCGTCTGACGGATGTCATTAGTCCCGCGGAACGGGTCAAGAAGCTCAAGTAGGGTTATGCATGATGTCTTACCGCGCTCAGCAACTGACCCTGTTTGCTACTGGATGCGTCACTTCCACCCTCAGCTGTGCAGCAGAGTCCGACACAAAAGCAGCCAGCGCACTGAAGGGCGCCACTAGCTTGGGCCACACCCAGGATCCCATGGCCCTGACCAGCCTGTGGCAGTTGACGCTGGGTATGTTGCTGGTACTGGGTTTGATTGTTGCCATCGCCTGGCTACTCAAGCGCAGTGGTCGCTTCCAGGTGGCTGCTGGCGGTGGACTGCGGATTCTCGGTGGACTTTCGATGGGGACACGGGAACGTGTTGTCCTGCTGCAAGTCGGCGAGACCCAGTTACTGGTGGGTGTTGCCCCGGGGCGTGTACAGACACTGCATGTACTGGATAAACCGCTGGAATCCATGCGCGACACCGCCTCCGCTGTCCCCGGGTTTGCGGATCAACTGGGCCGTTTTTTAAACAAGGAAAAAGCATGAAACACTTGATGTTCTGTGTGCCCTTGTTGCTGGGTTGTTTGCCGATGCTGGCTTCAGCCGAACCGGGTCTCGCCGCGCTGAAAGTCGAAGCGGGTGAGGATGGTAGTGAGACTTATACGGTAACTATCCAGGTGCTGATGTTCATGACGGCGCTCAGCCTGTTGCCGGCAGCGCTGATGATGATGACGTCGTTTACGCGTATTGTCATCGTGCTGGCCATACTGCGACAGGCGCTGGGTACCCAGTCATCTCCGTCCAATCAGGTGATCATCGGTCTGTCACTGTTTTTGAGCCTGTTTATCATGATGCCTGTTTTTGATCAGGTTTATGACGATGCCCTGGGACCCTATCTTGAAGAGGATATGCCTGCCCGGGAAGCCCTGCAGCATGCCGCCTTGCCGTTTCGCGGCTTTATGCTGGAACAGACGCGTGACGACGACCTTATGCTGTTTTCCAATATTTCGGGCGCCCCGGAATTTGAAACAGCCGATGATGTACCTTTTTCGCTGTTAATGCCCGCCTTTGTGACCAGCGAATTAAAGACAGCTTTCCAGATCGGGTTTCTCATTCTGATACCGTTTCTGGTGATCGACCTGGTGGTTGCCACGCTGCTGATGTCCATGGGCATGATGATGCTGTCGCCCATGAT
>Ga0316197_10001405_pt1 | contig 17183 bp, 17 predicted proteins | sample OudBiesiAoxic_MG_FD_204939 | JGI IMG/M metagenome (GOLD analysis project Ga0316197, IMG submission 204939) | Coastal sediment microbial communities from Oude Bieten Haven, Netherlands - site A oxic | ecosystem: Environmental > Aquatic > Marine > Coastal > Sediment | place: Netherlands... | reverse complement strand
GTCAGCTTGATGCCCGCGCCGAGCGGGTCGGCTTCGACCTGGAGGTCGTCGAAGTAGGCCATGTTCCAGAGCGCCTTCGCATCGCGGGTAACCGCGGGGTCGCGGCAGAGGTCGCCCTTGCGAAGCTTCATCGTGGCGCGGACGTCGTCGGGATCGACGCGGCGGGCGCCCACGACGACGATGCGCCGGATTTCTTTCCCGTGACAGCTCGTTCGCGGCACCCGAATGGCAGCGTCAGAATCCTCGACCGGCTCGTAGGCCTCGCCTTCGGGGTCTTCCCCTTCGGGGTCTTCGCTAGGGAGCGGATCGGGGGGCCGCTGCGGCTTCGGCGACGTCCGTACCGGCCGGGCCGCGGGCTGCGGTGTCTCCGGCATATTCTCCTCGCTCTGAGCGCCCGCCACGGAAGCGAGCCCTGCAAGCGTCAGGGCTATGGCAGGGGCGGAAAGGCGCATTGTGCGTGGGAGCGATCCGGGCGGCTATAGCCGCGCCCTATGAGGGGGTCAAGCGGGTTTTCCTTGGTTTTCAAGGGGTTGGGCGTGCCGTTCGTCCGACACGATGCGTCCGTCTCTCATGGAAACTCGACGTGGCATCATTGCCGCGAAGTCGCTGCTGTGGGTGACGATGAGGAACGTCGTCCCGTGCCGCTGATTCAAATCCAAGAACAGCGCTTGGACCGAGGCGCTGGTTTGGCTGTCGAGATTGCCCGTCGGCTCGTCCGCCAGGACCAGCTTCGGCTCCATCAGCAGAGCCCTCGCGAGTGCCACCCGCTGTTGTTCGCCGCCGGAAAGCTCGCCCGGCCGATGGGTGAGCCGCGCGGAGAGTCCGACTTCGTCGAGGAGCTCTCGGGCCCGGCCTTCCAGGCGGCGCCGGCCTTGGATGAGGCCCGGCATCAGCACATTCTCCAAGGCCGTGAACTCGGGGAGGAGATGGTGAAATTGGAAAACAAAACCGATGCTTCGGTTGCGAAACTCTGCAAGATCGGAGCTTCCGAGGCTGGTCACATCCCGCCCCTCGTAGAAGATCCGGCCCTCTGTCGGCAGGTCTAGCGTGCCGACCAGGTGCAGGAGCGTGCTCTTGCCGGCTCCCGACGGCCCGACGATCGTGACCATCTCGCCGCTCCCGATGTCGAGATCGATGCCCTTCAAGACTTCGAGGGACCGGCCCTCGTGCTCGAAGGCTTTGCTCACGTTTTGCACGCTGACGAGTGGATCGGACATCGGGGGTGCGGGGGTTCAGTCGTATCGAAGGGCGTCGACGGGCCGCACTCGGCTCGCTTGATACGCCGGAAAAAGAGTTGCCGCGAGGCATACCACCACGGTAGCCGCCCCCACCAGAGCGAACTCCGTGGGGTCGAGATGAACGGGGAGCTTGTCGATGTAATAGACCTCGGGATTCATCCGGATTCCGAAGTGTTCCGCGGCAAACGTGAGGACGAAGCCAAGTCCGAGACCCATGAGGCTTCCCGCCGCGCCGATGAGGAGCCCTTCGATCACGAAGATCCGAACCACGCTCCGCGACGAGGTTCCCATCGTCTTGAGGACACCCACCTCACGACGCTTTTCCTGTACCAGGAGCGTGAGGGTGCCGAACACGGAGAAGCCGGCGATCAGGATCGCGATGCCCAGGGTGATGAACATAGCCAGCTTCTCGAGCGCCAGCGCGCCGAAGAGCTGCTGGTTCATCATCTTCCAGTCGCGAACCCGGAGATCGTCCCTGCCGAGAGCCGGGCCCAGCTCCGCGGCCAGCGACGGCGCGCGCTCGACGTCTGAGACCTTGATTTCGATGCCGCTGATGCGGCCCGGCGATCGAAAGAAGCGCTGGGCTACACCGAGGTCGATGTACGCGTGCTTCATGTCGTACTCGTACATGCCGCTGTAGAAGATTCCGGCGATGCGGAAGGAGCGGGTGTTCGGGATGGGGCCCGTGGGTCCGAGGTCGCCCCGGGGGGAGACGACCGTGACCCGGTCGCCGACCACCAGACGAAGCGCGCGGGCGAGCTCTTGCCCCACGATCAGGCCCGGCATGGCGTCTTCCGGTGTTTCTTCTTCCTCTGGAGGGATCCCGCGGGCGGCGGCCCGTTCCGCGCCCTCGATCATGGCGTCGAGCGCGCCCTTGTTGATGGGGCTCGTCGGGGGGCTCAGGATTCTCTCAGGGTGTTGCAGGTACTCGAGCTTGCCGTGCGTCATGTTGTTCGCGAGGTCGGTGACGTCCGAAACGGTTTCGGAATCGATCCCCCGAAGGATGGCGCCGGCGCGGTTCGATAGGCTCGACACCATCACCTCGACCTGCAGGAATGGGGTCGCCCCGACCACGCCCTCGGTCTCGCGCGTCTGCTGCAACGCGGGCTGCCAGTCGTCGAGCTCCTCGTGAGCGCGGTCGACGACGATGTGGGCGTGATTGCCGAGGATCTTCTTCTTCAGGTCCGCGCGGAATCCGCCCATCACGCTCAGCGTGGAGATGAGCATGCACGAAGAGACCGCGACGGCGAGGATGGACAGGGTGCCGCTCGCCGCGAGGAATCCGGTCTTCTTGGCGCGAAGGTGTCGCGCGGCGACCATCGATCGGAAGCCGATTCGTTCGAACGCGGTCAGCAAGGGGCCCACCAGCCGCAGCGCGAGCCGCACCGCAAACACCGTCGTTACGGCCACCCGCGCGACGGCCCGCGTGAGGCTGAGGTTGTCGTCGTCGGCCGGGGCGACCGGAAACGATAGCGTCACAACGATGAAAGCGAGGACGAGCGCGCCATCGAACAGCCACCAGAAGCGCTCGCGCCGTTCTGCAGGGATCAAGAACCAACACGATGCACTCAGCGACACGAGCAGCGCGCTGCCGACGCCTTGGAGGCTCTTGGCGGCGTGGTAAACGCTCGGGACCCAATCGAGGTTGGTGTCCGGATAGGCGAGGTGGGTGAGCCCGAACAGCAAGCTCGGGACGGTACCGCCGAGCACGTGCCCCACCGATGCGTGTGCGCCCCACAGGAGGATTCCGACTGTCGCGCTCGTGATCAGCGCGTGGAGCACGGCGGTGATGGCGAGTCCGACGGTGCGACCGCGGCCGCGGGTCCCCCGGGGCAGACTCAGCCCGCGCTGCGCCACGGCGATACTCAGAAGCAGCAGCGCGAGCTGCACCGTTGCCCAGCCGATGGCAAGCCGTAGCCAGAGGACGTCGTCGGCTAGCTGGGCTTGAAACCACTGCGTGCTCGTCCCGACGAAGACCAGGACCGCCGCGGTCTGCAAGACACCCAAGCCGCAAAGCACGCCGGTCCAGATGCCGGGCGGCCGCGCTTGGCTCATTCGGCCTCCGGACGGAGGAGCGGAAACAACAGCACGTCGCGGATCGAAGGTTGGTTGCACAGGAGCATGAGCAGCCGATCCACGCCGAGGCCGAATCCTGCGGCCGGTGGCATCCCGTGTGACAGCGCGCGGATGTAGTCTGCGTCGAAGTCCATCGCTTCCTCGTCGCCTCGTTCACGATTGCGGAGCTGCGATTCGAAGCGGGCCGCCTGATCGTCCGGGTCGTTGAGCTCGCTGAACGCGTTGCTGAGCTCCCGGCCTTCGATGAAGAGCTCGAAGCGGTCGACGTAGGCCGGGTCGTCGTCGTTGCGCCGCGCGAGGGGCGAGACTTCCCAGGGGAACTCGGTGATGAAGACCGGAACGGATTGGGCGCCGCTGGGTGTGCGATACATCGCGGTCAGGTCCCCCTCGACGAGCAGCTCGAAGATGGCGAAGACACGCTCGCCGTGCGTCTCGCAGTGCCTGAGTTGCTTCTGTCCAGCGGGGTCGAGCTTCGGGAGCATAGCTTGGCACGCCGCAGCGAGCGCGGCTTCGTCGTCGACGGCGTCAGGTGAGAGGGCCTCGGTCCATGCGGAGGGAGGGACCTCGCCCTGACCGGCGCGTCGAAGACGCTCTTGAATCGCCTCCCGCATCCGTACGCGCTTCCACTCTGCCTCGAGATCGAACGAGCGCTCCCGCGTGAGCTCTGCAAAGCGCGTCCGGAGGTCTGCGTCCACTGAGCGAAGCATCTCGACCACGAGGTCCATCAAGTCCTCATGCGTCGCGTACGCCATGTAGAACTCGAGGATGGTGAACTCCGGGTTGTGCTTGGTGCTGATGCCCTCGTTCCGAAATGCGCGCCCGATCTCGTAGACCCGGTCGAAGCCACCGACGAGCAGACGCTTGAGGTAGAGCTCCGGAGCGATGCGCAGAATCAGGGCCAGGTCGAGCGTGTTGTGGTGCGTGTCGAACGGCTTTGCGGTGGCGCCGCCGCGGATGGCGTGAAGGAGTGGGGTTTCGACCTCGAGGAAATCGCGCTCGTCGAGGAAGCGGCGGAGCGATTGCACCATTCGAGTCCGCGCCCGAAACACCTCGGCCACGACTGGGTTGGCGAAGAGGTCGACGTAGCGTTCGCGGTATCGTTTCTCGACGTCCTTCAGGCCGTGCCACTTGGCCGGCGGGGGCAGCAGCGCTTTGCCGAGATGCGCGTAACGCCTCGCGCTGACTGCGAGGGCGCCGGTTTTGGTTCGAATCGCGGGGCCCTCTACCATCACGTGGTCTGCGAGGTCGAGGAGCTTGAGCTGGGCGGCGTCGTCCTCGGGCAGGCTGTCGGGACGCACGAGCGTTTGCGCATCGCCGTACGGGGTGCGGATCACCAGGAACGGGCCGCGCTTCGCGACCACGCGGCCGAACAGCGGAAGGTGCGCGGCATCGTCGGTGAGCTCGTCCTCGAGCGGGAGGTTCGCGCGCGCCTCTTCATCGGCCGCCAACGACACGACCTTGCGCCGCCCGTCCTCGAGCTGAGGCGTCGTCCGAAATGAGTTCGGGTAGGGGAGCACGCCGAGCTCTCGCAGGCGCTCCGCCTTGTTCAGCCGTGTTTGTCGCAGCTCGTCTTCGGTGGCCACTTCTCTAGTCCCCTTGGGCTTCGCCCGCTTTCTTCTTCTGTTGCTTCTTTTCGGCGTTCATCAAGAGATAGGTTTCGATGAACTGGTCGAGGTCGCCGTCCAGCACGGCATCCGCGTTGGTGGCCTTGTGGTCGGTTCGCTCGTCCTTGACCATCGTGTAGGGCTGTAGCGTGTACGTTCGCACCTGCGAGCCGAATGCGATGTCGGCGCGATCGTTTAGGAACGCCTCCTCAAAGGCCTCCTCCTTTTCACGTCGCGCCTTCTCGAAAAGAAGGCCGCGCAGCATCTTCAGGGCTGTCTCCCGGTTCTGATGCTGGGAGCGCTCGGCTTCGCACCGGACCGTGAATCCAGTCGGGATGTGTTTCATCCGGACGGCGGATTCGGTTCGGTTCACGTGCTGACCGCCCGCGCCTCCCGAGCGCATGGTGCTGACCTCGAGATCTTCGTCCCTGATCTCGATCTCTCCCTCGTTCAGCTCCTCGCCGAGATCCGGGACCACGCTCACGCCAGCAAACGAGGTGTGCCGCCGCTTGTTGGAGTCGAATGGGCTGATTCGGATGAGCCGGTGGACGCCGTTCTCGGCCCTGAGGTAGCCATATGCGTTGGCGCCGCGGGCAATGAAGGTGGCGTCCTTGATCCCGGCCTCGTCGCCGGGCTGCTTGCTGAGGAGCTCGGTCTTGAACCCTCGGCGCTCGCACCAGCGGAGGTACATGCGGAGCAGAATCTCCGCCCAGTCCTGCGCCTCGGTGCCGCCCGCGCCCGGATTGATGGTCACGATCGCGTCGGTGTCGTCGTCGGCCGTCAGCATCCGCTTGAGCTCCAGGCCACGTACCTCGACCTCGAGCGCGGGGAGTTGCGCTGCGACGTCGGCGATGACGCCCTCGTCTCCCTCGGCCGCCGCGAGCTCCAATAGCTCGAGAAGGTCTCTTGCTTCGGAGTCTACCCGCTCGAATTCCTTGAGGGTTTCCTCGAAGGAGGAACGCTCGCGCATCATCTTCTGGGCCTTCTGCTGGTCGTCCCAAAAGCCCTCGGCGAGGCTCAGGTTCGTCAGCCGGTCGACGTTGTGGCGAAGCCCGTCGAGGTCAAAGATACCTCCCCAGCGCATCCATACGCTGTGCGAGGTCTTGAAGTTCTTCGCGGCATTCCCCTGGTGTCATGAAACCTCGGGCCCGCACGTACCGCGGTGTCACCGTTGTGTCAAAACCACCCTCTGTACAAACGGAGAAACGGTCGCGACGCACGTGCTCGCGAGCGGGACCCGTCGGCACGCGCGAGCCCGAAGGGCGAAGCCCGGCGCGAATGCGCCGCCAAGGCGTTGCGAAGCAATGGCGCGGAGGGAGGATTACGGGTGGGGGTGGGCGGGTCGGATGTAACTAAAGCCTGATTTCACTTGTCTTGTTAGGGGGTTTCCGGTTCACTAGCCTGCTATGCGCCGGTTTGGACGTTTGGGGATTATTGTATTCGTGGCTGGGCTCTTCGGTCTGGTCGGTTGTGATACGGAGAAGCTTGCGGCGGATTCGACCGCCGAGCTCTTCGGACGGGCCGCGCCCGGGATCGAGCAGCACTGGGACTACGACTTGGTCGGCAAGTCGTTTCCGGCGAGCATCATTCAGCTCGAAGGCTTGTTGCGGGTCGTGCCGGACAACGAAACGATCGGGATGTCCCTCGTGGCGGCCTACATCGGATACGGCACCGGCTGGATCGAGGATCGGGTCGAGGTCGCCGATTTCGACGATGAGTGGGAAGAGGCCGACGCGCTTCGGCGTCGCGCGCTCGTGATGTACACGCGCGCGTGGGACCTCTCGAAGCACTTTCTGCGCAACCGGGATCCGGGCTTCGACGAGGCGATGAAAGGCGGCATCGACACCCTCGACGAGTGGCTCAACGACGTGTTCTTCGAGAAGGAAGACGCTGCGATTCTATTGTGGTCTGGTGCTTCGCTCGGTGCACGCATCAACATGGGGATGGAGGACATGGACACCGTCGCCGACCTCCCGCTCGCGAAAGTGATTCTCTCGCATTCGGTCGAGCTCGACCCCGACTTCATGTTCATGATCGGGCAGATGACGATGGCCACGCTGGCCGCGTCCGAGTTCCCGCCTGACATGGACCGCGCCAAGGTCCTCTTCGACGAGGTGCTCGACAAGACCGAGCGCCGAAACCTCATGGTTCAGCTCAGCATGGCTCGGTACTACGCGGTGAACGTCGGGGACCATGCGTTGTTCACGGCGCTCCTCGAGGAGGTGCTCGCCGCGGGTGACGTGCTTCCCGAAGCACGGCTCAGCAACACGCTCGCCCGGCGCAAGGCGGCTCGTTACCTCGACCACATCGAGTTCTACTTCAGTGACCTCAGCGAGTAGACGATGAGCCGCGTGAAGCAGCTTTTCGTCGTGCTCCTCACCGCCGGAGCGTTTCTCGTCCCTGGTGCGGTTTCGGTTCCCGAAGTGGGGGCCGAGGCCGCGAACGTGATTCGTTTCGCCTCGCTGGCGCCGCCCGGCTCTGCGTTCATGAAGGTGATGAAGGCGTGGAACCGGAGCTTGAAGAAGGCGACCCAGAACCGCGTCGAGCTTCGATTCTATTCCGGCGGCAGCCAAGGCGACGAACGCGATTTCATCCGCAAGGTGCGCGCTGGGCAGGTCGATGCGGCCGGCGTGACGACGACCGGCCTCGGGATGGTCGTGCGGCCGGTGCTGGTGCTCAGCGCGCCCGGCTTGATCACCGAGTACGAGCAGCTCGAGCGGGCTCGGACCGAGCTTGGACCTCGCTTCAACGAGATGTTCGAGGCGGCTGGCTTCAAGAACATGGCGTGGGGGGAAGCCGGCAAGAACCGCATCTTCTCCGTGGAGAAGTTCGCCAAGCCGGAGGACCTAAAGGCGCTTCGTCCCTGGGCTTGGAAGGATGACCCGATCTTCGCTGAGTTCGTGCGGATCGTGGGGGCCAATCCCGTGCGTATGGGTGTTCCCGAGGTGTACGGCGGTCTTCAGACCCGCATGATCGACGTGGTCCCCACCTCGTCGATCGCCGCTGTCGCGATGCAGTGGTACACGCGACTGAACTATGTCGCCAAGGAAAACTTCGCCATCATCGTCGGCGGCTCACTGATCAAGCGCGAGAAGTTCGACGAGCTGTCCGAGCCAGACCAACAGGCCCTGATGGATACCAGCGAACGCGCCGCAAGAGCCCTCGACTCCCTCGCGCGCCGGGACGACGACAGGGCCTATGAGTCGATGATCGAGCGTGGGATGGTTGAAGTCGACACCTCGGCGCACAAGGCCGAGTGGGACGCCGTGGCGGCGCAGACTCGAAAAAACCTCACGGGCCGGGTCTACAGCAAGAGCCTGCTCGAAGCGGTGGAGAAGGTCGCCGCCGCGAAGTAGGCATGCTCATCGTCTTGAACACGCTGGTGTCTGCCATCGTCATCGGCGTGGCCGCGTGGATTTCGAGACGGTATCCGGTCACTGCGGGGTTCATCGTCGCCCTACCGGTGGCCACGATGCTCGTGTTGCCAATGGCATATCTGCAGCATCGAGACGCGGGGAGCGCCTTCGACCTGGCCCGGAGCATCGTGGTGGCGCTGCCCATCACCTTGCTGTTCTTCATCCCGTTCCTGATGCGCGACCGACTGTCCTTTTGGGGCGCGTATGCGATTGGCTGCGCACTCCTGCCGCTCGGCTACTTCGCGCATCGCGCGATCATGCGCGTGCTCGGATGAGGGGGGCCCGTAGAGTGGCTTCGCCACCACGGGGTTAGAGGGATGCGCCGCCGTGCACGTCGATGGTCTCGCCTGTGAAGTAGTCGCAGTCGAAGATGAACTTGACCGCGCGCCAGATATCCTCGGGTTTGCCCATGCGGCCGAGCGGAATCGAGGCGCGGATCATGTCGAGCGCCTTCTGGTTCATGCCGGCTGTCATCGAGGTCTCGGTGGCGCCCGGCGCCACGGCTGCGACTCGGATGCCGTACGGCGCGAACTCTTTCATCCACGTTCGTGTGTTGGCTGCGAGGGCGGCCTTGGCGGCGACGTAGTTCGTCTGACCGCGGTTGCCGTGCCGCGCAATGGACGAGATGTTGACGATGACGCCGGGCTCGTCGTGCTCGATCATGTGCGCGACGACCTCCTGCACCATCAGAGACGCGCCCGTGAGGTTGATCGCGATGACGAGGTCCCAGTCTTCCCGAGACATGCGGCGGATCTCGCCGGTCTTGCGGCTCTTGCCGACCCACAAGCCGTCCCGGATCACGCCGGCGTTGTTGATGAGGCCATTGACGCCGCCCATCTTCTCGGCGGCCCAAGGCACGAAGCTCGCGATGTCGTCTTGGTCGGCGACGTTGAGCTTCCGGCGGTGAATGCCGTCGGGTAGGGCGGCGAGGCCTTCCTCATTGACGTCACCGACGGCGACTTGGGCACCCCCGGCGAGAAGCTGTTTGGCGAAATGCTCTCCGAGCCCGGAGGCGCCGCCGGTGACGATGACTTTGAGTTGGTCGAGCTCCATGAATGGCCTCCTATCAGAACGTCGCGCCGAAGGACACGCCGGCCCCTCGGCGTGACATCGATGGCGCGAGGCGCCAGCTGAATTCGTGGCCGGGCACTGGCATCTTCCGTTTGTTGTACTCCGCCCACGCTTTCTCGCTTGGAGTTGGCCGAAACGACGCGGCGAACGTGGCCAATCCGATCGCCGAGAAGACGCCGCCTATGACGTAACCAGAGACCCGGTCCGTCCGGGTCGAGGCATCGGGCACGGGGGTGAATGCAAGCACGAGGACGCCGGCGATTGCGTGCGTGAGGCCGTTCCATCGGACCAAGAGTCGTTCGCCGTTGCGAATCTCGTGAGACGCTTGGAGCTCGCCTTCGAAGTGCGCGAGCTCTACCTCCGACACGCCGTTCTTGCGGGCCTTCTTCCAACGCTCGAGCCTGCGCTTCTCGTGAGAGACGCGGGTGGCTGCGAACACCCCCGTGGTGAGATCGACCATCCCGAGTGTCATGAACATCACCCCGAGGCCGCGCGAGTACGCGCTTTGCGGCTCGTCTTCGATCAGCCGCCAGGCGGACAGGCCGAGCAGGATCGACCCTCCGGTGATGCCGGCCGCCGCTGCGAACTTCTCTTCGCGGATCGTCGCCTCGGTGGATTGAACCAGGATCTCGTCGAAGATGCGCGCATTGTGCGAGAGAGCCTCCCGCGCCGCGGTCGAGGGTTCTTCGAGGACGATGTCGATCGCCGTCGTGCCTGATGGGCCGGGGGCTTCCTCGCCCTCGTCGGCAGGGCTCACTTCGTTGGGTGCTTCGGGTTCCTGCGCGGCGGCGGGGCGCAGGCCCACCAAGGTCAGACAAAGCGCAAGAACAAAGGCCGAAAGGAGTCGCATGGGCGTCGCCGGGGGATAGCAGCGTCTAGCCACCGTCGCCATTCAGGACTTGCTGCGGCTCCTGAGGTATTTCTCGTGCGCCCGACTCAGTGAGTCGTAGAAGCGCTGCGGGCTCGTTCGTTTCAGGCGCCACGCGATACGACCATCTCGCATGGGCTGGACGTAGAGCTTCCCGTCACGAACCGCATCCACCGCGGCTTTCGCCACGTCTGGTGCCTGAACCTTCGAGCGCTCCATCCAACGGCTGATCTGCGCGTCGTCCCTGTCAGTCGTAGCGCCCCGGCCGCTGCCTACGATGTTCGTCTTGAAGAAGGTGGGACATAGCGCGGTAACCCGAATGCCGAGACTCTTGTATTCTGCGTAGAGGCCTTCGCTCAGCGAGACCACGCCGGCCTTGGTCACGTTGTAGGCGGACATGGCTGGAGGGGCGAGAAGCCCCGCTGCCGACGCGACGTTCAGGATGTAGCCGTGACCCTGGGCCTTCATCTTGGGTACGGCGGCCTGGCAGCCGTAGACAACGCCCCAGAGATTGATGTCGACGGCCCACCGCCAGTCTTCGATCGAGATCTCTTCGAACGGGCCGCCCACGGCGACACCGGCGTTGTTGGCGATGAAGTCGATGCCGCCGAGGCGTTGCTCGGTCTGGTCGACGAGACCGAAGACAGCGTCACGGTCGGTGACGTCGCAAGGGATGACCTCGGCTCGAACGCCTTGGCGGCGGACGAGCTCGGCGGTCTCTTCGGCGGACGACGCGCTGATGTCGGAGACGACGACGAATGCACCGCGGCCGGCCAAGTCGAGCGCCAGCGCACGGCCGAGCCCGCTGCCGGCCCCGGTTACGACCGCCCGAAGCGGCTGGGGGAAAGACATAGCCGCAGAGAAGCCCTGAAACCGTGTCCCGTCAAGGCGCTTGCCGAGCGCGCCTTAAACTGAAAAGGCGCCCCGGAGGGCGCCTTCCAGTTGTGTGCCGGTGGCGAGACTACTTCTTGCCGCCTCCGCCGTTCTTGATTTCGTCGTCGACACAGTCACCGGTGCCATCGCACGACTCGTCGACCCCGCCGTTCGGCCCGCCCTTTCCCTGTCCACGGTTGCTCGAGTCGACGCCGTCTTCGTTGTTGCCGTGGCCGTTGTTGTCCTTGCCGGCGCTATCGCTACCGTCGTCCGTGCCAGCGCCTGGGTCGCTCTCCCAGTCGCTCTGCTCTGGCACGCTGCCGTTCACCTGGTTCCCCAAGTCATCGGTCAGGATGTGGGTAGAAAATGGGCTTGCGTCGGCCTGGATCAGTCCGAAAAGGCTTACCGCCGCCGCAAGCACGACCCCGAGTGTCCAACGCTTTGCTTCCATTTTAGATGCCCCTTTCAAGTTTCAGTATATACACAAAGTTACAGTCCTCAAGTGGGGTATATCACCGATCGGTCACTTTATCGGGGGTTGCTCGCCGCGATGATGTCCAGAAAGGGATCCCCGTCGATGTTCCCCGTGGCCACGACGTACCAAGACCGCGGGCCGTCATCTTGAATGAGCCGGTAGTTGTACCGGCGGCCCTGCACCTCGGTGGATGAGATCCGTTCGCCTCCTTCGACTCGAAACCCGAGCGCGTCGAAAGTACCGGCGTAGAGTCCGTGCGAGAGCAAGTGCTCGCGCTGCTGAGCTGCGATCGCCCGGAACGCCAAGATGGCCTCGGGGCGCTTCGAACGCGCCACGTACTTGCCGTATTGTTGGGTGCCAATGCCAGCGAGTACGCCAATGATCAGCGTCACCACCATGACGTCGATGAGTGTGTAGCCAGCCTGACGGCGAGGGTCGTCGCCTGCACGCGCTCTCTTCTTCATTCTTCATCTCCGTGGAGGCTGCCGAAAACGGTGATCTTCTCGCCCCAGCATTGGGCGACCATCGCGTTGCCTCGATGTACGAAACCGTCGACCGTGCCCCAGCGCGCCTTCGCACCGCGGAACAGCGACTTGGCTTCTTGTTGGCGGCGCTCGGTCGACAGGAGCTCCCAGGAGTCGTCGACCTGAGCGAACAGGACGGGCGGCTCGTCCTGTGACACCGAGGCTTCGCGGATGAAGCTCGAGAGCCCATCGGACTGTTGAGCCGTGAGTGGCGTGATGGCGTTCTGGGTGTTGACGTAGTCAGACGCCAGAAACGCGATTCCGGCGAGTGCGAGCGCAAGGCCCGCGCTCCGCAGCAGCGTTTCTATCTTGATTGGCGCAGCAACCGTGACCGTTTTCGCCGGTTCGGACGGAATTTCCGTGACTGCAGCCACCGCCTCGGGCTCTTCGGGCGCGTCCGGCACGACGCTCAGAATGCCGGTATTTCGGTCTTCCACATCGGGGTGCACCATGCCGACGCCCACGTGCTCGCGGTACCGGCTCAGGTCTGACAGCAACTCGTCGAGCACTTGATAGCGATCATCGGGATTGCGACACGTGGCTTTGCGAATGATGCGAACGATGCCCGCGGGGTAGCTCCCGAGCTCCTCGAGCAACGGCACATCCCGCGCCTCGCGCGGAGGCTCCTCGGCCGCCACCACGAAGTAGAGCAGCTTTCCCAGGGAACAAATGTCCGAACGCAGGTCGATGCGCCGTTCGCTCGCGGTCTCTGGCGGCACGAAGGGGCCGCTCCGCGGCGCGATCCTGGGGCCGAGCATGAATGGCTTGAGCTGATCGTCGACCGCGATGTATCGAGGAGACAGTGTTCCGACGGGTATTTCGCGGGCATGGTACCGCTGCACGATTCGGGCGACCGCCTCGAAATGGGCGAGCCGTTCGTCCAGCCGCCAGGACCCCCAAGGCAGATCGCGGAAGATCCCCTTCGGCTCCGGCGTCGCGAGGATCACGTACGGCTCCTCTTTGATAATCTCGATCCCCGAAATCTCGGCGTAGCGCGGGATATTTTCGAAGTTGAGCTTCTGCCCGTCCGTCGTCACCGCCTGAAGGACGATCACCGCGACCTCGCGGTCCTCGCCGTCGAGCCCCCCGTGCACGACGATGCCGGGCGCGCGAAAGATGGGTTTGCCCACCAGCACACCCGCCACGAAGGCGTTGGTTGCAGTCTCACTCATGCCATACAGCATAAGTGATAAAATCCACTCAAGCCATATCTGAGGAAAGCGCGACCTAGGTTTCGACCAGGCTGTAACTTGGACCCTTAGACGTCGTATCGTGGGCGGACATGCGCATCGTGATCATTGGAAACGGGGTGGCGGGGATGGAGGCGGCGATGGCGGTCCGCGAGGCCGAGCCCGCATGGGACATCACGCTGATTTCCGAGGAGAGCGACCACTTCTTCTCGCGCACCGCGCTGATGTGGGTGTGTTGCGGACAGATGAGCCACAGGGACATCGAACCGCTCGAGCGGGATGCCTACGCACGTTTTGGCTTTCATCGCGTGCGCGCGCGGGCGGTGGGGGTCGACACGGCGGGCCACCGTGTGCACCTCGCGGGCGGGCTCGAGGCCGTGCCATACGATCGACTGCTCATCGCGTCGGGTTCGAGCCCGCGGCGCGGCCCTTGGCCCGGGAGCGCGGCGTACGGCGTGGGTCACTTCGTGACGATGCAGGACCTCGGCTGGTACGAGAACGAGATCCACGGTGGCGCGTCCCGGGGTGGCGGTCCGCCGCGCGCCGACGCACATCTCGCTGCAACGACGGAGGACTCCCCCTACCGGGTCCGCCAAGCTGCTGCGGCGGTGCATGGTCGCTTGGCGCGCAAGCCCGCGGTCATCGGCGGCGGCCTGATCGGCATCGAGGCCGTCGAGGTCGCGGTGTCCGCCGGGCTTCGGCCATCGTTCTTCATTCGCGAGGAGTGGTTCTGGCCGATCGCGCTCGAGCCCCGAGAGGCGCAGTGGATCGGCCAACGGATGAGCGAGCACGGCGTCGACGTACATCTAGACCACGAGGTCGAAGCGCTTGAAGTCGATCCCATGGGTGCGGTTTCAGCCGTGAAGACAGACCACGGCCGCTACGAAACCGACTGCGTCGTCATTGCGATCGGTGTCGTGCCGAACACCGCATGGCTTGCCGACTCGGGCATCGAGCTTGACGATCGCGGAGGCATCGTGGTCGACGAGGCGCTCCAATCGAGCGCGCCTGACGTGCTCGCGGCCGGTGATTGCGCGTCGGTGCGATGGTTCGACGGCAGCCGACGGCCCGAGCAGCTTTGGTACACCGCGCGTGACCAGGGTCGCGTCGCGGGGAGGGGACTGCTCGGGAAGCGGGCGAGCTACACCCGGGGTACTTGGTACAACTCCGCGAAGCTCATGGATATCGAATACACCACGGCAGGGCTCGTCAACTGGGACCTCGAGGGGGAGAGCAGCTGGTTCTTCGAGGAAGATGGCAGGGTTCGAAGCACCACGCGCATCGTCTCGCAGAACGACCGTGTCGTCGGCTTCAACATGCTCGGCCGTCGCTGGGATCACAGCGTGTTGCTGCGGTGGATCGAGGAGCGACGGAACCTCTCATGGGTGTTGCCGCGACTCCGCGAGGCTTCGTTCGACACGGAGCTCGTCCCCCCACTGCAGGTGCCGGGAGCATAGTATGGACCAACAAGGCCAAAACGGACTGCTCGCGACCTATCGGGAGGGATGGCGGAACCGAGGCGTGCTCGGGATTGCGATTTCGATGCTGCTGATCGCGTTTTACACCGTGCTCTATTGGGAGCACAAAGTGGAGGCGCGGTTTGGCGTGGCGCCGCTGACGGCACTCTCGGAAGGCATCGGACTTCGCAACCGTTGGTACCTCTACGGCTTGCTCTACTCGGTCGCGATGGTCGGCGGCGCCATCTACTATCTGCGCCGTCACGGCAACAGCCGCTACAACCGCGTGCGCATCAGCGTGAACGTGACGATTCAGATCGCGCTCGGGTTCACGCTCCCGTTCGTGATGCCGCTGTTCGGCGGAAAGGAGGTCTACTTCTCGTACTTCTGGCCGCTCAAGTACGACTACCTCTACCCGCAGACGCTCGAGAGCCTGCCGCTCTACTTCGCCGTGTACACGGTAGTCGGCTCGTTGTTGGCGGCGCCCGTGCTTGCGCTGGTGTACGGCAAACGCTGGTACTGCTCCTGGGTCTGTGGCTGCGGTGGGCTGGCCAACACGTTCGGCGACCCTTGGCGACACCTCACCAGCAAGTCCGAGCGTTCATGGCGTTTCGAGAAAGTCAGCATCGGCATCGTCTTGGTGCTCGCGCTGGTGACGACCGCGTTGATCGCCGTCGATTGGAAGATCGGGGCAGAGCATCCGACGCTGCATCGCATCGTCGCTGGCAACGACTGGCGCGACTGGTCACTCAAGAGCTTCTATGGATTCGCCGTGGGCTCGATCCTGGCCGGCGTGGTCGGCACCGGGCTCTATCCGCTCTTTGGGCCCCGGGTTTGGTGCCGGAACTTCTGTCCCATGGCGGCGCTCCTCGGAATCATTCAGAAGCTCGGCCGGTATCGCATCACGGTGAAGCCCGGGATGTGCATCTCCTGCGGCAACTGCAGCACGTACTGCGAGATGGGCATCGACGTCCGATCCTACGCGCAGACCGATCAGAGCTTCACGCGGGCGTCGTGCGTCGGCTGCGGGATGTGCGCCCATATGTGCCCGCGCGGCGTGCTCAAGCTCGAGAGTACGAGTCGACGGAGGCTCTCGGTCATCGATTCCTGAGCCTCAGCCGAACGCCCGGGTCCAAGCGGAATGGACCGGCTCCGAGAAGAGCACGAAGCGGATGTCGCGGAGGGCCCAGGCGCGCTCCTCGGTGACGCTGCGCGCGATGGCAGCAGCTTCGACGACCGGGTAGCCGTACACCCCGCACGAGATCGCGGGAAAGGCGATCGACTCGACCGAGTGTTCGACGGCGAGGGCGAGCGAGGAGCGGAACGCCGACGCGAGGAGGTCCGCGTCGTGAGGGCGTCCACCGTAGACCGGGCCCACCGTGTGGATCACGTACCGGGCCGCGAGCTCGAAGCCCTCGGTGATCCGCGCCTCTCCGGTCGGGCACCGAACACCCGGACGAACCTCGGGGACCGCGCGGCACGCCTCGAGCAGCCCCGGGCCCGCCGCGCGGTGGATGGCGCCGTCAACGCCGCCTCCGCCGAGCATCTTCTGGTTGGCGGCGTTCACGATCGCGTCGACGTCTTGTCGGGTGAGGTCGCCGCGCAGAATCCGGGCCGCGGGTGGCATCAGGGGGCCTTCGGATCGGGCGGGGCGGGCCTGCCCATCAGCTTTTCGAAGGCCGCCGGACCGAGGGCGTCCACCATCAAGCGGTCGAGCCGGTCTTCGAAGGTGGCCTTGTGCTCGGCCGAATCAAACAGGAACTCGATCCCCATGCCCGCGGGGCGGTCGGCTCGGGCCTGCGCCGGCTCGACGATCCAGCGGACGGCCCCTCGGAGCAGGATGGGGTCCCCGAGCTCGGGCGCCCGAATGGTGAACGAGAGCACAGTTCCCGCTTCGAGGGGCCGGTCCGTGCGAATAAATGTCCCACCTCGGCTGATGTTGTGGGTGTAGTCGGACAGGAGCGCGTTGAGGCGCTCGTACTGGATCGGCAGCTCGACTACGGCCCGGCCCGATTCACGACGATCTCGACCACCCTCTGCCATGCCCCGAGGAGTGAGGTTAGGGGGCCTTCGGCCTGTCGGCAACAGCTTGACGCGCCGAAGGCCTCTGCCTACCCTACGAGACCCCTTTAACCCGGACGTTCCGCTAGCTGCGTCGAGCGTCTTTCGCGCGCGAGGATTGCGCATGACTGAAACCGATTCCAAAACCAGTGAGACCTCGACGGAGGAGGTGACGCCGGTGGAATCGCAAGCCGCCGCTCCGCCCTCCCAAAACCCCGAGACCGTTGCCGAGAGCCCAGGGCCCGTCGCTGGCGCTGGCGCTGGCACTGGCGCTGGCACTGTCGCGGACGCTGTCGCGGACGCTGCCGCTGTCGCGGACGCTGGCGCTGG
>Ga0316197_10001404_pt1 | contig 17184 bp, 17 predicted proteins | sample OudBiesiAoxic_MG_FD_204939 | JGI IMG/M metagenome (GOLD analysis project Ga0316197, IMG submission 204939) | Coastal sediment microbial communities from Oude Bieten Haven, Netherlands - site A oxic | ecosystem: Environmental > Aquatic > Marine > Coastal > Sediment | place: Netherlands... | reverse complement strand
GGGGATCGAGTACCGAATCGACATGGCCGGCGCCCTGATGATCCTCATCATTGCCAGCGTCGGCGCTGTGACGATGCCATATGCCTGGCGCAGCATTCAGCATGAATTACACAGGAAACACACGGGGGTTTACTACACCTGCTACCTGTTATGCCTGACCGGCCTGCTGGGTATCGTGGTCACGGGTGACGCCTTCAACCTGTTCGTGTTCCTGGAAATCTCCTCACTGTCTTCCTATGTGTTGATCAGCCTGGGCCCCACACGCCGCGCCCTGACCGCTGCCTACCAGTACCTGGTGATGGGCACCATCGGCGCCACCTTCATTCTGATTGGCATCGGTCTGCTGTACATGATGACCGGCACGCTCAACATGCTGGATATTTCCCAGCGACTACCTGAAGTCGCGGATACACGCACCGTCCGGGTAGCCTTTGCCTTTGTCACGGTTGGCGTCAGCATCAAACTGGCACTGTTCCCGCTGCATATCTGGCTGCCGAACGCCTATAGCTTTGCGCCCTCGGTGGTGTCGGCCTTCATGGCCGCCACGGCGACCAAGGTCGGTGTCTACGTGCTACTGCGGTTTTTCTTCACGCTGTTCGGACTGCGGTTTTCATTTAACGCCATGCATGTCGGTGAGATCCTCATGCTGCTGGCGGTCGCTGCCATACTGATCGCCTCGCTGGTCGCCATTTTTCAGGACAATGTCAAGCGCATGCTGGCCTACTCCAGTGTGGCCCAGATCGGCTATATCATTCTGGGCATCAGCCTGGCGACCTCGGCCGGTGTCAGCGCCGGCATGCTGCATCTCTTCAACCACGCCATGATAAAGGGTGCGCTGTTTATGGCCATGGGCTGTATTTTTCTACGCCTCGGCTCTGTTGAAATTCATAGCATGCACGGACTTGCAAGACAGATGCCCTGGACCATGGCAGCGTTCGTGGCAGGCGGCCTGAGCCTGATCGGCGTGCCGTTGACGGCCGGCTTTATCAGTAAATGGTATCTGGTCAACGCGGCGCTCACGGATGGCTACTGGCCGCTGGCTGTCCTCGTCCTGGTGAGTTCATTGCTCGCGCTGATTTATATCTGGCGCGTCGTGGAGGCGGCCTATTTCCATCCACCCGGCGCTGACATGCACAAGGTCAGGGAGGCGCCTGCCAGCATGCTCATACCCACCTGGCTGCTCATCGGCATAAACCTCTACGTTGGACTGGATGCCGGCCTGATCACTGCGATAGCGCAACAGGGCGCCGCCAGCCTGATCGGGCAATCGCTACCGTGAAATACGTGAACGCCGCAGCAACATGAGTCCGGAAATAGCAGTACTGGCCTGTGTTGCCCTGCCACTGCTGGCGCCTGCCCTGATCACGGCATTAAGCCGCTGGCCGAATCCACGGGAAGCCGTCACCCTGCTGACGTCCGGGTGTCTGTTTCTGCTGGTGTACTCATTGCACGATGACGTGCTGCACGGTGCCCGGCCAGCCATTGACCTGCTTGAACCTGTACCCGGACTGACAATCGGCTTCGAGGTCGAACCGCTGGGCATGCTGTTTGCCCTGCTGGCGAGTTTCCTGTGGATGGTGACGTCGGTCTATTCCATTGGCTACCTGCGCAGCCACCACGAATGGCGTCAGACGTCTTTCTACAGTTACTTTGCCGTGGCACTCGGCAGCGTCATGGGTATCGCATTTGCCGGCAACCTGTTCACGCTGTTCATTTTCTATGAACTGCTGACCCTGTCGACCTATCCGCTGGTGACCCACGCCGGCGACGATGCCGCCCGCGAGAGTGGCCGCATGTACCTCGGCTACCTGCTGGGCACCTCCGTCATGCTGCTGTTGCTGGCACTGATCTGGACCTGGTCACTGACCGGTACCCTGGATTTTCGCAGTGGCGGCATACTCGAGGGCACGGTAACCCCGGGCATCGCAAGCATCCTGCTGATACTGTTCGTGTTCGGCATCGGCAAGACCGCGGTCATGCCATTCCACCTGTGGCTACCCGCCGCCATGGTGGCGCCGACACCGGTGAGCGCCCTGCTGCACGCCGTCGCCGTGGTCAAGGCCGGCGTGTTTACGCTACTCAAGGTCGCCATCTACATCTTCGGCATCGATTACCTGGCGGAGATCCCGGCCACCCGGTGGCTGATGTACGTGGCCGCCGCGACCATCCTGCTGGCTGCGGTGGTCGCCCTGCGGCAGGACAACCTGAAATTGCGACTTGCCTGGTCGACCATCAGCCAGTTGTCCTACATCGTACTCTGCACATTGCTGGTTACGCCGCTCGGCATCGTGGGCGGCAGCCTGCACATCGTCATGCATGCCTTCGCCAAGATTACGCTGTTCTTCTGTGCCGGTGCCATCCTGATCACAACACACAAGACCCGTGTCAGCGAGCTGAACGGTATCGGGCGACGAATGCCCTGGACCATGGCGGCCTTTACCGTGGGTGCACTCTCGATGATCGGCGTACCACCAGCGGCCGGGTTTATCAGTAAATGGTATATCCTGCTGGGTAGCATCGAGGCCGGGCAGATGATTGCCGTGGGCGTGATTATCACGAGTACGTTCCTGAATGCTGCTTACTTCCTGCCCATTGTATATGCGGCCTTCTTCCGCGCGCCGGAGGGCAATACGGGTAATGTAAACAGTGATGCACATGCCGGGGCACCGCTAACGGTCATATTGGCAATCGCCGTGACTGCGACCGGCACACTGGTCTTGTTCTTCGTTCCTGACATACCCCTTGAGCTGGCGCTGCAACTGACTGGAGAATCCAAATGAAACAGCACTGGCTTGTCCGCCCCGGGACCATCCGTCTGTTGTGGGCCGTTTATCTATTCACCCTGGCACTGACGATCCTGGCGGGTCTGATCACGGATGTACATGCCTGGTTCCGGCTCGACGGCAGCGTCGCCTTTAACGCGTGGTTCGGCTTTCTGGCCTGCATCGGCATGATTCTGTTTACCAAGCTGCTCGGTCATCTCCTGCAGCGCAAGGATACATATTATGATCGGGATTAGTGCCGTTCCGCCGGGCCTGCCACTGATTCTCGGTGCCTTATTGCTGCCACTGCTAGGCCCACGGGCACGGGCTGTTCTGGTTCTGGGGCTGCCGCTGCTTGTGCTCGCCCTGGTCTGGCAGGTTCCGGATGGAACCAGCCTGCGGCTGACCTTCATCGACTATGAACTCGCACCCGTAACCGGGGACAGGTTAAGCCGCTTGTTCGGAACGGTCTTCGCCATCATGGCATTTGCAGGCGGATTGTTCGCCCTCAACCGCTCACGCGTTGTCGAACTCGTGGCGGCTCTCACTGGCGCTGGCAGCGCGATCGGACTTACCTTCGCGGGCGACCTGTTTACCCTGATCGTTTTCTGGGAACTCCTGGCATTGTCCTCGACACTGCTGGTGTGGTCCGCGATGACGGACCGCTCCTACGGCGCAGGCATGCGCTATTTGCTAATACACCTGCTGGGTGGTGTTGTACTGATGGCCGGTGTCATAGGCCATGTCGCTGACACCGGCTCGGTGGTGTTTACAGCCATGCTCCCGGACAGTCCCGCGCACTGGCTGATTCTTGCCGGTTTTCTGGTCAATGCGGGCGCACCGCCCGTGTCGGCGTGGTTGCCGGACGCCTACCCGGAGGCATCACCAACCGGCATGGTATTCCTCTCCGCCTTTACCACCAAGAGTGCCATCTACGTACTCCTGCGGGGATTCCCCGGCGCCGAAATCCTGATCGCTATCGGCCTGTACATGATCTTCTACGGTATTGTGTACGCCTTGCTCGAGAATGACATGCGGCGCATCCTCGCATACAGCATCGTGAACCAGGTCGGCTTCATGCTATGCGGTATTGGCATAGGCACCGAGATGGCCCTGAACGGTACCGCAGCACATGCCTTTGCCCACATCATCTACAAGGCCCTGTTGCTCATGTCGGCAGGCTCGGTTCTGTACATGACGGGCAAACGAAAATGTACCGATCTTGGCGGTCTTTTCCGGAGCATGCCGCTGACAACGGTCTGCGGAATAATTGGCGCGCTGTCCATTTCCACGTTCCCGCTCACCTCGGGCTTCATCAGCAAATCGATGATTTCCCAGGCAGCGGCAGACCAGCAGATGGCCATACTCTGGTTCCTTCTGACCGCGGGCACCGCCGGTGTACTCCTGCATGCAGGCATCAAGTTCCCGTGGTTCGTTTTCTTCCAGAAGGACTCGGGTCTGCGCCCCCCCGATCCACCACTCAATATGCGCATGGCCATGATCCTGTTTGCGTTTCTCTGCATTGCGCTCGGAGTATGGCCGGCACCGCTGTATGCCATACTGCCCTACCCGGTCGATTATGTGCCCTACACGTATGCGCACGTCGTCGCCAAGCTGCAACTGCTGCTTTTCTCCGGCCTTGCCTTTTTTATCATGCTGCCCTACCTGAAGCGGACGCTCACAATCACGCTGGACTGGGACTGGTTCTATCGCTGGCTCGGACCGCGCGCCATCGGCCAGGCGACGCGGGTCGTCAGCCGCTGGCATGCACACCGGCGCATCGATGTTCTGAGACACCTGGGACACCTGTTTGGCACGCTGTTCCTGTACCACGGTCCCCGCGGCATCCTCGCCCGCACCTGGGCCACCGGCAGCATGGTGCTCTGGGTCGTCATCCTGCTTGGAATCTACCTGGTTGCCTATTACTACTGATTTATCAGGCGGCAACCGAGGCAAAATCCACCTTGAAGATCGTATTTTGGTGCAAACCCGGCATCAGTTGATCCACATCAATTCATATTTCCGCAATCCGATAGAGAATCAGACGCTGACAATAGCAAGACTATCCGTAGTGACGTAATGACCCAACACATTGTTTTTGATGCTGATCTGATCAGGCGTTATGACCAGACGGGACCGCGCTATACTTCCTATCCGACTGCCGCCCAGTTTCACGAGGGCATTACGGAAACCGATTACCTGAAGTGGGCGCAACACAGTAACGAGGACCCGATTCCGCGGCAACTGTCGTTGTATTTCCACATTCCTTTCTGCGACACGGTGTGTTTTTACTGTGCCTGCACCAAGGTGGTCACCAAAAACCACAATCGCGCCGGCACCTATCTCGGTTATCTTTGCCGGGAAATAGCCCTGCAGGGCAAACTGTTCGATGCGGATCGCAAAGTCGAGCAACTGCACTGGGGTGGCGGCACACCGACCTTTCTTGACAACGATGAGATCCGTCAATTGATGGATACTACGCGTCAGCATTTCTCCCTGCACAGCGACGACAGCGGCGAGTACTCCATTGAAATCGATCCACGCTCGGTCAATACCGATAAAATGCGCGTGCTGCGCGAGGTGGGCTTCAACCGTGTCAGCCTCGGTGTGCAGGATGTCAATCCCGAGGTACAGAAGGCCGTCAACCGCATCCAGAGCGAAGAACTGACCCGCGGCGTGGCCGAGCAGGCGCGCGAACTGGGATTCACGTCCATCAACATGGACCTGATGTACGGGTTGCCGTTTCAGTCAGTGGCAAGTTTTGAGCAGACCCTGGACGCCGTCATCGCGATGGAACCGAACCGCATCGCCGTCTACAATTACGCGCACCTGCCAACACGCTTCAAGCCACAGCGCCGCATCGATGAGGCCAACCTGCCCTCACCCGATGAAAAACTCGCGCTGCTGCAACACACCATTGAACACCTGACGAGCGCCGGCTATGTCTACATCGGCATGGACCACTTCGCCAAACCGGATGACGAACTCGCCATTGCGCAGGAGAATGGCACCCTGCAGCGAAACTTCCAGGGCTACTCGACCCACATGGACTGCGACCTGATCAGTATGGGCATGTCGTCCATCGGACATGTCTGCGACAATTTCAGCCAGAACGTGCGCGACATGGACCGTTACTATGAACTGCTGGATGCCGGCAAGCTGCCACTTGACCGGGGCATTGAACTGGAACCCGATGACCTGCTGCGCGGCGACATCATCACCCGCCTGATGTGCGATTTCATGCTCGACAAGAAGGCCGTGGAGAACAAGTGGCACTTCGAATTCGATACTCACTTTGCGCCCGAACTCGAAGACCTGCAGAAGATGCAGGCGGATGGCCTGTTACTGATAGAAGATGACAGACTGCAGGTATTACCGGCCGGACGACTGCTGGTGCGCAACATCTGCATGGTCTTTGACCGCTACCTGCGCAAAGGCGGCGATCAGTCGCGTTTTTCCAAGGTTATTTAACCAGCCGCCTGCACAGCCCGGGTAGGAGCACCCTCACCGGCGCGTTTTTTTGTCCTGCCGCGATACGCGCCGGGGACGGTGCTCCTTATACAAATTTTCACCCAGGGCTATATGCAATGACTCCGGCAGGTAGCGGAATCAGGGTATTCATGACACTCACGCAGAGCTGGAATCGGTATTCATTACATTGCCTATAACGGCAGACAGCGTACCGATAGCCAGAAAGACAACAAAGCCGAAGTCTATGTCAGCTGCATTTCCGAAACCGTTTCTCAGCATCATGAGGATGGCTAACAGGTAGGCACCTCCAGCGATGAACCCTGGAATTTTCTGTGTCATTGCAAGCCTCCCGGCCAATAAACGCGCAATATTTAATGATTATCGTGTACAGACAGCTTCAGACTGTGTATCGCCTTAATACAGTTTTTCTTCAGCATCCTGGCAATGAGGTGACATTTTACTGAATAACGTCTACAGTAAATCTTAATAACCAGTTTGTACGTCACCTCGACCAAGATTGAGGATTGTACTGAAGGGGGCCGGTAAAATGCTACGCTTGCTATCGGTAATTATCGCCGTCGCCATACCCTGCATCCTTGTTGCCGGGGAGGCTGATTCGGGCCAGGCTGCACAACGCTACCCCGAAGCCCCTGCCTTCACTGTCCAGCCACGCAACGAACAACCGAAATTCAATGACTGTTCGCGTTGCCATGAGGAAGGAGATACGGACCCTGAACCGCGCCGTCTCAAGACCCGGCATGTACGTGAAATTGATCATGGCGGCAACCGCTTCTGGTGCCTGACCTGCCACGACGGCGACAACATCGATTTCCTGCGCACCTCAAGTAACGAGAATATCGATTTCGACCAGTCTTACCTCATTTGCGGTACCTGCCATGCCGATCGTCAGAAAGACTGGTACTTCGGCGGCCACGGAAAGCGGGTCAGCGGCTGGCAAGATGAACGCGTCATCCTCGCCTGCACCGAATGCCACGATCCGCACAAACCGGCGGTGGAACCACGACCACCCAAACCACACACCGCGATTCGCATTGGCCTGGAAAGACAGGAGCATCAGCCACCCGCGACGTCCCAGGTGTGGAACCGTTAGACAGAAAGTACAGTTAGCGAGCAGCATGACCAGTAAAAAAGACATAAAAAACAAGCCCGATGCGATTGACTATTACCGCCGCGCATTCCTGAAGCGCCTGGGAATAACAGCCGCCGCCACTGTCGGCGCCACCTCTGCCCATGCAGCATGGGGTGGCAAGACATTGGGCGATGCATTTGCCGATTTTTTTCAGCAACATTATCAGCGCATGTCAGCGCAGGAACTGCAGGAAACACTTAACAGAATTGAGCGCAAGGCGCAGCAGCAGTACGGTGTCGAAATCAGCTGTACCGATACGCCACCTCTGGAAGGCGTGGTTTTCGGTTACGCCATCAATGTCTCCAAATGCAAAGGCTATCGTGACTGCGTCGAGGCCTGCGCAATAGAAAACAATCTACCGGCGGATATTCGCTATATCCATGTACTGGAAATGAATGAAGGCAGCACCAGCCTGGAATTGGCTGACCGCTACTACGAACATGAAATGGTTCCTGTGGAGGGGAAGTACTACCTGCCTGTGCAATGCATGCAATGCGACAACCCGCCCTGTGTCAGAGCATGTCCGGTTGAAGCAACCTGGATGGACTCTGATGGTATTGTCGTGGTTGACTACGACTGGTGTATCGGTTGTCGTTACTGTATGGCGGCCTGTCCCTACGCGGCACGCTTTTTCAACTGGACCCGACCAAAGCTCGTGTCCGAAAGAATCAACAAGAATACAAACTATTTTGGAAACCGCCCGCGACCCGTCGGCGTTGTGGAAAAATGCCACTTCTGTACCCAGCGTACTCGCATGGGACGACAACCCGCCTGTCAGGAGGCGTGTCCAACGGGTGCACGCATCTTCGGCAACCTGCTGGACCCGAACAGCGAAATCCGTTACGTGCTGGAAAACAAGGCGGTTTATCGTTTGAAAGAGGACCTGGGTACGGAACCGAAATTCTGGTACTTCAGTGACCGCTAACACCGTCAGTATCACCTTGAAGGACTACTAGCGTATGGCCTTGCTACTGTTTTTCCGTGATGTCTTCAGGGAGCTGTTCAGAGGCTCGCTGCTCTACTGGGGGTGGATAGTATTCCTGTGGGCGATTATTGCCATGGGCGGATGGAGCTATATCGGACAACTCAACAACGGTCTTGTCGTCACCAACATGAGCAACCAGGTCTCCTGGGGTTTCTATATTTCGAATTTCACTTTTCTGGTCGGCGTTGCCGCCGCCGCGGTCATGCTGGTGATCCCTGCCTATATCTTCGACCGCAAGGACATCCGCGATGTCGTCCTGCTGGGTGACACCATGGCCGTGACTGCGGTGATGATGGCAATGCTGTTCGTCATCGTCGACATCGGCCGGCCAGACCGGATCTGGCATATGATCCCGATAATCGGCCGCTTCAATTTTCCCGCCTCCCTGCTGGCCTGGGATGTTATCGTACTGAGCGGTTACCTCCTGCTCAACCTGGGGATCTCCTTCTACCTGCTGTTCAATCACTACCAGGGACGGGATGTGAAGCTGAAGGCCTATCTACCCTTCATCATGCTTGCCATCTTCTGGGCCATATCGATCCATACAGTCACGGCCTTTCTGTATTCTGCCAATACCGGCCGACCCTTCTGGCACGATGCACTGCTTGCACCACGCTTCATTGCCTCGGCGTTCTGTTCCGGTCCGGCGCTTGCCATCATCATCCTGCAGCTGGTACGCAAGCTCGTCGGCTATCCGGTGCGGCAGAGCGCAATCGACACCCTGCGCGTCACCATGACAGTAGCATTGCAGATAACGCTGTTTTTTGTCATTGCCGAGCTGTTTACAGATTTTTACTTCGAAGGCGCTCACTCCGCCTCGGCTCACTATCTGTTCTTCGGACTGCACGGTGCCGCGAAGCTGACACCCTGGATCTGGAGCGCACTGGCATTACTGGTGATTGCCGTGACCATCCTGATGATCCATTCCCTGCGGCGTAATCCGGTGCTGTTCAATATTGCCTGCGTATTGACAGTGATCGGTGTGTGGATCGAGAAAGGTATGGGGCTGGTCATCCCCGGCTACATCCCGACACCCCTTGGAGAAATCTTCGAATACCTTCCGAACGCGACCGAGATCAGGATTAGCCTGGGAATCCTGGCGATCGGCTTGCTGACTTTTACCTTGCTTGCCAAGGCAGGCATGGCGATTGAGAGGCGTCAGCTGCGCCTGCGCGACGATATTGAGGAAGAACTGGCCGGCCTGACCGATGATGAGGAAAACGAATCAGCGGAAAAATTGGCATGACTTCATGCTGCCGAGTGCAGCCGGCTCCGGGAGGAATGATCAGGTATTCTTGATACCCTTTGCAGCTTTCATGTCGGTACCGCGTAGATTCGCCTTGCGAAGATCAGTGCCATGCATGTCAGCCTTGCTGACATTCGCCTTGGTCAGACGCGAGTTGCGCAGGTTCGCGCCACTCAGATTGGCACCACTCAGGTTCACCTTGCGCAGATCGGCACCGTGAAGATTGGCCTTGCGAAGGTCGGCGCCATGAAGATTGGCCTTGCGCAACTTTGCCTTGCGCAAATCGGCCTTGCGCAGATTTGCCTTGGCCAGCTTCGCCCCGCACAAGTCTGCATTTTTAAGTCCGGCATTCACAAGTCGGGCCCTGGAGAGATCTGCATCGCTCAGGTCGACATCGTCAAGATATGCACCATCCAGATTCGCCTCGGAAAGATTCGCCGTTTCCAGCACTGATTTTCGGAAATCCGTGGAGCGAAGATCCGCCTTCAACAGAACGGCATCGGTAAGATCGGTGCCACGCACATCCGCCTCGCGGAGGTCTGCACCAGCAAGATTGGCGTTGCGAAGATTCGCTTCCCGAAGATTGGAAAGTTTCAGGCTCGCTGCACGAAGATCGGCATCGCGCAAGTCCATTCCGCCAAGGTCCATCTTGTCCAGCTCGGCACCGCGAAATTCCGGTATCACGTACGGATTATTTTTCCGCCATTCGCGCCAGACACCACTGCCCTGTTCAAGAACAGCGATATGTTCCTGATTGGCCGTCGCAGCATCCTCTTCGGTGTGATCTGTCTGTGCGGCGGTCTTATCCTGATCGCTTGTCACATCCTGTTCGATTGCCATATTACGCTACCTTCCTGTTCCCGCGAAACACTACCATTCCTGACCTGTTTACATCCACGCGTCATGATTACATGATTATCGCCTGAATACTGACAGTTAGCCAGTAGTGTTGCCAACGGCAACCTTCCCAACCTTTCAATCAGCACCTACACTTCAGACTAATTACATCTATCACACACATTACATCTATTACACACACGACCTGTGCACTATTCCGATTCGACGCAGCTGCCCTACCCCTGCCGACAGGTATTCGACCTGGTCGCTGACATCGAGCGCTACCCGGAGTTTCTGCCCGGCTGGAAACAGGCACGTATACTCGACAGGAACGACAATCGCCTCTTTGTGGAACAGCAGCTGCAGACAGGCCCGGCCGTATTTCGCTTTCATTCCACGGCATTGCTGGAACCCTGTTCCAGGATTCATATCACCGCAAACGATGGTCCTTTCCAGGACCTGCATATCGACTGGTGCTTTAGCCCGGGCGACGCTGGCCAGTGCAGGATGTCGGTCGAACTGACGCTGGCCATGAAACCGGGACTCGTGAACGGCGCACTGCAGTTATTGCTGGGAACCGGCAGCAGCGAGTTACTGCCGTCGTTCGAACGGCGCGCCCGGATGCTGTTTTCGCAGGCCTGAGACAGAACTCCGCCTACCGGCGGCAAGCCGCAGGCAATATCGTGCAGTGGCTTTGCAAGCTTCGCAGGTGGTTACCCGCGAAACAATCAGCCCGCTTTTTTGTCCAGGATATAGCTCAGGATAAGCAGCGTCGGTGGCCAATGGCCAACGTAAATCCCCCAGCGCTCGCGATGCGCTTCCTCCATGACCGCCCGAAGCGCGGGGTCGGAAATGCCGGCCATAACTTCCCTGCCGACCTCCGGGGCAATGAACCATGCCATCCAGGAGAGAGGGATAGAGAGGATGCCGAACCAGAACAAAAATTGAGCCAGTTTTTTCACGATTCTACTCCCTGTAAATGGTAACCGGCGGATGCCGGTTCCGTAACACAGAGCATAGTATCACCGCGTGGATTAACTCAAGTGCAATCAACAAGACCCCGAGACCGGGCAGCACCGATAGCAGCCAGATGGGGGGTTAAGTGCCCACCACCCGGCTTGCTGTTTCGCTGAAGCGAACGCCTGCAAGCGAGGGAGTGCTTACTTGTTCAGGCGGATAGGCAGCGCTCCTGCCCATTGTTATGTCATCGATGTGAGTCAGCCTCACAATCTCGCGCGACGCAACCCTCCACCATGGCGCGCAGCCGTGCAATATCCACCAGCACCACCTGGCGGCGATTGACCGTCAACAGCTTGTCTTTCTGGAACTGTGCAAACAGGCGGCTTACCGTCTCGATGGCCAGTCCCAGGTAGTTGCCGATGTCCTGGCGCGACATCGGCAGATTGAAGGCCGTGGCAGACAGACCCCGGGACGTGTAGCGGGATGACAGGCTGAGTAAAAAGGCTGCCAAACGCTCCTCCGCGGTACGCTTGCCCAGTAGCAACAACATTCCCTGGTCGGTACTGATCTCCTTGCTGACCACGCGCATCAACTGGCGATTGAGGCCGGCCAGTGAAGTACACAGATCCTCAAGGCGTTCGTAGGGCAGTTCACAGACACTCGCCGTCTCCAGCACGATCGAACTGCTTGCATAGGTCCCGTCATGCATGCCGTCGAGACCGACCAGTTCACCCGGCAGGGTAAAACCGAGCACCTGTTCATCTCCGTTTTCCGTCGTACAGTAGGTCTTCAGGGCACCGGAGCGAACCGCAAACAGGGAACGGCTCTGATCGCCGGCACGAAAGATGTGCTGCCTGGGTTGGTAGGGATGCTGGCGTTTAACGATCTTGTCGAGTTCCTCGATATCGCTACCACTCAAGCCGTGCGGCAGGCACAACTCTGACAAGCTGCAGTTGCTGCAGGATATCTTGATATCTGCAATTTTCAGCGTTTCGCTTTTGGCCGGCATTCTTGACAACCGTGATTGACAACGAATTTTGTAATAATTTTTCTACAACATTACAACAAGTTATAAACTAATACACCTTGCTGCGGCCGGACACAGTATCATTCCGCACCTGATAACCACAAGCCACAAGGATATCCTGTTGTATTCATTAGCAAAACAAAGACTCACTGCGCTGGTCGGGAATGGCCGTGCAACACTTCTGAAAAGTGGCCTCACCGGGCTGGAGAAAGAAAGCCTGCGGGTTGCAGCAGATGGCGGCATCGCGCAAACGCCGCATCCCGTGGCCCTCGGCTCGGCGTTGACACACCCCTGGATCACGACCGACTACTCCGAGGCCTTGCTGGAGTTTATTACACCACCGCTGGAAACTGCGGCAGCAGCACTGGATCACCTGCGTGACCTGCAGCATTTCGTCTACCTGCAGCTTGACGGGGAACTGCTGTGGTCCTCGAGCATGCCGTGCGTTGTCGCAGGCGGCGCCAGCATCCCCATTGCCCGGTATGGCAGCTCCAATAGCGGCCTGATGAAGACCGTCTACCGGCGCGGCCTCGGCTACCGTTACGGACGTGTCATGCAGGTCATTGCCGGGGTACATTACAACTACTCCTTTTCCACGGACTTCTGGCTGGCCTATCAGCAACTTGAGGGTGACACACAGCCACTACAGGCGTTTATATCCGAGCAGTACTTTGCACTGGTACGCAACCTGCAACGCTTCGGCTGGCTGATTCCCTACCTGTTCGGTACCTCGCCGGCTGTCTGCAAGTCGTTCCTCGCCGGCAAACAGACAACGCTGCAGGAATTCAACGAAAATACCTATTACAGCCCGCATGCCACCTCGCTGCGCATGTGTGATATCGGTTACCAGAACAGCCTGGAAAACGAGGTCGGCTTCAAGGCCAACTACGACAGCCTCGACGCCTACGTCGCAAGCCTGACCAGGGCGATCGAAACACCCTCGCCACGCTTCGATAAGATCGGGGTAAAGGTCGATGGCATTTACCGGCAACTGAACTCCAACATGCTGCAAATTGAAAACGAGTATTACAGCTCCGTGCGGCCCAAGCAGGTGCCGGAGATTAACGAGAAACCGAGTCTGGCACTGCAACGGCGCGGGGTACGTTATGTCGAATTGCGTTCGCTGGATATCAATGTTTTCGATCCACGCGGTATCAGCGAGACACAATGCCGCTTTATAGAAACCTTCATGGCCTTCTGCCAGTTGCAGGACAGCCCGGTCATCAGCGACCTGGAGCGCAAGGAGATTGACTACAACCTGGATGCCGTTGCGTACCGTGGCCGTGAACCCGGTTTGATGTTGCAACACAACGGCGGCACGCTGCCACTGCAACACTGGGCCGGCAAACTATGCGCCGCGATGCAGCCATTTGCCACGGTCCTCGACGAGAACGAGAACGGCACGCCTTACCAGCAGGCCCTGCAGGATCAACAGGCAGCCGTTGCCGATCCTGGCAAAACGCTGTCGGCGCAGGTGCTTGCGGCCATGCGTAAACATGGCGAGGGATATTTCCACTTCGCAAAGCGCATGTCAAAACAGCACCAGCGGTATTTTCTCGCTCTCGGGGAGGACGCGGCGCAATTCAAGGTCTTCAGCGAGACTGTCAGGCAATCACTGCAGCAACAAAGCACAATGGAGGCCGCCAACCATGAATCCTTCGACGACTACCTGAAGAACTACTTCGCACAAACACTATAGTTAACACTGCGGATATTTGCAGGAGCGCATCGCATGCGCGAATATTGTGCAATACCTTATCGCGCATGTGATGCGCTCCTGCACATCAATCCGCCGACAGTATTTTTTCATTACCCCGCCAGCACGAAACCGACAGCAGCGAGATAAAAACCGGCCGGGTAGTGCCAGCACGGCGGTCTCCTGAGCAGGGCTTCCAGCAGCAACGTCAGGATGACACCCATCACCATGTACAGTGGCACGACCTGCACCGAGGTATAGTGACGCATGTCATCCGGCAGGTAGTAGAAATAGAAGGTCCCGTAGAACAGCAGAAAAAAACCGTTCGCGAGAATCTCCAGCAAGGGACCATCGACACCCGACAGCAGGCCTTTCAGCCATTGTGGACGAATAGTGATCGCATTTTGCCGCAGCACCTGGTGAAAGAAATACACGTAATAACCGTACACCGGCCAGATAATAAAATTCAGCATGGAGGTGTAGCCATCGTGGACGGGCCATACCCGGTACTGCCACAAGCGCTCGCCCATCACCAGGTAATACAGTTTCCCCAGGTAGACCTCGCAGACGACTGCTACCAGGAAGGCAACCGCCATGGAAAGTGTCAGCTGGTAGGCGTCGATGCGTATCCACTGGCGTGTCAGCAGTGAACCCAGCAGGTAGAACAGGGTAACGCCAACCAGCGCCCCGGACAGACCCTGCAGGATCAACAGGCCGGTGTGGGGCAGTAACATCTAGGGAAGCACTGATTAATTCGCAATTTCCTGGTATCCATGTCTTGCACTGTCTGCAGGGTGCGCCGTGGACACCCTGTATCAACCGCTTGCATGTTCTTTCCGGAGCGCACGGCGCACCCTGCAAGGGTTCGTTATATTAATCAGAGATCCCCTAGATATGCGAGACCAGCTTTGCCTCCGGCACGTGTTCCTGGATGGCACTGGCAATCTCGAAGCGAATGCCATTGATTGGCCGGATCGAGACCCACAGCAGGTTCAGCTTCAGATTGAATTCGGCAAACACGACTGCATCCCTGAAGTGCGTCAACACGATATGCATATCCTGGATAGCACTGTCGACAAGGTGTTTCGGCTTGTCGCGCAGGCCGGGGACCAGCATCATGAAATCACTCAGCGGCTTGCCGTTTTCATCGTGTGACGGTGCGCGTTTGCGCAGCGGCTCTGCACGGGTATCGAATTGCACGGAAAGTCTTGGCAGAGTCATTATCGTCACCCTGTGGCTGGCTTTCGTTAATAATAGCCGAAATCCACGGCACCAACATGTACAGCATAATTCGCCAAAAAACACAGTCAAAACAAAAGACTGGCAGACTATAAGTCCTGATATGAGCGGATAAAGACAGATATAATGGCCACGGAATCCACGGAAGAACACGAAAAGATAAATACATTACAAGAATTTTTCCGTGTTCTTCCGTGGATTCCGTGGCTATTTTGTTTTTTTTTAACCGGAAGCTGTCAAGCCTGCAGCGCATCCCGCACGCGTTCCAGGCGCCCGCGCACCTCTGCGGCCAGTGCCGCAACGCCTTCTTTCTCGACCAGCGACAGCACCGCGGCTGGATCCATAAAGGCAACCGTTACAGAACCATCGTCCTTTTCACGCACCACTACGTTGCAGGGTAACAGCAGGCCGATATCCGGGTCGGCATCCAATGCCTGGTTGGCCAGCGCCGGGTTACAGGCACCCAGAATCAAATAGGGTTTGCGATCAACATCTATTTTTTTCTTCAGCGTGGCCGCCACATCGATCTCGGTCAGCACGCCAAAGCCTTCTTCCTTCAATGCCGCTTCGACCCTGCTTCTGACCTCGTCCATGCTGCCGCTTACGTTGGTACTGAATCCATACATTGTCCTGTCTCCTGTTATTCCGTCAGGCGTCTCTGTGCCTCACGGTATTTTTCTGCCGTCTGTGCGATCACCGCGGCCGGTAACGCCGGTCCGGGCGGCGTCTTGTCCCAATCCAGCGTCTCCAGATAGTCACGCACAAATTGCTTGTCGAAACTGGCCGGGCTTGACCCCGGCGCATAGCTGTCTGCCGGCCAGAAACGCGATGAATCCGGGGTCAGTATTTCATCGATCAACACCACCTGATTGTCCGCATCCAGTCCGAATTCAAACTTGGTATCACCAATGATAATACCGCGTTCGAGGGCATATTTGGCACAGCTTGTGTAGATAGCCAGGCTGACATCACGCACCCGCCCGGCACATTCAGACCCCAGGATGGCAGAGGCCTTCTCGAAATCGATGTTCTCGTCGTGCGCCCCCATGTCAGCCTTGGTTGAAGGTGTAAAGATCGCGGCCGGCAATTTATCGGCCAGCCGCAAGCCAGCCGGCAGCGGGATACCGCATACCGCACCCGTCTGCTGGTAGTCCTTCCAGCCGGAACCGATCAGGTAGCCACGCACGATCGCCTCAACCGGCAAGGCCTTGAGCTTTTTGACAATGATGGCACGGCCCTCGACCTGGGCACGCTCGCCGGCATCCGGCAGCACATCGGCCAGTGACAGACCGGAGAGGTGGTTGGGGACAATGTCGCGGGTACGCTCAAACCAGAAGTTGGACACCGCTGTCAGCACCGCCCCCTTGCCGGGTATCGGGTCCGGCAGGATGACGTCAAAGGCAGACAGCCGGTCCGTGGTGACGATCAACAGGTGCTCATCGCCAATGGCATACACATCGCGCACCTTGCCGCGCGCCAGCAGTGGCAGGCTCTTCAGGGTGGACTCGTAGAGGGTTTGCAGCATCCCGTTACTCCGAAAAACGCGCATTGTACAACAATCCTCTTGTACCGGAGGGCACGCCCGGGTCAAGCGGGCAGCAAGCCCCCGGATCCGGGACAAGCGTCTGCTATCGGGCTGCAGGGAGTTAGTAAAACCATGGGAAAATGCTAGAATGGATTGTTTACATTTAGATAACCGCGGATAAGCCAATGAGCGAAGCACCTCGCATTGGCCTGGTCATGGGCAGTAACAGTGACTGGGACGTGATGCAACATGCAGCGGATATGCTGGAGAAACTGGGCATCGCCTT
>Ga0316197_10001403_pt1 | contig 17196 bp, 18 predicted proteins | sample OudBiesiAoxic_MG_FD_204939 | JGI IMG/M metagenome (GOLD analysis project Ga0316197, IMG submission 204939) | Coastal sediment microbial communities from Oude Bieten Haven, Netherlands - site A oxic | ecosystem: Environmental > Aquatic > Marine > Coastal > Sediment | place: Netherlands... | reverse complement strand
GGCGAGGACGGCTCGTCCACCCCGGCGCTCCTGAAGAGCACCGCCGACCCCGATCGGCTCGCGTCGATCCAGGCATGCTCGGCGTTCATCGAGGGGTACGGTGACTTCATCGTGCGACGGGCAGGTTCTGAACTGCTGCCGGACCTCGATCAGATCGAGCGCGCGAACACACGACGACGGTCCGAGCCGGATCAGGCCGAGCAGTACCTTCAGCAGATCGCCGGTCTCGAGCTCCAACGCCACCGCGCCGGTGACGCCGCTGCATTCTGCGACGAAGTGGAGCAACGCTGGGGCGATCCGGCTCTCGATCGCGTGTGGGAGCAGCCCGAGCACCTCCCAACGCTCAGCGAACTCACGGATCCAGTGGGCTGGGCAGCGCGCGTGATGATGGACACATTCGAGATCTAGGACACCTGACGAGCGGCCGGGCCGATCTCGTGCCCCTGGGTGACGTCTGAATCGGTCTCTCAAGTCTGCCGACCGGCGTTGCTACGCTCACGCCCACCCCACACAGGAGACCCCATGTCGGTTGCCATCGGCTCACCTGCTCCCGCATTCTCGCTCATGGATCAGGACAGGAACACCCTGACGCTCGATGATCTCAAGGGCAACAACACCCTCATCGTCTTCATCCCGTTCCCGTTCACGGGTATCTGTGATGCCGAGGGCTGCGCATTGCGAGACCACCGTGCGATGCTCAGCTCCGTCGACGCGAACGTCGTGGTCATCACGTGTCACGCCGTTGCAGTAGCCAAGAAATGGGCCGACGAGAACAGCTTCGCCTTCCCGATTCTCTCCGACTTCTGGCCGCACGGAACGGTCGCAACCGCCTACGACGCCTTCAACGCCACCGTCGGCGTCGCAAACCGAGTGACGGTTGTTCTCGACGCAGACGGCATCGTCCGCTCCATCATCGACAGTGGTTCGCTCGGCACGGGCCGCGAATTCGAAGAGTACGCCAGGGCCCTCGACGCCATCGACGAGAGGGAGTAGCCACCGTGCCGGACGAAACCGCAGCGGCATCAGCCGGCAACTCACGAAGCCGCGCAATCGCATCGGTCACGCTCGCGGTGATCGCGGCGCTGATCATGTCGATGGCGGTCAGCGCGTTCTGGCTCCACGATCGGATCTTCGACACGGAATCCTTCGTCGAGGCCCTCGCACCCATTCCCCGGGACCCGGCGGTCTCGACGGCCGTCGCCACGAGGACCGTCGAGGCGCTCAGCACCGCGGGCGATGCGGAATCCAAAGTCGCCGAGGTCCTCCCCGAGCGTCTGGCGTTCCTCGCTCCGGAGTTCACCGGACTCGTCGAGGAACGGGTGTTCGCCGTCACGAAGCAACTGGTCGAGTCTGATGCCTTCTCGACGGTTTGGGTCAACGGGCTGACGGCCGTCCACTCGGTGATCATCGGGATCCTCGAAGGCGACGCCGCCCAGCCCACCACCGGCGACATCGGCGTGGACCTCGGCGGCGCGAGCGGCGTGATTCTCGACGAACTCGAGGCGAGGGGCATCGATCTCTTCGCTGAGGTCGAGACGTCACTCGGCAAGATCACATTCGTCCAGGCCGAAGTGCTCGCCGGACCGCGATCGCTCGTCAACGTGTTCGAGGCCAGCGTGTGGCTGCTGCCGATCATCGCCTTGCTCCTGGTCGGGTTCGCCGTTGCCGTCGACCGTGATCGGCTCCGACCTCTGCAGGTCTTCGGATTCGGATCGGCGATCACCATTCTGGTGAGCCTCGGCATCGTCAGAGGGGTCTCGAACCTGATCGTCGGAGGCATCGAGCCGCAGGTCCGCAGCGATGCCGCAGGAGCGGTCTGGAACGCGCTCCTCAGCGGATACGCAGTGGTCGGCCTGATCGTCGGAGGTCTTGCGCTGGCGGTAGGGCTCGCCGCGTGGTGGTTCCGGAGATCCGGCCCACCGGCGACATCGTCTGCCGAAGCGGTTGCCGGCGAGATCAGCTAGACGTCGAGGCGATAGCCGACCCCGCGCACCGTCTCGATACGCGGTGCGCCATCGACCTGCTCCAGCTTGCGCCGAAGTCGACGTATGTGCTGGTCCAAGGTCTTCGAGTCCGTCCACGTGATTCCCCAAATCTCGTCGAGGAGGCGATCCCGCGGCACGATGCGCCCGCGCTCGGCCATCAGCTCCTGCATGACCTCGAACTCCTTGCGCGGGAGATCGAACACGACGTCGTTGAGCCGAAGCTGGTACCGGCCGGGATCGAGCACCGCGCTCCCCATCGTGACCGTGCGGTTCTCCTCGTCGCTCGGACCATCGGACAACGGAGCCCTCCGCAGCGCCGCGCGGACGCGCGCCAGCAACTCGTGCACGGAATACGGCTTCGTCAGGTAGTCGTCGGCGCCGAGCTCGAGAGCGGTCACGATGTCGGATTCGGCGTCTTTCGCCGAGAGGACGATCACCGGCACGTCCGACTCGCTCCGGATGCGACGCAGCACGTCGAGACCGGAGAGCTCCGGCAGCATCAGATCGAGCAAGACGATGTCGGGGGCCTCGGTAAGGAACGACGCGACCGCCCGGCGACCGTCGGTCGCCGCGACCGCCTCGAACCCCTCCCGTTCGAGCGCGACCGTCAGTGCATCGACGTATGCCGGCTCGTCCTCCACGATCAGTACACGCACAGCATCATTCCTTGCTCAGTGGCAGAAGCATCGTGAACACGCTGCCCTCGGCCGGCACCGACTCGACGGAGATGGATCCTCCGTGGGTTCGCGCCACGTTGTTGACGATGGCCAGCCCGAGGCCGGTGCCTCCGGCCGTGCGGTCGCGCCCGCGATCGACGCGATAGAAACGCTCGAACACCCGCTCGAGGTGAGCCGCAGGGATGCCGACGCCGTGGTCGCGAACGGCGATGCTCACCTGGTCGTCCTGCCTCCGAACATCGACCTCGACGCTTCGATCGGCGGCAGAACCCGAGTGCTTGAGAGCGTTGTCGAGCAGGTTCACGATCGCCGAGACCAACTGATTCCGGTTTCCGTTGACGATCGTTGCAAGGCCGTTCCCGGTCGCCAACACCCGACCGCCGACTTCATCTGCCAGCACAGCGACCCGCTCGATTGCGTCCTCGACTACAGCGCCGACACGAACCGGCGCGAACGGAGTCTCGATTGATTCGATGTCTGCGAGCGCCAGGATGTCGTCGACGACGTTGGCCATCCGCCGTGCCTCCGACCTCAGCCGCTCCGCGAGCCGACGCCGCGTCTCAGGATCATCGGTGTCGGCGATGGTCTCGGCCAACACCGACAGAGCTCCGAGCGGCGTCTTCATCTCGTGACCGGCATTCGTGAGGAAGTCGCTTCGCATTGCCTCGACACGCCGAATACTGGAGAGATCCATGATGTACCCGACGGCTCCGTCGGATTCCTCGGCTCCCGCGCCTTCCACGATCGGGACGGCTCGAAGACGCACCACCCGCCTCACTGGGGTGTACAGGTCGAGATCTACGTCCTCCTCGATGCCGGTGGCTTGCACGCGCTCCAGCAGGGAGACGATCCGCGTTGCCGCAACCGCGTCACCAAGATTCCCCTCCATCACAGCTCGCGCCGCCGGGTTGGCGTACACGATTTCGCCTGCAGCGTCGGAAATCAGCACGCCCACATCCGTCCGTTCCGCAGCCGAGCGCAGACGATTCGTCGCCTGCTCGGCATCTTCGAGGCGGCGCTCCAAGCCGCGTACCCCCCGATACAGCGCCCGAGAGGCGACCTTGGATTGCGAGGCAATCTCGAGGCGGCTCAGAATCCTCTCGACGTCCCGGTCGAGTTGCCGATACCGAAGGGCCAGCATGACAAGTGCCACGATGGCGGCGACGAGAAGCACGAGCAGAATGGCGGTCGACACGCCACGATCATAGAGACCGGGGGCTCATCGATCGCACGCCGGCCGGCGGCGCTCGCAAGAGTTCACTTCGCGTTCAATTCCAGGCGTCGTCTGCGTCACACGGCGTCCCTAGCTTCCTTTGCACCGGATCAGGAATCCGGCGCTTCACAACATCAGGAAGGACATTCTCATGCGATCAAGGATCTGGGTCATCGCCCTGCTCGCCGCTTTCGCGCTTGTTGCAGCCGCGTGCGGGTCGAGCAGTGACGACACCACCGCGAGTGCTGGGGGCGGAGACGGCGGCAGCGGCACAGTTCTGATTTCCGGATCATCGACGGTCGAGCCGATCTCGGCGCGCGTCGCCGAGGCGTATTCGGGCGCCAATTCCGGGGTCGGCATCACCGTCGAGGGCCCCGGTACCGGCGACGGCTTCAAGAAGTTCTGCGCCGGCGAGACCGATATCTCGGACGCGTCACGGGCGATCAAGGAATCGGAAGCTGATGCCTGCGCCGAGGCCGGCATCGATTGGATCGAGCTCTACGTTGCGATCGACGGTCTCTCGGTTCTCACCTCACTCGAAAATGACCTGGCGTCGTGCGTGACGTTCAATGATCTGTACGCGCTCACCGGGCCGGAGTCGACCGGTTTCGGGAAGTGGTCGGACGCGGCCGACCTGGCGCAGGAGATCGGAGGGGTCTCTGCCACCAACTACTTCGATCAGGATCTGGCCATCACCGGACCGGGCGAGGAATCCGGTACCTACGACACGTTCGTCGAGTTCGTGATCGAGGATCTTGCCGAAGAACGCGGCCAGGATGCTGCTACGCGTCCCGACTATGTCGCTTCACCGAACGACAACGTCATCATCGAGGGAATCGCAGGTTCGAGGTACTCACTCGGCTGGGTGGGCTACGCCTTCTTCGCCGAGAACACCGACAAGGTTGCGGCCCTCGAGGTCAGCAGCGGCGCAGGCGGGTGCGTGGCCCCCACCGAGGAGACGATCGCGAGCGGCGAGTACCCGCTGTCCCGCCCGCTCTACATCTATGTGAACGCGCAGGAGGTGGTGGACAACCCGGCCCTGGCGTCATTCGTCGACTACTACATGTCGGATGCTGGTCTCGCCGAGGTCTCGAACGCCGGCTACGTCCCGCTCGCCGACTACGGCCCGACCCAGGACGCCTGGACGAACAAGGTCATCGGCCGTAGCTTCTCGTCGTAGAACGGCAGATCGAGCACCGATCAGATACGCAGAAGGGGCGGGTGCACGGCCTGCGCCCGCCCCTCTATCCTCCCTGGCCGCACCCCCATGACACCACCTGAAACCACCATCGACCTCAGCGGAGATCCGCGGCGACGCAACAAGGAACGGTTCGTCCGTGCCGTGTTCTTCGCTGCCGGCTTGATCTCGATCCTCATCAGCATCGCGATCGTCCTCTCCCTGGCGGGTGAAGCCTGGACGTTCATCAGCGGCCTGATCGAGGAAGGCGAACTCGGTTCGCTCTGGTCGATCGGCTGGTTCCCGCGACGCGGTCTCTACGACCTCAGGACGATCATCGTCGGCACGCTCATCATCGCCGTCATCGCAATCATCGTGGCGACCCCGCTCGGGCTCGGAGCGGCCATCTACCTGGCCGAATACGCCAATCCAAGGGCACGGCGCACCCTGAAGCCGATCATCGAGATGCTCGCCGGAATTCCTTCCGTAGTGCTCGGTTTCTGGGCGCTCGCTTTCATCGGCCCGGAGGTCGTGCAACGACTATTTGCGTCGGCGGGCGTATTCAGCATGCTTTCCGCAGGACTGGCCGTCGGTGTCCTCATCACCCCGCTCATCGCCTCGGTGTCTGAGGATGCGATGCGGGCCGTCCCGTCCTCTCTTCGCGAGGCATCATTCGGCCTCGGCGCCAACCGCGTCACGACAACCGTGCGGGTCGTCCTACCAGCAGCCATTTCGGGAATCATGGCGTCGCTGATCCTCGCGTTCTCGCGCGCCATCGGCGAGACGATGGTCGTGTTCATGGCAGCGGGGGCCGTCGGTGGCGCGCTCTTCACGGTGAATCCGCTCGACCCGGGTCAGACGATGACCGCGGCAATCGCCTCGCTGGCGACCGGCACCGACCAGGTGGCCGGGGAGGGCCTCGCGTTCCAGAGCTTGTTCTTCGTCGGACTCTTGCTGTTCCTCATGACGCTGGCACTCAACGCCGCTAGCAATCGGCTCGTCCGCCGCTTTCGGGAGGTCTACTGATGGCCCAGCGAGTCAGCGCCACACAGCAAGCAACGCGAAACGCAGTGCGTGCTTCCCTCGAGGGACGGCGAACGGAGCCGGGCGCCGTCATCTTCCGGATCCTGCTCCTGGTCATGCTGTTGTCGTCATTGCTCATCCTCGTTGTGCTGCTTGCGGACATCCTGAGCGGCGCATGGCCGACCCTTCGCGATCGCGGATTCGGATTCATCACCTCCGGACTCTCGCTGAACCCGGATACGGCCGGCGTGTGGACGGGGATCATCGGCTCACTCGTGATCGCGTTCCTTGTCATCCTTCTCGCCATTCCGATCGGCGTCGGAGCTGCCATCTACCTCGAGGAGTACGCCCCCGACAACACACTGACCCGGTGGATCGACACCGCCGTGCGCAATCTCGCCGGCGTGCCTTCGATCGTCTTCGGCCTCCTCGGACTCACGATGTTCGTCGCGGTCGTCAACGGGATCGGCCTTGGTGGCTCGACCGCGGGCAGGAATGTCCTCGCCGCAGGCATCACGATGGCCGCGCTCGTCTTGCCCATTGTGATCATCACGTCGGCGGAGGCGATCCGGGCTGTGCCGGCCGCCATTCGCGAGGCGGGATACGGCGTCGGCGCAACCCAGTGGGAGGTCATCCGAAGCCACATCGTCCCCGCGGCGTTCCCCGGCATCCTCACGGGCACGGTCCTCACGCTTGCTCGCGCCTTCGGCGAGACGGCACCGCTCCTCGTCATCGGCGTCGCCACCGGCTTCTTCTCGTCGTCGGCGGACGCAACGTTCTACGACAACCTGACCGGTCCCTACACCGCGTTGCCGGTCATCGTCTTCTCGTGGTCCCGCCAGACCGATCCGGCGTTCGCCGCCACGCTCGCGCCGGCCGCGATCACGGTGCTCCTGGCCATCCTCTTTACCCTCAACGGTGTGGCGATCTACTTCCGAAATCGATTCGAAAAGCGATGGTGAACGACATGGACGACGCAGCACTCACGAACGTCGGCCTGGCAACCGGCGCGGCCAGCATCGACACCGAACCCGTCATTGCTCCGACGGGGGATGAGGCAGACGATGAGAACCCGGTCATCATCGACGTCGAGGACCTCAACGTCTACTACGGCGACTTCCATGCGGTGAAGGGTGTCACCGTGCCGGTGCGGCAAAACGAGATCACCGCCCTGATTGGGCCATCCGGCTGCGGCAAGTCGACGGTGCTGCGTTGCCTCAACCGTATGAACGACCTCATCGAGACGGCGCGCGTCGAAGGTAAGGTCGAATACCACGGCGTCGACCTCTACTCCAAGACAGTGGACCCGGTCGAGGTGCGCCGCCACATCGGGATGGTGTTCCAGAAGCCCAATCCGTTCCCCAAGTCGATCTACGACAACATTGCCTTCGGGCCGAAGATTGCCGGCTACAAAGACAACATGGACGACCTCGTCGAGGAGACCCTGCACCGGGCCGCGCTCTGGGAAGAGGTCAAGGACAAGCTGAACGAATCGGCGTATGCGCTCTCCGGTGGGCAGCAGCAGCGCCTGTGCATCGCACGGGCCATCGCCACCAGCCCCGACGTCCTGCTCATGGACGAGCCTGCGTCCGCACTCGATCCGATCGCAACGCTGCGAATCGAGGAGCTGATGTATGAGCTGAAGAAGGACTACTCGATCGTCATCGTCACGCACAATATGCAGCAGGCTGCACGCGTGAGCGACCGCACGGCGTTCTTCAGCGTCGAGATCGGCGAGAGCGGCGATCGGACCGGCCGCATGGTCGAGTTCGACCACACCACCACGATCTTCACCAATCCCAGCGAGCAAGAGACCGAGGACTACATCACGGGCCGATTCGGCTAGGAGACGCCATGACCACGCTTCACCCCGACCACTCCCACGAACAAGAGGGCGAAATCGAGATCCGCCACCATTTCGACGACGAGCTGGACGAGATCCGTCGCGGCCTCGTGCAGATGGGATCGCTCGTCGTCGAGAACACCCGGCGCGCCGGAGAGGCCGCCGTCGAGAACCGCCTCGAGCTCGTCGACGAGGTGCGCGCCGGCGACCAGCCCATCAACACGCTCTACCGCGTCCTTGAACAGCGCACGTTCGAGATCCTGGCGCTTCAGCAGCCGGTCGCATCGGATCTGCGGTTCCTGATCGCAGCCACCCGCATCCTCTATGAAAACGAGCGCTCCGGTGACCTCGCCGTCAATATCGTGAACCGGCTTGCGGCGCAGAACGGATTCCCTCTGCTTCCTGAGATTCAGAGCCTGCTCGCCCGCCTCGTTGCCGAGTCCACCACGGTGTTCGCATCAGCGGTCGAGGCCATAGCGAATCTCGACCCGGAGATCGGCATCAACGCCGAGGCGTCAGACGACGTGGTCGATGACATCACCGAGCGCTTCTTCAGGACGGTACACGCCCACAGCGCCGAGATCGGCCTCGAATCGGCGGTGGAGTTGTCCCACGTCGGGCGCTTCCTCGAACGCATTGCCGACCATGGAGTCAACATCTCGCAGAACATCACCTACGTGATGACCGGAACGTTCCCCGACGAGGACAGCGAACCACCCGTCGAGTAGCATCCCGTTCGATCGTTGATCGCGGGCACGGAGCAATGTTCGAGAGGCCGAAGGCGTTCTCTTGCCGTCTCACGACACCCGCCTGACCACCGGACGAACGTGACTGCTGAGACCGAACCTGATCAAGCGCCCGAACCGACTGTTTCGTCGCGCCGCCCGATGCCGGGGTGGTCAAGAGCGGCCTTGGTGGTCTTCCTCCTGTATCTGTTCCTCGTCGGTGTTCGCCTGCTCGAGGGGGGCATCAAGGGCGTCAGCGGTGGCGCCCAGGAGAGCCTCTTCGAGGGCATCACGAATCCGATCGCCGCCCTGGCGGTAGGAGTCCTTGCCACCGTCCTTGTTCAGTCGTCGTCGGTGACCACGGCGACGATCGTGGCGCTCGTCGCCGCGGGTACGTTGCCGCTTGAGACCGCCGTGCCGATGATCATGGGAGCAAATATCGGCACCACCGTCACGAATACTCTCGTTTCGCTGGGTCATGCCCGCCGCTCCGAGGAATTCCGACTCGCGTTCACCGCGGCGACCATGCACGATTTCTTCAACGTGCTCGCCGTAGCCACCATCCTCCCGCTCGAACTGGCTTTCGGCATTCTGTCGCGACCTGCCGCGGCGATGGCCGAAGCGTTTGCAGGCGAAGTCGGTGGCGGGAAGTTCGACAGCCCGATCAAGGGCGCGGTCAAGTGGGGTGCAAGCCACATCGAGTCGCTCCTCGAGGCGATCACCGACAATGCGCGAGCGCTCGGATTCCTGCTGTTGATCGTCGGCCTCCTCCTGATCTTCCTCACCCTCACCTACATCACGAAGAACATGAAGGTGCTGATCGCCGCCAGGATCGAGCGTTCGCTCAACGCCGCGCTGGCGAAGAGCGGCGTGATCGGCATGTCGGTCGGCGTTCTGATCACGATTGCCGTTCAGTCGTCGAGCATCACCACATCGATCCTGATACCGCTCGTTGCGTCAGGAGTCCTCCTCGTTCGGAACGCTTATCCGATCACCCTCGGAGCGAACGTCGGGACGACGATTACCGCGCTCCTCGCGGCGTTCGCGGCGGGAACAGTCGACGGCCTCACGATCGCGCTCGTGCATCTGCTGTTCAATCTCCTTGGAATCCTGATTCTCTATCCGATTCCCAGAATCAGGGTGGTCCCGATCAGGCTTGCGGGCTGGTTGGCCGGCGTCGCAGTGCGCCGCAAATGGCTCGCCGTCGCCTATGTCGGGGCAGCGTTCATCGCGTTGCCCGTATTCGTTATCGTTGTGTCCTAGGAGGTCGAAATGGTGTTCCAGTTCTTCAAAGGTGGCGAGTCGACCATCGACGTGGTTGAGGCCACGCTCGTACAAATGGTGCTCGATGGCCGCGACGTCTATGAAACGGCCATGGATGCGCTCTTCGGCGGAGGTAGGTCGAAGGAGACGAAGCGAGAACTCAAGACGACAGACCGCGGCATCAACACCGCGCAACGAGATGTTCGCCGGGACCTGATGATCCATTCCTCGGTGAGCGATACCGTGGATCTCCCCCTCGTGCTTGCCTACATGAGCACCGTCAAGGATGCCGAGCGGATCGGCGACTACTCCAAGAACTTCTACGACCTCGTGAAGTACGGCGCCGACTTCGAGAACGCCCCGGATCGGGACCTGCTGGTCGACTATCGAGACCGTGTCTCTGCGCTGCTTGGCGACGCTGCGGAGACGTTCAAGGACCGCAACGACGACCGCGCACGGGCGTTGATCGCCAAGGCCGACGGGTTCCTCGACGAATACGATGAGCAGATCAAGCTGCAGTACAGCTCGACCGGTACGGCGGCGGACGCTGTCTCACGGGCGCTCTACTTCCGCTTCCTGAAACGAATCACGGCGCATGTGATGAACTTCCTGACATCGCTGGTTCTGCCCGTCGACCGTCTCGACTACTACGACGAAACGAAAGACGATCGGGCGTAGCGCGATCGTCGGTAGGGGGGACGGCGCAGGGCCTCATTTGCACGATTCAAGCTCCCAAAAACCCCTCCGCTGCGCTCCGGCCAGGGGCCGGTGCTCGCGCCTGCCCCACTTCGTCGGAGCGGCGAATCCTTAGCGCTACCCAAACACCCTGCGCCACATTCGCTTCAGCCAGTTGTCGGTGCCGGGGCGGGGAAGCTCGGTGAGCACTTGATCGAGATGGTCGGGCGGCAGATCCCCGACGAGCGCCATGGCCGACGAGGGGGCATTCCAGAGCACCCACACACTCGTCGGCGCCACCACCCGCAGGTAGCTGTGCCCGGCCGAGACGTACGGAAGCTCATCGTCGGTGATCGCCCTCCAGTTGAGCCGGCGGTCGGTCGTGAACACCGAGAACGAGAACAAACCGTCGGTGTAGAACGCCTGCTGTCCATCGTCCGGTCCCGAGTACCCATCGATGAGCTGGTACTCCCCGAGGCTCGCCGGAAGCTCAACCTGCTCAATCGGCAGCATCATGCGGTATTCACGACCGTCAGTCTGCACCATCGCCGGATCGACCCACACCGAGAAGTCGACCATCGACGAATACCGAAAGACGTCGCCGGCAGCATCAAACACCTGGGTAACCACCGGCGCCGACGTGGAATCGTCCACCACCATGCGAACTCGAAGCCTCCCGGCCTCCATAACGTCGAGCACCGTGGCAGGTCGGCCGAGGTGCCGGGTTGCCTCGCCGTTCTCAACGGTGTATCGAGCGTGGAGATCCGGCGTCGATTCCAGCACGAACGAGATCGCCGCATCGTCGGGGCCGCCGAGGTGCATGCGCCCCGCGCCCATCATCGCAATGTCGGACCCTGCACCAACGCTCGTCATGCCGCCGTGGTGCTGAATATCGACCATACCGACTCGTTCAATGCCGTCCCAGGTTGTCCCGACAAGGCGCTGTCCGGAATAGATGGCGTCACCAGCGTCTTCCAGGTAGTCGGCGAGGTCGTCGGCAAGGCCGGGAGAGGCGCCCACGGCGACAACCAGCGCCGCCAACCCGCCGACGACGATCATGCGACGGACGATCATGGCAGCGCGACCTCCATGCTCGGAGGAAGGACGGCGAATCCGGGCTCCGCAGATGCTCGCGCCACATGACGGGACCCGAGGTCGTCGAGCGAGAATGCCGGCTGATCGCTGTTGCCCAACGCAAGCCCAACGAGCAGCGCCGTGGCAGCGGCTGCGCCGATGCCTCCCGCAATGAACCGCTTGCGGTGACGCACGGCCGGAACCGCGGACATCTCGCCGGTCGTGGTGACATCGACCCCCGGCAGCGAGCGAACGGCGATCCGTGCCCGGTCGAGCTCCTGAAGCCCGCCGCGGCAATCCGAGCAGTCGACGAGATGGCGCGTCACCCGGCGGTGCTCCAGCGTCACCAGTTCGCCGTCAAGGTAGGCGGAAAGGCGATCGCCGAGGTGACCGTCCGGAAGCAGGTGCGGGGGCACCTCGAACTCGGGCAGGAGGCGCACCGACCGGCGAACGCCCATGAGTGAGCGAAACTCGGCGATCGCGTCCGCATCGCCGTCGAGCAGGTCGCTGACCTCCGTGACCTCTCCCGGCGCAAGCTGACCATCCAGGTAGGCGGAGAACAGCTCGCCGCGCCTCTCGGAATCGGGGATCAGAGGGGCCATGTCAAGAGGTCCCTGAGTTGCTTGCGGCCGCGATGGATGCGGCTCCTGACGGTCCCCACCGGTACATCGGTTGCTTCTGCGATCTCGTCGTAGGTGAGCCCCACCACGTCGCAGAGCACCACAGCCTCGCGGTACTCGTACGGAAGCTTGAGAAGCGACGACTGCACGTCGTCGGAGAGCCGAACCGAGGCGAGCACCTCATCGGGCGACGGACTCGATCCGAGCGTGTGGTGGTCGCCGTCGGGTAGCGCCGACTCCGGGCGGCGCTTCTTCCGCCGAACGCCGTCGAGGAAGGCATTTCTCGTGATCCGCCAGAGCCAGCCCTCGAAGGAACCGGGCTGATAGGAATCCAGGCCCTTCCGGACGCGGAGCAACACCTCCTGGACGAGGTCTGCTGCATCGTCAGGATTGCCGGTGAGTCGATAGGCGAAGTTGTAGATCTTGCGCCCATAGCGCTGCGCAACGTCTTCCCAGGTCGGAGTGAAATCGTCAGTCATGCTTCCCCACAGCTGTGGAAGAAACGCTGCGCATTCAACCTGAGTTCCCGAGTTGTCGGGTGGCGCTCAGGCCTTCTTGGAATCGACGGTCTCGTCGTCGTCCGGAACGCCCTCGTCGACGCCCTTTTTGAACTCCTTCGCCGACGCTCCAAGCGACCGGGCGAGGTTCGGGAGTTTGGACGCACCGAACAGAAGGAGCACCACCACGAGAATGATCAGCAACTCGGGGCCACCGATGTTCTTGATGAATGCAAAGAGCACAGAACTCCTTTCGGAGTGTCAGTGTAGTTGGGTTCTCGGCATCGCGCGACACCGATCGGCCCGCGGCAGTCCGCCTACCTCAGCGCGAAGCTGTCCACAAAGGGCTGGAGCCGTTCCCGGGTGATGAACCGGCACCGTGGATCGCTGCGTTCCTTCTCATACACCATGTACGGGCCGAACTTGTCGGTAACCATCAGCGCACGCTGCGGGTTGACCTGCGCAACGGCGATGACAAACGCATTGACTGCGTGCTCGGAGAGCTCAGGGTGCTCGCCCGCTTGGTGCTCCTGCACGACGACCAAAGATGTGGCTCCGGCCTTCTGAGCAAGGTAGGAATCTCCCGAACGGGGGGTTACCGAGTAGCCGCCGATCTTGAGAAGGGAGAGCGTGAGGTCGGACAGCGACACGTCCTGGGGATCGACGCCGATCGCCCGCAACTGCGATTCAACCGATTGAGCAAACTCGACCTCGTCCGAGAACGACGGCAGACCACCTTCCGGTTCGCTCCCTCCGACGCCGGGGCGGATGTCGAACTCCTGGTCACCGAGGTGGGCGAGCGGGTCGTAGCCCCCGGCCGCTGCACGTGGAACGAGTTCGGGAATAACGAGCTCCGGGATCTCACCCGGCTCTTCCAGTTCGAGCACCGCAACTTCGACGGGCTCGCCACCGCGTTGACCGTAGATCTCGGCTCGCGTCACCTGGTCAATCGGCAAGCCGTGCGCACGTTTCTCGTGCAGAACGAGCGAAGCGTCCTGACAAAGCAGCTCGCCAAGGTGGGGGTCGACGTCGCCGTCGGGGAGCGGCACGGCGTAGTAGACCCGGGCGGTGTCGTCGCGAACGTGGAAATCGTCCAATACCGGTCGCGCACGGTCTTGTGCTTCTGGTGCCCGGTCTGCGGATAGAAACGACGCATCGGTCGTGCTGCGGACTGCTGAGACGATCGCCCACACGATCCCAATGAGCACCAGGCCCAGAACGACGGCAACAATCACAGTGACAGTCGGGCTCAACCCAGCTCCTTCTCTCTGCGGACCAGATTCGGAATGCTCCGAACCGCGGAAACGATGGCCCACACGAGCCCAGCAAGCACGAGGCCAACGACACCGACCAGTACGATGACGATCAGACTCAATCTTGCTCCTATCTCTCCGGCTGTCACTGATTCTACGCCGGAGGTGAGCTTCCAGCTACCGGCCACCGGCAGCTTCGCTAAACGGCCCTGCGGCGTGTTGCGGCGATCTGGCGCTCCTTGCGGATCCTGCGCCGTTCGCGCTCGGACATCGCGCCCCAGATTCCGAACTTCTCACTCGAGACGATTGCGAACTCGAGGCATTCGTCCCGCACCGTGCACTCGCGGCAGATGCCTTTCGCCGTGCGCGTCGACGCGCCGCGTTCCGGAAAGAAGAGGTCGGGGTCGGCCCCGCGACAATTCGCGAAATCCTGCCACGACATGTCGAAGCCATCGGCTTGGAGGGCTTCTATGAATTCGCCGAACATGGATCTCCCGCTTTTTTGTAATTACAACAATGAGATTCTCCCAACCCCGCGCGCGCTTGTCAACCTCAGTTCTCGACGCGCGCCTTGTCACATAAGGATCGCGTCCCTTTCGACACAACTCTGAATCTCCGCGATAATCAGCGGTGGCGACTCAACGGAAGGACGCACCGTGACAACGAAGACACGCCGCCTCGAGGTCAACCGACGATCGGGATGGCAGTCGTGGCTCGGGCCGTTCTTCACCTCGGACCTCGGAATGAAGTGGATGATGGCGCTGACCGGGATCGGCCTCCTGGGATACGTCGTGGTGCACATGATCGGCAACCTGAAGATCTTCATCGGGCCGGAGGACCTCGACCACTATGCGGAGTCGCTTCGCACCCTGCTCTACCCCATCTTCCCGAAGGAGGGTGTGCTGTGGCTGTTCCGTATCGGACTGACGGCCATGGCGGTGATCCACATCTGGTCGGCGACCGTGCTGACCCTCCGGAACCGGAAGGCCAGGGGCAAGATCCGCTACGAAGCCAAGCGCCGGTACGCAGCCGCCAACTACGCCAGTCGCACCATGCGGTGGGGAGGCGTATTGATCGCCTTGTTCGTGCTTTACCACCTGGCCGATCTGACCCTTGGATCGGCGAACCCGGACTACGTCGCCGGCGACGTCTACAACAACGTGGTGTACAGCTTCGAACGCTGGCCGGTAGCTCTGTTCTACCTCATCACCATGGTGTTCCTCGCACTCCACATCTACCACGGGGCGTGGAGCTTGTTCCAGAGCCTGGGTCTCGCCAACCCCCGCTACGACTCCTGGCGCAGATGGCTCGCGGTCGCACTGGCGCTCGCCATCCTCGTCGGGAACTCATCGATACCGATTGCCGTGCAGCTCGGCATTTTGACGGTTTCGGGTTGAGAAAGGGCATCACCATGAATTCAGAATCCGACGGCACCATGCTCGACCCGAGAGTCCCGGAAGGCCCGATCCAGGACAAGTGGACGACGCGCAAATTCGACGTGAAGCTCGTCAACCCGTCCAACCGCCGCAAGTACGACCTCATCGTGGTTGGGACCGGCCTCGCAGGAGCAGGGGCTGCGGCGGCGCTCGGCGAGCTCGGCTACAACGTCAAGGCCTTCACCTACAACGACTCGTCGCGTCGGGCCCATTCGATCGCTGCGCAAGGCGGCATCAACGCTGCGAAGAACTACCCGAATGACAACGACAGCGTGTTCCGACTGTTCTACGACACGGTGAAGGGGGGCGACTATCGGTCACGCGAGGCGAACGTCTACCGACTCGCCGAGGTGTCCAACTCGATCATCGATCAGACCGTCGCCCAAGGTGCGCCCTATGCGCGCGAATATGGCGGGCTGCTCGATAACCGCTCGTTCGGCGGTGCCCAGGTCTCGCGGACGTTCTACGCGCGAGGTCAGACCGGCCAGCAGCTCCTGCTGACGGCGTACCAGGCGCTTGCCCGACAGGTCGGGCTCGGGAACGTGGAGCTGTTCACGCGTACGGAGATGCTCGAACTGGTCACGAAGGACGGCCGGGCGGTCGGCATCATCACCCGCGATCTCGTTACCGGAGAGGTCGAGAGCCACTCGGCGCACGCCGTCGTGCTTGCCACGGGTGGCTACTCAAACGTCTATTTCCTCTCGACGAATGCAATGAACTGCAACGGCACGGCGGCCTGGCGGGCGTATCGCAAGGGTGCATACTTCGCAAACCCGTCGTTCACGCAGATTCACCCGACGTGCATCCCGGCAAGTGATGAGCACCAGTCCAAACTCACGCTGATGTCGGAATCGCTTCGCAACGACGGCCGCATCTGGGTGCCGAAGAGCGCCGACGACACACGAGCGCCCAACGACATCCCAGAGGATGACCGCGACTACTACCTCGAGCGTCAGTACCCGGCGTTTGGGAATCTCGTCCCTCGCGATGTTGCCTCACGCTCCGCCATGCGCATGATCGAACAGGACCGGGGTATCGGACCCCTCAAGAACGGGGTCTACCTGGACTTCGCCGACGCCATCAGTCGGCTGGGTCGCAAGACGATCGAAGACCGCTACGGGAATCTGTTCGAGATGTACGAGCGCATCACCGACGAGAACCCGTATGTGGTTCCGATGCGGATCTACCCAGCGCCGCACTACACGATGGGCGGGCTCTGGGTCGACTACAACCTCGAAACCACGATCCCCGGACTCTTCGCCTCCGGCGAGGCCAACTTCTCGGACCACGGCGCGAACCGACTCGGCGCCTCAGCGCTCATGCAAGGTGTGGCCGACGGCTACTTCGTGCTTCCGGCCACGATCTCCGGATACCTGGCCAACTGGCTCAACGTGCCACCGGTCCCAACCGACGACGAAGCGTTCGTGTCGGCCGAACAAGGCGTGACGGAGCGGCTCAACAGGTTCCTGTCGATCGACGGGACGCACTCAGTTGACTACTTCCACCGGCGTCTCGGCAAGATCATGATCGACGAGTGCGGCATGTCCCGAGACCGCGAAGGTCTCGAGAAGGCGCTCGAGCAGATCCCGGCCCTCCGCGACGAGTTCTGGAGCGATCTCAAGGTGCTCGGTACTGAGGAATCCTTGAACCAGTCGCTCGAGCGGGCCGGGCGGGTCGCCGACTTCATCGATCTTGCGGAGCTGATGGTCCGCGATGCCCTCGATCGCGAGGAATC
>Ga0316197_10001402_pt1 | contig 17202 bp, 15 predicted proteins | sample OudBiesiAoxic_MG_FD_204939 | JGI IMG/M metagenome (GOLD analysis project Ga0316197, IMG submission 204939) | Coastal sediment microbial communities from Oude Bieten Haven, Netherlands - site A oxic | ecosystem: Environmental > Aquatic > Marine > Coastal > Sediment | place: Netherlands... | reverse complement strand
CCAGAGCTCGGAGTGCAACTCCTAGAGCCCGACTTGGGAGACTAGATAATTTTCTTTGATTCTGATTCGGTGCGGGGTCTCGTGGTTTCGGAATGGCGGATCTCACCATCGAACGCGAGCATCTTGCGACGGGCATTGGCCTGATCGCGGGAGTCGATGAGGCTGGGCGCGGGCCACTCGCGGGTCCGGTGAGCGCGGCGGCGGTGATCCTGCCGCCCGAATTCGAGCACCCGTATCTGAACGATTCAAAGCAGCTGAGCGAGCGGCGCCGCGAGTGCTTGTATGAGGAGATTGTCGCAGGTGCGCTGGATCTGGTCGCCTGGAGTTCCGCGACAGCCTCTGTCGAGGAGATCGAGACTGAGAATATTCTCCAGGCCACGCATCTGGCAATGCGGAGGGCAGTGGATGGGTTGCCGGACCGGCCGGAGTTGGTTCTGATCGACGGGCGCCCGGTGAAGGGTTTTCCCTATCCACATTTAGGAGTCGTCAAAGGCGACAGTAAGAGTCTGAGCATCGCCGCGGCGAGCATTGTGGCGAAAGTCGAACGCGACCGATTGATGGTTGCCTACGCCGAGGAATATCCCCAATATGGGTTCGAGCAGCACAAGGGCTACGGCACGAAGCAACACCTGGCAGCTCTCGAGAAGCATGGGCCTTGTCCGATACATCGAAAAACGTTTGGGCCGGTCGCTCGAGTCGCCGCTCGATCTGATGGAGGACGGGGAGCGGCTCCCCAGCGCGAAGATCGGTGAGCTGGGGGAACGGCTGGGCGCGAAATACCTCAAATCGATCGGATTCAAACTCCTGATGCGGAATTTCCGGGCCCAGGGAGGCGGAGAAGTGGACCTTGTGTGCCGCGACGGGCGGCGGCTGGTGTTCGTCGAAGTGAAATCGCGCACGAGCCTGAAGTTCGGGCGACCGATTGAGGCGGTGACGCGTGACAAGCAGTTCCTGATCACGCGCGGGGCGATGGAGTGGCTGGCGCGGCTCGACCGGCCCCACGTCTACTACCGGTTCGACGTCTTGGAGGTGATGCTGCGGCATGGGCAGGCCGCGGAGTTCAACTTGGTGCGCCATGCCTTCGAGACGCCGGAGCCTTTCTACTACGCTTGAGGAAGAAACCGGATCGGGTGGATTTAGGCGGATTCGGGAGGAATTTTACTTGGCAAAATGGAATTCTTGCCCAAATGTATCGCCCCTGCAGGGTCGGGAGAGCCAATTCTGCCCGATTGACCCCAGCAGCCAGACAAAACAAGACCATCATGGTAACGCTTAGACTTAAAAGAGAAGGCACGAAAGACAAGCCATACTACCGCGTCGTCGCGACGGACAGCCGTTCGCGCCGCGATGGTCGCTTCATCGAGGCCGTCGGAACCTACGACCCGATGCAGAAGAGTGACAACACGAAGCTCGACTTGGAGAAGATCGACGGGTGGCTCGCCAATGGGGCGAAGACCAGCGACACGGTTGGCGGATTGATCCGCAAGGCGCGGCGTGCGGCTGCCGCCGCCGAGTAATCGCCCGGCTGGAGATTGCCCGATAGAGGGGGAGAGAAGGGAGAGAAGGGAGAGAAGGGAGAGAGGGGCGGATTCTGCCCAGTCTCGTCAGACGGCTCATCCGTCTTCCGATTGCTTTGCAGGTGCGTTGGGATGCTGTAGGTTACGCGCCTGCGGTATGAATTCACGCGCCAAACGTCTCCTCATCCTCGCGGCGGCCCTGCTAGGGGCGCTGTTCTTCTTTTCGTGGATCCTGAAGCGTGGTAGTGGGTCGGGCGATCCCACTCCAAGCGATGGGGAGTCAAAGAAATCGCTAACGGCGCTCAAAAAGACTGGGAAGTCGGGCGAGCCGGGGAATCCTCCCGCGCTTGGCACGACCGAGCCGGTCGAGGCAAACGCGCTCAATCTGCTCGGTGGTAAGACGATGCTCCCGGTGACTCCGGAACAGGTCGAGAGCGCACTCGATGCTGGCGGTCGATCCATCGACGGCTTGATCGCAGCCCAGGCTATCCTCGGAGACCACCGATACCTGCGCGAGGCCGCCGAGCGCTATCCGGACGATCCGCGAACCCAATTTTGGATGGTGGCGAAGCGCGTTTTGCCGGAGGAGCGAGCCGAATGGTTGGAGAGATTCAAGGAGGCGGATCCGGACAATGCGATGGCGAATTTCCTCGCAGCCGAGAACGCATTCCGATCGAATGACATTGAGGCCGGTGTCGCGGAGCTTCGGGCAGCGGGCGCCAAGGGGTACCGCGATTACAGCGATGACCTGCGTGGTGAGGTTGCGGCGCTCTACAGCGCGACCAATCAGTTCGACCCCGCATCCGTCCAGGATGCGAGTGCGGGAGTCAGTTCCATGCCACACGTCGAGCAGGTGCAGTCGCTCACGCAGCGACTGATCGAATACCAGCGGGAGCTCCGGGAGGAGGGGAAGGATGAGATGGCCAGCGAGGTGGTCGAGCTGGGGACGGCGATGCTCGAGACGGTGGCAGGTAATAGTGCCCTCGATGCGATCGGGGCGCGGACGATGATGCTGTTCATGCAGGAGAACCTGCAGCGGGCAGCTGGCGATCCGAACCAGACGCTGACAGCCTTGAGCGCGGAGCGCGAGCGGGTGGCCGGGCTGGGGGAGTCGGTGAGGTCGATTTTTGCTCGCGAGGGGTTACTCGATGCCTCCCAGCTAGCCGGCTACTCCGAGCGGCTCCACGATCGAGGGGAGGTAGCGGCTGCCGAGTGGTTGGTGGGGGAAGTCGGAGAGCTGCCCCCCACGGATCCCGAGTAGCCGCCCTGCTGAGTGTCCCGCCAAGGGATTCCCTTACCCAGATAGTCGGATCTCCTTCCCAGTTTCTTTTTAGCCCGTCAGTCACGGATGCCCGCTTTTTCAACACCCTACTAGTTGCACAGTCTGCTTGGCTGGGGAAGGATGGAGCTCGGATAGCATGATCGATTGGCTCCTCAATAGCTCTTACCTAGTCCTAGGGCTTGTCGCCCTCTACTTTGGGGCAGAATGGCTCGTTGGGGGGAGTTCGCGCCTCGCACTGCGGTTCGGGTTGAGCCCGCTGGTGATCGGGCTGACGGTTGTCGCATTCGGTACCAGCGCGCCCGAGATGTTCGTTTCGATCGGATTCAACATGAGCGGCCGACCAGATGCCTCGGTGGGGAACGTCGTCGGCTCTAACATTTGCAATATCGCCCTGATCCTAGGGGTGAGTGCACTGATCCGTCCGCTGGACATCAAGGGGCAGATCATCAAACGAGAGATGCCGATCCTGATCCTCGCTTCGCTAGCGCTGATCGCGATACTCAGGGATGGCGAAATTGCCCAATGGGAAGGGGCGCTGCTAGCCCTCGGGATCATCATCTATGTGGTCACGAGCTTGCGGCTGGCAAGGAGCGCCGGGCCTGAGTTGCTCGACGAATTTGCGAGCGAGTTCGGGGACAAGGATGGTGCTGCTGAGGGCGGGAAGCCGCTGGTTTTCACCCTGTTGATTGTCGCTGGACTGCTGACGCTGGTTTTGGGTTCCCATCTCTTGCAGGTCGGCGCAGTCTTCATCGCGAAAGGCTTTGGTGTGAGCGAGGCGATCATCGGGCTGACATTGCTCGCATTCGGGACATCTCTGCCCGAGCTGGCAACTTCAATCGTGGCGTGTATGAAAGATGAGGGGGATATTGTTGCGGGCAATGCCGTCGGTTCTTCGATCTTTAACATCTTTGCCATCCTTGGGGTCACAGCGCTCATCAAGGGAATGAAGATCAGCGCGATCGAGCCGGTTGATCTCGGCGTGATGTTGGCGACTGCGGTTTTGGTCGTACCGATGATGGTGACGCGCCGCAAGCTTGCGCGGGTGGAGGGCCTGATCTTGGTCCTGGGGTACCTTGCTTACATCGTCTCGTTGGCGATGCGCGCGTAGTGCTGCTTGCGCGTTGGTCTTTCCGTAGTACCTTGGTAGGAGATGGCGAGAGCTGTGCTGATGAGAAGCCTCCTAGTGGTATTGGTAATCTTGGTGCTATTGGCTGGGCTGCTGTTCATCGTGCAGGACGGGTTGATCTATCTCCCTCGGCGCTATGAGGCACGAGAGATCGAGAACTGGAGGGGCAGGGGATTTGTCGAGCTCGAGTTCGCTACCTCACAGGGGGCTCAGGGAGCATTCTACCAAAGGCCGAAAAGCAGCGCGGAACCGACTAGGATCTGGCTCGTATTCGGCGGCAATGGCGGGCGCTCGATGGACTATCGGGACATCGCCCTGGATGCGGACTGTGGCTACCTGTTCATCGATTATCCGGGCTACGGCTTGTGCGAGGGGAAGCCGAATCCAAGCCGGATCGACGCTACTGTGGACGCTGCGATCCAGGCGCTGTGGCGGGAGCTCGGGGTGGCGGGGGAGGAATACCAATCTCGGCTCTGCGTCTTTGGCCATTCGCTGGGTGCGGCGGTCGGGCTGCGGGCGGCTGTGCGCTACGGGATTGATCAAGTTGTCCTGCTTGCACCATTTACGACGATGCGGGAGATGGCTGCGAGCGTCGTTGGTGGGCTTTATGCGAACGTGTTGCGCCACCGCTTTGATAATGTGGCGGCGATGGAGGAGCTCCGCTCAGCCAATCCAGACGCCCGCGTCGTGATTCTCAACGGCACCGGCGACCGCGAGATCCCGCCCGCGATGGGGCGCGAGCTTGCCGAAAGATTTGAGGGAATGGCAGAGTACCGCCCATTGGACGGGGTCGGGCACAATGACCTCCTCGATGCCGAGATGCCTGCCGTGATTCGTGCGATGGGTGGCGCCAGCTCGGATTCCAACTAATACCCAATCGAGCGAACCGGAGCGAAGCCAGGCGTAAGATGAGCTGCGCCCGGACATGCCCAGGTGGGAATCTGCCCATGCTGTCTAGTCCTCTGCTGGAGTGCCTTTTGAAGGTGAAGGTGACCAGTCCGTCTGCCATTTCCAATAGCGTCTGAGCCCGGTGGAGATGTCGTCGAGGATGAGGTAGTTCACTGGCACGAGCAGGAGCGAGACGAAGGTGGCGAACAGGATGCCGAAGCCGAGCGAGACCGCCATCGGGATCAGGAACTGTGCCTGCGTGCTCTTCTCTAGAATCAGCGGGAGGAGACCGAGGCTAGTGGTCAGGCTGGTGAGGACGATCGGGCGGAATCTGCGAGCGCCAGCAGCGCGCACGGCTTCGACGAGCCCGAGACCATCCTTGCGGTATTTGCGGTTGATGAAATCCACCAGCACCAGGCTGTCGTTCACCCCAACACCTGCGAGCGCCAGCATGCCGAATACGCTCATGAGGCTCAGCGGCAAGCCCATCACGATGTGGCCGATCACCGCACCGACCAGGCTGAACGGGATGATGATCAGGACGATGAAGGGTTGAAAATACGAGCCGAAGGGAATGGCCAGCAGCGCATACATGGCGAATAGGGAGATGCTGACGCCCCACAGCAGGCTTGCGAAAGTATCGCGCTGCTCGCGGGCTTCACCCTCGAGGCTGTAGGTGACTCCGGGGTACTCGACGAGGAGATCGTCGAGTTTCTCCCGCAGGGCAGCCGCCAGCAGCGGCATCTGGACGATCTCTTTGCGGATATCGGCCTGGACTGCCACCGTGCGGCTACGGTCGAAGCGCTCGATGCTCGTCGGCGCCCTTCCGAGCTCGACATCGGCGACATCTGAGAAGGGGACGCCAGTCCCATCGGGTGTGCGGATGCGCATGTTCTGTAGCGAGGTCAACGATTCGCGCTCGTCCTTCGGATAGCGCACCATGACGCGGACGTCCTCTCTCCCGCGCTGGATGCGCTGCGCCTCGGCACCGAAGAATGCCTGGCGCGCCTGGGTGCCGAGATCCCTCATCGTCAGGTTGTAGTGCTCAGCTGCAGGTTTGATCTTGAGGCGGATCTCCTGCTTGCCGTCCTCGAGGTTGTCGCGAATATCGAAAACTCCCTCATACTCGGCGAGGAAGGCTTGGATCTGTTTGGATAGGCTGGCTAGATCTTCGACCTTTTGCCCGCGCAGGCGGATGTCCACCGGCTCACCACCACGGCCAAACTCCGCCCGGAAATTGAGCTCTTTGAGGCCGGCGATCGGACCGATCTCACGCCGCCACTCCTCCACCAGCGGGAAGATCGGCACCTCGATCCCCCGCGAGTCTTTCGGCGTCAGCTCGAACTCGACCAGCCCCTGTTCGCTAGCCCCGCTGCTGCTCCGCCCCCGCCCTCCGGAACCTACCGTGGTCAAGATGCTCTTGATGATGCTCTCGCCGGTTATCGGGTCGATGTACTTCCGTTGCAGCTTTTCTGCCGCGGCGCGGATCCGTTCGACCTTCTCAGTCGTGTCTTCGACCGGGTTCCCCGGGAGCATGGTGAGCGAGGCCGAAACCTCCTCCTGCGGAATCCTGGGAAAGAAGGTCCAGCCGACGCGAGAGGTGGTGATGAGCGTCAGCGTGACGATGAACGATGCCACGAAGAGGCTGAAAGTGAGATAGCGGTTGCGCAGGCAGAACTCCAGCACGGGGGCGTATACCTTTTCGGTGAAGAGCTCCATGAGGTCGGCGACCGAACGCTGGATCCGCGAGAAGAACCCGAGCTCCTCGCGCCGCCGGTTGCCCACCTTCAAGTGCTTCAGGTGGGCAGGGAGAATCAGCTTCGACTCGACCAGCGAAAACAGGAGGATCGGGAGCACGACGGCCGGGATGATGGCGAAGATCTTTCCGCGGAAGCCGGGCATGAACAGGATCGGAACGAAGGCGACGACGGTCGTGATGACCCCAAAACTCACTGGCACCAATACCTCCCGCGTCCCCTCGATCGCCGCGACCGTGCCAGGCTTACCCATTTTCAGATGGGAGTAGATGTTCTCCCCGGTGACGATCGCGTCATCGACGACGATTCCAAGCATCAGGATGAAGGCGAAAAGCGAGATGATGTTGATCGTCACGCCGAGGAGAGGGAGGACTGCAAAGGCGCCTGCGAAGGCGATCGGGATGCCCAGGGTGACCCACACTGCCACCCCGATCCGGAGGAATAGGGTGAGCAGGGTAAAGACGATCACGCCCCCCATCATGGCACTGGTGGTGAGGGTGTTGAGGCGTTCGCTGACGCGCCGCGAGGAGTCGTGCCAGTAGGTCAGCTTGACCCCCTCCGGCATCCGGGACTGCGCGGACGCGATGTAGTCTTTGACGATCTCGGAGATCTTGATCGCGCTCTGGTGTCCGACACGGGAGACGCGGACGGTCACGGCCGGCTTCCCGTTAAACTCGGCGAAGATCGGATCCTCCTCGAAGCCATCGTTGACGGTAGCGATATCGGCCAAGGTGAGGCGGGTGCCGGAGTCGTCGCTGCGCAGGACGATCCGCTCGAAGTCCTCCTGGACATACGCGCGGCCTTTCGTCCGGACGAGGATCTCGCCCGCGCGGGTTTTGATCCCGCCGGCGGGCATGTCGATCGATGTGTCGCGGATCGCCTGGGCGATCTCATCGATGCTGAGCTTGTATTTCTGTAGCTGGTTCTCGGGCACGCCGATGCCGATCTCGTAGTTGCGCACACCGGCGAGTTCGGCCTGGGTGATGTCGGGATTGGCGAGGAGCTCGTCGCGCACCTGCTCGCCGAGTTGGCGCAGCGCGGCCTCATCGAGTTCCCCTGCGATGACCACTGAGATGACCGACCGCACCCGCTGGGAGAGCTTGATAACCGGCTTCTCCGTCTCGTCCGGGAAGGTGTTGATGGCGTCGATGCGATTTTTGACGTCGTCGAGGATCTCCCGCGGATCGTAGCCTGATTCGACCTCGATCTGGACGCTTCCGCTGCCTTCGCTAGCCCGCGACTCGATCTCCTGGATCCCTTCGAGATCCTTGATCGCCTCTTCGATCTTGAGGACGACCCCCTCCTCGGTCTCGGCGGGGGTGGCGCCACGGTAGGAGACACTGACGCTGATCTCGTCGAGATCGAATTCGGGAAAGCCCTCGACAGGCATGACGAAAAATGCGCTGCGGATGCCGAGGACGAGCAGGGTCACCATCAGGAGGTTGGCTGCGACGCCATTCTTGGCGAACCATGCGATAATTCCGGTCATCTCGGGTTCCCTCCTCTAAGTTCCGCTACCATCCGGTCGGCTCTGGGTTCCTGGTGAAGCGCCTGGCATGATCGGGCTGACGACGGCACCTTCGGTCGCATAGGCAGGCGGGGTTGTGCAGATGATCTCCCCGGGCTCTAAGCCCTCCGTGACGACGATATTCTCGCTGTCACGCCAGGCGACGTCGACGGTGCGGATCCGCAGGCGATTGTCGGCATCGATCACGAGGACCTTGCCACCCCGGATCGCAGTGCGCGGGAGCGTGTAGACGCCATCGAGTAGGCGGCCGGTAATCCGGGCTTCGACGAAGTCCCCGATCTTGAGCGGCGGTTTGCCATCGCTGCTCTTGCCGTAGGGATTCTCTACCTGGGCGATGACGAACAGCTGACGGTAACGGCTGTCGATCGCACCTTCTGTGCGCACGATCTTGCCCTCCCAGCTGAAGGTGTGTGTACCCTGTTGTTTTGTCAGGATCACCCGTGGGAGCTCCTGCCCATCCGCAGCGGAAACAGATGGGCTATCACGGTAGTCTTCTGGGAGTTCGATGAATCCGCTCTGCTGGTTGGTCAGCGGGAGGCGGATCTCGGCGAAATCGACGGCGAAGATTCTCGCCATGTTTGTCCCGGTATTGACGAACTGCCCGACATCGACCAGCTGTTCGAGAATCCTGCCAGCATAGGGCGCGCGGATTTTGGTGCGCTCGAGGTCCGTCAGTGCTTGGTCATGTTGGGCGACCGCTGCATCCACATTCGCCTTGGCTTCAGCGAGCTGTGGGATCCGGAGGACGAGATCGTTCGCCTCGCCACCCTGACCGAGGCGTTCCCAGTTTTCTCTCGCTTGCGCAGCGCGCGCCTTCTCCTGGGCATAGGTATTCTGCGCCTCGGCGATGCGACCGGCGGCTACGGTCGCAGCCGTCTCGTAATCGCGAGGATCGATCTCGGCGAGGATCTCGTCCTCCTCGAAGAACCCGCCGTCGCGGAAATTGGTCGAGACTCGGACAATTCTTCCAGAGACTTCCGGAATGAGGACACTGCGGGTGCGTGCCCGCACCTCACCGCGGGTCGGGATCGTGATCTGGTAGGTCCCCGGCGAGATCCGGATCGCCTCGACGCTAGGCGGACGGATCGGGCGCGAGCGCTTCTCTGGCTCGGGTTTGGTGCGTTTCAGGATGCCGGACACCATCATCGCTAGGACGATGACGATCAGGGGGGGCACAATTGCTTTAAGAAACTTCATTGATCAGCGCTCGGAAGCGCACATTTTTCCACGGATCCGGCCGGTAATCTAGTCGAGTCTGGCGCATGACGGCTTTTTAATAGAGGCGGTTCAGAGGAAGACCAGCGCGATGGCTGCACACAGGAGGATCGCTCCGAGAAGGCGGTTGCGCATGACTCTCGGGCCTGCACGGCTCGCTTCTAGATTGCCGAGCCTCGCACCGAGAAAGATGATGAGCAACACACCAAATAGCGCCCGGCTGGAGTAGATGATGTTGATGGCAGTGGCCTGGCCGAACTGGGTGAGAGCGGTGATGAGGATGACGGCCTGGAGCCCGATCGCGAGGCTGCCGATCGCCATCAGCTTTGAAGCGGCGCGCGGGGTCTCACGCAGTGGGGTCCGAAAAAAGGGGATGAGGCCAAGCGAGAGGATCGAGACGGAGCTCACGGTCGTGAGGATGAACGGGATCCGCCCGAACGAGGCACTGCGGTAGCTGCTCAGCGTATCGGTCGCCCCGAAGAATAGGCAGGCGAGCAAGGTGAGCACCACCGTGCGCGAGGAGCGGCGGAAGGCGGCGACGTTACCACCGCCGATCAAGAAGATCCCGACGCTGCAGACCGCTGCGCCAGCCCACAGCAGAGGTGGCACCTCATCCGGACGGAGCAGCGAGGAGAAAGCGGCGACAAAGATCAGCTTCAGCCCCATCAGGGGTGTCTGGACGCTCACATCCCCGGATTGGATGGCGATCAGGGTGAAAAGCTGCCCGAGGAAGTAGCAGACACTCGTGAGCAGCGGCCAGCCGATCTGGGTCCAGTCGGGCGATTCGCGGATGAAGGCGATGAGGGGGGTGAAGCACAAGCTCAGGACGATGTTCGAGACGAACAGCGAGCGGATGATGCCGCCACCCTCGTGGATCGAGCGCTTCAGGAACAGATTGCCGATCGGGTAGAGGATCGCACTGGCTAGCGGGTAGAGCAGAAAGAGCACGGGCTAGGGCGTGGCCGGTCGGGACTATTGCGGAACCGATTCGAAATCCCCCCCCAGCGCCAGGTAGAGATCGACCCGGTTCTGCAGCCGCTCGTTGCGAATCGCGATTAGCGCGCTCTTGGAGTTGAACGCCCTGCGCTGTGAGTCGAGAACGGTGATGATGTCGACCAGCCCGCGCCCGTACTGGTCGACAGCCAGCCGCTCGGCTGCTTCGGACTCGCTCGAGGCGGTGATGAGGGCGGTCTCCTGGGAGGCCAGGTAGCGCTCGGCAGCGAGCGTCGTCTCAACCTCGCGGAAGGCCTCGAGGGCTGCCTGTGCGTAGAGCTGCAGGAGCTCGTCGCGCTCGGCTTGGGTCAACTCTACAGTGCCACGCAGGCGTCCGCCCTCAGTGATCGGTTGGGTGATCCCGCCAACAAGGTTGGCGACCAGCCGGTCTGGGTCGAGGAGCTCGGAGAAATCCGAACTATTGGTTCCTCCACGGGCGGTGAGCCTGAAGGCAGGCAAAAATGCCTTCCTCGCCGCGCTGATGCGTAGGCCGGCGGCCGCGAGCCGGCGCTCAGCAGCGATCAGATCCGGGCGCCTGAGCAGGAGCTCGGACGGGAGCCCTGTAGGGACACGGCGCCGGATTGGCGGCAGGTCGCTGGTGATGTCGATCGCGTTCGAAGGGTAGCGGCCGAGCAGGGTCTCGAGCGCCCGGGCGGAGGCGTCGCGGTTCCTCCCGCTCAAAGCCACCTGGTTCTCGGCACCGGCGACGTTGGCCCGTGCCAGGCGCAGGTCCAAGGCATTGTCGCCACCGGGCTCGTCGACACCGGCATTGAAGGCTCGTTGGATGATGTCTAGGTTGCTTTTGAAGCTTGTTAGGGTCTCATTGGCGAGCCGCACCTGGAGCTCGGTTTCGATCGCGTTGAACCAGGCTTTGGCGGTGTTCCCAGCCAGCGACAAGCGGGCGGCGCGGAAGTCGGACTCGGTGGCATTCGCCTCCTCACCGGCCGCGTCGGCAAAATCACGCAAGCGGCCCCAGAGATCGATCTCCCAGCTGAGATTGAGGGCGAGATCGAAGTCGTTGGCACGTTGGCGGAGGTCGTCCTGGTCGACCCTGAGGTTGCGGGATGAGTCCTGAATACCCTGCACCTGGGGGAAGCGATCCGCCCCCTCGATGACCTGGCGTGAGCGTGCGGCCCGCATCCGGGCAGCCGCCGCCTTCAAGTCGAAGTTGTGCTCCTGGGCTTCATGGACCAGCGGTGGGAGTTCTTTGGAGGAGATATCCTTCAGCCACCCATCGCTGGAGACCGGTCCTGAATACACTGGAGATGATGTGCTCCACCCCGGGGGCACGCCGATCGGTGCCTCCACCGGTCGCGTCGTCACGCATCCGCTGAGGATGAGGACGGAAGTCGCCGCGAGGGCGAATCGGTGCTGACGCCAGGGTTCCATGGTTTGAATCGGCGTCAGGGTAACGGCCGCCCGAGCCTAGGGGAAGGCCCTAATGATGACAACGGCTAGTTCCACTGATCTTCGTCCTGCCCCCAGTCGAGGCCGCCACGGTCATCGTCATCATCTTCGTCGTCATCATCGCCGCCAAAAAGGTCATCGTCGTCGTCGTCGCCGAGCCCATCATCGTCATCCTCCGCCAGGCCAAAGAGGTCATCATCGGCACCACCACGTTTTCCAGCCCCAGCGAATGGGTCTCCTTCGAGCGCAAATTCGTCTTCGGGGTCGTCGGTCGCATCGACACAGAACGCGGCGCCACTGCGGATCCCAAAGCGCAGCCCCTGAGAGGTGTCCACCCCAATTGTCTGGGAGTAGTCCTCCAGCTCATCCGCTTCCCCTAGCAGCAGTTGGGCAAACGACTGGGCGATCTTCTTCGAGAGCTTCTTGGGGGTGTCCTTGCCGAATGCGATCGTGCAGCGCCCGCGGATATCGCTCACAAAAAACGGGTAGCCGGCATCGGAAGATTCCCCATCCGGCCACGCGTAGAGGCTGCACTCCATCATCGCCTCATCGCCACGCTCGGCCTCGTCCGATGGCTCGATGCCATACATCGACATCAGGCGGCCGAGGACCCAGACGGCCTCCTGCTTCGCTTTCAACAGCGGCTTCAACATGGGTGCCCCCTTCGGATTCGCTCCGGTGAGGGAGGCGAGCTCGTAGGAGTGGTCACCCAGGTCGTCATGGTATCCATCGTCGATCGCGAACTGGTACCCGCCCTGTTTGAATGCTAAGCTCATATTGATGGATCGTTCGTAGTGGTGCCAAAAAGGTCGGCCGCCGGGGGCTCTCTCGAGCACGACTAAACTATTAACTCTTATCTGGTCAAGCGAGTTTCGCGAACTCCTGACCGGCAGTCTGGATCTGGCGGCCGATGCGGCGTTCCCTGCGGTTGTCCCGCGTTCACAATCGAGCTATCATATACCATGCAATCACCAAAATTCCTGTTCCTGGCTCTCTGTTTCTGCTCGGCGTTCGGGTCGGATTCAGCCGTCGCCGAGGTGCGAAGATTTACGCTGAATTCCGGACAGGTGATCGAGGCCGAGCTGGTCGATGTGAAGCCTGGGAGTGTGACGCTGCGCGTCGAAGGCAATGAGGCGGGGATGGCCGAGAGGGACTTTTCTCTCGCGGATCGGCGATATTTCCGCAGCTGGCTGCGCAGCAAGCGCGGATTGTTCGACTGGCCTGGCGAGCGCGGCTACCGCTCGGACGGGACGACCGAAGAGGTGCTCCCTGCGGGCGAGCCGACGGTGCTGTGGAAAGCGGAGGTGGGAGCTGGGCATTCGGCGGTGATTCTCGGCGGCGATGCTGCCTACACGACTGGCATACGCGGAGGAAAATTTGTGATTGCCGCCCTCCGGCTCGAGAGCGGGAGGGAGATCTGGCAGCAATCGTATCCGACCCGAGCGGGAGCGGGTCGGGCGGTAGCATCGCCAGCGATCGATGCCGAAATGGGTTTGCTCTATACGATGGGGCCGCAGGGGAGGATCGACGCGTGGCGTCTGAAAGGCGGGGCGAATGTCTGGGCGACCGAGCTGCCGAGAAAATACCCCGATGCCATTCTACCGCGCGATGGGTTGTTCGCATCCCCCGTGATCGGGAGCCACCTATACTTCGAGGTGGGCGGCCCATCCTACTCGCTGGTTGGGCTGGCAGGCTCAAACGGTTCAGAATCTTGGCACATCGGCAAGCACCGATCCATCGGGGCAACGCCCGTGCTCGCAGAGATTGGCAAGCGCAAGCTGCTCGTGAGCCGCAACGATTACGGCTTGGTCGCACGCAGGATCGAGACCGGAACCATGGCATGGGATCAGGCCTGGCAGGGTGGGGGGCGCGCTTCGCCAGTGGTCGTCGGGAACGATCGGGTGTTCGTCACGGCCGAGAATATGTGCGCGATGTTCCGCATCGAGGGTGACCGGACGGTCAAAGTTTGGAGCAACTCCAATCTCTGCAGCCCAGCTTCGACACCGATCTTTCACGACGGTTTTCTCTATGGGTTCAACGGCGGGGCGCTGACCTGCATCAATGCTGAGAGTGGCGGTGTCGCCTGGTCGAAGAAGGAACTCAAGGGTGGCGGCTTGATTCTCGCCGGTGACAAGCTGTTGATCCAGACCCGAGATTCGGGCGAACTCGTGATCGCCGCCGCGGATCCGAGAAAGTTCATCGAGCTCTCGCGCACGAAAGTGTTCGACGCGGAGAGTGACACCATCCCAGTTCTCGCCAACGGCCGGATCTTTTGTCGGAGCATGGCCGGGGATGTCACCTGTCTGGAGCTGCGGGAGAGCGAGTGAGGCCGGGAACGATCTGATGAATCCGATGATGAAAAGACGCTACACCTACCTGATTCTTTGCTGTCTGTCGCTCGCCCACGCCGATGCTCAGGAATCCTACGATCGCCTGAAGTTTGTTGCCGAACCGTCGCCGCTGCCGCCTGGAGCGGTGACCGAGGATTGGCCGAGGTTCCTTGGCGCGACCGACGATTCGGTCTCCCGTGAGACGATGCTGCTCAAGGAGTGGCCGGCCGGACTCAAGCCAGTCTGGGAGATCGCCAAAGGACAAGGCTACACGTCGCCCTCATTTGCCGGTGGCCGTGGGGTCGTATTCCACCGGCTCGGGGATCGCGAGACGGTCGAGTGCATCGATCCCGAGTCCGGCAAACGCTATTGGGAGTACGCTTATGAGGTTGAGTTTGAGAGTGAGATCGGGTATAGCAACGGCCCGAAGGCGAGCGCGGTGATCGAGGGCGGAAGGGTCTTTACCAGCGGAGTCACCGCACGCCTGCATGCCTTCGACCTGGAATCCGGGAAGTTGCTCTGGGAACACGATCTGGCAGCCGATTACCAGGTGCCAGAATACTTCTTTGGCTACGGGACGAATCCGTTGGTGTGGGAAGACCGGGTCTTGGTGAATGTTGGTGGGCGTGATCCCGACCATGCGGATGGGGGCGTCTGTGTCGCTGCCTTCGACAAGGCCACCGGCAGAGAACTCTGGACGGTGCGCGACGAATGGGGCGCAAGCTACGCTTCGCCGGTCGTTGCAGAACTCCATGGCAAGCCGTGCCTGCTCGTCTTTGCTGGGGGGAAGAGCGATCCTGCCAGTGGTGGCTTGCTGACGATCGACCCGTCGACTGGGAAAGTGCTAGACCGATTCCCCTGGCGCGCGGAGATGGTCTTTTCAGCCAATGCTTCGACCCCGCTCGCCATCGGCGGCAATCGGGTGTTTCTTTCCGAATGCTACCGGGAGGGCGCGGTGCTGTTGGAGTTCGATGATGAACTGAAATCGAGGGTCGTCTGGAAACAACCACGCTTCGGCCTGCACTGGATGCAGCCGCTGGTGAAGGGTGGATTCCTCTACGGATTCGCCGGGCGGAATGAACCAGACGTCGAACTCGCCTGCTGCGAGCTCGCCACGGGCAAGATCGTCTGGCGCAGAGACCTCCGGTGGACCGAGAAGGTCGGCGATCGGCAGATGGTGAGATCGTTCTTCCGCGGGACGCTCTTGGATGTGGACGGGTCGACGCTCTGCCTGGGCGAGCACGGGGCATTGGCCTGGCTCGATCTCAGCCCGGAGGGGGTGGAGGTGAAGCAGCGCACCCAGCTCTTCCTCGCGCCTGAGACCTGGTCGTTGCCAGTGGTCTATCGGGGGCTCCTCTACATCGCGCAGAACGATCAGGACCGCGGCGGCGGAACCTCGAAGCCGCGGTGGATCTGTTATGATTTTCGGGCAAGGCTCGCTGGTGCGGCGGAGTAGCTTCGCCTTGCCTTTGCGCCTAAACTACCGGTTGATAGTCGCCTATGGGTGCCATTCTAGCATTGTTCATCATCGCGACCGTCTCGCTGATCGTCGTGCGGGTCGGCGCCACCGCGCTTATGATGACCGGGATCAGCTGGGACTCGGCGAGCTTCCAGGCATACTCGGCGTTCTTCGGTGTCGGCTTCACGACGCGTGAGGCGGAAATGGTGGTGAACCACCCGCTGCGCAGGCGCATCATCCGCGATCTGATCCTGGCGGGCAATATCGGACTGACATCGGCGCTCGCGACGCTGATCGTCACCTTTGTGCAGTCGAGCGGAACATCACAGACGATCAACAGTCTCGGCTTGATCGCGGTCGGCCTCATCGTGCTCATCCTCTTGAGTAAGCTCCCCTTCCTGCAGCGCATCCTGGACCGGCTGATCAGGCACTCGCTGGAGAGGGCCGGAGTGGTGCACGCGCTCGACTACGAATTGCTCCTGCGCGTGGAGTCCGGCTACTGCATCTCGGAGATCGATGTCCTAGGAGACAGCCCTTTGGCTGGGAAGACGCTGGCCGAGTCTCGCCCGGCCGACATGGGGATCGTGATTCTCAGCATCCAGTGCGACGATGGGTCGTTTACAGGGGCACCAGGGGCTGACGACAAGATCATGGCGTCGGATGTCATCACCGCCTACGGGCACGAATCTGATCTCTGCAAGCTGACCAAGACATGCGCTGCGGTGGATGACGGTGGATGAGCTACTCGTGCTCGGGAAAACTCTCGCCAGGTTCCCGTCGTCGCCAGAACAGGTAGATGCCGATGGCGGCGAAAAGCACACACAGCCCCCAATACATCTCCATGATTTCCTCATGCTGGCGTCGCACTAGCAGGCCGGCAGCACGGTCGAACAGGTCGCGCGCGATTGGGACGAACGGTTTCTCCAACTTGTTGTAGATCTCGACGAATATGAAGAGCGGCACCAGGCTTAGTGGTGCGACACAGCGGCGGAGCAGGTGATCGCGACCCTTGAAGACAAAGTAGAAAATGATCGGCAACCCGATCCCGAACAGCTTCATGAACCAGGAGACCAGGTCTTTCGGGTGGATCGGGAGGTTCTCTAGATTGTGGAGGTTCGTCTCGCCCTGCTCGTTTGCCTCGGCGAATGACTCCGGGGTCTCCCAGCCGAAGACACGTTGCCCCCAGCTGATCTCTTCTCCAGCACAGACGATGAAGAAGAAGCCGATCCCGAGCAGGTAGAGCGCGACAAATTTCGGCATCTTCTTCCGGTAGAGCAGGCTGAGCAGCGAGAAGATGCCCGCCCCTAAGAAGCCGAGGAAGCCGATCCATTCGTAGGCGCGATCCTCGGCGCCGCGGATTCCCTCGCCGCTAATCCAGTAGGCATGAGCCTCGCGGCTGAAGTGGTAGACCACCCAGTAGAGGAGGTAGAGTCCCACGAAGAATGCGATACCGATCAGTGAGCGCAGCCAGGGCTTTTTTGGTAGCATTTCGAGATTCGGAAGAGGGAGCGTAGGGAGAGAGTGGTAAGAGAGGGGTCGGTGAACAGAGCACGCTTGGCAGCCCGATTCAACTCCCGCTGAATCGCGGCTCAATCTGCCGCTTGTCCAGGAGGCGGATTCTTGAGGTAGAGGCGGCAGCGGACATCGCCTCGGGATCGGGTCAAGACAAGCTCCCCATCGACCTCATCGATCCCTTTCAG
>Ga0316197_10001401_pt1 | contig 17208 bp, 7 predicted proteins | sample OudBiesiAoxic_MG_FD_204939 | JGI IMG/M metagenome (GOLD analysis project Ga0316197, IMG submission 204939) | Coastal sediment microbial communities from Oude Bieten Haven, Netherlands - site A oxic | ecosystem: Environmental > Aquatic > Marine > Coastal > Sediment | place: Netherlands... | reverse complement strand
TCCAGCGGTTCATCGGTGTCGGCGCGAACACGATCTTGCCATCGATCGCACGGCGCGGCTCGCCACCGAAGCGGTCCGAGTGGGACGCGGTCACTTTCGGAAAGCCGTCACCGTCGGGGTTGTAGGCGATGTTTCCGGCCGGTGGCGGCGCCGGGACATAGGGCACGGTGCCCGGCCCCCAGGCCTCGAACTCTGTCAGGCCGCAGCGCGCCCGCTCAGCAGGGAGGAAGAGCGCGCGCAATCGGCTCGTCCGCAGTTCAGGAAAGACGATGCGGTGCGGTCGTCGACCGCGCGGGGTGGCGGCCGATGCCTTCTGCCCTGGAACCGGCTGCCACGATGTGCCATCCCAATATTCGAGATCGATCTTCGCCGGGGCACGGACATCGCCTTGGCCAGCGTCGTCGATCACGTAGAGCGCGACGGTATCGATCGCGCGCGGCGCCCCAAAATCGACCTCCACCCAATCGGCCGCAGCTGCTGCATCGGCGCCCGTCCAGCGGTTTGCTGGACGGATGTCATAGACGAATTGGCCGTCGCAGATGGTGGCGAGCGAGCTTCCGGGGTGGACGGAGGAGGCGCGATAACGCGGGAAGTAATCGCCGTCGTTGTTGACCGCGTAGTTCATCGGCGGAGTCTCCTCAATTGGGATGAGCTTGGCTTCCGGCAGGGTGACCGAAAGTCTCATGGGAAGCGCCGCGCGCGCCACCGTCTCGCCATCGACGAGAACCCGAAACCCCTTACCAGCTCCGTAGCGCTCACCGCTGCGATCCCAGATGATCGAAAGCAGGTGGCCGTGGTACATGACGCCGTCGAGCGCGAAGTAATCCCACGAATCGGGGGCCAGCGGGTGGATCGTCAGCTGGTCACCGACGGCGGGTATCAGTCCGACGAGTCCGGTGATGATGAGGTCAGTGAAGCCGGAGTGGAAATAGTGTTCGCTACGGTTGGGGATATCGTGCCCATCCCACGAGCCAGTGATCGGGTGGATCGCCTCAGCGATGTAGGGCTTGCCGTCCTTGCGGTGGGTGATCGCGAAGGTGTGCAACAGCTCCGCGTAGTCATGGCGCCCGACGAATCCCTGCTGGTAGCCCTGCAGCAGGATCGCCATCGCCTTGAGCGTCTGCGTGGTAGCGAACGGCCACGACTGGCCGCTCCACCAGCAGCAGCTGTCCTTGAGCGCGAACAGCGGATCGTTGCGCTCGACGGTACTTGGCCCGAACGGCGCCTTGAAATAGGCGTCGTCCATCAAGAATTTCCACGCGCCCTCAAACCCGGGGCCCGGGAGCCCGAAGGCCCAGGGAACATAGCCGTGCAACTCCCGCCCGTGCGGGCTGCCCGCGAACTGGCCGCTCTCGTAGGTCAGTGTGTGCTTCTTGACCACGTGGCCATCTTTCTCATGCTCCTGGTTGCTCATCGGGAAGAAGAACTGCCGCTTCGGATCCCAGAGCTTCGCCTCGACCTGCGACTTGATGCGCGCAGCCTTGGCGCGGAATTTCTCGACGGTGTCCGTCTCACCTGTGAGTGCGGCGATGTTGGCGATCGCCTGCGCGTCCGCCCACATGTAGGTGTTGAAGCTCGGACGCAGCGACTGGCCGCCGCGCAGGATGTCCTTGGTCTGCTGGGCGTTGATGTCGAACTCCATGCCGTCGTCGTGGCCGAGCTGCCAGAACATCCCCATCTCCTCCACCCAACAACGCTTCTCCCACTGCTGGTAGTTGTCGACCAGATCCGGGAGCAGCCCGGTGACGAATCCCTGATGCGGGTGCACCTGGTGCGCCGACCAGGCCGCATCGGCAGCCCAGAACGAGTAGTTGCGTGGTTGCGCTCCGGGGTGGCGCATCCAGAAGCGCACGTAGTCCCGCACGTAGCGCGGGTCATGCAGCCAGCGCACTTCGTTGATCTGGTGGCCAGCCGGACAAGAGATCGTGCCGTACGCGCCGGACCAGAACGGGCGATTGGCGAACTCCGTGAATGCGTAGCCGTGGTTGGGATTGCCGTAGACGAGGTGCCGGGTGACCAGCTCCCATCGATAGTAGTAAGTCGTGTTGATCTCAGCATCTGGGCAATCGAAGATCGGGATCTGGCGCGCGAACCAATCGAGATCCTTGTTGATCCAGAAGTCCTGCGCCTCGAGGAACTTGCGCGGATCGAGGACGGAGGCACCCAGCGCAGGGGCGGCGAGGATGAGGAGAGTGAGCAGGCTGCGGATCAACTTCATGCGAGTGGGGGAAAGCTACCATCGATCGGTGCGGCACGGCGAGGCTGATAGCCCGCGCTATGACTGCGGACTCCCACCCACCCAGCCATCCAAGTAATATCATTTTAATCGATTCTTTGATGTATTTAATCGATTTTAATAAATATCTCTCTCACTTAGAATCTACCCATGACCGCAGCACCGACCACCGAGCTTGCCCGCCAACCCATCGCACAGGCTTCGGCATCAATCGATTCGCTGGCCGGCTTCTGGCGCTTGTTCTTCGTCCAGCTGCAGGGGGCCTTCAGCGACAATTTCTTCAAGTTCCTGGTGATCTTCTCTCTGGCGAAGGAGGTTCGGGACGAGCACACCTTCCTCATCCTCGCCACCTTTACCCTGCCGTTCATCCTCTTCTCGATGGCGGCAGGCTGCCTGTCGGACCGGTTCTCGAAAGGGCGCGTGATCACCTGGACAAAGCTCCTGGAGGTCGGGATCATGGCGCTCGGGACGGCTGCCCTGTTCACGCAGAGTTTCGCCTTCCAGCTGGCGGTCCTGTTCCTGATGGCCGTGCAGAGCACGATCTTCAGCCCGGCAAAGTACAGCTCGTTGCCCGAGCTGCTCCCGGAGTGGCGCCTGAGTTGGGGGAACGGGATCATCGGACTCGGCACCTTCGTCTCGATCATCGGTGGAGGCGTGATGGCGGGGATCGTTTCGGCCGAGCTCGGGGGCGATGGAATCTGGAAAGCGGGCATCCTCCTCGTGGCACTCGCCATCCTGGGGACCGCCCTGAGCGCCGGCATCCCGCGCGTGCCGGCCGCCGATCCGGAGAAGCGCTTCCGCTTCAACTTCGTCGCAGAGTTAGGGCGCAATCTCAAGCTCGTGCGCCCGAACCGCGTGCTCGGCCTCGCGATCGTCGGCAGCGTCTACTTCTGGCTCGTGGCAGCGCTCTTCGAACCGACCCTCTTCGTCTACGGCCAGGACATGCTCCAGCTGGAGGACGATGCGAACAGCCTGCTGCGGGCAGCTCTCGCGATCGGCCTCGGCATCGGTTTCGCGCTCGCCGGGATCCTGTCCGGACGGAAGATCGAATACGGCCTCGTGCCGCTCGGCGCACTCGGGCTCTCACTGAGCGCCATGGCTCTGGCAATCCCAGGGCTATCGTTCTTGCAGGCGGCTGGGATCCTCCTCTTCCTCGGCATCTCAGGGGGATTCTTCGTCGTGCCGGTCAACGCCCTGATCCAGTCGATCCCGGAGCGCAAGGACAAGGGATCGGTGTTGGCGGCGAACGGCCTCCTGACTTCGCTGGCCGCCTTCTTCGCCGCGGTCCTATTCTTGATCCTCAAGAGCACCATCGGCGTGGATGCGAACATCATCGTTCTGCTCATCGGGATCGTTACAGTCGGAGCGACGATCTATGCGATCTGGCTGGTCCCGGACGCGCTCGCCCGGCTGCTCTTGTGGGGACTGACACGAACCTTCTACCGCCTGCGGGTGACTGGCCGGGAAAGCGTCCCTGAGAATGGCGGTGCGCTGCTGGTATCCAACCACCTGTCGATGGTGGATGCGTTGTTCCTGATCGCCTCCTGCGACCGCCCGATCCGCTTCATCATGCACCGCGACCAGTTCAACAAATGGTGGGTCAACCCGATCGCCCGGCTATTGAAAGTAATCCCGATCGCTGCCGATCTCGGCCCGCGCGCCTTGCTAGCCGCTCTCCGCACCGCCACCGCTTCGCTGGCGGACGGAGAAATCGTGTGCCTCTTTGCGGAAGGTGAGATCAGCCGCACCGGCAAAACCCTGCCGTTCCGCAAGGGCATGGAGCGCATCATGAAAGGGGTCGATGCCCCGATCATCCCGATCCACCTCGGCGACGTTTGGGGGAGCGTCTTCAGTTTTGAGCGCGGGAGGCTCTACTGGAAGATCCCGCGCCGGGTCCCCTATCCAGTGCGCGTCAGCTTCGGCGCATCGATGCCCCCGTGCTCGTCCTCCCACGAGGTGCGAGAAAGCGTCATCGCGCTCGGAGGGGAGGCCTTGGCGAGTTGAGAGCCTGTCGGACTTAACCGATCCAACAGGCACTTAAGTCTCCAGGCTAAGAATCTTAGCGGCGGGTCGCCACCCCTGCATCGGGATCTTCGACGTCCGAGTCGGGGCGGCGAGCGAATGGTTCCGCGGCCTCTAGCACCTCGACATCTTCGACCCCATGTGCAGATCGCTGCCGGAGGCTGCCGATCAAGAGCCTGTCCCAAAGCGGTACTTCATCTCCGTCGAGTGGCTCGCGCTTGACCTCGACCGTCGACCCGACCCCGACCGCATCATAGAGGTCGATCACATCCACCGAGCGCATGCGGATGCAGCCGTAGCTGGCGGGTTGGCCGACCCGCTTTTCCGCCGCAGTTCCGTGGATGTAGATGTAGCGGGAGTAGGCGTTCTTCGTCGAGTCATCTGCCCCACCGAGCCAGAGGATGCGCGAGACGATGGGGTCGCGTCCTGGCGCATTCGGGCGGATCACTTCACCGGTTGGCTTGCGCCCTTTGAACACCGTCCCCGGCTCGGCACCTTCTCCCACTTTCTGGCGCACGACCATTTTCCCGAGCGGTGTCTTCTTGCTTCCCGGTTTGTCTCCGAGACCGAACTTGGAAGTCGATACGGCGTAGGATTTCTCCGGGTCGCCGTCCTCGTCAAAGACGACCAGCCGCTGGTCGGCGACACTGACGACCATCTTCTTGGCAGGAGGAGTATTCGACAGACAATTCGACAGCAGGATCGCCGTGCAAAGGGCGAGTCCCACCCTGGTGAGGATTCGGTTCATGGCTTGGAAGATAGGTGTCAGGACGAGGTTGGCGCCGCCAGATCCGGCGACTTTGGAGGGGAGGCAAGCTTGCAGGCAAGATTGCAAGATTTCATGCGGGAAATGGCATGCTCGGCGGAGCATCTCCAAGAGGATTCGAGGATCAGAGGCCGCCCGCAAGATCAGTGTCGGACAGCTTGCACCGGGGCCAGCTGGCGCGGGAACACCGGGGGGAAGAGCGCCCTCACAGCACGCCGAACTGATTTGCTAGCGCGACTGGGGCGGATCAACGAGGGCGCGACACTGGGCCACCTGAGGCTTGGTAGGAGGGAAATCGGGAACATCTGCAAAAACCTCGCTCGACCAACTCACCACCGTCAACCCACCCAATGAAAAAAATTTCCCATCCGGGCAGGTCGAAACCATCTGCCAGCGACCATCCCGGCTCTGAGCGCAGCCATCCCCACCAGATGAGCCGTTCAGGCAGCTTCGCCGCTGGCAATGAGCGGAGCAACGCGTCAGACTCAGGTCTTAACTAGAAACAGGGAATCATCCTCTCAGCGGAAGACGATTTTCAGATCTCCCTCACCGAGCAATCTGACCAGCCAGGCGTTGACTGTCAATGCATTCCGATCCGATATAGGAAGCGCCGATCCGTCACTCCCACGAACAATAGTCTTTGAGAATGATAAGACCGAATCTATTCAGTGCTCCCAACCCATTGACCGTGCTTGGAATCGACGACAAAGGCTGGCAATTTCGCAATCGACAGGCAAACTGCTCGTGCCGGGTAGTCCGATCACCCTACCCCCACTTGAGAACCATGAAATTTCTGCTGCCAGTACTCCTGTCCCTCAGCCTCAGCCAGCTGTTTGCGGATGAATTTATTGAGAAGTATCAATCACTAGCGGCGGCTGACGATCAGGCAGCCATCGAGAAATTCTTAGCCCAAGCGGCGACCGACGAATCGGAGAACCCGAACTACTATGCCGCAGCGGGCAATTACTGGTGGGGGCTCGCAAGTGCCGTGTCGGTGCCAGCGATCAAGGCGGGCGAGTACCAGGTCGATCCAAAAGACTTGTCGATCACCGATCCGAAGACCGGGAAGAGAGTTGGCAGTATCGGCAAGGCTGGCGAGGCCGATCCCACGATCCGCAAGCGGGCGATCGCAACTCTCTCTGAAGGAGCGCGCAAATTTCCCCAGCGTGCCGACATCGCATTGGGGCTCGCCCATGTGCAGAAGGCGGTCGGAAATCGCAAAGGATATGTGGCGGCTCTCACCGCCCTGCTGGCGCAGGCCAAGAAGGATTCGGACAGCCTCAAGTGGATGAACAATGCCGAGATGCCCGAGCCAGCCGAGACCTTCCTCCCGGAGACGGTCCAGACCTACTCGGCTGCCTTGTTCAATGCCAACACGCCCGCGACCGACGCCCTGTGCGAGGAACTGCTTGCGGCGGTGACCGATGCCTTCCCGGATCACCCGTACGCCTACAATCTGAAAGCGGCACTCGCCGATGCCAATGGCAAACCCGATGAGGCGCTAAAGATGCTCGAGACCGCCTTTGAGAAGGCTCCGGAGGATCCATTGATCCTGTCAAACTTGGCCGACGCCTATGTGAAAGCCGGTAAGAAATCGGCCGCTATCACCAAATACAAAAAAGTATTGGAACTCGACGCAGCCCCCCGGACGAAGCACAAGGCTGAAGCGGCGCTGAAAAAACTCGAGGGCGGCGAAGCGGGCGAACTGTAGCCAGGCGATCCGCCGATTTCCACCCATTGGGCTTGTGAAGGCGGTGAGTGGCGGCTATCCTCAACTGCCTCCGTTCGCTCTCTCGGGTCGGATCGAACCATGAAAAACTGCCCTTATTGCGCCGAGGAGATCCAGGACGAGGCGGTCAAGTGCAAGCACTGCGGGGAATTTTTGGATGGTAGGGGCAGCTCGAGCACGTTGGCTCCACCGCTCCCGTGGTATGATCGCCCATTCGGTCTGGTGGTGGTCATCGGTATCGCTGGGCCACTGGCGCTCCCGCTCGTGTGGCGCCATCCGAAGCTGAGCCCAGTCTGGAAGGTGCTGATCAGTCTCGGGATCCTCGCGTTGACCTGGCTGCTCATCGAATCGTTGCGCGGGTCACTCAAGATGCTCAAAGAGCTGGAAGAGACCCTCGGAGGGATCTGATCCCACAAGTCCAGGCGGTGACCGGACGTTGGTTGGTAGGACGACCCCGATCGATCAATCGCTTGCAGCGGATTCCTCCGTCCAGTCGTGGAGGGCGGCCGGATCACTCAAACCTCCGATTTCACCAAGTAGTGATCTGACCTTCGCCTGCCACTCGGCCAGATCGGGCTCGCCAAATTTGGTCCGGCTGCGTGGGAAGTACAGGTAGGTGACGGCGAGCTCGCTGACCGCTCGGGTGCGCCCGTCCGCCTTCGGATTGAGGGCGCGCGCCAGTCGGAGCGAGGCCTCGCCAATCTTGTCCGAAGGGCCGGCATCGCCTAACACGGCCGGGTAGACGCGGTCCTTGTAGACCACCGCGACGTAGTCACCGATGCGTGGTGTCCACGCGGCACTCCCACGCACCCATGGCACTGGCAGAACCACAAACGGATCGCGGTCTGCTAGGAGAAATCGCCGCACCCGAAGCTCCTGCCGCGTTTCGTCACCCATCCCACGCGCTTTGATCCGGTAGATCTGGGCGTCACAGGTCCGCAACATCTCCCGCCAGATCACCCCCTGATCCGCATCCGCCTTACTTGCCAGCTCGACGCGCAACTCCTGCAACTCACGCAGAGCCTCTGGGTAGTAGTCGAGAAACGGATTGGTCGAGCCATCCCCTCCCCAACCGAACGAGGTGGTCGGCTGATACCAGTCAGACGAGCGGGCCAGGTCATAGTCACCGATCGATGGAGCCCGCACCGGATCGGATCCATCCGTCACGACATCCATGTCGGTCTGCACCAGCAAGACCTTTCGCTTGCTGACCGGATCCTGGAGCCGCAGGGCGGTCTCGAGATCAAAGTAGTTGTGCGGTGTCAGATTACCGCCCGCCTTCAAGGTCTGCAATTTTCGGTCGTAGAGCTCGCCGTAGCGGGTCGAGACCTCAGCGCTCGCCATCAAGGCATCGAACCTCGGCAACAACTTCGGCAGATGCGGGTTGATCGCCGCCAGCTGGCCGGCGGTGGTCGCCGGCTCGGGGCGGGCGACCATCAGTTCCCGGACAAAATTTTTCCCACCAGCCCCGAGTTCTGCCGCGGTGCCAACACCGTCGGCCAGCTCCCACTTCGGCACCTTTGCGAACTGGGCCACTGCCGGGGTCTGTCCCGCAATGATCGAGATGAAAACTAGTGGCGAAAGATGGTGGGAGAGGCGCATCAAAAACCAGAGACGGGCGCCCGCCTCCGGTCAAGCTGGAAGGCCACTCGGGTCATCCTCCCGTCGTCCGGACCAATATACGAAAGAACCCAACCTGCCCTGGCTCGGGCATGCGGAAACTGACGAATCGATACCCGCCCGCGGGAGCTGGCAGATCGGCGGGATTCTCGACCGGCACCAATCCCGCGCGCCACCCCTCGAGGTCGGTCGAGAACTGCGGCAGGTACTCGAACGCGGCTGATCTGTATCCTTGGCCCGTCGTCTCACCCAGCGTTTCGACCGGAAACGAGATTGAGCGGTAACCTGAATCACCGATCTGAACCCGCCCGATGATGAGCGCCGGTTCCCCGCCACCAAAGGGTGCCGAACCGTAGGCGATCTCCTCGAGATTTCTCCAACCATCACGATCATCATCGTCGAGCCAGCCAAGCGAACCACTGGTCCCGTAGCGTTCAGAATAGGCATCACGGGCCGAGATCGCTGGGGTCGATGGCAGGACAGAATCACCTTTATCGACATAGCCAAGGGGTGCCGGGATCGATTGGATGTGCACCTCGTCGATCATACCATCAAAATTCCCCAGGGTAAGAATCCAGGGGCTGGTGCGATCCGCGTTGGGCTCAATCGAGAGCGCGCTTAGCGGGATGTCGTCGATCCAGCACGTCACGGTCCCAGCGCCATCGTAGGATACCTGCAGTTGATGCCACACCCCGGGCTCTACCACATCGCCCCATTGCTGCGCACTGGCCAGCACACCACCCGCGGCGAGCAATTGCGGCCCGGCGGGATTATTCCCCCATTTCCGATCCTCGAGTTGGAAGTGTGCATCCCAATCTTGGTGGAGGCTCAGCACCGGAAGGTTGTCGACACCGTAACCGAGGTAGTCACGCACGAACACTCGAGCCTCGATCGTCAATGGAGATGAAGCGTCCGCTAGCACCAGATTGTCCGGTATCGCGACGCTCAGCGAATCCCCGACCGACGAGAAATCTGCAGCCGTTCCGGACGGGGACTGCATCCACCCGAGATTGTCAGACTTCAGCTCGACGCCACCACCGGCTGCCAGGTGCAGCCCATTCGGCGAAGCATCGAGGAAATCATTGTTCAAATGATAGAGCGCGATCGTATCTGGCGTGACATTCGCCTCATCACCACCTCCACCTCCGGCGGGCAACGAATATTCGACCGTGAGCGGACTCGCGGCGAGGCTCGGGTTCCCCGCTGCATCCAGGGCAGCGCCGGCTGGGAGCATGATCGTGACTTCGCCCTCGCCCGCTGGCGTGACGATCACGCTGTAACTAGCACCGCCCCCCGACAGAACGCTCGCGACCCCATTGCTAACATCGAGGTCGCTGAGGCCAATGCCACTGACGGCCTCGGTAAATTCGATCGCCACCGAGAATGGCGCAGTCACCGTGCTTGAGGCCGTCGCCAGCGCCACCCCGGGCGCCACGGTATCTTCGACGGGCGGCAGCGCGTTCGCCTCAGAGCGGCTGATCAGCAACTCATCGATGTCGGCATCGAGATTCCCCAGTGTCAGCGTCCAGCCGCCGTCGCGACCGGCCTCTGGGGAGCTCGCCAAGGAGTTGATCAGCGCGCCGTCGAGGAAGACGCTCGTCGTCCCAGCGCCATCATAGCTGATCTGCAGCCTCTGCCACTGGTTCAAGATCATCGCCTCTTCCCACTGCAGTGGGCTCACCACGCTCACCGCATTGGCGCTCACTCCAGCCCCACCCCAGATGTCTTCGTTGAAGTTGAAGAACGTGTCCCACGATTGCTCCAGCGAGATGATCGGCACGCTCGCGACGCCGAATCCAAGGAAGCCGCGCACGAAGATCCGCGCGTCGATGCTCAGCGGTCCGTCGCCCGGCAACAGGAGGGCATCCGGGATCGAGACGGTCAGCTGGTCACCGAGGTTACGGAAGCGCACGGCTGCACCGCTGGGGTTCGCCATCCAAGCGAGGTTGTCCCCCGCCAGCGAGACATTGCCACCCGCGATCAGATCCAGACCGTTGCCCGAACTGTCGCCGTAGCCCCCATTGAAATGGTAGAGAGCCACCGTAGTTGCATCCGCAGACAGCTCGTCGCCCACGCCTCCACCACCGGCTCCACCACCACCTCCCGGCGCCGCATAGGCGACCGCGAGCGTGTTGGAAGCCGTATTCGCATTGCCTCCCGCGTCCTGGACCGTGCCCGCTGGCAGATCGACGCTGACCGTCCCCTCCACAGCGGGTGTGATCGTCACACTATAGTTCGCGCCACTGCCGATCAGATTGCTCGCGATGCCGTTGCCGACGATGAGATCGTTCGCGCTCAGGCCACTGACGCTCTCGCTAAAGGTGATCGCGACCGAGAACGGGGCACCCACAGTGGTCGAATCCGTCGCCAACCCCGCTGCCGGTGCGAGCGTATCGATCGGGGGAGCTTGCCCGATTGCCTCGCTGCGGCTGATCATGAGCTCGTCGATGTCGGCATCCAAATTCCCGATTGAGAGCGTCCAGCTGCCGTCGCGGCTCGCATCGGGCGCGCTCGCAACCGAGTTTACCAACTCCCCATCGAGGTGGACACTCGTCGTCCCGGCGCCGTCGTAGCTGATCTGCAGCCTCTGCCACTGGCCGAGAACCGTCGCCGCATCCCATTGCTGCTCGCTCACCACGTTCACCCCATTCGCACCCATTCCTGGGCCGCCCCAGATGTCTTCGTTGAAATTGAAGTACGTGTCCCACGACTGCTCCAGAGAGATGATCGGTACGCTCGCGACCCCGAAGCCAAGGTAGCCGCGCACGAAGATCCGCGCGTCGATGCTCAGCGGCCCATCGCCGGGCAGCAGCAGGGCGTCCGGGATCGAGACCGTCAGCTGGTCACCGATGCTACGGAAGCGCGCCGCGGCGCCGCTCGGGCTCACCATCCAGCCGAGGTTGTCCTCCGCCAGCGAGACATTGCCACCCACGATCAGATCCAGACCGTTGCCCGAACTGTCGCCGTAACCATCATCGAAATGGTAGAGAGCCACCGTATCACCATCCGCGACCAGCCCATCGCCGCCCCCGGCACCCGGCGCAGGCTCGGAACCGTCGATCTGCCTCAGGTATTCGACCAGCTGCGAGAGTTCGCTTTGGGTCAGTGCTAGATCCTGGTGGGCAACGATCGCCTCTCCCAGGTCGCCCGCCCTCCCGTCATGGAGGTAGGGCGCCGAGTTCCAGACCCCACGCAGCGTCGGTGTATCAATCCCGTCCAGCTGCCCGCCGAGGCGCCCGCCGCTCGAGGCCAACAGCGTCCCGACATCGTGGCGCAATCCGCTCGGACTATCGGTAAAGCCCGGACCGGAGTGGCAAGAGGCACAACCCTGGCTCTGGAACAGCAGCTTCCCCTGCTCCCCCCCGGGGCTGAGCGCACCATCAGCCTGGCGGAACGGGCTGTTGTCAAATTCCGCCAAGGAGGCGACGTAGGCAGCAATGGCGTCCAGATCTTCGCTGCGCCCAGAATTGGCAACACCGAGCGGAGGGTGCGGGTCGCCGGGATCAATCAACCCACCACCGCCAGCGAGGTCGCGGATCTGCCCCTCGAAGTCCTGCACCTCATTGAAGTTCGCCGACCAGTGGAGAGGCCCATGGGCGATACCGGCACGACCACGTAGGTCGATCGTATTCCGCAGCCCCTCCCCAAAGCCGGTGAGATCCCAGACGCGACCGTCCTGACCTCCGTCGTTGTGGCAACTGGCGCAACTGATGTATCCCTCCAGCGCCAGCCGCTGATCCTCGGAATCGTAGAACAGCTGCTTCCCCCGCAGCACCAAGCTGGACAACTGCTCGTCGGCCACCGCATCATAGGTGGCGAGTGTCGTCACCGTGTCCCCATCCCCATCCACCAGGCGCGAGATGTCATGCACAGTAACCGAGCGCCCCATGAAGTTATGGACATAGAGGCGGCGGCCATCCGGGGAAATCGCCAGCCCCTGCGGAGCACGCCCAGTCTTGAAGCGGGCAATCTCGGCGCCGTTGTAGACATCGATCACCGCCACATGCCGGCTCCCTTCGAGCGCCGAGAACACGAGATTACCGGTCCGATCAAATAATGTTGTGCTGCCGATCCCCGCATTGTCGTGGTCGATCCGCTCGGCCTCATCTGCCGAAGCGGTGCCGAGATCGATCCTGGAGGTGATGCCACGCAGCGTGTTGTCGTGGATCAGCGGCTTCCCATCGCGGCCGCTTCCACGCTGGATATTGTCCTGCTTCGACGCCACCCACGCCTGGCTGCCATCCGGAGAGATCGCCGCCGGCCCGAGGTAATTCGGCACCCCGCGCGCCGAATCGAGCCCATCCGGACGGGTGCTCGTTTCCAGCAGAATCGTCCCCTCGATTTGTAGACCTGCCACCGTCGAGACGACGACAAGCTCGCCGCCATCACCAGTATCAGGTTGCGGATCAGTGCCGGACTCACCACTCACCGGTGGCGTCACGAAGCGTGAGACATAGATTGTCGAACCGTCGGAACTGATCGATAGATGGCGTGGGTTCGCCCCGACACCGACCGAGTCCAGCACCGCTCCAGTAGCACCATCGATCCTCATGAGCTCGCCGGTTCCTTCCAGCACCACGAAGGCATCCCCGCTGGCCGGATCGATCGCTAGCCCGTGCGGCTGGGCACCGCGCGGAAGGGAGATCGTCGATTCGACCGCGAGCGATCCCCCGCCGATGAGGCTCAGCGTCGACGACCCTTTGTTCGCCACCCAGATCCGTCCAGCAGGGTCGAGTGCGAGGCAGCGCGGCGCCTCGCCGACGGCGAGCTCCCCGACCTTCTCGTGCGTCGTCGCATCGAATACGCTGACACTGCCATTGTCCGGGTTGACGTTCCAGACCCGATCGTTGCCAGCCACCCGGGCTTCGTAGACCACACTCTGAGAGACCGCTGGGGACGTCGTGTTCAGCGGGTTATGCACCGATTGGTGAAAGGAGATCTGCTCGACCTCACCCTGAGGACCGGTGATCGTGACGGCAATGGTGTAGCGCCCGGCAAGGGAGAAGGCGTGCTCGACACTCGTTTCACTGGTGAACACTAGAGCCGACCCATCACCGAAATCCCAAGCAAAGCTCGAGCCAACAGCGCCCCCCGCAATCCCGAACGATCCCAGCCCACCAACCTCGATCGGTCCAGGCACCAGGGCGGTCGCAGCCGCCAGCTCGCGGATCTCCCAGTAGAATGAGGTCGAATCGTTCTCCACACCGTCACCCACAGAAATGGTCGGCGAAAAGACCCCCAGGGTGGTGGGGGATCCAGAAATCCTGCCACTGACAGAATCCAACACGAGACCAGGTGGCAGATCACTCCCTGAAAAGCTCAATACGTCCCCCTGCGCATCGCTGGCGACGATGCCCAGATCGATCGCTATACCCAGAACGCTCACCTGGTCACCCGGGTTGGTAATCTGCGGCGCCGAGTTCTCCACACCCGTGATCTCCCAGTCGAACTGCACCTGGGCCTGGTTCGTCCCATCGCCCACCGTCACCACCACCGGAAACTGCCCGACCGCCAGCGGACTGCCGTAGATTAGACCGCTGTCAGGATCGATCTGTAGCCCCGGGGGGAGTCCGCCAGCCCCGAATACCAAGGCGTCGCCGTCGGCGTCATCCGCACTGATCTGCAATCCGACAGGCTCCCCAATCGCCGTCGTTTGCAGGCCCGGATCCGCGATTGTCGGCACGCTCGGGATGGCAATACGCAGCGTCTTCGCGATCGACGGGGTCCCGTCTGCATCCAATGCGAAGAGCATCCAATAGCCTGGGATGATGACATTCGGGTTCGCATGCAGTTCGATGTCATACTCGCCAACGCCAACCTCGCTGAACGGGATCTCCAAGAAACGCACATCGGATGAGAAGGCGTGGGTCGTCCCGGTCATCCGCACCAGGGTGAATCGCGAGATGCCCTCGGACGCGGTGACACTCACCGTGCGCCCGGGCAGCACCACATCCGGAGCCGTGTCGATCTGCGGTCGGGAGGCGGGGTTGCCGTCTCCATCGAACAGGTAGGGAGGGCTGTAGATCTGCGCGTCTTGGTGGTTGGTGGCATCGTTGTACGACAGCCCACCACCCGCGGAGAAAACCCGCCCATCCGGCAACATGAGGGCGACCGAGTGGTAGTTGCGCGGGATCGACATGTCAGCGAGCTCCGTCCAGGTATCGGTCGCCGGATCCCACATCTCTGGCGCGTAGATCGTCCCGCTATCTTCGAATGCCACACCAGAAGTGTTGCCACCGATCATGATCGCCTGGCCGTCTGGCAACATCAGCGCATTGTGAAAGCGGCGGCGGAAGCGCATCGGTTCGACCGCGCTGACCACGGGCGTGTCATCGTTAAAATCGACAACGTGCGCCACATTCGTCGTCCCCCCCCCAGTGACACCACCACCAGCAAAGAGGATCTTCCCGACATCATACATCAACACACCACCGCTCTGGCCGGTGCGCGCACCCGGGAACACCGCGCCAGTCTGGGTGATCTGCCCAATCCCCTGCGGATCTACCCAGTGCATCAAGCCCTCCGGCCCAGCAGAGAAGATCCGCCCGTCCGGAGCGACGAAATTGAACGGGAAATCCTTGGTCGCCACGCTGTTCCAAGGCACGCCGGTGAGCAGGGTCCAGCCCTGGCCATCATCGTAGCGCTCGACCGTGTTCAAACCGGTCCCGATCGAGGCCGACGCTGTCACCACCGAACCGTTGGCGAGCGTGGTCGAAGCCGCATACCAGCGCCCATCATGCATGTCCTCGAGCCGGATCCACTCGTCGTTCTCGTGATCAAAGATGCTCGCCAAGCGGCTGGCGCTGCGCCCACCGGAGATCATCAGGCGCCCGTCGGCACGCATCGCCGTCGCCCCACAGAACATGTCATGCGAATCGTGATTGATCTCGGTGTGCTCACCAGTCTGCGGATCCCAGACGCCAGCGTAAGTGAACTCCGGCCCATCGGGGAATGCCGTGCGCAGATTCGAGGCAAAGGTCACGATGCGGCCGTCCGGAAGGTTGGCTGCCGTGACCGCAATGTGCGGCCAAGGCAACACCGGCCCCCACTCGCCATAAATCGCCCGGTCAGCAGGAACCTGCACCTGCGCATTCGCCGTCACCGCTGGCGCAATGATCGAACTCTCCGGCAACAGGCTGACCACCTCCGCGAGAAATGAATCCATCTCGCCATGACCATCCTCATCAGCACGGAGCCCACCCGTCGGAAGCAGCCCTGAGAACATCAAGCTGATGGCGATGATCGTTGAATGTCGGGTCGTGGACATAGGGCTTAAAGGCTCGGACACATTCTGTTTGCTGGCTCTAGCAGATCCACGGCCACCAGCTCCGCCTTTGCAGAAACCTCCCTTTCAGTCCGCTCAGAGCCCGACACGAGCAGCAACGCTCCCAATCGCTCAAACCCGCCAATCGATGACCGCCCAGTCCGCAACGAAATCGGCGCAACCAAACCCACCCCCGGTCGGATCCTTCCGATCAAGAGTTCTAATGGTGCTGGAATTACCAAAATCACTGCGATTCTCAGCTTATACCGTAAGAACTAATGTCGGTATTTTTAAAACTATTTTTCAAAAAGTTGGGAAGAATTTTCTCCAAATATTATAAATTACGTTGTGGGTATATTAATTATGGAAATTATTGACCCGTTCGCTTCCAATTTTCCCACTTGGATCGATCATTTCCATTATTTCTCATAATTAGATGTCAGATCATTGAATCGACTCATCCGTTCGTTCCTCTGCAGATCTACCTTGTTCCTGCTCGCCGCTTCCGTAGTTTCTAGATGTGGGAATGCCCGCTCCAAGGGCTTGCTCGAAAGCCGCCCGCGCTCGAGGGCGATCCCCTCCTCGCCCACCATTCACAGCCTCAGCACGCGGAACTGCCACTTGCACGTCCGATTCCCATCAACCGCCTCGCGGAGCCAGCTCGAGCGGCTGGAGATCCATGAGCGCTGCGTATCCATTCCAGTCGGAAGCAGGGCTCTTGACCTCGCACCGCTTCACGGGCAGGGAATGGGATGCCCATCCATCTAGCAGGCTCCGCCCTCCCCATCGCCCTCCTCTGTTCCCTCCTCGGCAGTCTCCAAGCCGCGGAATTTGAGGTCGGGCCGCTGACGGCAGCCCAGAAGAAGGAATACCTCCTAGACGACCGTTTCTACAAGAAGGGAACCTTCGTGCAAGATATCCTGATCGCCACATCGGAGAACGTCTCGGACATCACTCACCTCGAGGCCGCCTACCAATTTGACCGGGTGATGCAGAGCATCCGACCGGAGATTGCACAGCGGATCCGCGACAAGAAAGTCTTGTGCTTACTCATCGGCTACCAGGAGTTGACCTCGAACCTGCCCCAGTTCAGTACCGAAAAGAAGGGCAAGGAGCTCGACTTTTACAACTGGCGACAGCGCGGCTTCCTGACCCACCGCTTCAAGCGCCCGATCGTGGTCTTTGCCGAGGAGGACGTGCTCGAGTACGAGGGCGGCATGCAGATCGAAAGCATCCTCATCCACGAGTTCGGCCATGTCATCCACGGGGCAGGATTCGACGACGCCCTGCAGAAGCGGCTCACTGCGACCTTCGAGAGAGCGCGTGCAGAGGGCCTGTGGCGAGATGGTCGCGCCGCGCAGCGCTTCCGCCGGGTGAAGAGCAAGGAACCGGTAAGCCTGCTCGAGGCACTCACCAAATCGTTCCCCGACGAAGCGCCGGCGATGATGCGAAAGTACCTCGACGGCGGTGACATTCTCGTCAATGGCGAGCCGACGGACGCCGGCGTGCAGGTCACCAAAGATGACGAGATCCTGATCGTTTTCGGTGGAGAAAAGGAGTGCTACGCGCAC
>Ga0316197_10001400_pt1 | contig 17209 bp, 19 predicted proteins | sample OudBiesiAoxic_MG_FD_204939 | JGI IMG/M metagenome (GOLD analysis project Ga0316197, IMG submission 204939) | Coastal sediment microbial communities from Oude Bieten Haven, Netherlands - site A oxic | ecosystem: Environmental > Aquatic > Marine > Coastal > Sediment | place: Netherlands... | reverse complement strand
GGAATATAAAAGTAGTTATTTCCTTGCTCTGTCGCTTGCTCAAAATAGTTGCCAGCAACGCTTTGTAAGGTTTCGTTAAACTGATTTTTATCGTTCTCACAAACAATAGCGGGGTTAAGGTCTGCCATTAAACGCCAATAGTTTTTACCGGAGCGTAATTCTGTCCAACTAACATGGATATGCACCGACGGCGCCTTTGGGTTAATCGGATGAATAATGGTTGAAAGTGCCGTGGCAGAGATAAACGCTTTGTCAGGTCTATCTTCATATTGCACTTGAGAAACATTAACCGACGCCTGATTAAACAAACTATTTTGTGGCGCTTCAAAGCGCAGGCCACCTCCATGTTGTCCACTATCACGTAACCACTGTTGAGGTGTAAATTTATCCGCTTGTTGGTGCTGCTGACAAAGCACACTTAGTTGATCTACAAAATAGCGTTGTGCATTTGATAACATTGCGAGGGCATGAATGGCATTTTCAGATGTAGCTTCTTTTCTCATAATAAGTTTCTTTTCACTTTGTAAAATAAAATAGGTGTTAAATAAGGGGAAAACGTAAACTGACAATCACACCACTATTATCTTGATTATTATTGATGTTAATTGAACCGTGGTGGTAATCACAAATCATCTTAGCGATAAATAAACCTAACCCTAGATGGGTTTTATCGGGTGTGTTTTTAGCTCGAACCGAGACCATTGAGTTGAGCAATTCATCACTCATATCTACAGGTAAAAGAGGCCCACTATTTTCAACCTCTATCAGTGCAATCTGTTGTTCGCAACTCAGCCTGATGTTAATCGCATCAGGCGGTGTATTAAATTCCACTGCATTATTAATTAGTTTATCTAAACATTGCACCATAAAATCAGGATCAGCGTTGATATTAATGTTGTTTTTGCTAGCGCTGTTAAATATAAATGTCTGTTCGCTATAGGTCATCTGATAACCCTGTACGCAGCCATTTAATAATTCATTTAAGCACAGCGTAATATTCTCACCGGATTGCAAACTCTGCTCAAGGCGTGTTGCTTCGCTCATATTCGTTAATATGCGATTGAGGCGTAAAATGCCAGTTTGCGAACGTTCAATATACTTTTTGCTCTCTTCGTCCTGTGGCTGCATCGCCAAATTTTCTAGTGAGCTACGCACTACCGCAACAGGGGTACCCAGTTCATGAGAAAGGCGAGAGGGCAACTTCTCAAGATAACGGTGATACTCGCCTAAACGGTCGACCATTTCTGCCAGACTACGAGAAAGATCGCCGATCTCATCCTTTGAAGTCGAGGGAGTTAAAGCAGCACTGATTCTACCTTGCTCATCAATCGCCTGTTCAGCTTGGTCACGTAATTTTCTAATACGAGTCGCAATATTGGCGGTGAATATAAACAGTACTAGGGTCGCGATAACAATCACTGTAATCAACACATTAAATAGTTTTGTTAAAGCTTGATTACGCAGGGTACGAATACCATTGGTTGTCTCTTCGGCGACCACCATACCCATCACTTTATCACCGACAAAAATGGGGCTTGCTGCTGATAATATCATCGCTTGATGATCGCTGGTTAAACGCCAACTTGATTGTGATTGCCCTGATAATGCGCGGTGAATAAAATCACTATCTAGCTGCGTGAGTCCTGCTAAGTCATCAACAAAATCACTATTGGGGTTATTAAAAAAGAAGCTATAGAGTGGTTTTATGAAGTTATTTTCTATGCCTTTCCACCCGTTTTTCTCGCTGTGATTGTCCTCGTTACTTGCCCAACCTCCTTGGGCTTGGTGAATGTCACCCGCAGTCGCCAATACGCGTTGATGCCTATCAACGACCCAAAGACGTGATTGGGTATGGCTTAACCCTTTGAGAATGTTATCAATCTCGGGTGAGGGAACAAGGATAGTACCTAGTTGTTGAAGGTCATTGGTATTAGAGGTGGCGATGATGTTTTCAATATTATTAACAACGCCTGGTGTTGCCTTAATAGACGTTGTATGTAATGCGAATCCCAGTTTGTTGCCGAGCATCTCTACGGGTAAACGAAACTCAATGTTATAACCCTTTTCTGTTTGCAGCCAATAACCTTGAATCCGTTTTTCACGCTGAAGTGGCAGTTCTGCATGTTGCTTATCAGCCAGTAAATAAGCGTTAAACCACCCACTTTTTTGTACCGAGATAATATAGCGTTGTAGCTTATTTTGTGGCGAACTTAAGGCGATAATTAAGTGATCATTTTTATCTAACATCCGACTGCCAGGTACCCGAAAAGTAGGAAATTTATCTTCTACCTGAAGGTACCCATAAAGGTAATCACCTTTTGTTCCTACTATCTGTCGAAAGGAGATAGGATTTTGCTGCGCTGAATTGGATTTGCGCTGATAAATAGCGTGTTTATTATCGTAAACAAAGCTTTTACTATAAACGCTTTGCCAATCGTCTAACTTACCATCAATCGTGATAGGAATTTTTAGGTCATAGGCATAAAGATCTTTTCCATCCTCTACGCTATTTAAAAAACTGGCTTGGCCATTAAATAGTGCAGGGCGTTCATGTAAAGCGGTGGCAACAGCACGAGTAGTACCTATTAATGTTTGCTGCTGTCCTTGACGAAGAACGTTTTCCAACTCAACTATATATTGGTATCCCAGCCAAGGTAGGATCAGAAAAAAACTCGCTAAGGCAATCACCTTACTGCGTAGCCCTAATGAAATAGCCATAACTACAGCTGTACCTCACTGATATCCCAGCGATAACCCATGCCATAGACTGCAGTTATTTCGTTAAATTGTGCATCTAATATTATAAATTTTTTACGGATACGTTTAACGTGAGAGGTGATGGTATTGTCATCCACGAGCATATTTGCATCGGTCATTAGTTGCTGGCGATTACGCACAATACCGGCCCGATTGGCCAGAGCATGTACAATCCAAAATTCAGTAATAGTAAAATCAAGGGTTTGATTTTTCCAAGAGATTTGCATTCTATCGCTGTCTATAATGAGCGCGCCACGGGTGATCAGTTTACTCTCTTGTACCGGTTTTAATAGCAGGTCAATACGCCGAAAAAGGGCACTTATGCGTACCATTAAATGTTCTAAACCAATATCTTTTGTAAGGTAGTCATCTGCACCTAAACGTAACCCAGAAATCGTATCAAAGTCATTATCACGGGCGGTTAAAAAGATAATCGGTACAGTCGCTGAAAGTTGTCGTAGCGATTGACAGAGCATAAAGCCGCCATCGTATTCATCACCTAAACCAATATCGATGATCGCAAGATCTGGTAAACGCACTTCAAAGGCGTTAATAGCATCTAGTCGATTTTCGTAGGCTTCTACTTGATAACCATGTTTAGTCATCAGGTCGACATAATTTTCACGTATATGTTTTTCATCTTCAACGATAGCAATGCGTTTCATTTTGTTTCCTAGTTATCTTATTAAGTCAGTATAACGGAAAATAGGCGTGGAAATAGTATCTAAATAACATTGCCCTTTTTTGAACATAATTGATCAGCAGATTGCCATTTTGTCTCCCCAAAAAAAACATAAGCGTTTGTTTAAATACAACTCAAGCAAAACAACTTAATTTTTTAAAAGGACAAAATGATGAAAACTAAAACAAACACAACATTCAAAAAATCGGTATTAGGCTTTTTCGTAGTAACTGCGATTGCAGGTTCATTTATTTCATGGGAGGACTATATGCCGCGTTCAGAAACCCCTGCAATGAAAGCATTTTATGAAAACAGCGAGGCTTTACAAGAAGATTTGGTTAGTCAAAACATGGTTAATATTGATAGTGATATATTGGCCCGTATTGCTGAAGAACACATGGTGTCTGATTTATATGCCGAGATCGATGCACAAGCTCTACATAATGCAGAAACATTTACAGAGCATGATTACGACCTTGAATCGGGTGAAGTTAATAACGATAGCTTTAACGAACTGACGCTAGCAAATGAGCAATTAGTTGAACAAAAAACTGACGCGGTGATGATGGAAACAGCACTGCTATTTTCTTTTAATTCGAGTGAGATAAACCCTGAATATTTTGAAGCCCTCAACGAAACTGCTGAATATATGCAAAATGCAGACAATGAAAATAACACGGTTTGGCAGGTAATTGGTTATGCAGATCAGTCGGGTAATCGTGTTTATAACGGTAAACTCGCTAAAAAACGCGCACAAAAAGTAGCTGCTTACCTGGTCGATAAAGGTGTCGCAGAAGATCAGCTCAGTGTGGTGTCTTTAGGGGCAAGTAATCCGCTCAATAGTGAGCGTAGTATTGAAAATAATCGAAATGAACGCCGTGTCGAAATTCATCTCTATCAAGCAGAAATAACAGCTTTAGTTGAACAATATACTAAACAGATGCAGCAGCAGGCAAGTCATCACAATGCACTTAAACTTGCTAAGCGTCAAGCAGAGCAAGAGATGCAGCAATATATTGAGCAATTAACGAAGACCGAAATAAAACCGGATAGCATTGAAAATAACCTTACGGAAACTGTCGCAGAGACCACCGATAAAAAAGCAAAAGAGTCGACTGATAGTTTAGAAACAGAGATAACGGAACGTTTGACTACGGCGATGGAACTGTAGCTCATTGCATTGAGGGTGATCGTTGACATATATTATTACAAAGAATCCATCGTTTATCTTTCGTTGGGTTCTTTTATTATTTCGTTCTAAAAATCAGCATTGTTCTGTATTATGGGTAGTTCAATAAAATATCTTCACATCAGTATGTAGCTACCTATGAATAAGAAACCTGATCGTTCTACTGCAATGTTAAATATCATCAAGCTAGTACGCGCTGATTTCCCCTTTTATGCACCAGAAAGCCAAATTTGTGGTGATACTTGCGTGGGGTGCCCTAAAAAATTACTAGAGCTGGTGGACACCGAGTTGATTGATTGGGAATATAAGCTTCAATCTGGCGAAGTACCTGATTTCAATGAGATAGATAAGTTAGCCAAACTGTGTAAAAACGTACGTCGTAGTCTTGTTAGAAATGGTGTTGTGCCTAAATTGGAAATCTGAAGCTAAATGCATTTTAGGTCGTGGCTTTAGCCCGACGGTTTTAAGCTTTAGGGTGCGTGTTGTCGTGTCGGCATAAATACCGACCTACAGGAGATTCAAAATAAATTGTAGGTCGTGGCTTTAGTCCGACAGTTTTAAGCTTCAGGGTGCGTGTCGGCATAAATACCGACCTACAGGATATTCAAAATACATTGTAGGTCGTGGCTTTAGTCCGACAGTTTTAAGCTTCAGGGCGCGAGTAAGCGTGTCGGCATAAATACCGACATACAGGAGATTCAAAATAAATTGTAGGTCGTGGCTTTAGTCCGACAGTTTTAAACTTCAGGCGCGTGTCGGCATAAATACCGACCTACAGGATATTAAAATACATTGTAGGTCGTGGCTTTAGCCCGACGGTTTTAAGCTTCAGGGTGCGTGTTGTCGTGTCGGCATAAATACCGACCTACAGGATATTCAAAATACATTGTAGGTCGTGGCTTTAGTCCGACGGGTTTTAAGCTTCAGGGTGCGTGTTGTCGTGTCGGCATAAATACCGACCTACAGGAGATTAAAAATACATTGTAGGTCGTGGCTTTAGTCCGACGGGTTTTAAGCTTCAGGGCGCGAGTTGTCGTGTTGGCATAAATACCGACCTACAGGACATTAAAAATACACTGTCGGTCATGGCTTTAGCCCGACGGGGGCATTTCGCTATATAAAAAATATATATCAATAAAGGAATATAATGAACTTTCACGATAAAGCACTTTGTAAACTGCGTACCATTACCACCTTTTTGGTTTTAGATAAAAATCGTGCACTATGGAAGCAGGAAATATTAAAAGCCTCAGACTTTTGCCTGCATTTAGCGGCTAAATTTTCTCAAAACAATTATCAGGTCCAATCTATTCGCATTGTTACGAATGCATTTGCAGAATACCTTGATACCACGAATATAGAAACGGCTAAAAAAGATCTGCAATTTATTCGCAGCCTATTAAATGAGATTCAGTCCGATGGGTTGCGCATTCGTTTTGCGATAGGTGAAGCGAAAACAGAACATGAAATAACATTGCTGCCAGAATTGATCAAAGAGTTTGGTGATCTTTGTAATGCTTGTGTGAATATTCCCCTTGACCAATTTTCGGTACTCAATAAAGCCCTTATTAATGCATCTGTCACCGCGGTTGAAAAAATTGCGCAGATCACCGACCGTGGCGAAGGGAATTTTAACTTTACTGTGAACTTTAATTGTCAGCCTCTAATTCCTTATTTTCCAGCAAGTTATCACGATAGTGAATTAGGAAATCGTTATGTTGTCGGCTTTGAAACACCGGATCTATTAGTAAAGGTATTGACAGATTTCAACCAATCTAAGCATTGCTTTGATGAACAACAGACATTTAATCAGCAGCAAATTTTAATGTCGCAAGCATTGCAATACCATGTTTCCGAAGTGGCAGACATTATCGCTGATTTTGAAAATAGTATTGATAATAAAGGTGACTTTCAGTTTTCAGGTATCGATAGCTCAGCAGCACCTTCAAAGGATTGCGCTAGCATGGTTGATGTCTATAAACAGCTTGGTGTACCTTTTTTTGGCGCATCAGGTACCGTTGAAGCATCTGCACTATTAACGCGTGTATTTAAATCTATTATGCAATTACCGCTGGTGGGTTTTTCTGGTTTAATGTTGGCAGTGACTGAAGACAGAGGGCTTGCACAAGGAACAATTGATGGTGATTATGATATTCGCTCATTATTAACTTATAGCGCAGTGTGTGGCATTGGCTTAGATACAGTACCTATTCCTGGTGATACTGCTGCTGAAAAAATAGCGGCATTAATGGCAGATACTGGCACCATGGCATATCGTTTAAATAAACCACTGACGGTTCGTCTGTTTCCTGTGCCCGGCTTACAAGCGGGTGAATTGACGCAATTTGAAAGTGATGACCTTTGTAACTGTGCGGTATTAGCGGTTCCTTAATCTCAAGAGATACTAAAGAATGAAACAAGAAATAATATATATTGGATGTTATACCCCCGCAGGGGAAGCAGGCATTAAGGTTGTTGAGTTTGATAATAAAACTGGGCAACTTAATCAAGTTAATAGTATATCTGTACTTTCGGACTCTAGTTTTTTGCAGATAAGTATCGATAAGAAAAAATTATTTGCGGTAAGTGAGAATGAGCAGTTAGGTGATTTTGGTTGTTTTGATATTCAAAACCCAATAAACCCTGTCTTTATTAACAAGCAGAGTAGCTTAGGTGGGGCGCCATGTCATATCAGCTTGACACAAACAAAGGCATTTGTAAGTAACTACATGAGTGGTAATCTGAGTGCATTTACATTAACTGAAGCGCAATTACCTCCCGCTTATGCTGTGATTGAACATCATGGTCACGGGGCTGATCCGGATCGACAAGAGAGCGCACATGTTCATGCTAGTTGTCTCAGTGTTGATGAGCAATTCTTAGTGGTTGCTGATTTAGGGATTGATGCATTAAAAGTATATAAAATCGCTGAAAATAAGCTTAACTTAGTGTTCAGTGCGCCATTATTAGCGGGAGATGGGCCTCGACATCTGTGTTTTAATGAGCGAGGTGATAAACTATATTTAGCCAATGAACTAAGCTCTATGGTTGTTGTATTCAATTTCAACCAATTGACAGGAGAGTTGGTCACTATTCAACGCATAACAAGCTTACCAGAAAGTTGTAAAAACCAGATTGCAGAAATAACATTAAGTAAAGATGGTAGTTATCTTTACGTGAGTAACCGTGGTCATGATAGTATTGCAGTATATTGTGTTGATCATACAAGTGGCTTGCTAAGCAGTATAGATTTCACTAAAACCGATGGATTTTATCCTCGTCACTTTGCATTGTCACCGAATCAACAGTGGTTATTAGTTGCGCATCAAAATAGTGAGTATCTAACCGTTTTTAAAAGAGATGAGGATACAGGCTTATTAACAAAAACTGATAATCAGTTAGCAGTTCAGCACGCTGTGTGCGTCTGCTTTTTATAAAATAATTAAGCACCTTTTCTATCAGGTGTTTTTAAATTAAACGCTAACATTTAGTTAATTAAATTATAGCAAAATCATAAGGTTATATTATGCACCCGGAACTCTATTTTATCTATGATTCACATTGTCCATGGAGTTATGCGGCAACGCCATTAGTGAATACATTAAGTGAAAATTTTCCAGAGATGGAAATCCATCTTTGGCACTGTGCCCATTATAATGGCAGTGATAGCCCTGGATTTGTACAAATTAAAGAGGTCGAGAAGCAATCGCATCAAAAGTTCGGACAAGAGCACATCCGTTTTGCTGATAGCCCTAAAAATAGCACTCTCACCGCAAATTTTATGGCCTGGTTGCAAAGCAAACAACCAGAAAAAGCGTTACCAGTATTGAAGGCATTACAAATCGAGCACTTTGTAGAAGGTAACCCTTTTGGTTGTAAAAATGATTTTAAAGATCTGATTGCGCAGTTTAAATTATCACCTTCAAATAAAGTATTTAAAGATGAGTTAAGTAATGAAGCGTTATATCAGCAATCTGACATTCAAGAATTACAAGAGTTCATGCAGACCAATGCCTTCCCTGCTTTACTTTTAACCTACGGCGATAATGCCGTGTTATTGGAACATTCTCGCTACTTAACGAAACCGCAAGGGTTAGTGAAAGAGGTTGCAAAGCTATTAAGTTAAGTCGTTAATACTTTAGCAAGAAATGGGCAGCTTATGGCTGTCCATTTTTTTAATCCTCTGACCTTCAAATTACTTGCTAATAATATATTGTGGATCAATAACTGGAGGCTGATAGAGTTGATCTGCAACACGAAGCATAATATTATTTCAAACCTTTCCTATTCTTTCTCTCAAAATATGAAGCCGCTTATAGCGTCTTGCTTAATACAAAGGTAACTAGATGAATACAGTTGATGAAACAAATTACGGTCCTCTGACTAAACTGATTGGTACATGGGTAGGAGATAAAGGCGAAGATATTGCACCTGAGCCTAATGGAACTGAAGAAAATAGTTACAAAGATACCCTTACCTTTAAAGGTGTTGGCGAAACAGAAAATGCGGAATCACAACTATTAAGTGTGGTGCATTACACACAAGAAGTTCGCAGAACAACCAATGGTAATCAGATTCACCATGAAACAGGTTATTGGTTATGGGAGCAGGGCAGTGATACGGTGATGCATTCACTAACAATTCCACGCGGAATGTGTGTGTTAGCATCAGGTAGCTTTGAGCAAGCCTCAGAGCAAGATATTTTGAATGTAAGTGCTGCGATTGACGAACAAGATTGGCAGATTATTCAAAGTCCGTTTATGACTAAAAATGCTAAGCTTAAATCCTACTTACAGCAAGTGAAAGTATCAGAGGATGAGCTAAGCTATTCTCAAACGATGATGTTAGATATCTATGGAAAAGAGTTTGAACATACTGATAACAGCGTGTTAAAAAAACAGCGTTAGAGTCGCAAAGGGAACAACCATTTACGTTAACTTATGCCTTGAATTAAGCTGTTTTTACTGCGCAAAATTTAGATCATATAGTTAATGTAATTAATATTATAGGTAAAAGGGCGAACAGTGATGTTCGCCTTTTTTGTATTGCAGATATTATTGTTAACCCTCTTTATGGTCTTTTTTCTTTCGAATGCTCAAGCCTAACTCTTGTCCTCTATATTTAGCAAAATAGATGCAGCCAATGAGAAATAGGCTAGCAAAAACAAGTTCAATAAAGCCCAACAGTATCTCGATTGTGATGCCTTCAATATAAGCGGTGTAGATAACGACGACCGCATGCATTATATAAAGTAGTGCCAAAAAGCCGCACCAAGCAAAAGTATAAGGGTTACCTTTAATAATCCCTCGAAGAGGAAATAAGAGAGGAACAAACCAGATAGCGGTAATAAACCATGGATTCAACCCGAGAAGAGGGGGAGATAACCATAGATGCCATAGCGGAACAATAAGCATTAGTGAGAAGTAACCACACCTTGCTAGTAGTTTATGGTGTTCAGTTTTCATCGCCATCTTAGAGTATGGTTAACACTGATTCAGGAGGGCGTCCGATTTTAGCTTTACCATTTGCAACAACAATAGGGCGTTCAATCAATTTTGGGTTTTCAAGCATTGCCTGCAATAACTGTTTTTCATCCTGTTCAGACTTTAGGTCTAACTCTTTATAAATGGCTTCGCCAGTACGCATTAATTGACGTGCTGAAGTGAAACCTAATAGTGTGATAATGTGACTCAACTCTTCATATGTTGGAGGTGTTTTTAAATAATCAACAATAGTGAGGTTTTCAGTTTTATCTTCAATGAGTGCTAAGGTTGCGCGACTTTTAGAGCAACGAGTATTGTGATAAATAGTAATATCTGTCATGTTTAGTCCTTTATTCGGCTGGCCAAATTGCAATGTAATCTTCTAAATTCTCAGGGTCAATGGCTGTTTCTGAGATGATCTTTCCTCGAATTGAAAAACCACCTTTATGCATTGCTGATTTGCTACCCGTGATTAATGGGTGCCATTCAGGTAGGGGTTTACTTTCGACTAACAAACGGTATGCACAGTTTGCTGGTAACCAATGAAACTGGTCAATATCATCAAGTGAGACTTTGACGCAATCCTTAACAATTTTAAAGCGTTGATCATATTTACGGCACTGGCATGTTTTAGTGTGCAAAAGGTGACAAGCAACATTGGTGAAATGTAACTCTTCAGTATCATCATCAATAATTTTGTTCAGGCAACACTTGCCACAGCCATCACAAAGTGATTCCCACTCTGACTGACTCATTTGTGATAATGTCTTTTCTTCCCAAAAATTGCTCATCTTTAACTACTCTTTTATTTATTTGATGGTGTAATACGTGGATATTTTATCCGTTCTGAAAGGTAACTCACTGCTGTTGCAAAGTAGTAAGAACGATTCCAGTGCATTAAAACACGATAATTATTGTATGCAAGATAAACTCGTCCAGAAGCATCGTCAGGGATAACAATCGATGCATTCATATCCACTTTAGGTAAAGCGGAACCATCAAAACGACGCACCCCTAATGCTTGCCACTCATCTAATGTTTTTCTGTTTTTAATGCCAGCTAGTTCAATATCAAAATCCTCTGGAATCAAAACTTGTCTGCCCCATGTTTCGCTATCATCCCAGCCTTCAGTTTTTAAATAATTAGCGGCAGAGGCAAAGACATCTGCGTAGTTATTCCAGATATCCTTTTTACCATCACCATCATAATCAACGGCATAATTGAGGTATGAGGTGGGCATAAATTGAACTTGTCCCATTGCTCCAGCCCATGAGCCGATAAACTTATCTTGTTCAATATGACCTTCATCTAATATGGTTAATGCAGCAAACAGTTGCTTTTTAAATAATGCTTCACGTCGCCCTTCATAGGCCATGGTTGTTAATGAAGAGATAACATAATGGCGTCCTGTTAAACGTCCAAAATTAGTTTCAATTCCCCAAAGTGCTACGATAAACCGAGGTTGTACGCCATATTCTTGACCGATTTCATGTAACAGATGGTAATGTTTTTTATAAGCTTCACGAGCTTGTTCAATTTTCCAATCAGGCACCGCACGAGGAATGTAAGTATCTAAAGTCAGTTTAAATTCAGGTTGTTCTTTATCTGACTTTACACTGCGTTGTAAAAATTCAACCTTTTCAAAAGCACTATTCACGACAGTAGGCGAAATACCTAGCTCTATCGCTTCCCCTTTTAAATTAGTGACATATTCATCAAAGGGAATTTTTGCCTCGTCACTGTTTGCCGTGGCTGTGAAAGAGGAAATGATCAATGTTGATAGCGTAATAAATTTAGTCAGTTTCATTAAATGCCTCTAATTGTTTTTTGCGCCATGTTTTGTGTTCTTGTAAGTAGTTCACTGGCGGAGGAGGAAGTTGCAAAAAATAGCCATCTTTTTGTATCGCAGCAATGACATTATTCGCATCGGTCATTGCTAATTTAGTATCTGGTTTGATATTTAATAGACTAACAAGTTGTGGAGGACCAAATTGAGTGAGTAATGCGTCTGGTACGGGATCAAAGTCATCCCTTTTTTCAATGAAAAGATAAGTTTGTGATTTTCGAATACTTTTATATACAGCACATAACATAATACTAATGTAGCCCTTTACTTGCCTAATATGAGTTCAGACTATAACATGCAATCTGCTTTAAATTTTATAGAAATTGGCTGAATTTTACATCAAAAATAGTTTTCTTTAGAGAGACAGAGGTGTTATGACACTAAAATCGTTAAATTTTTCCTTATTAGTTGTAGTTGTAGAGAGTGAAGATCTTTCTCAGTTAACTGATGAGTTAAACAAAAGACGTATAATGGCCCCAGATTTTTTTCAAAATGCGCCGGTTGTTGTGCATATTGAAAATGAAACATCGAACTTAGATTTTGCAAGGGTGAAAGCGATTGTCCTTGAGCAAGGTTTTATTTTAGCTGGCGTATCAGGTGAGTTATCTGACTCACAAAAAGAGTCGCTGCATACTGATAAAATAGCTATTTTAAAGCGCTCTAAAAGACAGGTCAGCAAGGAAGTAGTGATTGAAGACAAACCTGCTGAAGTCCCCATTGAAGAGGTGGTCGAAGAAACGGCGACATTTATCGCAAATGAAGTAAAAACTAAAATAGTCACAGGGCGAGTGCGTTCTGGACAGCAAATTTACGCTAAAGAGTGTGATTTGGTGATTAATGGTGATGTCAGCGCTGGCGCTGAAATTATCTCGGATGGAAATATACATATCTATGGTGCATTGCGCGGTCGTGCAATTGCGGGGGCAATGGGGGACCAAACGGCCTCTGTTTTTTGCCGAGTATTAGCACCTGAACTTGTCTCTATTGCTGGTGTATTCAAATTAAGCGAGAGTTTGCCTACTGAGCACCTTGGCAAAAGCTGTATTGTGTCATTACGCAATGGTCAGCCAGTAATAGAAAGTTTGAACTAAATAATAAGTAGAAATAAGGAAATATAATGGCAAAAGTAATTGTCGTCACCTCAGGAAAAGGCGGTGTTGGTAAAACAACTAGCAGCGCAGCAATCGGAACAGGGCTTGCGCTTTCTGGTGCAAAAACAGTGGTTATCGATTTCGATATTGGTTTGCGTAATCTAGATCTGATCATGGGCTGTGAACGTCGAGTTGTGTATGATTTGATCAATGTAATTAATGGCGAAGCCAATCTTCAGCAAGCGCTTGTCAAAGACAAACGTACACCAGATCTCTACATATTGCCCGCTTCACAGACACGTAATAAAGATGCGTTGACCAAAGAAGGGGTTGAAAAAGTTATTCAAGACCTTAAAGCGGATGGCTTTGAATATATTATTTGTGATTCTCCTGCAGGTATTGAGCAAGGCGCGATGATGGCGCTCTATTTTGCTGATGAAGCGATTGTAACCACCAACCCTGAAGTATCATCAGTACGCGATTCTGACAGAATTACAGGCATGCTATCAAGCAAGTCTCAGCGTTCAGAGCAACAGCTTAATCCTGTGAAGGTGCACCTGTTAATTACGCGTTATTGTCCTGAGCGTGTTGAACGTGAAGAGATGCTAAGCATTGAAGATATCGATGATCTATTAGGTATTGAGCTATTAGGTGTTATCCCTGAATCACAAGAGGTGCTTAATGCATCTAATATGGGCGAACCGGTTATCTTAAATAAAGAGAGTGATGCAGGCAAAGCATATCAAGATGCGGTAGATCGTTTACTTGGTATTGAACGAGAGTTTCGTTTTGTGAAATTTGAAAAGAAAGGTTTTTTAAGCCGTTTATTTGGAGTCTAATATGGGACTTTTACAGTACTTTAGAAAAGAAGCGCCTAAAAAAGGTAGTGCAAAATTAGCCAAGGATCGTTTGCAGATTATTGTAGCGCATGAACATTCAAACGCTGCAAGCCCTTCATATCTGCCTGAACTACAACGTGAAATTGTAGCCGTTATTCGTAAATATATGGATATCTCTTCGCAGGATGTGACCTGTGAATTTTCTGATAAAGCGGAAGATGATATGTCCGTATTAGAAGTCAATGTAGCGTTGCCTAAAAATAAGTAGAGTAAACCCTCGCAGATGATAATCAATCCAATTGGCACTGTTAATTGGATTGATTATTAGACCCGATTGTCGGCAATACTCTCTCATTATAATCTTGCTAGTAAGTTGATTATCAATGTGAACTGTTGATATTTAAATGGTTATTTTAGCGAGAAGGATAAAAAATTTAATAAATATTACCTTTAGGACTAGCTTGTGTTAATGGAATGTTTATAATGGCAAATATTGATTTAAATCAATTTTACTCACTAAAGGAATATAACAATGAACGTTGATCAACATATTAAAGTAGCACAATGGCATTTAGAGCAAGCTCGTTTACACGCAACAAGTGATCACGCTTGTGGTTGTCCACCAAATGCACACGATCAAAAAGCGATCGATGCAATTGAAGCTGGTCAAGTTAAAGAAGAGCTAACTTGTACGCTTGATAAAGCGTAATAAGTAATCAATTCGTTACCTTTACGGGTAACAAACAAAAAGCAGAGATAATACAGTGATGTAGTCTCTGCTTTTTTGTCTCTAAAATTTAGTTAATCCCCCCATTTTATCGCCTCTGCTCTATTCTCTAGCTAGTAACTATGTAAAAATACAACTTCTCATTTAGATCAAAATAGGTCGATAGACAATGAATCTTACTATTATTAAAGATGAATTATTAGAAGCTGAAAAAGTGTTACAGGCATTTTTTAGTGATCAGAAAAACTTAGAAAATATTGAAAGTGCAGCAACAATGCTTGCTGATGCTTTTAAAAAAGAAGGTAAAGTACTGGCATGTGGTAATGGCGGTTCTCATTGTGATGCAATGCATTTTGCAGAGGAGTTAACCGGACGCTACCGTGAACATCGTCCTTCTTATCCTGCAATTGCGATTTCTGATGCTAGTCATCTTTCTTGTGTTGCAAATGATTATGGCTTTGAGTCTGTCTTTGCACGTTATCTCGAAGGGGTTGGACGTAAGGGGGATGTTTTATTTTGTCTTTCAACAAGTGGTAATTCGGCTAATATTTTAAAAGCGATCGAAGCGGCTAAAACAAAAGGCATTAAGGTGATTGCATTAACCGGTAAAGATGGTGGAAAAATGGCGGGGCTCGCAGATGTAGAGATTCGTGTTCCGCATTTTGGTTATGCTGATCGTATTCAAGAGATACATATAAAGATTATTCATATTTTGATTTTATTAATCGAAAAGAAAATGGCATAGGATAACGAAATATATGTGTGAGTTACTCGGCATGAGTGCCAATGTACCAACGGATATCTGCTTTAGTTTTAGTGGTTTGGTGAAACGTGGTGGCGAAACGGGCCCCCATAAAGATGGATGGGGTATCACCTTTTATGAAGGTAAAGGCTGCCGTAGTTTTAAAGATCCTAACCCGAGTTGTGATTCTCGTGTTGCTGAATTAGTAAAAGATTATCCGATAAAAAGTAAATCGGTGATAAGCCATATTCGCCAAGCAAATCGTGGCGGTGTTTCATTAGAAAATACTCATCCATTTATTCGCGAATTGTGGGGACAAAATTGGACCTACGCACATAATGGGCAGTTGACGGGTTATGAAACGTTACCATTAGGTTATGCGCACCCAGTTGGGCAAACCGACAGTGAACGCGCATTTTGTTGGATCATTGATAAGTTACATCAAAGTTATCAAACTGCACCAAAAGATATGCTAACGATGTTTAAAGAGATTGCGGGTTATGCTGATGAACTGCGCAAGTTAGGTGTGTTTAACATGTTGCTTAGTAATGGTGAATACGTAATGTGTTACTGCACCAATAATCTACATTGGATAACGCGACGTGCACCATTTGGTAAAGCACAGTTAATCGATGAAGATATGGTTGTTGATTTTTGCCAAGAAACCTCAGATAGCGACGTAGTAACGGTTATCGCAACCCGTCCACTGACCAGTGATGAACAGTGGAACAAAATGGGTGAAGGCGAGTTTAGCGTATTCCACTTTGGTGAGCGCGTACTGTAAATAAAGGATACTTAATATGGCTGAATTACTGAAAGATGTTTATAGTCCTGCTTTTATTGATTCAGTCGCGACACAGTTTCAGATTGTTTATCCCTGCTTTGAAAAACAGCCTTTTATCAACACGATTTTTGATCACCAGTGGCAACAAAAAGAGCTGAAAGCACGGCTTACTTTTATCGCTCAAACACTGCATCAATTTCTTCCTCAGAATTTTAAAGAAAGTACGAGTATCTTAAAGCAAGTCGCCCCCCATTTTAGCAGTTATGAAGCAATGTTCTTTCCCGCATTTGTAGAAATTTATGGTTTAAATGAATACCAAACTTCTATTGATACACTGGCTGTTTTAACGCAATTTTCAAGTGCAGAATTTGCTGTGCGACCTTTCATTATTAAATACCCTGAAAAAATGATGGCACAAATGCTTAAATGGGCTGAACATGAGAATTATCACGTACGCCGCTTAGCCAGTGAAGGTTGTCGTCCACGACTTCCTTGGGCATGCGCCTTGCCTGAGTTTAAACTCGACCCAACAATGATTTTACCGATACTTGAAAAATTAAAGGATGATAATGAGGATTATGTTTATCGCAGCGTGGCGAATAATCTCAATGATATTAGTAAAGACAACCCACTCATTGTAGTTAATATTGCGCAACGATGGCTGCAGGACGCGCCGAGTAAAAATAGGACTTGGTTAGTCAAACATGCATGCCGAGGGTTGTTAAAAAGTGCCGAACCAACGGTATTAACCCTGTTTGGTTTTGCTTCACCGAAGCATATTCAACTTCAGCAATTACAGGTTGATGAAAGTGTCTGTTTAGGTAATAAATTAAATTTTTCTTTTCTATTAAGTAGTTCAACTACGTTAGGCAAATGTCGTTTAGAATTTGCCATTGGTTTTATGAAAAAGAACGGTAAACAGGCAGATAAGATCTTTAAAATGTCAGAGTCTGAGATAACAAGTAATACAAAATTGTTTAACAAACAGTTCAGTTTTAAAGCTATTTCAACGCGCAAATATTACCTCGGCACACATCAACTCTGCCTTATTTTAAATGGCGTAAAAATG
>Ga0316197_10001399_pt1 | contig 17220 bp, 15 predicted proteins | sample OudBiesiAoxic_MG_FD_204939 | JGI IMG/M metagenome (GOLD analysis project Ga0316197, IMG submission 204939) | Coastal sediment microbial communities from Oude Bieten Haven, Netherlands - site A oxic | ecosystem: Environmental > Aquatic > Marine > Coastal > Sediment | place: Netherlands... | reverse complement strand
CCTGCCGACCACCTTGCTGACAATTCATCATGAGCCGGTACCGGCTATGTTGGCACTGACCGACGATTTGGCGGGTAACCGGCGGTTGATCACGTCGAACACGTCAGGACTCCTGTACCACTTGTTCGATTATATTGTAGACCGGTTGGCCTTGCGGGCTGGGCCTGCAAAGGCGCGAGCGAAGGCGATTGCCAAGGCGTTGAATGAGGACCCCGATTCGGTTGAGATCGGAGAGGTTCTTAATCTGAAGAGTCGCGTTGGGGAGCTTGTCGATGAGTTGGATGCTGTTCTTTTCTGCGTGTCGAGGCTGCGGATGGTCAAGTCGAAGGCATTTGATCCGAAGGAACTGGGCGTTTATCTGAATGATTTGGCGGGCGCCTTACAAAACATCCAAAGCACGACGCAAAGGTTCGAGGCGAGCTTGTCCGACCTTCATCAGCAATATGTGCTGACGCAACAGGACAAGATGAACAGCCGATTGCAGATCCTGACTGTCATCTCGGCAGTGTTTCTGCCATTGACCTTGCTTGCTGGTATCTATGGTATGAATTTTGTAAACATGCCGGAGTTACAATGGACATACGGGTATTTGGTAGTGATCGGACTGATGGCCGTGATTGTTGTGGCCATGTTGTACGTGTTTTACCGCCGGGGATGGTTTAAGTAGCGTAGACACACCACCCCATGTTTCCCGATGGCGATATGCTCAGCAACCATGTAAAGCAGGCTGGAAATGAAGAGTTTACTTAGGCTGGTTCTTTTTGTGTTGTTGTCATCACTGGCATCGAGCTCTGTTTTTGGTCAGTCATCCACTCTCACCGGTGATTGGGGCGGGGTAGGTTCGTCCCTGGATGACAAGGGTGTCAGCCTGGATTTCAGATATACCTCTTTCTATCAAGGTCTGGCGGCCGGCACTGGAAACAAGGATTTCGACTACGGTGGAAAGGTTGATGCTTTCATCAATTTTGACACCAGCAAGATGGGCCTGTGGGAAGGTGGCGGTTTTCGTTCACATTTGGAGTATAGCCATGGTGATCTGGCGACTAATCTGGGTGGTGCGCTGTTTGCGACCAATACAGCCCTGTATTGGCCCGTTGGCACGCCGGAGGAGCTGGTGGCGACGTCTCTCTATTTCACACAGAAAGTGGGAGACCGGAGTAAAGTTTTCATCGGCAAGTTCAATCCGGTTGATTTGGTTGCGACCGACCCTTTCTTTGGGGGTTGGGGTGTCGATCGTTTTATGAATCTCATTCTGACTGCACCACCGAGCGGACTGATTCCCGTTGTATACATGGGAGGAATCGTCAACATCCATACCGACCCCGCCATGTGGACAATCATGGTTTTCGATCCGGTTGATCGTACCAACGACTATTTTCCGGGTGACCTGTTTGCTGAAGGGGTAAATTTTGCTGTTGCCGCTACGAATTATTCAAATCTTGCCGGCCGTAAAACTATCTATACGCTCAATGCACTCTATAGCACAGCCGAAGGTGTGGATTTTTCCTCCGTGGGCGGTGCTGTGGGCAGATCCAGCAAGAAGGGAGCCTATAATTTGTCTTTCGAGTTCAAGCACAATTTACAGGAGTCTGATGATCAGGCCGGCTCCAGTTGGGGTTTCTATCTCAAAGCGGCTCTGGCCGACGGCAACCCCAACTATGTGAAGAGTTCAATAATCGCCGGTATTGGTGGTCGGGCACTGTTCTTCGGGCGACCACAAGATACTTTCGGGCTTGGGGCGTTCTATTACAACCTGAGTGATGTGCTTGAAGATACTTTGAATCCATCCATCAAGTTCCGTGATGAATCGGGTATAGAGTTTTTCTACAACTACCAGGTGGCACCGTGGCTGTTTATCGGTCCGGATATCCAGTACGTGAGACCGGCCAGGGGATCCTTTGACAATGCCCTGGTCGTGGGTTTGAGGATGCAGATCCGCATTTAGAACTATTGATCACCTTCGAGTGAGTCGACAGAATCCTTTTCAGGTTTTTTTCTCCAACTCGCCAACAGCACGGTAACCAGCCCCATTAACAGTTCATCAACCAGGGGCAGCACATCCGGGATCAACAGGTTTAACACAAATAGCACTGCAGTGAGTAAGAGCAGATAAGGGAATCGCAAACGCGAAACCCAGCTCAGGATAATTCCCGCTAAGCCGCCGCGTGTCAAGAAGCCCACGGTGTTCTCCAAGTGTCCTTAAAATTATCAGGTTTCAGGCTGAGGCGCATCATTGTTGATTTCATTGGTCCAGTTTTTACCGTCCATACGGAATGAGCCGTTTTCCCTGATCCTGATCGAACGACCAAAGCCGCCGGTATCAAGCTTGGCTTCAAATTCGTATAAAAGCTTGGACACCTTAAGGTAACCCGCTTTTTTAGGACAGTGGTTTAAGCAACAGCTTGCATCCTTTCATAATCGCTGGGAAATTGGTAGCCCGGAGACTGATGCAAGCGATTGCGGTTATAGAACACTTCAATGTATTCGAAGAATGCTCCACGAGCCTGATTGCGTGTTCTGAAGTCCTGTCAAAAATATCAACACCCGTAATTCGCAAAAATGTTTGGAATAAAAACCTATCTCATTTTCAGCTAACTCCTTTATGGCAATGTGGGTACCGTATTCTTGATGCCAACATCGAGGAACTTGCAAGACATCCGACGCTGGAAGCCAGTTGGTGTTAAATGTCCCGTTAATGGCAATGTAAAACCCACAAACGAAAAGACCATGTTTGAAAATTTGAACCGGAGCAAAGGAAAGGTCGTGGACAGCCATGATTTTGTTCAAACAAACCGACCCGTCAAGAAAACAACCACCAGATTTAGGTGATTAAAAAGAGATTAATATCTGTAACATATTAAATATAAGAGAAGATGCCGCTAATGCTGCATCAAAGGTGTGTGGGAAGCTTGTTTAGAAACGGTTGGGGAGGGCACTGGGGAAAGTGTAACGTAGGGAGCAGTGGGTGACTACTTTGTGCGTGCGATATCGTTGGTAATTGCCATGGTTGTTATGAATGCCGGTTTTGCAGAAAAAAGATCATGGCTACCCGGCTAATGGGTGGGCCCTTAACTTCATTTGAAACAACTGGCTAAAATAGCTATTATAACTATATTAGCTATCAGGGTTTGATATCACTATGAAGACAGTAGCAGCAAAAGATGCAAAAAATCGTTTCGGCCAATTAATCGATGATGCACAACGACAACCAGTCACTGTTGAGAAGAACGGTCGACCATTTGTTGTCGTTCAGTCCTTTGAGGATTTTCAAATGGCGCAACAACTCCAGATGTCATCATTGCGGGCTGCGATTGAAGAGGCGCGCACAGAGTATGCTGAAGGCCGGGGAATACCGTTTGATCAAGCTGCGGTCAAGAAAATTGCAGCTGCCGGGCGTCGACTGATGTCAGCGCGTGATCGCAAGAGGTGACTGATGTGCAATATCAGGCTGCTGCTGAGGCAGACCTGGTTGAGGTCTGGCTGCAGGTTGCTGATGACGGCAGTAATGACAGAGCCGATGAATATATTTCAAGAGTACAGGCAATCTGTGAATTGATTGCAAGCCAACCCGATATGGGCGTGGGCAGACCGGACATCGCAGAGGGTGTCCGATCATTTCCCGTTGATCGATATGTCATCTATTATGAGCATTATGGTTCAACGTTGTCTGTTCTGCGTATATGGCATACTGCCCAGGATCCGGAGTCCTTATCGGTTGAAGTGATTATGAGCTGAAGCGTGTACAGCTCATCCAGCAAGCCATCAGTTTTTAGCTACATTCCATGTGAATCTTAAGAAACCGTCAGTAAGGAAGGTTACATTTTGGGATGAAAAGCCCGGACAGTCACATTTAATCCTATTCCTACAACAATCAGTGACTTTCGCCTCAAAGCGCCTACTCTTGGTGCCATGGTGGCTGAGCTGTCCAGAAGGATGAAGGTAGGGCTGATCAACACCAATGGATTGTGCGGGAAATAGCATTTAAACTTCCTGTAAGCATATTCCGCTCATAATTCATCAAAGGAAATTCGCGGCATGACGGGCGACGAAGATTTTGCATCTCTTTTCGGTGAGTTCGAGAAGAAACAGGGCGTGGCGAGTAAGAAGGAACCCACGAAGGGTGACAAGGTCACCGGTACCGTGGTGTCGATCCAGGGCGACGATATTTTTATCGACCTTGGCTCCAAAACCGAAGGGATTGTGGAGCGGGAAGAACTGACCGATGATGAGGGCAAGCTCACTGTAGAAGTCGGGGATTCTATCGAGATCGTCGTTAGTGGCAAGGACGAAAGCTCAGGTACGCTGATGCTTGGCTCCCGGCACGCCAGACGCATGCATGGGATTGATGAACTGCGGCAGGCATTTGATGATCAACATCCGGTTGAGGGACGCGTTACGGGCACCATTAAAGGTGGACTTGAAGTAGAGATGTCCAATTTGCGCGCGTTCTGTCCGGCTTCCCAGATCGATATCAATTACGTCGAAGACCTGGAAGACTTTATTGGTGAACGGCTGGCTTTTCTAATCACCAAAGTCGAAGGTGGCCGGCATCCCAACCTGGTTGTCTCACGCCGGGCTTTACTCGAAGAGGAACAGCAAGCTCAGGCGACGGAAACCCGAGCCCATCTGGAAGTGGGCGCTGTGATGCAGGGCAAGGTCAGCTCGCTTAAGGAGTTCGGTGCCTTTATCGATTTGGGTGGCGTGGAGGGTATGGTCCATATCAGCGAACTCGCCTTCGGCCGGGTTGAGCACCCGCAGGATGTCCTTTCAGTCGGGCAGCAGGTCGAGGTCTCGGTGCTCAAGATCGAGAAAACAGACAACCCCAGACACCCGGAACGCATCGCCCTGTCGATCCGTGCCCTGGAGAGAGACCCCTGGCAGGATGTGCCGACTGACTACCCGGTAGGCACCCGGGTACAGGGAACCGTAAGTCGGGTACAGCCTTTTGGGGCTTTCATCGAACTCGCCCCTGGGATAGATGGATTGGCACATATCAGTGAGCTGGAAGCCGGCCGCCGGATCAACCATCCAAAGGAGGTAGTGAGTGTTGGTGATCAGGTGCAGGCAAGGGTACTCAGCGTGGACATGGAAAAACACCGGATTGGTCTATCGCTGGATATAAAACATGAGGGTGAAAAAAGCGCCAGGCCCGAAGTCAATGCGGCAGATTACGTCAAGCCCAAATGGAGCCCTGGCACCCTGGGTGATCTACTCAAGGAGAGCAGGAAAAAACAGAAATAAGAGCGAATGGGTCAAAGGTTTAACAAAGAAAACCCAAGATGAAGACGTTGCTGATACTGATCGGCTTGCTTTGAAACGGCTGGAGATGACATGGCGGAAAGTTTAACGCAGGAAGTCGCGGGTGACTATATTGCACTTGAGAAAGATTGAAAATCGTTAAAGAATATAGGTAGTGCTAGAGCGATATTATCAAAAACCTGCATATTCTAAAATTACCAAAACCAAGCTGTTTATATCGAACCTTAAGTCAGGCTTAAGACGGGCTTCAGCGCTTATTAAGCGTCATTATGTTAATTCTTGTTGACTTAAACCTCACAAGGAATAGCACATTATGCTGAATGCACAGGTGATTGAAGTTGAGAGAAAGTCATTGTTACCATTCGTGAAGTTTATTGGCTTTGCGTCAATTTTTATCTCCATGGTTTTCACCGCCGCCCCGCTTAATGCCGGTGGGGGCTCCCACGGTCCGGGTCCACAACACGGAAGCCCGGAACTGATGCACCAGGGTGGTCATCATGATGGTAACTTTTACGGTGTAGAAAATCTGGCTTACTATGGTGATTGGGACTCCAACCGGGTATTCGTTATCAACGTTGATGATATGTCCTTGTTGAAGACAGTGTCGGATACGGGCGACGGACCATACGGTGTTGATCAGGAGGGAGGGGCTACGGCCTATGCCTTAACCCGCAAGACCGAGTCAGTGACCGTGATAGAAAATTATTTTATCGAAAATATCGGTAAAATTTATCTGGATCATAAACCAAGGTCTACGAACTTTAATGCCGACACCGGTTTTTCACTGGTCTCCGGTGCAGACAAAGTGATGACCAGCCTGATCAAGGTTAAAAGTGACAAGATCACGAAGGTCTTTGGCATTGATGAACTGGTTCAGCCGCATGATTACGGTGGATCACTTGCGACCGGTCACCCGCTATGGGTCGATAATACGCATTTCTTTATGCTGGACAGACCCGCTCGGCAGATCCAGTTGTGGAGTCGGCGCCACGGATTACTCTCTGTTCTGAATACACCCACTTCAGTTCATCACGTGTTCCAGTCTCCGCTAAAAGGCTTTGATGACATTTACTATGCTGTGGTCGAAGGAAACCGGGAAGAGCTTTTATCGCCATCAATCCTGCGTTTCAAGATCAGGCAGGGCCGGATAGTTGCTACGGGTGAGTCGGTTCTCAGTGAATATGCGCCGTTTTTGCTCAATCCCGCTGAAATGGGTTCTCACCATGCGGATTTTCACCCCGATGGTGTCCACATCTATGTTGGTTCCGCTGAAGGTCATGTTTTTGTGGTCAATAAGAATTCGATGAACATTGTGACCATGATAGATACGGGAAAGGGCTCAGGTCATACAACATTTGTCCCCGGGCATGACAGGGCGTTTGTAACCAATCATAACGATACCTATATGACGGTAATTAACACCATTGACCATAGCTGGTTGATGAATATTGAAGTGGCCGATTCAGCCTCTTCCGAATACAAGTCCCAGGCCCACACCTCGGCAGTCAGCCCGGATTCGAATTACTTTTACAGCGCTGCGAGCCACGATGGTGTGTTTTTCGAAATCGACGTGGAAAACCTTTGGGTTTCACATCGGCTCAACCTTGAAACCGAAATTGGTGAAGACGTCAATATTCTGATGGGCAGCTTCATTTGGGCAGGCGAGGGCGATGGCATGTAAATTCTGTCTTGTGGAAAAGACCGAGTGCCAAAGACCGAGCCCGCGTTCTTATTATTTTTTGCCTGCCAGACGGTCTGCGTAGGGCTTGAAGCTGATCTCCCTGCCCAGGAACTCGGTGACAAGTTCACCTGCTGGCCTGGTGCCGCCACCGCCCAGAACGATGTCACGGTAGGCGCCGGCGACCTCGACATTCCGGAGTCCCTCTTCTTCAAACCTGGTGAGCATGTCGGTGGCGATGGCATTGGACCACTGGTACGTGTAGTAGATGGCCGAGTAGCCGTTAAGGTGTCCGAAGTTGGCATAAAAATGGCTGCCTGGAACCTCGTCAAAATGCGTGTATTCGTTGGTCAGGCGCCCGAATACTTCTTCAACGTCGATGGTGGCAGGGTCGCTGCCGTAAAGTTCCATCGACATGGCGGCCAGGCTGAGCTGGCGCCGGATACCCATGCCAAGACCAAAATCGCGTGCCGCGATCATGCGCTCCAGCAATTCTTCGGGGATGACTTCACCGTCACTGTTTAGCGCAAAGCGTGAAATCGTATCGTAATCCCATACCCATTCCTCCAGCATCTGGGAAGGTGCTTCGACGAAATCCCACTCGGTGTTGATACCCGAGACATTGTCCCAGCGCTGGTGACCGGCAAACATCCAGTGGATAAGGTGGCCAAATTCGTGCAGGAAGGTTACGACCTGGCTGTGCTGCATCAACTCGTCACCTGCGGGGAAGTTACATACCAACGCAGCCAACGGCAATTGTTTGCCTTCAATACCATTGGCAAGCGGGAACATGGCCGCGTGCTGGTACTTGCCCTCACGTGGATGCATATCAAGAAAGAAGCGACCCAGCACACGTTCACCATCGAGTAACTCATAGGCCCCGACATCTTCGTGCCAGCTATCGGTTTCCCAGGGGCGAATCTGCACCTGGAACAGGTCCTGTACCAGCGTTAGTATGCCGTCCCGGGTGTTGTTGTACGCAAAATATTCGCGGATTTCCTTGGAATCAACGCTGAGTGATTCACTGCGCACTTTCTCGGAAATATACCTGGATTGCCAGCTATCGAGGCGCTCCGCGTCCGGTTGTTCCTGGCGTAGTCTTGCCAGTAACACCTGGTAGTCGGCATCGTTGGTTTCGCTGGTGTAACCCTTGAGTTCCTCAAGAAAATCATATACCTGCGCTGGTGATCCCGCCATCTTGTCGGCCGTCACATGCTCGGCATGACTGTTAAACCCCACCAATTGCGCAAGCTCGTAGCGAAGGGCCATCAGTTTTTCCAGCAGGGGCTTGTTTTTCGGGTAGGCGCGATTCAAATTGAGCGTAAGCAGTTCCTGGCGAAAGGCATCGCTTTCTGAATAGGTCAAAAAAGGAAACAGATCAGGGTATTGTGTGGTGATACGTATCTTGCCATCTTCACCTGCTGGATGTGCATCGATATAGTCCTGTGGCAAGCCAGCCAGGTCGTCGACGGAATCCAGCTCAAGCGTACGCACATCTTCACGAATATTTCGGTCGAACTCCTGGCCGGTGGTAACCAATTCGTTGTTTATCTGGCGAATGCGCTCGCGGGTAGCCTCATCCTTGTCCACACCGGAAAGCTTGAACGCGAGTAGTGCCTTCTCGACGGAACGTTGGGTGGCCTGATCTTCATTGCTGATATCAAGCTGACTGACCGCATCAAACACCGGGCGTGACAGGCTGACATCGGTACTGATCCCGGAGAGTAACTGCACACAGGCTTCGGCGGCATCCCTGACGGCAGAATCCGGGTGCACAGAACTGAGGCTGGATGCGACAGAGGTCAGGTTACCGAGACTGACTGAAAAGCTGTTAAGAGACTCGTAGTAGCCATCAACGGTCGGTTTGCCGCTGAAACTTTCCAGCTGCTCCAGGTGTTGCCTCAGAGCTGCATTCTCGGCCCCACAATTCAAGGTTAGTGTGGACGCGTCATCCATCTCCGCGAGATCAATAACCGAGTAACGGACCGGTAAAGCCTCGACAACCATCTCGGTTGCCGGCATGGCTAACTCCGGCGTGCTTGTTTCATCAGCTGGTTTGCAGGCTGACAGTAGACCAAGGCTCACCACCAGGATTATCGAAAGGAACAACAACCGTGTTGATTTCATACTATTTCCCTCTAGAAATTGGCGAAATATTCGCACCATGTTACGAGTATAAATAAAACAAACGCTGTATTGTCAGAATACTGTTGATAGTGAACAGCGGTGTAAGCCGGTATTTGTACAAAGAACGAGGGCATCCACAAAAAAGTTGATGCAAAAGTTGCAAAAGTTGAGACACCCATTTGTCATTCTTGGTGATGGGCCAGGTCATTGCGAACTATAATGACATTCAACCATGGTATTGATGTGATGCTGGATCTTTGAAAGCCGCTCGCGACAACATGACTGTATTGAGTATCAGAAAGCAAAGGGCAACGCATGGCCGGATCTTCAAAGAAAGCAATTTTCGCGGCGCTTATCGGTAACTCACTGATAGCGGTGACCAAATTCGCCGCAGCGATTCATACAGGTAGTACCGCGATGATGAGTGAAGGTATACATTCACTTGTCGACACCGGCAACCAGGTTCTTCTGTTGTGGGGCATCAGGTCTGCAAGCCGGCCTGCCAGCCCCGAATTTCCGTTCGGCCATGGCAAGGAGATCTATTTCTGGAGTTTCGTCGTCGCCATGCTGATTTTCGCGCTGGGCGGCACCGTGTCCATCTACAAGGGATGGCAGCATCTATCGCACCCCACGACCATCAACAATATTGCAATCAACTATGCGGTTCTCGGTTTTGCAGTGGTTTTCGAGGCCGCAGCATTGTGGGTGGCGTTTAAAGAATTCAATTTAAGTCGTGGTTCCCGGGGTATCATCAAGGCGATAGTCAAGGGCAAGGATCCAACCCTGTTTGTCGTCGTGTTCGAGGATGCGGCAGCTCTGATCGGGCTGCTGGTTGCCCTGATTGGCCTGGTGTTATACCAACTCACCGGTAACCCGGTTTATGACGCCCTGGCATCCATCGGTATCGGCGTGGTTCTGATCCTGACCGCCCTGGTACTGGCAATGGAAAGCAAGAGTCTGCTCATCGGGGAAAGTGCCGATCCAAAAATAGTTGCCGATATACGCGAAACCCTGAATATGGATGAGCGGATTTTGACGATCAACGAGGTTGCGACTTTACATATGGGTCCGGAGTTTATCGTGGTCACTATTTCCGTCGATTTTATCGATGCCCTGTCCGCCCGAAAAGTTGAAAAGGCCGTCACCCAGCTTAACAGGTCAATCAAGGCGGTTGACCCGCGTGTTAAGCGTGTTTTTATAGAAGCGGAACGCCAGCAGGACCACCAGGTATAGTGACCCTGCAAGTTATACCGGCGAGGTCTTAACCAGGTGGTGGTAAGCACCACCGGGGACAAAGCTGTAGACAAAGCTGTGACACCCACTACCCCATAAACACAAACCGACGAATCGGTAATGGCGAACACCACGGCGATTTTTCTGCAAATTTTTGTTAGTATCGGTTACCTGAGGGAATAATCGTTCCGGTACAAGGATGCACCGATCGTGAGACTATCTTATTTGTTTAAGTCCAACCGCTTATCGCTGGCGTGTTTAACGCTGTGTGTTTTTGCGTACTCACTTCCGGTGCTGGCGCAGCAGGAAATATTGGAAGGAAGGCTTGATGCCGTGTTCGGTGACCCGCGGCCTGGTTCGGGTGAAACTGGCCGGCAACTACTGTTTCTGACTGAAGACAACGGAGACATGACCGAATTGACTGTCAGTCCGGAGTTGTTGCACCGCAATGGCGACTTTTTTACCTGGAATGGCAAGCGTGTACGGGTTCACTTGCGCAGCAAAACCAACGAGTTGGCACTGCCGGCAATGCGTCCGCAAAGCCGCCAGGCAGCAGCATTAATGCTCTTGGATCTCGATTCCGCGCATCAGGCCTTGGGCGCGCCATCGGCGGCACGCCTGGCGGGCACGTTCCCCTGGGTTTCAATTTTGTGCAAGTTCTCGGATGTCAGCGCTGAACCGAGAGACCTGGCGTACTTCCAGGACATGTACGCCAATACGCCCGGTGGAACGGACCACTTTTGGCGGGAAGTCTCCTATGACCAGGTCAATGTTGCCGGAAGTATTGCGATTGACTGGGTGACCCTACCCAAAGCCCGGGTCGAGTATATTCTGAATGATGGCGCCGATCTTAGCCTGCTATTCAATGACTGTACGGCTGCAGCTGATCCATATGTGGATTTCGCGGCGGACGGGGGATACTCGGGGATCAACATGATGTTCAACGCCGACCTTGATTGCTGTGCATGGGGCGGAAGGCGGAGTGCCACCCTCGATGGTTTGAGAAAAGTGTGGCGGGTGACCTGGGAACCACCCTGGGGCTATGCAAAGGTTGCCGTTATCGCGCACGAGATGGGCCACGGCTTTGGGCTTCCCCATTCCAATAACTTTGACGGGGATTCCAGCCCCTATGACAGCCCCTGGGACGTCATGAGTTCGACGTCGAGGTACGCGGTCAGCGACCCTGATTACTCGATCCGCGGCAAACATGTCAACGCGTATGCGAAATACCGTTTGGAATGGATTTCAGGAGCACAGTTGCTCGAAGTTGGCCCTGATACGGTGGTGACGGCCACCATCGATGCGCTCGCGACCCCAAGCACTGCCAATTACCGCATGGCGCGCATTCCCATCAGCGGCAGCGACGAGTATTACACCGTGGAGGTACGCAAAAGGTTCGGAGATTACGACGGTGCCTTGCCTTCGAATGCGGTCATTATTCACCACGTGGTCCCGGGCCGGCCCGAACCATCGTGGGCTCTGGATATCGATCAACCGCCCGCAAACTATGGTGACAACGAAGGGACCATGTTTCGGGTGGGAGAGCTTTTCAACGACGAGGCCAACCAGATCTCCATCAGCATTGATGCTGAGACCACCAACGGCTTCGTGGTTACTCTTGCAACCACTGTTGAGCCGACCGACCCACTGATCTTCAAAGACGCATTTGAATAGTCACGTCATCGCTGTTGATCAGGAAAAAATCACGACCTGAAAGAAAAGTTTCCCAATGTCTTGTAGGATAACCCGGGCAATGGCAGTGTCGGTGCTTACTGGAGTCAGTCACTGTTTCAACGCGGCGGTATATCCAACCCAAAAATGACAAACCTGACAAGCAGGAGACAACAGGTGACGAAAAAATCAGGATTAGACCCAAATGCCTATACACGGCTCGCCGAGGGGGAAGAATACAAGCCCTATGTCAGCGCGGCTGAATCACCGGCCGAATTCACTATCAAGAGTATTGGCTTAGGGATTTTATTCGGTATTATTTTCGGCGCTGCCAATGCTTACCTGGGTTTGCGGGCCGGGTTGACTATCAGCACCTCAATCCCGGTGGCCGTGATGACGGTGGCCGTGTTCAGGGCACTGCAGAAGACCGGTATTCACGGCACCATACTGGAAGCCAATATCGCCCAGACCACCGGGTCAGCGTCAAGTTCGCTGGCCAGCGGCATCATATTTACACTACCCGCCCTGTTTATGTGGAATATGGCCCCGGGTCTTTTACAGATGACAGTTCTGGCCATGTCGGGCGGTTTGCTGGGTGTCTTATTCATGATTCCGCTGCGCCGTTACCTGATTGAACGCGAACACGGCAAATTGCCTTACCCCGAGGGTATGGCCTGTGCCGAGGTTTTGGTGGCCAACGAGGTGGGTGGCAACCGGGCAAAAAATATTTTTGTCGGCATCGGAATGGGTGCGCTATTCAAGTTCCTGACTTCGTGGCTGCACCTCATCCCCGGTCACGCTACATTAACCATACCGTTCATAAAAAAGGCCCAGGTTGGGTTCGATATGTCGGCAGCCCTGTTTGGCGTGGGTTACATATTGGGTCGCCGGGTGGCGCTGATCATGGTTGGCGGCGGTTTACTATCCGCACTGATTATTATTCCGGGTATAGCCTACTGGGGCGATGCGCGTGACGTACCTTTGTTCCCTGAAACACTGGGCCTGATCCGCGATATGTCTGCCAGCCAGATATGGTCACGCTATGTACGTTATATCGGTGCAGGTGCGGTGGCAGCGGCCGGTATTATCACGTTGATTCGCAGTCTGCCGGTCATGCTGCACAGCTTCAAAGCCAGTGCGGGGCAACTGAAAAACATATCCGGTGAAGAATCGCTCGAATTGCCACGTACCCGGCAGGATCTTTCATTGAAAACCGTCGGAATAGGTGTGTTATTGGTTGTCGCTTTCCTGGGGTTTCTTCCCTGGGCATTTGGCAACGTGGGTGGTGTCGGTATCCGCCTGGTGGCTGCGCTTTGTGTCGCCATATTTGCGTTCTTTTTTGTCACGGTCGCGGCACGCATTGTCGGTCTGGTTGGTGTGACTTCCAACCCTACCAGTGGAATGACAATTGCAGCATTGCTCGGTACGGCGACGGTATTTTTACTGATGGGTTGGACCGATGACTCGGGTAAAGCAGCGACCTTGATCGTCGGCTGCGTGGTGGCCATTGCGGTTTCCATTGCGGGTGATACATCCCAGGATTTAAAGAGTGGTTTTCTGATAGGGGCCACGCCAAAACGACAACAGAGAGCCGAGTTGATCGGTGTACTCACCTCTGCCGTATTTGTTTGCGCAGCCGTCATACTGCTGGGCAAGGCCTTTGGTTTTGGCAGCGCCGAGTTGCCGGCACCACAAGCGACCCTGATGCGCCTGGTCATTGACGGCGTACTGGATCAGAACCTGCCCTGGGGTCTGGTGGGTATCGGAGTTGGTATCACACTGGTATGCGAACTATTCAAGATTCCCTCATTACCGTTCGCAGTGGGTGTTTACCTGCCGGTATCAACCATGACACCGATATTCCTGGGCGGCATGCTGCGTCACTACCTGGAAAAACGGGCAGCCAACCAGGAGGAACTGGAAGGCCGCCGTGAGCGTGGTGTTCTGCTGGGCTCAGGTTTTGTCGGTGGTGAGGGTTTGCTGGGTGTTGGCATTGCCGGTGTCGCATTTGCCTTGAATCGAAAACCGGAAGGAATAGGTACGGACTGGCTGGGGCCGCAGTGGCTGGCAGAGACCATTGGCTTTGCCGCATTCCTGGTGTTGGTTTACTGGTTTGTGCGGCGGGTTAAGCGTGCCGACTGATAACACACTTGGTACGCCAGGCGTGCGCAACCAGTGCCACATCATTGGTGGGTGAGACTTGCTCTGAAACGGCTGGAGATGACATCATGGAAAGTGTAACGTAGGCAGTTGCGGGTGACTTTATCGTGTCCGCCAAAGTTTAAAATCACTTGATTCCAGAGGCAGGGGTAGAACCGGTTTGACTGCGGAGTTTGAAGCACAGGTTGACGGGCTGTTAACAACAGTCGCGGAATTATTGACCGCACGTAACTGGCGTATGGCCACGGCTGAATCCTGCACGGGTGGTTGGATAGCCAAGTGTTGTACAGACGTGGCGGGCAGTTCCGCCTGGTTTGACCGGTCCTATGTAACCTACAGCTACCATGCAAAGGAGCAGATGCTGGGTGTATCACACGACGACCTTGTGAAGCATGGTGCAGTCAGTGATGAAATCGCGTTGCAGATGGCATCGGGGGCCAAACAGCATTCAAATACCGCGGTGGTTGTTTCTGCGACCGGTATTGCAGGTCCGGGTGGTGGAATGCCCGGTAAACCGGTCGGCCTGGTACATTTTGGATGGTGTATTGATGAGCAGCCAGCTGTCTGCGATTCGGTCATTTTTGAAGGTGACCGGCAATCGGTACGTCAGCAGACGGTTTTGCATGCGCTCAAGGGTATTATTTTACATATTGGGGTGTAATCCCGTTTTTTTTGGCGGTGTTTCTCAGATTATCGCAATTTGAGAATAGGCTATTGCAAGCTACACCCAATGACGCAGCCCCGGGTAACAAGGGGCGTAATTTACAACTAGCCATTTGTGATGAATTTCGAGCAAATTTGCAATGATGACTGTAGGAATTTGCCGTGTTGATCAAAACGAGGCTTAAGACGCCAGAGAGCCTGTGTCATAATGCCGGCTAGCAGCGAAAATCACACATATTCAGAGGAGAGTACCAGGTGGATAACAACAAAAAACAGGCGCTGACGGCAGCGCTGTCCCAAATTGAAAAGCAGTTCGGCAAGGGCGCGATCATGCGTATGGGTGATGGCTCTGCACAACGGGATGTTGCCGTGGTTTCTTCCGGGTCGCTTGCAATTGATGTGGCGCTCGGAATTGGCGGCCTACCACGCGGACGTGTGGTTGAAATTTACGGTCCGGAATCCAGTGGTAAAACCACCCTGACCCTGCAAGTGATTGCAGAGGCACAAAAGTTGGGTGGCACGGCAGCATTTGTTGATGCGGAACACGCACTGGACCCCCAGTACGCCGAAAACCTGGGTGTTAACGTGGAAGACCTGCTGGTTTCACAACCTGACACCGGTGAACAGGCACTTGAGATCACCGATATGCTGGTACGTTCAGGGGCTGTTGATATCGTGGTTGTGGATTCCGTTGCAGCTTTAACACCCAAGGCCGAAATTGAAGGCGAAATGGGTGACCGTCACGTTGGTTTACAAGCGCGCCTGATGTCACAGGCATTGCGTAAACTGACTGCCAATATCCAGCGCTCAGGTTGCATGGTGGTCTTTATCAACCAGATCCGTATGAAGATCGGTGTGATGTTTGGAAGCCCTGAAACAACCACGGGTGGTAACGCACTCAAATTCTATTCTTCAGTACGCCTGGATATCCGTCGCATCGGTGCGATCAAGAAGGGTGACGAAGTGATCGGTAACCAGACCAGGGTCAAGGTGGTCAAAAACAAGATGGCACCTCCGTTCAGACAAGCAGAATTTGAAATACTCTATGGCAAGGGCATTTCCAAGTTGGGCGAGTTGATTGATCTTGGTGCTGCCAACGGTATCGTGGAAAAATCCGGCGCCTGGTATAGCTATGAGAAAGACAGAATCGGTCAGGGCAAAGAAAATGCCCGTGCCTTCCTTGAAGAGCACCCTGAAATGGCAGCGGACATCGAGAGTCGTTTGCGTGCCCTGTTACTGCCAAAGAAAGAACCACGGGCCGCAGCGCCTGAACCAGTAGAAGCTTAGGTCGGGGGTAGGTGCATTGCGTGGTAAGTCTGCGCGTGAATTAACAGAAGCGGATGTCCATGAGATCGCGGTGCGTTACCTGACGCGCCGTGAATACGGGATAGAAGAGCTCAGGCAGAAATTAATGCAGCGCGGCGCCGACTCAGCAATCGCCGAGAACGTCGTTTCTACTCTTGCCGACGAAAACCTGGTTTCCGATCAACGATTCACCGAGATGTATGTCCGCACGCGTATGCGTCGCCTGTATGGGCCGGTCAAAATACGCGGTGAACTGCGCGGCCGCGGTATTTCAGATTATATCGTTGCCCAGGAGATGCCCTCTGAGCAGGAAACCTGGTTTGATATGGCATCGCAATGGGTAGAAAAACGCTGCCATGGCGAGTTGAATTACGCAGGGCGGGCAAAAATGCACCGTAGCCTGATGAACCGGGGGTTCACCCACGAGCAGGCCAATGTTGCCCTTGATCGTTTAAATTCAATCGATTGATTCCTTCATCAGCTATGTTTCTGTAAACTTGCAAGCCCGTTACGCGCCGGTCGCGTTTTATAGTTTTAAGGCAGAAATATTTTGAAAACAACAGCTGAAATTCGCCAGGCATTCCTGGACTTTTTTGCCGCCAGGCAGCATGAGGTAGTCGCCTCCAGTTCACTGGTTCCGGCGGATGACCCGACATTACTTTTTACCAATGCCGGTATGGTCCAGTTCAAGGATGTCTTTCTGGGTGCCGAGAAGCGCCAGAATCCGCGTGCAACCACCTCTCAAAAATGTGTTCGCGCAGGCGGCAAGCATAATGATCTGGACCAGGTGGGTTATACCGCCCGCCACCATACATTTTTTGAAATGTTGGGTAATTTCAGTTTTGGTGATTATTTCAAGAAAGACGCCATCCATTTTGCGTGGGCCCTGTTAACCGAGGACTTTGGTCTGGATAAAGATCGTCTTTGGGTCACGGTTTATCACACCGATGACGAGGCCTTTGATCTCTGGACCAAGGATATCGGCCTGGCCGATGAGCGCGTGATACGTATCGGGGACAAGCCCGGAGGCGCACCCTACGAGAGCGATAACTTCTGGGCCATGGGTGACACCGGCCCCTGTGGTCCCTGTAGTGAGATTTTCTATGACCACGGTGTGGAGTATT
>Ga0316197_10001398_pt1 | contig 17221 bp, 17 predicted proteins | sample OudBiesiAoxic_MG_FD_204939 | JGI IMG/M metagenome (GOLD analysis project Ga0316197, IMG submission 204939) | Coastal sediment microbial communities from Oude Bieten Haven, Netherlands - site A oxic | ecosystem: Environmental > Aquatic > Marine > Coastal > Sediment | place: Netherlands... | reverse complement strand
AGCGTACTCGAGAAGAAGCGTCCTCAGGTGCTCTGCGACGAAGATCTGCTGAAGCTGGGCCTCTTCGTCTTCGATCAGCGCCTGAAGGAAGAGCCAAGTCCGGGGGATGTCGAGTTGGAGTCCAAGGTCGTCGTTCGGGTCCGCCAGGTCTCGGAAATCCACCCCTGCGCCACTGGGGTCGAAGAACGCCCCGACGCTTTCGATGGGCTCCGCGTCGGGGCCGAGCTGGTAGAACAGCACGTCGACATCGCGGCCGCTCTGGTGCGATCGGTGGTGGGGGATCGGCCCGCCTTCCTCATAGCTGAGGTCGTTGATCGTCACGGGCAGTCCGCCGAGCTCTCGATCGACCCTGGCGCCTGCGCGGAGCAGGCCGCGGACGACTTCCACGGTCCCGTAGCGAGCTTTTGGATCACGGCTGGGGTTGAAGCGCAAGCCGGGCGCGCGGAGGGGGAGGGGGACACCTCCTCGCAACGAACCGTCATTCGGGTTTCTCAGTGACGTGGAGTCGAACGAGCTCCAGTTCGTGACCGTCGCCTGCGGCGCGTGCACGGCCTCCAAGGGTGCCGGCGCAGCGCGCTCGGGTTCGGTCGCTCCGGTCGCGACGAGTTTCTGCGCCGGGCTGCAAGACGTGAGCGCCACCGAGAAAAGCGCAGCAGCAAAGAGGTGGCACGCCCGCATCATGGTTTGGCTGGATGGAGAACGGCGGCAAAGACAACGCCCGCCATCTGAACGAGTAGATCCAAAAAGACCTCCGCGTCGAGCTCCTGCTTCTCCGCCCAGTCGAGGCTGGTGGCTTCGAGGAATCCGAGCCAGCCCCGCAGGCGCATCCGCGTCGCGGGGTCGTCGGGCTGCGCACCAAATCGTGACAGCCGTGTAAGCATTCGATCGACCACGGCCTGGCGCGTGCTTTCGATCACCTCGGCGACCTCCGGATCGGTTCCGATGCCACCGCGGAGCAGGAAGCAAAAGACGAGACGTCGGCGCGCGACGTAGCAAAGGAAGGGGCGAAGCCCGGCGCGCAGGTCTTCCGCATTCAGGGCAGGACCGCGCTCCTCTTGCTCGATGGAGGTCTCATCCAAGAGCTGCCGAGCAGCTTCCCGGACGGAGGCGACGTAGAACGCCCGTTTGCTCGGGAAGTAGTGATAGAGAAGCCCCTTTGAGATGTCAGCCCGTTTCGCGATCTCGTCGATTGAGAGCTCCTCGTAGGTCTGATTCCCGAATAGCTCGAGTCCGAGCTCCAGCAGTTGCTGCCGGCGGACGTCAACTTGCAAGCGAGTGCGTGCGACTTGCATCATGCGCGCCGAAGTATAGCTCAGGTTTAGCCCGAGGCCGGACATCGCGGACGTTTGCGTTTGGCGCAGCAATTTCGCATGATCGTCAGGTGCAAGAGGCGGTGCAGCGACTCATCGATGATGTTCTCAACCCGCTCCTCCAAAATGACGCCAGCAGTATCGAGCTGCTGGATGTCAGCGAGGAGCAGGTGGTCGTTCGAGTGACGGGACGGGCGGCCTTCGGCGTCGGCTCGGAGTACGTGCGCAGCGGTGTCATCGAGCCCGCCCTCAGAAAACTCCTCGGTCCCGACTGCCTGATTCAGATCGAGAAGGCGATTCCCAAGGCCAAGCGGCGCAGCTGAACGCGCAGGAGCAGGAGCGATGTACGACTTGGACGAGACAATCCGCCAGAGGCGGTCGGTGCGAGGTTTTCTTCCGAAGCCGGTGCCCCGGGAAGTCATCGAAGAGCTGCTTGCTCTTGCGCAGCACGCCCCGAGCAATTGCAATGTTCAGCCTTGGAGGGTCTACATCGCCTCGGGGGAAATGCGCGAGAAGCTCCGCGCGGCCCTGGTCGAGGCCATGCTGGGCGGCTCCTCATCGGGGGCGATGGCGTCAGTCGACGACTTCCGTGGAGGCTATCGTGACAAGCAAGTCGCCTGTGCGGTCGAGCTCTACGGCAAGATGGGTATCGAGCGTGGCGACAAGGCGGGGCGCCTCAAAGCCATGCTCCGCAACTTCGAGTTCTTCGATGCGCCGCACGTGGCGTACATCTGCATGGACAAGAGCTTCGGCATCGGGGTGGCGCTCGATGTCGGCATCTACGTGCAGACCTTGATGCTTGCTATGCAGTCGCGTGGCATTGGAAGCTGCGCCCAGGCAGCTTTGCGAGCATATCCGGACCTCGTCGCCGCGCAGCTCGGCATACCCGATGACCAGCAGGTTCTTTGCGGGCTCTCGTTCGGCTACGAAGACGCGACGGTCCCAGCCAATCAGACCCGTCAACCGCGTGATCCGATCTCGAGCAACGTCGTCTTTGTTGGCGATGCGGACTAGCGCCCTTTGAAGTTGCCTTCGCGCCGCTCGATGAACGATCGAATGCCCTCGGCCGCGTCTTCGCTGTCCATGAGCTCGCGCGCAAGGACCAGGAGCTCGGCGACTGCTGCCTCGGTCCCCTCGACTTGAGCGGTCCGCGAAGAGCGAAGCGTTGCCCGGACGCCCAGGGGGGCCTGCTTTGCAACGGTTCGGGCGATTTCCACGGCCTTCTCGCGAAGCTCGGCCGCTGGCACGATCTCCTGGACCAAACCAAGGCGCAGGGCCTCGCGGGCGTCGAAGCGGTCGCCGGTGAGAAGCCAACGCATCGCGTTTCCCCAGCCGGCGATTTCTGGGAGCCGAATGGTGGCGCCGCCGAACGGGAAGATGCCGCGGTTGATCTCGATTTGGCCGAAACGGGTGCCTTCGGCTGCCAGGCGAATGTCGGCGGCGAGCAGTAGCTCGATCCCGATGGTGAGGCACCAGCCCTGCACGGCCATCACCAGCGGCTTCTCGCGTTTCTTTGCGTGTAGGTTGAGCGGATCGACCGAGCCCTCGGGGAAAAGGGCCTCTCCGCTTCGGACGGCGGGGCCTACCTCGGCGAGATCGAGGCCGGCGGTGAAGTGCTCTCCATTCGCGTAGAGCACGGCGCACCAGAGCGATTCGTCCGATTCGTATTCGGTCATCGCCTCGGCAAGCTCTCGGAGCATCTGCACGTCGAAGGCGTTCATCTTGTCGGCGCGATCGAGGACGATGTGAAAGATGCGTCCGTCGCGCTCGGTCAGTACACGGGGTCGTTGGTCGGTCATGGGGCTCGATCGTACTGGACCGCCGTCGCGTAAGCCAGCACTTCGACGGTGCCCATGCCCTCGTTGCCCGTCGAGCTCGCAATCGTCGATGTTTCGAGTCGGGTGTTGATGTACGCATCGGCGTCGGGCTGCGATTCCTTCATCCGAAGGAGCGCTTCGCGACGCGCGCGTTCGATTAGCGACGAGTACGAACGGACCTCTCCCCCGAAGAACATGCGGAACCCGCTCAGAAAGCGTTTGAAGTGGTCGACGGAAATTACCACCGAGCCGACGGCGAGACTCGCTGATCGAATGGGACCGGGCGCGTGCAGGAGCTTGTTCGAAAACGTGGGCTGAGTGCGGAAGCGGGCTTCGCGTTCGATGATGTCCTCGTAGTGACGGCGTTCGAGAGTCGCACCGACCAGCCGGCCTATGACGATGAGAAGGACGGGGATTCCGATGGATATCCAGAGCTCGATCGAGTCCATCTGGCTACTCGATGAGAACGGCTGTGCCGTACGCGAGGATTTCAGAAGCGCCCTGCGCGACGGAGGAGGTCGTGAAGCGCACGTTGACCACCGCGTTCGCGCCCAGCTCCAGAGCCTGTGCGACCATGCGGCTCGTAGCCTCGGCGCGGCTCTCTTGGAGCAGCTCCGTGTAGCCCTTGAGCTCTCCTCCGACGATGTTCTTGAGGCCCGCGGCGAAATCTCTGCCGAAGTGCTTTGCCCGGATGGTGCTCCCTTGCACGAGTCCGAAGTGCTGAGTGATCTGCCGACCCGGCACGCTGTCGATGTTGGTGAGAATCAATGGAGCCCCTCCGAAGGCCGAGAGTACTCCCTCAGCTCGAACCTGGCATCTTTCGGGAAGCCGGAAACGTGCTATGGCTGCGCGGTGAAACTCTGCGTCATCGGTACCGGCTACGTTGGCCTCGTGACAGGCACATGCTTTGCTGCCACCGGCCAGCGTGTGGTCTGCGTCGACAAAGACGCTTCGAAGATCGAGCGCCTCCAGCGCTACGAGATTCCAATCTACGAGCCGGGCCTCGAAGAGCTGGTGAAGGAGAACGCGAGCGCCGGCCGTCTCACCTTCACGACCGACTTGGCTTTGGCGGTCAAGGACGTCGACTTGGCCTTCATCGCGGTCGGCACGCCTCCGACCCACGACGGCGAGGCGGACTTGAGTGCCGTGTTCGCGGTCGCCCAGGAGCTCGCCAAGAACGCGACCCACGATCTGGTGATCGTCAACAAGAGCACGGTTCCGGTGGGCACGAACGCACAGGTTCAGAAACTCGTCGCGGACAGCAAGTACGACATTCAGGTGGTATCGAACCCCGAGTTCCTGAAAGAGGGCGGCGCCATCAACGACTTCATGTACCCCGATCGGATCGTGGTCGGCGTACGACCGGGTCATGCGCGCGCGCGCCGCCTCATGGACCGGGTCTACCATCCGCTCAACCTCTCGTTATCCAAAATCGTTTGGATGAATCCGGAAAGCGCCGAGCTCACCAAGTACGCTGCCAATACGATGCTGGCCATGCGCATTTCGTTCATGAACGAGCTGGCGGTTCTCTGCGAAGAGGTCGGCGCCGACGTGCAGAGCGTTCGGATGGGCGTGGGGAGCGACCCGCGCATCGGCTCGCAGTTCTTGCACGCAGGCCCGGGATATGGCGGCTCCTGCTTCCCCAAAGACGTCAAGGCACTGGTCGCTACGGCGCGGCGGCACGGAATCGAGCTCGAGCTCGCAGACGCGACGAACCGCGTGAACGTGCGGCACCGCAGCTTCTTGGTACGCAAGCTCAAGCGTCATTTCGGAGGCGATCTCGCTGGCAAGCGGATCGCGATTTGGGGGCTGGCGTTCAAGCCAGGTACCGACGACGTCCGTGAGTCGCCTTCGATCACCACCATCGAGTTTCTGCTGAACGAAGGCTGCGAAGTCGTCGGGCATGACCCTGAAGCCATGAGCAACATCAAGGAAACCTTTGGCGAGGGGATCACGCTGGTCGACGATGCCTATGACGCTGTGAAGGACGCTGAGGCGCTCCTGCTCTTGACCGAATGGCGCGAGTATCAGTACCCCGAGTTCGATCGGATTCGCGATCTGATGCGAACGCCAGTGGTTTTCGACGGCCGAAACATCTGGGTCACCTACAAGCTGGCGGAGCAGGGTTTCGAGTACGCGGGCGTTGGGGTTCATAGCGAACCCGCCTGAGCAGCGATGTGCGGGCGATACACGCTAGTCTGTAGCGACCAGGACGCGCTCGTCCGCAACCTGCCGTTTGACGAGTTCTCGGAAATCCGGATCCGGTTTAGGCCGCGATACAACATCGCGCCCGGGCAGCGAAATCCGGTGGTCTATCTCGAGGGCGGCAAGCCTGTGCTCGCCGATGCGATCTGGGGGCTACAGCGGTCCGCTGGAGGGCTCGCGATCAACGCGCGCTCAAAGACCGCGGACCGAACCGCCATGTTTCGCGACGCCTTTCACCGCGGACGATGCCTCGTGCCGGCCGATGGGTTTCTGGAATGGCGCAAAGAGGGGCGTGTCAAGCAACCGCATCTGTTTCGTCGGCACGACGGCGCTCTGTTCGTCATGGCCGGCCTCTGGAAGGAGGGCCGCTATGTGGTCCTCACGCGCCCCGCAACTGGCGAGGTCACGCAGATCCACGATCGTATGCCGGTGATCCTGAGCGGCGACGACGCTCGGCAATGGCTGCACGAGGGGAACTTGGCCGAGCCCCCAGAGCTCCGCAGAACGACGGTATCTCCGCGAATCAATCGAATCGAGAACGACGACCCCGGCTGCCTCGAACCGCTTCCTCAAGCTGCGTTCGACTTCGATTAGCGAGAGGCGGGGCCGGCCCCTCTTCTTCAACGGGTCCGTTTTCGCTCGGAGGGTTCGATGACCTCGACCTCCGCGACCTCCGCGTCGGCTTGCTCCACCCGTACGCGCCGCCTCGGTTCGCTCGTCTCCGCCTTGCGCGCCGAAAGCTTGCGGGACGCCGCGTCGACGAGAGCGTCCACCCCCACCTGGATGGCGCGGTCCACCTCTTTGCGGACCTGCTTTTCCCAAATCCCGCGACTTCGCCTGGCCACACGGCGCCGAGCGCGGGCACGAAGCTGTTCTTGGTCGGGCATCAAGGCCCGGCGAGCGCCCAGAGCAAGGGCAATGCCCCATCCGGCGAGCACCCACTGCACCCACCAGCCGGGTCCGGACATGATGTCGATGACGAACAAGCCCGCGTTGACCACCACGTAGGTGTAGGCGCTTTGAAGGAAGCGCTTCTTTCGTGCGTTGACGATCTGCGCGGTCTCGAGGAGCACCTCGCGCTCCTCTTCGATTTGTTTCGCCGCAGCCTCGACGTCGGCGGCGTCGATTCCGGCTTCGACCGCGGAGTCAACCAGGTCTCGATGAGAGAGCATTTCGAGCGGTTGGGTTTCTAGCGCCCGCCGCAGAATCTCTTCGACCTCGTCTCGCGAATACTGCTTCACGCTCAGATCGTATCCCAGCGGAACCCTTCGGCCGTAAGAGCGTCGTCGGCGAGGGCTTTCAGGACCTCGTCATCATTGGTTTCGATCCGCCGGAAATTGTGTTTGATACGGACCTTGGCCGCGCGCGTGAAGGTCTTGAGAATGTCGATTTCGAGCGCCGCGGCGTCGACACCATTGGCGTCGATCGAGGCTTGCACGCGGCTGATCGTCGAAGCCATCACGAAGAGGTCGATCATGATTTCGGCTAGGCGATGGCTCGCGAACTGCTTGCCAATGATGCCCTTACCGTGCTTGCGCAAGATCTTGTCGGCCGCTTGCGCGAGGTAGCGCGTCTCTTCCTCGAAGATCTGCGCCTGATCTTGGATGGCTTCATCCACCCCTTCGAACTTTGCATCGCCTCCGATCCCGGTGCGAAGGACCGCGTGTTTGCGCGCATAGTCCGAGAGCACGCCAAACCCTTTGATGGGCTCGTTGAAAATACCCTTCATCGTCGAGGAGAGCTCTTTGAGCTGGCTCGCGACGTCGTTCATCGCGGTGAGCGCGATCAGCAGTCGAAGGATTTCGTTGGTGCCTTCGAAGATGCGGTTGATTCGGCAGTCGCGGACGATGCGCTCGTACGGATATTCGCGCATGTAGCCATTGCCGCCCGCGATCTGAAGCGCCTCATCCGCGGTGCGCCAGAGGCACTCGGACGCGTAGACCTTCGAAATGGCCGCTTCGACCTGGTACTCCTTGTAGCCGCCGTCGATCAGCCCTCCGACCATCGTGACGGCGGCTTCGGCCGTGTAACAGTCGATGACCATCTGAGCGACCTTCTTCTTGATCAGGCCGTAGCTCGAAATCGGCTGGCCGAAGGTCTTGCGTTCGTTGGCCTGCATAGTCGACATCTTGATGAGGTTCTTCATCGCTCCGATCGAGCCGCCGCCGAGGCCGGTGCGTCCGCTGTTCAGGATCGCCATCGCGACCTTGAAGCCCTGGCCGACCTCGCCGAGGATGTTGTTGCTCGGGACTCGGACGTTGTCGAAGTGCACCGTGGTCGTCGAGCTCGAGCGAAGCCCCATCTTGTCTTCGTGCGGCCCGATGCTCACGCCCTCCATGTCCCTGGTGATGATGAAGCCGGTCATCTTGCCGCGGCCGCCTTCCTCGGGCGTCTTGGCAAAGACAGTGAAGAAGTCGGCGATTCCGCCGTTGGTGATCCAGAGCTTGTTGCCGTTGATGATCCATTCATCGCCGTCCTTGACGGCCGTGGTCGTCACGGCAGCGGCGTCCGATCCGGCTCCTGGTTCGGTGAGGCAGTACGCGGCGATCATTTCGCCGGAAGAGAGCTTGTCCATGTAGCGATTGTTCTGGTCTTCGGTGCCGAAGAGCAGGAGGCCGCGCATACCGATCGAGCTGTGTGCGCCGATGGTCACTGCAACGGAGGCGTCGTACTTGGCCACCTCTTGGAGCGTGCGCGAGTACGCCATGTTGCCGAGCCCCATTCCGCCGTGATCCTCCGGGATGACCAGGCCGAACATTCCGAACTCCTTGAGCTCGTCGATGAAGTCCATCGGCAGCTCGCCGGCGACATCCCAGGTCCTGAAGTCCTCGGCGCGAGGGCCGAGCAGACCTTCGAGCGCGCCGGAGATATCACCCAGTGTTTCTTTCTCTGCGTCGGAGACCGTAGGGAAGGGAAAGATGACGTCCTGTTCGATGCGTCCCATGCAAAGGGATCGCATGAAGCTGGTGGTGTCTTTGTCGGCCACTGGTCACTCCTTTTCGAGGTGGCCCATCATGCACGCGATGCGGCCGCGCGTCCATGGGCTCCCAGCGGTGTTCTTAGGGTCAGAGCTCAGTCGTCGCCAGCGTGTAGCAGCCCCGAAAGGCGGCCGATCAACGAAAAAGGGACCGCCTGCTTTCGCCGGGCGGCCCCTCTTGGAACACTCGAGCAGCTGCTTACTCTGCTGGCGCGCTTGCGGCCGAGTCCGACGTGTTCTTGTTCTTGCCGAGGACGCCCCAGAAGGCCAAACCTGCGCCGATGCGCCAGGCGAATCTGGTGGCCCCTCCTCCCTGGCCGAAGCCGATGCCCGGGCCGAGGTCGAAGTAGAACCAAGGCGCGAGTGTCTCATTGGCCTTGATCTCGACGCCCATGCGAACGAGGAGGGGAACGACGCCGCGGCTGGCCGCTGGATCCTTGTTGATTAAGTAGACGAACGGGATGTAGCCGCCGGTCACCACGCTGACGCGCTCGTGCACGTCGATCGAGACCGGAGCGCCCACCTCTGCTCGGATACCGAAAGCAAAGGTGCTGCCGGTGTTGCCGCCGATGAGAATCCCCGGTTTGGCGAGAATCGCCACTCTGTTCGTGACCTTGGGGCGCTCCTTGTCGGAGAGCTGCCACCGTAGGAGACCGTTGACCCCGAAGCCGATGCGGACGATATTGCTGCTGGTTCCGATGCGACCGAAGCCCGGCACCCGCGTCTTGCCGCCCGCCAGGGCTGTCGTCCAGGCGCCTCCGTAGACGAGCTCGCCGCTCAGACCCCAGTCCATCGTCCCCTTGCCCTTGTTCCACCACTCGTAGAACGTGGACGGATAACCGGTGCCACCGCTGTGGACCATGTCCTCCTCGAGCTTGCCGGCACCAATCACCGAGTTCTTCGGCCCTGCCAGTGCCGGGCTCGCCATCGCGAGCACCAAAGCGAATACACCAATTGCTCTTGCTGTCATTTCCAGCTGCCCCTTTCCCGTAAACTGCGCGAAGCCTAGAGTACAAGAGCGCACATTGCCAGCGATTATCGGGGCGAATTCGTTACATCGCAAATTACCAATTCTATGTGTGTTCTCAAGTATTTATGGTGTTTGTCCCTAGATGTAATCAGATCGATCGCCGATCTTGACCATCACTGGGCGACCACCATAAGAGGGCGGGCGGAGGATCTATGCGAACAACAGCACTTCTATTTGTGATGGGTCTCATGGTGATGGGTTGCAAGAACCCCGGCGCTGATGTGACCCCTGCGACAGTCGAAGCTACGAGCGATATCAAGGCGGAGCCGGCGAAGGGCGCCGATCCCAACACGAGCAACTCTTTGGCCATCAACCCGTCCAACAGCAAGGTCGAGTTCGTTGGCGCCAAGGTCACCGCAAGCCACCCGGGTGGGTTCAGCGATTTCGCTGGCACCGTCAGTGTCGGCGACCCGATCGAAACGAGCAAGATCGACATGACCATCCAAACGGCGTCTCTCTTTGCCGACAAGGAGAAGCTCACCAAGCATTTGAAGTCGCCGGACTTCTTCGACGTCGAGAGATTTCCCACCGCGACCTTTCGTTCTACTGGCATCCGGAAGAGCGCCGAGGGGTACATCATCAGTGGCGACCTGACGCTTCATGGCGTGACCATGGGAATCAGCTTTCCCGCCACGATCAACGCGACGCCCACTGAAATCACCGCCAATGCGGAGTTCTCGATCAACCGACAGGCATTCGCGATTTCGTACCCCGGAATGAAGGACGACCTCATCCGCGACCTGGTGGTGATCAAGCTTTCGATGAAGCTGCCGCGCTAGCGTTCGCCGCAGCCGGCCAGGGCTGTAAGTCGAGAAGCTCTCTCACGACGATCTCTCCGGTCTCGCGGACTCCCGTGGCGGCGTCGGCGATCGTCCAGGAGTGAGTTGCGCGACCCATCGGCTGCGATTCGACGAAGATGCAGCGCAGCTCGCCTTCTTCGAAACGGCACTGCTCTTGAATCGAGCGCAGGAGCTGCATGTTGTGCAGATGCCCCTCGCCGAAGTTCCAGCCGACCACGATGCCCGTGACCAGCTCGCCATCGAGGTATTCGTATTCATCGATGTTGTCGACGGCCTTCGGAAGCAGCGACTGTAGGCAGCGGCCGTGCAGGTGCATCGAACGGAAAGCGAGGACCTTAGAGGTGGAGGCGACGATCGCGTCTTCGTCCAGCATGCCTTCGAGCTGTGCATGGAGGCCAGGCGCGGCCTTGGTGAGGTTCTCGTCGATCTTCTTCCAGCAATCGCCCTTGAAGAGCCAAACGCTATAGGCCCAATTCCCCGCGTAGTATCGCATCGACAGGAGGAAGGAGGCGCGAGAGGGGACCAGGTTGCCGAACAGCGGTACGGCCACGAGCGCAAACGCGAGGTAGGCGATCAAAATGGGAGAGCTGATGCTGAAGGCGTTGACGTCGGCATAGTGCCCGAAGAGCACGAAAGCGCCGTAGACCATGATCACGTTCCATTCGATCGGTACGCCCATGGGGATGCTGCTCGTGATGAAGATGTGGAAGAGGAGCATCACGGTGAGCGCGATGGTCGTCGGCAGCCCTCCGTCACTCAAGACCAGGACAACTGGAAAGACGAGCTCCACGACCGTTCCCGCGTGCGCCATGATCTGCGTCAGCCGGGAAGGGCGGAGGTCGTCCGGGTAGTTGCGGTAGAAGAGCTTTCGAATGGATCCGATGCGGGTGAGCGGGCTGTTGCTTTGCATCACCGCGACGACTGATGGGAAGTGGAGATTGAGCTTCGAGGTCGCAGCCCACATCCATATCCCCACCCAGACTAGCTTCGAGCCCGCCAGCCAATCGCCGGCGAACATGAAGCAGACCAGGGCGGTGTAGTAGTGCTCGGCCCGTGACGCGAGGAAGATGGTCTTGTCGCTTAGGCCGAGGAGCGGAAGCAGAACCAGCGTCGGAATGAAGAGCTCGGTCGAGAGCTCGGGCGCGATGAGCGCACGAAACAGGAAGAACATGTGCGCGGCGTACAGCAAGACGTCGAGCACGGTCCGTTTCGAGCCTCCGAAGATCGGGAGCCCCGGAAAGAATGGCACCTTCGTCGTGCCCGGCCTGAGGAAGTAGATCGCGCCACCAATGGGGGGCTTGTATCGTCCCGTTAGCGGGCCGCTTCCGCACCCAAGCCCAAGCCCTTCGAAGGCCATGCTCCAGAGCACGGCCTTCTGAAATGCGATCGGCTCGTAGTACCAGGAGCTGAAGCTGCCGAGATCGCCGAGGCCGGGAGTGAAGCTGCAAAAGAGGCTCCAGATCCAGACGTAGAGCGCGATCTTGAGGAGGTAGACGATGTATATCGGCGACGGAGTGCCGTAGCCCTGAAGCGCCCAGGACTGGCAGACCATTTTGACGCGCTCGGGAAAAGGTTTTCTTTGCCATTCCCCGATATCGTAGAGAGGCAGGATGGGCTTGAGAACTGGCACGGGCGGGATGCTATCGACCTGTGCGCCCGCTGTCACCCGTTTCGCACCGCGACGACCGCATTCATTGGGAGACTACTCCCCCAGCCGATCTGGCCCTACCGAGCGGCCTGTGGCAGGTTGACGGGGAGCGAGGAAACGATGGGAAAAAAGGAAAAGCAAGAGCAGGAGGCGATGGCCGAGAGCCTGGTTGCCCCCGTTGGGCGCGAATCTAACGTCCCCAAGAAGCCAAAGCTCAAGAAGACGGAGTACGACAAGCAGTTGGCGGACTTCCAGGTTGAGCTGGTCAAGCTCCAGAAGTGGATTCAGACCCAAGGTCTCAAGGTTGTCGTGATCTTCGAAGGTCGCGACGCTGCAGGAAAAGGCGGCGCGATCAAGCGGATCACCCAGAATCTCAATCCACGTGTTTGTCGAGTCGAGGCGCTCGCAAAGCCCACCGAACGCGAACGAACCCAATGGTACTTCCAGCGCTACGTCGAGTATCTCCCCGCCGCCGGCGAAATGGTCTGCTTCGATCGAAGTTGGTACAACCGTGCCGGCGTCGAACGGGTCATGGGCTTCTGCACCGATGACGAATACCATGAGTTCCTCCGTTCGTGCCCTCAGTTCGAACGCATGCTCGTCCGCTCCGGGATCATCCTGATCAAGTACTGGTTCTCGGTCAGCGACGAAGAGCAAGAGCGACGCTTCCAGAAGCGAATTCAAGATCCCATTCGACGTTGGAAAATCAGCGACGTCGATTTGCAGTCGCGTAAGTACTGGGTCGACTACTCGAAGGCAAAAGACGAGATGTTCGCGCACACCGACATCAAGCAGGCGCCCTGGTACGTCGTACACGGCGACGACAAGCGACGCGCCCGCCTCAACGTCATTTCACACTTCCTCAGCCTGATTCCCTACCAACACGTGCCGGAGCCCGAGCTCGAGCTTCCCGAGCGGCAGCACAAGCAGAAGTACGTCCGCCCCCCCCTCGACGACCAGAACTTCGTACCCGAAGTCTTCTGAACCGGGCTCGTCGCCAGACCCCGGCTTTTTCCGAAATATGGTCGCCAGCGATTGCGGTTACCTGGTCGCGGCCCCAAAATCGTCAGGCTTGGCTACTTTCATGACTTCTCGCACCCGTCCATCCAGGCGCCCCGCCATCGTCGTCCTGAGTCTCGTCCTCTTGTTCGCGGTCGGTTGCACCGGCCTGCTTCAAAACCTCGGCGCCCGCTGGGTGACGCGCCAGATCGCGGTCGAGTTCAATTTCGACGAGGCGCAGACCGCGGCTACGCGGGCTTCGGTCGACAGGCTCATGGCTGCCGCCCCCATGGCCCTTGGCAGCAAGATCGACATGCTGGTTGCGTCGGTCGACGTGGCCATCGCCAAGGGGCTGACCGAAGAGAAGCTCCTCAGAATGGAGCGCCAGGTCGACGGCCTCGTCGACACGGTCGCCGGTGCCATCATCGACGAAGCCGCACCGATCATGGCCACCCTTCGAGACGATCAGATCGCATTCGTCGAAAAGCGAATCGAAAAGCGGCTCGAAGAGGCGCGAGAAGAGTTGGCGGCACCTGCCGAAGAGCGGGTGGAGAAGCGCCAAGATCAATTCGTCGAGGCGGTCGAGGATTGGGCGGGAAGCTTCACCGACGGGCAAGAAGCGGCGCTTCGCAGATACATAGCAAACCTTCCGGACGAAGCGGCCGTCCGACTCGAGGCTGACGAGCAGCGCGTCGCACGGTTCACCAAGCTGGCTCGAACCCGCCCCGATGCATCGACAATCCGCGATGCGATGTGGGAAGAATGGAAGAACCGCGAGAACTGGGGCCCGAACGCCCGGCCTCCCGCAGCGCGAAGAGCCGAGGGCCGGCAGGCGCTGCTTTTCGTGTACGGCCAACTCGACGCCGAGCAGAAGGATCACGCGAGCGAACACCTGCACGAGCTCCACGACAAGGTGAAATCGTTCTTCGGGGCAGCGGGCTCTTAGGCTAAAAGAGCCATCCCAGGAGCTCGTGTGGGGGCGGTGGGGTGGGACAAACCGCGGCTCTAAAAGAGCCAACCGAGGAAGAACTTGAACACGTGCGAGTTCGTCCGGTAGTCCGTCGCCGTCGTGCTGTTCATGCCGATCGTGTAACTGAGATCGAAGTTCAGTGGACCGAGGTCGAACTGGGTGCCGATACGCAGACCAGCAAGGTAAATCGCAAGGGGATATCCGGGAATATCTTTGGGTTTGAACTTGAACGCCTTGCGGTTGCCGTTGACGTCGGCGAAGCCCCGCAGGTTGAACGTGCTGACCCAACCGCCGTAGACGAAGATCTTGAAATAAGGGTTCGCGTAGGGGCGGTAGCCCGCTATCAGCGGAATCTCGAGCTGGTTCATCCTGGCCCTTTGTCCCTTGAGAGCATCGGGGATGGGGGCGCCCTGAAATTCGGCGATGTCTTGTAGCTCTTGGCCGATGTCGAAGTAGAAGCGACTGAAGCCCGCGTCCATCTCGAAAAAGGCCTTGTTGTCGAACGTGACGCGCGCGCCGATCTGCATGCCCCAGTTCGGGAAGGTTCCGGGACGGCGGCCGCCGACGGTTCCTTCGTACATGGGGTTGTCGCCGGGGCCGAGGGGGCCGTGCGAGTAGAGATCGATGGTCGGAACTCGCGGCACGAGTGTCGTGGAACCCACGCCGACGGCGACCTTGACGTCCATCTTGGGGACGGCGGACGCGGAGCTCGGTGGAAGCCAGACCGCAGTGCAGAGCGTGAGAAGGGCAAGGGCTGGGATGAGTTTCTTCATTGCATCAGTCCCTTAGGCGGGGAAGTAGTAGTCCTTGCCGTCGATGACGAAGCGCTTGTCCATGATGCGAGGCCACATCGGTTTCACCTTGAGCTTGTTCTTCTGCCACTCCTCGTGCTCTTCGTGGAGCTTGTCGTAGAGCTCCGGCATCTGCTCCTTCAGATTGATCTCTTCGGACTGGTCGGTGATGAGATTGTAGAGCTCGGCCCAGCCGTCTCGCGTGCTGAGGATGAGCTTGTAGTCGCCGTCGCGAATCGCCCAGATGTGATCGGCTCGCCAGAAGAGCGACTGATGGGGGCGTTCCTTGTTCTTGCCCGTCACATAGGGAACGAGGTCGACGCCGTCGTATTCGCGGTCGCTGGGCAAGACGCCACCCGCTGCGACCACCGAGGTCGCGAAGATGTCGGTCGAGGAAACCGGGTACTTGTAGCGCGTGCCGGCGGGGACCTTGCCCTTCCACTTCATCATGAACGGCACGCGGATGCCGCCCTCAAACTGCGTGAGCTTGCCAGCCTTGAGGGGGCCGTTGTCGGTGGCGTGCGTGTATGAGGCGCCGCCGTTGTCGCTGATGAAGAAGATCAGCGTGTCCTCTTCGATGCCCAGGTCTTTGATCTTCTGGTGAATCTCGCCAATCGTATCGTCGAGCGCCGAGATCATCGCGTAGTAGACGCGCTTGTTGTCGTCTTCGACGTGCGGGTACTGGCAGTAGTACTCGACGGGCGCCTGGAAAGGCACGTGAGGCGCGGAGAACGCGCCGTAGATGAAGAAGGGCTCGTCCTTCTTCTCCTCCATGTACTGCATCATCTCGTCGCGGAAGGCATCGGTCAGGTATCGATCTTCCTCGATTTCTTCGCCGTTTCGAAGGATGGCCGCCTCACCTTTGCGCCCCGTCTTCCACTGGTGTTGCGCGCTGAAGGCTTCGTGCTTGTGGTTGATGACGCCGGACCAGTTCTCTTTGGGCGTGTACAACGACGACGCGCCGTAGAAGCCGTACTGGTAGTCGAAGCCTCGGGCCGAAGGCACCTGCTCGCGGTGTACGCCGAGGTGCCACTTGCCGATGAGCGCCGTTTGGTAGTCGTACTTTTTGAGGATCTCCGAGAGCATGATCTCGGAGGGCGGCACACCTTGCTTGTGCACCTGCCAGGCCGACGGGAAGGACGGCTTGGCCTTGACCTTGAACTCGCCGGTGTCGACCAGCCATCGGCCGGAGATGTACTCGACGTAGTTGCTGGGATAGAACTCCATCACCTGGGTCTCGAAGCCGTAGCGGTTCTGGACGCGACCGGTCAACAGGCCGGCGCGGGCGGGCGCGCAGGTAGGCGCCGTGGCGTAGCCCTCTTCGAAGACGACGCCTTCTTTGCCGATTTCATCGATGTGTGGCGTCTTGATGTGCTCGACGCCGTAGGCGCTTACTTCGTACGGGCCGAGATCGTCGGCCACGAGCAAGATGATGTTCGGTTGACGCTTCGTTTCTACTTGGAGCGGAGCGTTCAGGTAGGCGGCCTTGCTCTCCTCCATTCCCTTGTTCCACTTGATGCGCCATTTGACGCGGGTGATGGAACAACTGACGAGAAGCAGCCCGAGGCCGATCAAGAGAAACGTACGCAGGTAGCGATGGTTCATGATGGTGGCCCTTGGTAACCTCGGATCTACCGATCATGCAACCGCAAACTTTGCGCCAGCGTCGTTGGAGGATTCGTGTATCCTCGGCTCATGCGCCAAGCCTGGGTGATTTTGCTATTGGGCGCGCTGCTGGTTCCTGCGACCGCTTGGGCGGGCAACAGCGACGAAGTGAACGCCGGTCTCGACGTCACGCTCACCGGCGGCGCCGTCGTCGCCATGACCTATACCGGCGCGGCGCTTTGGTACAATCCCGCAGGCATCGCGAACATCAACAAGGCGTCCCTCGAGCTCACCGGGATCACGATGCAAATCCAGATCGTCAAGGTTCCGGGGCTTCTGACGATCGACGCTGACCCTCGAGCCGCGAGTGAGGGCAAAACGGTAAACTTCACGGTCATCCCTCAAGCCGTCACCTTCACTCTGAAGCTCAGAGAAAACCTGAAGCTCGGCGTGGGTCTCTTCAACAGCTCCATTCGCCGCTCGTTCGTCACCGAGCAGATCACGACCGCGCCCGGCATCACGCCAGAGGCGAGGGCGGTCGGCGGCCAGAACGCCAAGATCGACTTCTTTCACATCAGCGCCGGCTTGGCCGGGACGTTTGGCAACGAGCAGAAGGTGCGGGTGGGCGGCGCGTTTGACATCGTCGTGGCCACGGCGCGCCTCGATGCGACGCAAGCGATCTTTTACGACGGGGGAGAGGCGGGCTTTGCCATGGGTAGCACAGTGACGACCGATACCGGTTTTGGCCTGCAGCTCAAAGCCGGCATCCAATGGGTCCCGATTCCGGAAGTTCGCATCGGGTTCTCCGTCGCGTCGCCCTCGTTTGCCTTCGTGCTCCTCAATCGGTTCGCCAACACCTTTGGGCAGAGCCCGTCGGTGGACCCGAACGAACCACCTCCAATCTGCGACCCTCCGAACCAGCCCGATTGCAACGCCCAAGCTGCGGGGGGCGCCGAGTCCCGGGGGGCGAGCGGCGGCTGGTGGGGTGTCGAGCCCGGCAACTTTCGCTTCGGGATCGCCTACGTCGGGAACTGGGGCTGGATCGAGGCCGATCTCATCATCCAGTGGC
>Ga0316197_10001397_pt1 | contig 17225 bp, 28 predicted proteins | sample OudBiesiAoxic_MG_FD_204939 | JGI IMG/M metagenome (GOLD analysis project Ga0316197, IMG submission 204939) | Coastal sediment microbial communities from Oude Bieten Haven, Netherlands - site A oxic | ecosystem: Environmental > Aquatic > Marine > Coastal > Sediment | place: Netherlands... | reverse complement strand
ACATTTCTGGGCGCGCACATGGTACCGGATGAGTATCAACTGGACCGTGAAGCCTATATCCGTTTACTTTGTAAGGAACTGATTCCTGAAATAGGTCAACAGGGGCTTGCACGTTTCTGTGATGTATTCGTAGAGCAAGGCGCCTTTAGCTTATCAGAGGCAACCACAATACTTGATGCCGCCAGGTTGGCGGGAATGGGTTTGAAAGTGCATGCCGATCAGCTGAGCAATGGCGGCGGCGCACAACTGGCATCATCTTTAGGCGCCGTATCGGCCGAGCATTTAGAATATGCAGATGCGGATGGTATTAAGGCACTGGCTGAGGCCGGGACGGTCGCTGTCAGCCTGCCGCTGGCATCGCTTTACCTGTGTGAACGGTATTTACCCGCCCGGGAAATGATTAATGCAGGTGTCAGGGTGGCAGTGGCGACGGATTTCAACCCTGGTTCAGCCCCTAGCTACCACCTTCCACTGGCCATGACCCTGGCCTGTCTGAATCAGAAAATGACACCACAAGAGGTCATCATGGGTGCGACCACCGTGGCTGCTCAAGCCGTTTCAGCAGAAAATAATATCGGCTCACTTCTTCCAGGCTATGCGGCAGATATTGCGATTATGGATGCCCCTTCTGTAAACCACTGGCTATATCATTTTCGGGCCAATGCCTGTTGTGGAGTGATCAAATCAGGTCAGTGGGAAAGAAGACGCTTTTAGACGCATAAAACTCCGGATTCCTGGTGAATTATCCGGGCTAAATCGAATACTGAATTTATTTAATCGAAATGATTCACATTTAGTTGATCTGGATTATGTATGTTGTACATAAAGATGCTTTACAATACACCTTAATGCGAATCACTCTCATTTGCGTTTTTTAGGATAAACATGACACTTGCAGATCTTGCCCGAGGCGAAACCGCCAAACTTGACAAAATAGATACCCAGGACCCCGGAGTTATACGCTTAATGATCCTGGGAATGGTCGAGGACATCACTGTCCGCATGGAAAATATTGCCATAGGTGGCGACCCGTTGGAAGTTGGTTTTTTTGGAAGCTCCGTTTCCCTGCGTAAAGAACAGGCACGGCATTTCAAGGTCACACGGATAACAGCTGGTGATTGAAAGCACTGAGGTCAAAATACCCGTAAGTGGTATTGGAATCAGGCACAAAGCACGAGCATCAATAGCGCTCATCGGCAACCCAAACGCCGGTAAGAGTACTTTGTTTAACCGTTTGACCGGGCTGCGGCAAACCACCGGAAATTTTCCTGGCGTAACCGTTGAGAAACACACTGGCACTGTTCAGCTTGCCCATAGCGCTATTAACCTGATCGACCTGCCCGGCATTTATAGCCTGGACGGAACCTCAACGGATGAGCGAATTGCCGTTGATGTAACACTCGGGCGTGTACCGGGCACTGATCGCCCGTCCGGTCTTCTCGTTGTCATTGATGCCACACATATCTATCAGGGCCTATACCTGCTTGAGCAATTACTTGAGCTTCAGTTGCCGACGATGGTAGCCCTGACAATGATCGATGTGGCCACGGCAAACGGTACCAGTATTGATATTGATGCACTGCAAGACTCTCTCGGCGGTGTTCCCGTGTATGCGGTGAGTAGCATCACCGGCCATGGTCTGGATGTATTAAAGGAAAGATTAGAGCAAGTCACCACCATTCCCTGTCCCTCCATTCCCGCTTCATGGCCGGAATTGAGTGAAACAGCCCAACAGATCTCACAGCAATTGGGCCAGGACTGGCAGCGAATTGACGTCATCCAGGCACTGTTGCAAACCCATCCTGGCTTTGCGGGAAAGCTGGGAGACCTGTTGGGACAGGATACGGTAGCCAAGCTGCGTCTGAAATTATTCGGTGATGCACCACCGGCTGCTGCGGAAGCCCGCCAACGCTACCAATGGGTAAAGAAAGTAATCGCGCAAGTTCAGGAGCAAGCGCCTCTATATAGCAAAATTGGTGCCCGATTAGCCCAATGGACCAACAGGCCATGGCCTGCCACCCTGCTATTCTTCGCCGTCTTATTACTTGTATTTCAGGCGGTTTTCACCTGGGCCACACCGATGATGGATGCCATAGATGGCCTCAGCTCCGGACTGGGCAGATGGATCATCACACAGTTGGGAGATAACGCTTTAAGCAGTTTTCTGGCAGACGGTGTTATCGCAGGTGTAGGAAGTGTTCTCATATTTTTGCCTCAAATTCTGATCCTGTTCCTTTTTATTATTATTTTGGAAGACACTGGATACCTTGCACGAACTTCTTTCCTCATGGACAGGGTGATGCGAACCGTAGGTCTTTCCGGTCAATCAGTGATACCGATGCTTTCGAGTTTTGCATGCGCCGTACCCTCAATCATGGCAACCCGTGTCATTCCTGACCGCCGGGACCGAATCGCAACCATGTTGGCAGCACCGTTTATGACCTGCTCAGCCAGGCTTCCCATCTATGCCTTGCTGATTGCCGCATTTGTTCCCGATCAATCCGTCGGCTGGATGAATCTGCAAGGCCTGGTTCTTTTCAGTCTTTATTTACTTGGAATAGTGGGAGGACTGGGAACAGCTTTATTGCTCAAATCATCCGCATTAAAAGGACCTAAACCACACTTTATGTTGGCGCTCCCTGAGTTTCGGACACCTAACCTGCAGACGGTTGCTATCAAGCTTTTCGATCGTGCGCGGATTTTCCTGAAACGGGCGGGAACCGTTATTTTTGTCGTTGCGATCCTGGTATGGACCCTGGCCTATTTCCCTCGAGCTGACATCTCTGAGACCTTACCGTCGGTCAACACAAGTGAGTCAAGCAGCCAACTTGATATCAACAATGCCAGGGCTGCAGCACAAATGGAACAAAGCTGGCTGGGGCGCATCGGCCGCACCATTGAACCTGTGTTTAAGCCCCTGGGCTGGGATTGGCGTGTGTCTTCTGCGGTGATCGCTGGTTTTCCTGCCCGTGAAGTGGTTGTTGCCGTCATGGGCACCATATACGCTGTTGGCTCAGATGCGGATGATCAGAGCCTGTCTGAGAAACTCAGGTCGGCAAAATGGCCAGACGGCAGAATCATTTTCACCTTACCAATGGTCCTTGGCCTTCTTGTTTTTTATGCGTGGTGCCTGCAATGTGCAGCAACCCTTGCCACCATTCGGAGAGAGACCAATACCTGGCGTTGGCCAATTTTTGCCTGGTTATATATGACGGGTATTGGTTACACCGGTGCCCTGGTAATCTACCAGGTAGGAAGTTTGCTAACGTGACAATAACTCAATTCAAAAAAAGCCCGGTTATACCGGGCTTCCTAGATTGATGTTGTTCCGGGGTTTATTCTGATTCAACCTCATCATCTGTACGGGCACGACCGACCAGTTCAACGTAGGCCATCGGCGCCTTATCACCAGAACGGTACCCGCATTTCATAATACGAAGGTATCCACCCGGACGCTCTACATAGCGGGGTCCAAGCTCATTAAACAACTTGCCAACTGAGCTCTTATCTCTTAAACGATCAAACGCCAGACGACGATGCGCAACACTATCACTTTTGGCAAGTGTTATAAGTGGCTCTGCCACCCGGCGCAATTCTTTTGCCTTGGGTACAGTTGTTTTAATAATCTCATGCTCGAACAGTGAGTTTGCCATGTTACGGAACATGGCCTTTCTGCTACTGCTGTTACGGTTTAACTGACGTCCAGATTTTAAATGACGCATTTCTCGTTCCTATTTCTGTGTACTGATCCAGAGCCCGGCTTAAACTAGGCGTCTGACAGCGCGGCCGGTGGCCAGTTCTCAAGTTTCGTACCCAGTGACAGCTCATGCTGAGCCAGCACATCCTTGATTTCAGTCAATGACTTCTTACCAAGGTTCGGCGTTTTTAACAGTTCAACTTCGGTTCTCTGTACCAGGTCACCGATGTATAAAATGCTTTCTGCTTTCAGGCAGTTAGCTGAACGCACGGTCAATTCAAGGTCATCGATAGGACGCAGAAGCACCGGATCAATTTCCTGGAATTTTTCTTCTTGAACAATTTCTGTTCGTGCTTTGAAGTCAACAAATACGGCCAGCTGATCAGCGAGAATATTTGCTGCCATCTTGACAGCTGCTTCACAATCCATGGTGCCGTTTGTTTCGATATCCAGAATCAATTTATCCAGATCGGTACGTTGTTCCACACGTGCGGTTTCGACGCTGTAGGAAACACGGCGTACGGGACAAAACGAGGCATCCAGTAAAAGACGGCCAATGGGACGACTCTCTTCATCACTGACCAGATACTGGTTAGCGGCCTGGTATCCAACGCCCCGACGTACTTTCAACTGCATATTAATGCTGCCATTTTTTGACAACGTGCAAATCAAGTGCTCAGGATTTACCACTTCAACATTGTGGTCGACCTGGATATCACCGGCGGTCACGGGGCCCTGTCCTTTTTTACTTAAGGTCAAAACAGCCTCTTCACGCTCGAACATTTGTAAAGCGACACCCTTGAGGTTCAACAGAACTTCAATGATGTCCTCCTGCAAGCCCTCAACCGCTGTGTACTCATGCAACACACCGTCAATTTCGACTTCAACAATTGCATAGCCGGGAATAGATGACAACAATACACGACGTAGTGCGTTACCCAAGGTATGCCCAAAGCCTCTTTCCAAAGGTTCAAGTGCAATACGCGCACGATTGGGGTTAATCTCTTCAACTCCAACCGCTCTCGGCCTTAACATGCTTTCAATCACATCCATCATGGGATGTACCTCACTCAATAGTTAATCTGATGAAGTTTTCCCGCCAATTGATGGCAGAAAAACGGGGTATTACTTGGAATAAAGCTCAACAATCAAACTTTCATTGATGTCAGCCGGCAAATCAATACGGTCAGGGTAAGACTTGTAAACCCCTTCCATTTTTTCATTGCTGACTTCCATCCATACCGCGACCAGATCCATTTCCTGGCTCAGGGTGACAGCCTCTTTCAAACGAAGCTGGTTTTTCGCTTTTTCAGCAATATTCACGATATCACCGGGTTGAACCTGGTAAGACGGAATGTTGACCTGTTTACCGTTCACGTGAATTGCCTTGTGAGAAACAAGTTGCCTTGCCTGTGCACGTGTAACTGCAAAACCCATGCGGTATACCACGTTATCCAGGCGGCTTTCCAGCAATCGCAACAGGTTTTCACCCGTAGCACCTTTTTGTCCGGCTGCTTTCTTATAGTAGTTACTGAACTGTTTTTCCAATACACCATAAATGCGGCGAACTTTCTGTTTTTCCCGCAACTGCGTGGCATAGTCAGATAAACGCTGGCGCCTTGAAGCACCATGTTGTCCAGGTACCTGGTTGAGTTTGCACTTTGACTCAAGGCCACGTGCAGGACTCTTCAAACCCAGATCCACCCCTTCGCGACGAGCAAGTTTACAGGTTGGTCCAATATATCTAGCCATTTCTATAACTCCTAAACGCGACGTTTCTTAGGTGGACGACAACCGTTGTGTGGAATCGGTGTAACGTCAACGATGTTTGTAATTTTGTAGCCCAGCGCATTGAGTGCGCGAACGGAAGATTCACGACCAGGACCAGGGCCCTTGATGCGAACTTCCAGGTTCTTAAGACCAAACTCAAGTGCAGTTTTACCCGCGGCTTCTGCGGCTACCTGTGCGGCAAATGGCGTACTCTTGCGTGAACCACGGAAACCGGCACCGCCGGAAGTGGCCCAGGAAAGCACATTACCTTGCCTGTCACTTAAAGTAATTATCGTATTGTTAAAAGAAGCATGAACGTGGGCGATACCATCGACCACGACCTTTTTAACCTTCTTTTTAGTTTTCGTATTTGGCTTTGCCATTTTAATCTACCTGTTAACGCTTGATCGGACGCCGGGGACCCTTACGGGTTCGGGCATTCGTTTTTGTACGTTGACCACGCACCGGCAAACCACGGCGATGGCGAAGCCCCCGGTAACAACCAAGATCCATCAGTCGCTTGATATTCATAGCCACTTCGCGGCGCAAATCACCCTCTACGGCGATTTTCGCAACTTCTGCACGAATATTTTCAACTTCAGGTTCCGAAAGGTCTCTGATTTTTGTGCCAGGCGCAACATTTGCTGCCTCGCAAATCTGCATCGCGCGTGTGCGCCCGACCCCGTAAATGGTGGTCAAAGCAACCCATGCGTGCTTCTGATCTGGTATGTTGACTCCCGCTATGCGAGCCATACTACGTACTCCTGCTACTGTTGGTGCTGCTTAATGTAAACAGCACATTATATCGAATCTTCCTATCCGGCAAAAGCTGCAAATCACTTAAAAGTGAATTGATTCAACCTTGTCTCTGTTTATGCTTCTTGTCTTCGCAAATGACGAATACAACGCCTCTACGTCGAACAATTTTGCAATTCCGGCAAATTTTTTTAACTGAAGCTTGCACCTTCATTGCAGCTCTCCTTAGATAACAAAGGCGGTGACGCTGAACCGTTTACACGGTGCGGCGCATCCCGCCGGCAACTGCATGACCGAGTCATGCTCTCAAATACCAATAATTATCGGCGTACTACACCTGAGCGCCCGTAGGACTTCAGGTTTGCCTTTTTCATCAGGTTATCGTACTTGTGCGATATCAGATGGGCCTGTACCTGGGCAATGAAGTCCATGATGACGACCACTACGATAAGCACTGAAGTACCACCAAAATAGAATGGAACCGCCCAAACCACCCTCAGAATATCTGGCAACAAACAAACTGCCACCAGGTATAGGGAACCAACCATCGTTAACCTGGTTAGTACACTATCAATATAATCAGCCGTATGACGACCGGGACGTATTCCGGGAATAAAAGCACCGGATTTTTTAAGGTTATCTGCCGTCTCTTTTGAGTTGAATACCAACGCCGTATAGAAGAAACAGAAAAAGATAATCAAGGCCGAATATAAAAGCGTGTACGGCAAATTACCCGGTGTTAGGGCTGCCGAGACATCAGTCAACCAGCCCAGATTTTCAGAAGTTGAAAACCATGTAGCCAATGTTGACGGGAAAATAACCAGGCTTGATGCAAAAATGGCTGGGATCACACCCGACATATTCAGTTTCAATGGTAAATGAGTTGCTTGATTCTGATACGCAACCCTACCCTGACGTTGTGCATAGTTAACCGTGATTCGACGTTGTCCGCGTTCTACCCGGACGATAAAGTAAACGACACCGAGAACCAGAGCGAGGATGAACAGGGTCGCCGGTATACTTAATTGACCGGTATTGACCAACTCCAGTGTTCCTGCAATTGCACTCGGCAACCCGGCAACAATACCCGCGAAAATGATCAGCGAAATTCCGTTACCAACACCCCTTTCGGTAATTTGCTCACCCAGCCACATCAAAAACAAGGTGCCTGCCGTCAAGGTTATCGTCGCGGTGAATATGAATCCGAAACCGGGAGAGAAAACCATTGAAGCCTGGCTTTGCAATGCAAGTGCCACACTACCTGCCTGGACACCTGCGAGAATGACGGTAAAAATGCGGGTGTACTGCGTAATTTTTTGACGACCGCTTGAGCCTTCTTTCTTCAATTGTTGCAATTTTGGTACCGCACTGCTCATCAACTGCATAATAATTGACGCAGAAATGTACGGCATGACACCCAGTGCAAACAGGGAGAATCGTTCCAGCGCACCACCGGTAAACAGGTTAAACACATCAATGATGGTTCCCTGTTGTGAGTCCATGAATTGCAACAATGCTTGCGGGTTTACACCGGGTACCGGAATAAACGTACCGATGCGATATACGATCAGTGCCGCGAACACGAACAGTAGACGCTGGCGCAACTCGGTCAAACGACCGATGCCACCCAGTGTATCTGCAACTTGTGAAGGCGTCTTCGCCATTATTCGACCTTCCCACCTGCCGCTTCGATCGCTGCTTGCGCACCCTTGGTAACCGCCAGACCTTTGAGCGTTACCGCGCGACCGACTTCTCCAGTATTAATGACTTTCACTTTACGTGTATCGTGCTTGACAATACCCGCCTTTCTCAGCGCGTCAATATCAATGACGTCAACGTCCATGGCCGCGATGTGGTACAGACGAACCTCTGCGTTGTAGCGTGCTGTAAACGAAGCAAAGCCACGCTTGGGAAGACGACGCTGCAATGGCATCTGTCCGCCCTCGAATCCGACCTTGTGAAAACCACCGGAACGCGACTTCTGACCTTTGTGCCCACGCCCTGCTGTTTTACCATCGGTCGATCCAATACCGCGACCTACACGCTTCGGGTTTTTTTTACTGCCCTCGGCGGGGCTTATCGTATTCAATTTCATGTCTGTACTTTCCTTTTAAACAGGCTCGCAGAAGCGGCTTAAACCTCTTCCACTCGTACCATGTAATAAACTTTGTTAACCATTCCGCGCACTGAAGGCGTATCTTCCAGTGTCACTGTCTGGTGCATACGCTTGAGGCCGAGACCACGAACGCACTCTCTGTGCTTGGGCTGTGTCCCAATCGGTGAACGAATTAACGTTACATTTATCTTTTCTTTCTTAGCCATTATTCTGCTCAGCTGTGGTTCGCCAGGATTTCATCAACAGTCTTGCCACGTTTGGCGGCAATCGACTCCGGGTTGTGCATGGCCTTAAGGCCTTTGATGGTCGCTCTAACCAGGTTAATCGGCGTGTTTGAACCCACGCTTTTCGCCAGGACGTTATGAACACCGACTGTTTCCAATACTGCACGCATCGCACCACCCGCGATAACGCCAGTACCTTCTGAGGCAGGCTGCATATAAACCTTCGATCCACTGTGGGTGGATTTTACCGGGTGCCACAAAGTACCATCCTTCAAGGAAATTGTGACCATGTCACGACGTGCTTTTTCCATGGCTTTCTGGATCGCTACAGGAACCTCTTTGGCCTTTCCGTAACCAAACCCGACTTTGCCGTTACCATCACCAACAACACTCAGCGCCGTAAAGCTGAACACACGTCCACCTTTCACTACCTTGGCAACCCTGTTGACGGCTACCAGCTTCTCCAGCATGCCATCGCCATTATCTTTGTCCATTCTCGACATTTTTTTACCTGCTATTCCGATTCAGTCAGTGGGGCGAATTAAAATTTAAGTCCGCTTTCGCGCGCGGCATCAGCCAACTCTGCAATTCTACCGTGGTAACGGTAGCCAGAACGGTCAAAAGCCACATCGGTTATACCGGCAGCCACAGCTTTTTCAGCTACTGCCTTTCCGACTGCTTTTGCCGCATCCTTATTGCTGGTGCTGGTTAAACCAGTGCGTAAATCTTTCTGCACGGTCGAAGCCGCTGCAATGACACTGCCACCTTGTGCGGCAATGACCTGCGCATATATATGACGTCCACTACGGTGAACTGTCAAACGGGCCATGCCCAGACGACGAATGTGTGAGCGTGTTTTTTTCGCTCTGCGCAATCGTGCTGTTTTCTTATCCATTACTCATTCCTCTTAAGCAAGCCAGGTCTCTACAAGAGCGACCCATTAAAGACCTGATTTAAGCCTTTTTGGCTTCCTTTCTGGCAACTCTTTCATCTGCATAACGAACACCTTTACCTTTATAAGGCTCGGGTGGCCGATAGGCACGTATTTCAGCCGCAACCTGGCCAACTTTCTGCTTATCACAGCCGCTGATAGTAATTTCAGTCTGTGAAGGCGTTTCAATCGTGATCCCTTCGGGCGCGGCATAATCAACAGGGTGTGAAAAACCCAGCGCCAGGTTCAGGTTCTTCCCCTGGACTTGCGCGCGATAACCAACACCGACCAGTTTTAACTTTTTCTGAAAACCGGTGGTTACACCGGTAACCATATTATCTACCAACGCCCTGAATGTGCCCGCCATGGCCATGTTCTTTGGGCCATCGGGTTTTACCATATACTCGCCGTCGTTTTCATCAAAGCTAATGCCCGGATGTAAAACCAATGCAAGGTTACCCTTCGGGCCCTTAACACTGAGTTGCGAACCGCTGATATTAAGATCCACACCGGAAGGCAATTTAATTGGATTTTTGGCTACGCGTGACATAGATTTCTCCTAATTCTTAACAGGCACTAAGCCACGTAACAAATGATTTCGCCGCCGTAACCGCCGGATCGTGCGGCCACGTCAGTCATAAAACCTTTAGACGTACTTACGATTGCAATACCGAGACCATCAAGTACACGGGGCAATTCATCTTTGCCGCGATACACACGCAGACCCGGACGGCTCGCACGCTTGATGTTGTCGATTACACCACGACCTTCAAAGTACTTTAGAGTAACTTCAAGATTGGGCTTGCCATTGTTCTCGTCCACACGAAAATCAGTGATGTAACCCTCGTCTTTTAATACGGCGGCTATACCCACTTTCACTTTCGAATTCGGCATGCTTACCGAAACTTTGTTGGCAGACTGTGCATTCCTGATACGGGTCAGCATGTCGGCAATCGGATCACTCATACTCATGATTAAATACCTTGTTTCAAATTTATAGCCAGGTCAAAGACCCGCTTATTACCTGTTACCAACTGGCCTTTCTAAGCCCCGGCACGTCACCGCGCATGGTTGCTTCACGTAGTTTGTTACGAGAAAGTCCGAATTTGCGATAGAAACCACGAGGACGACCAGTGATCTGACACCGGTTGCGCTGCCGTACCGGACTGGAATCTCTCGGTAACTTCTGCAACGAAAACATCGCTGTTTGCTTTTCTTCAAACCCGACTTCCGGGTCAGCTATGATCGCTTTGAGTTCAGTACGCTTGTTTGCAAATTTGCCAACGAGTTTAGTACGTTTCTTCTCGCGATTGATCATGGATACTTTTGCCATGGTTCAGGTCCTTACCTATTTATCTTTGAAGGGAAAGTTAAATGCCTGTAACAGCGCAAGTCCTTCCACATCGTTTTTTGCACTCGTGGTAATGGTGATATCCATACCACGAATAGTGTCAATTTTGTCAAAGTCAATTTCGGGAAACATGATTTGTTCAGTAATACCGAAACTGTAGTTTCCGCGACCATCAAACGACTTACGATTGAGACCGCGAAAATCCCGGATTCGTGGAATAGAAATATTTACCAGGCGATCCAGAAACTCATACATACGTTCACGACGCAGCGTGACTTTACAACCTACCGGCCAACCATCACGAATTTTGAATGACGCTACCGATTTACGTGAATTGATAACAATTGGCTTCTGACCCGATATTTCAGTCATATCAGAAGTTGCATGCGCCATTACCTTTTTATCAGTTACAGCTTCACCTACGCCCATATTTAACGTAATTTTGGTAATTTTGGGCACTTCCATGATGTTAGTAAGCTCAAGCTTTTCCATCAATTGTGCCGTAAGACTTTCTTTGTAATGTGTTTGTAATCTGGACATTTTAATGATCTCTAGATATCAACGGCTTCGCCGGTGGATTTAAATACACGCACCTTGGCGCCATCTTCCAGTGATTTAAAACCGATTCGATCTGCTTTACCCGTTACCGGGTTAAACATGGCTACATTGGAAATGTGAATTGAAGCTTCTTTTTCAACAATTCCACCTGGCTTGTTACGACCTGGATCCGGCTTCGTATGGCGTTTGATCATATTCACGTTTTCAACCAGCAAACGATCATCACCCAGAATTTGGAGTACGTGACCCCGTGTACCTTTGCTTCGGCCTGTCGTGACAATAACCTCATCACCTTTATGTATACGTTTCATTTTCTACTCCTCCCGCTCAAAGCACTTCTGGTGCCAGCGAGACAATCTTCATAAACCGTTCTGAGCGCAGTTCACGTGTAACCGGTCCAAAAATGCGGGTGCCGATAGGCTCGAGTTTCGGGTTAAGCAATACGGCAGCATTTCCATCAAACCGGATAAGTGAGCCATCGGTACGACGAACACCACTTCTGGTGCGTACTACCACGGCGTCATATACCTCGCCTTTCTTTACTTTTCCGCGAGGAATCGCATCCTTGACGGTCACCTTGATGATGTCACCAATTCGTGCATAACGGCGCTTTGAACCGCCCAGCACTTTAATACACATCACACGGCGCGCACCGCTGTTGTCTGCTGCTGTCAACATGGACTGCATCTGAATCATTTTAGTATTCTCCGGGTTTAACCGATGGGCGGGCTATTGTGCCCGCTCCAGAATCTCAATTACCCGCCAACTCTTTGATTTAGAGAGAGGACGGCACTCGGCGATGATAACCTTATCGCCTTCACCACAACTGTTTTCTTCGTCGTGCGCAAGAACCTTGGTAGAACGCTTGATGTATTTCCCATACAACGCATGCTTAATCTGACGTTCAATCAGTACAGACACGCTCTTGTCCATCTTATTACTGACAACCCGACCGGTTTGCGTGCGCTTAATTTCTTGTGTAGTACTCATGCCGCGTTACCTTCTACTGATTTCTGAGTCATGACCGTCTTGACCCGCGCGATATCACGACGGACACGACGTAGCTCATTGACATTGGTCATTTGACCCATTCCTTTTTGCATTCTCAAATTGAACTGTTCCTGCAATAAACCCTTAAGGTCTTCGCGCAGTTCAACCGCTGTCTTGGTTTTTAATAAATTCACGTCCATTACATCACCGACCTGGATACAAACGCTGTTTTAACCGCCAGTTTGGCCGAGGCCAGACGGAAAGCTTCTCGGGCCAACTCTTCAGAAACGCCCTGGATTTCATAAAGCATACGACCGGGTTGAATAGGGGCTACCCAATACTCAACATTACCCTTACCTTTACCCATCCGAACTTCCACGGGCTTTTTTGTCATCGGCTTGTCTGGAAACACACGAATCCACAATTTTCCGCCACGTTTTACATAGCGTGTAATTGCACGACGTGCGGCTTCGATCTGACGTGCGGTAATAAACCCACGTGTCGTCGCCTTAAGGCCAAACTCACCGAAACTGACGCGGTTTGACACCTGGGCCATACCACGGTTCCGGCCTTTCATTTGCTTTCTGAATTTTGTTCGTTTTGGCTGCAACATGATTCAGTCTCCTACTTGGCGCCTTGCTTGCTGCCAGTCTGTTCAGTTTTAGGCGCGTACAAATCAAACACCTCGCCCTTGTAAATCCATACCTTCACGCCCAGGATGCCATACGTCGTAGCTGCTTCAACCACACCGTAATCAACATCAGCCCGTAATGTATGCAAAGGCACCTGGCCTTCGCGATACCATTCACTACGTGCGATATCGGCACCATTCAAACGACCTGAAAGTTTGACTTTGATACCCAGCGCGCCGAGACGCATTGAGTTACCAACCGCGCGCTTCATTGCACGGCGAAACATAATACGGCGTTCAAGCTGTTGTGCAATACCTTCGGCCACCAGTTGGGCATCGAGTTCAGGTTTGCGAATCTCAGCAACCGAGATGTGTGTTGGCACACCCATGCGTGCAGTCACATCACGGCGAAGCTTTTCAATATCTTCACCTTTTTTACCGATCACAATACCCGGCCTTGCCGTATGTATGGTGATGCGTGCTGTTTTTGCTGGCCGTTCAATCTGAATACGACTCACAGCCGCCTGCTGCAGACGCTTTTGCAGATATGCCCTGACCGCAAGATCAGAGTTCAACATCTCTGCATAATCGCCACGCTCGGCATACCAGGTTGAGTTCCAATCCTTGGATATACCAAGGCGGATGCCGATTGGATGTACCTTTTGACCCATAATATTTGTCCCGGTCTATTCGCTGTCGGCCACAGTCAACGTAATGTGACTGGTCCGTTTCAAAATTCGTGTACCGCGTCCTTTTGCACGCGCTCTGCCCCGCTTCATCGTCGGGCCTTCATCAACCATGATGGTAGAGATGCTCAATTCATCAATATCTGCACCATCGTTGTGTTCAGCATTGGCAATCGCAGACAGCAGCACCTTTTTTACAATGTGAGCTGCCTTCTTGGTACTGAACGCCAGTAGTTGCTCGGCCTTTTCAACCGGCATACCACGTACCTGATCCGCCACCAGACGTACTTTTTGCGCAGAAATACGTGCGCCTCTTAATTTTGCTGTTGCATTCATGGCTCTTACCTACTTGGTTTTGCGGTCGCCGGAATGACCCCTGAAGGTCCGGGTCTGCGCAAACTCACCGAGTTTATGACCGATCATCTGATCATTGATCAGAATCGGCACGTGTTGCCTGCCGTTATGTACGGCAATAGTTAATCCAACCATATCCGGCAGAATCATTGAACGTCGCGACCACGTCTTGATAGGACGTTTATTATTGGTCTCGATGGAATCTGATACTTTCTTTGCCAAATGATGGTCAAGGAAAGGTCCTTTTTTTATCGATCTTGCCATGTTCGCTACCCGTTATTTTCCAGACCGACGGACGATATATTTGTCCGTACGCTTATTGCTGCGAGTTTTGTATCCCTTGGTAGGAACACCCCAGGGTGAAACTGGGTGACGACCGCCCGAAGTACGTCCTTCACCACCACCATGCGGGTGATCTACCGGGTTCATGGCAACACCACGAACTGTCGGACGGACACCGCGCCAACGTTTCGCACCGGCTTTACCCAGTTTTTCAAGGTTGTGCTCGGAATTTGAAACCTCGCCAACCGTTGCGCGACAACGTGTAGGAATTTTACGCATCTCACCGGAACGTAACCTCAGGGTCGCATACTCGCCTTCACGCGCGACCAACTGGACTGCTGCACCGGCGCTACGTGCGATCTGCGCACCTTTACCGGGCTTCATTTCGATGCAATGGACAATGGTACCTACCGGTATATTGCGCAATGGCAAACAATTACCAGGCTTAATAGCTGCATCGCGACCGCTCTTGACCGGATCACCGGCGCGCAGGCTCTTGGGCGCAATTATGTAGCGCCGTTCACCGTCCGCATATAACACCAACGCAATATGCGCTGTGCGGTTGGGATCATGCTCAATGCGCTCAACACGTCCATCAATACCATCTTTGTCACGCTTAAAGTCAATTACACGGTAGTGCTTCTTATGACCACCACCAATATGACGCGTGGTGATACGACCGGCATTATTGCGACCACCTGAACGTGACTTTTTCTCCAACAACGCTGAATGTGGAGCACCTTTGTGCAAGTGATCATGCTTGACCTGCACAACACCACGACGCCCTGGTGAAGTTGGTTTTGCCTTTACTATTGCCATAACCAAATATCCTTAAACTGATTCCCCGCCCAGAAAGTCAATAACCTGACCTTCCTGAACGCGAACATATGCTTTTTTCCAGTCGTTACGTTTTCCGGCACGGAGTTTGAATGTCTTACTCTTGCCTTTAACCTTTACAGTGCGTACCGACTCAACATTAACCTCGAACAGCTTTTCAACAGCGTCCTTGATCTCTTTCTTATTGGAATCGGTAGTAACTTTAAAAACGTACTGATTACTACTTTCACCGACCCTGGTTGACTTTTCTGTCATCCGAGGAGAAAGCAAAACCTTGTATAGGCGTTCATTGCTCATCCCAACCACTCCTCAATTTTCTTGACCGAGTCAACAGTCATAATCACTTTATCCGCTGCCACAAGGCTAACCGGATCCAGACCCGCAACATCCAGTACATGAACAGCAGGTATATTTCGTGATGCCAGAAAAAGGTTGCCCTCAACTTCCGGTGTGACTATCAAACCTTTTTTGAAATCCAGCTCTGCCAGCTTTTTAAGCAGCTCACTGGTCTTCGGTGCACTGAGCTCAAATGAGTCCAGCACAATCAGGCGCTCCTGGCGAACCAGTTCTGAAAGTATGGCCTGCAATGCACCGCGGTACATTTTACGATTCACTTTCTGTGAATGATCCTGGGGACGTGCTGCAAATGTCTGGCCACCACCGCGCCACAATGGGCTACGTATGGTGCCGGCACGTGCACGACCTGTACCTTTCTGTGCCCATGGTCTTTTACCACCACCGCTGACATCCGATCGTGTTTTCTGAGCTTTGGTTCCTGCACGCCCACCTGCCAAATAGGCAGTGACGACCTGGTGTACCAATGCTTCTGAAAAATCACGGCCAAATGTCGCGTTCGATACTTCAATTGCGCTTCCGCCTGCGACTGCGAGTTCCATCTTCATTCTCCTCAGTGCAACTTCACGGAAGGGCGAACAGCTACCTGGCCGTTCTTCGCACCCGGTACCGCACCTTTGATTAAGAGCAGATTACGTTCGGCATCAATCTTAACCACTTCAAGATTCTGTGTGGTGACACGCTCATCACCCATATGACCAGCCATTTTCTTACCCTTGAATACACGTCCGGGCGTCTGGCACTGACCAATCGAACCCGGCGCTCTGTGTGAAACAGAGTTACCATGGGTAGCGTCCTGCATCGCAAAGTTATGACGCTTCACGGCGCCGGCAAAACCCTTACCAATACTGGTTCCGGTGACATCGACTTTTTGGCCAGCCTCAAATTGCTCAACATTTAATTCAGCGCCGGCCTCCAAATCAGCCCCTTCAGCACCTTCCAGACGCAACTCCCACAGACCTTCGCCGGCTTCAACGCCCGCTTTGCTGTAGTGACCTGCCTCAGGTTTGGTAACCAGGCTGTTTCTTTTACTGCCTATAGTCACCTGTAAGGCGCTGTATCCATCCGTCTCGACAGTTTTAACCTGTGTTACACGGTTTGGGCTGACTTCGATGACCGTCACAGGAATGCTTTCGCCCTGCTCGGTAAACACCCGTGTCATGCCGCGTTTGCGGCCAATTAATCCAATCGTCATTGTTCTGCCTATCGTCCTGTTCTTTTCAAACTGATCAGTACAACTTGATCTGTACGTCTACGCCAGCTGCAAGATCCAGCTTCATTAACGCATCGACAGTCTTGTCATTGGGATCCATGATATCCATCAGGCGTTTATGTGTACGTGTCTCATACTGATCCCGCGCATCTTTATTTACATGCGGAGAAGTTAAAACAGTAAAACGCTCAATACGGGTAGGCAACGGGATCGGGCCACGTACCTGGGCACCGGTCCGCTTTGCGGTCTCCACAATCTCACTGGCCGAACGATCAATCAATCGATGATCAAACGCCTTTAACCGGATACGAATTCTTTGTTCAGCCATTTCTTTAGCTCGCTCTACTCGTCTTATTCAAAGATCTTGGCAACAACGCCAGCGCCAACCGTACGACCGCCTTCACGGATCGCAAATCGCAGACCTTCTTCCATCGCGATCGGGTTGATCAACTCTACTTTCATCTGCACATTGTCA
>Ga0316197_10001396_pt1 | contig 17237 bp, 12 predicted proteins | sample OudBiesiAoxic_MG_FD_204939 | JGI IMG/M metagenome (GOLD analysis project Ga0316197, IMG submission 204939) | Coastal sediment microbial communities from Oude Bieten Haven, Netherlands - site A oxic | ecosystem: Environmental > Aquatic > Marine > Coastal > Sediment | place: Netherlands... | reverse complement strand
CCCGCTAACACTTTTCTCATATTTTTGTTCAAAATTCGTTCATAAAGGAACTTCTATGGCCTATCAAGCCTATCAACTACTGCGCATCATTCTTATCGATAGCTTTTGGAAAAAACAGGTTAATGAACTTGATTTAACAGGTCATACTCAGCTTGAAGGGACTAATGGGGCTGGTAAAACGTCATTAATGCGTTTATTACCTCTTTTTTACGGTATGCGCCCTAGTGACATTGTCAGTAAAGTGGATCAAGCTAAGAACTTTGCTGATTATTATCTCCCACGTGATTCAAGTTTATTAGTTTATGAGTACCAGAGACCATTTGGACAAACTTGTATGGTGGTTGCACGCAGTGATGGTCGTGCTGTGTTATATAAATTGATAGATGCAGCTTATGATAGCAACCTCTTTATTCACGATAATAAATGTTTAGAGATTAAAGAGATTGAGCGCAACTACCGCAGTGCAGGTCGTTTTTGTTCAAGTTTTTTAGGTGTAGATAAATATCGTCAAGTGATTCAAAAACTACGTAGTGGACGAAAAATTAAAGATGTACGTGATTTGCAGAATCGTTTTTCCTTTAGCGATAGTGCCACTCCGCATATTGATAAAGTGGTGAATGGTACGATCGAAAAAAATCTAGATTTTGAATCGGTTAAAAGAATGCTCGTGGAGATTGCTAGTGACCATCTTGCTCGTAACAATATAGATGAAAAAGAGAAAATAAGTTTAAATAAAGAGGAAATTAGCCATTGGCTTGCAGATATTCAAGCAAGCCGTGCTATTCAAAAAGTGGCTGACAAAATTGCTCTTTGGCAAACGGATTTTACCAGCTTAGACAGCCTGTTAACGAAGTTGCAGCACCTGCACTTTGAGATGATTGCACACCAAGAAAAATTACAGGTTAAACAGCAAGGTTACCAACAGACTAAAAAGAGTACGCTTAACGAACTTGATGAATTAGAGAAACAATTATCGCAATCATCGGATAACCTAAGACAAGAGATCAGTAAATTAAGTGCATTGATAGAAGCGGATCAAAGCCGTATTGATCTGCTTGATCAAGATAAACTTAATTATGAAGATAACGACGCCGCAAGTTTTCAATTACAAGCGGATCAAGCGCCGCGCTTTCAACAACAACTTAATGAAGTCAATGAAGTGATCGCTGCTTTTGAAGGTAATATCAGCAAAATTCAAACGAAGTTTGAAAAATTGATAAATCAAGTAAAACAGCAAAAAATGGCAGATGTCAGTGCAAACAAAGAGCAGCGTTTCTCGGTGAAAGAGAATGCATCGCTGCAACTTACTGTTATTTCAGAAACACAACAAACCCAGTTAGCAATGTTAAATGAGCAGTTAAATGCTAGCAACTTAAAACTTAATATGCATAAACAGGCGCTCGAAAATGAAGTGCAACAGCTTATTAAGCAGCAACATAATCCTGTTCTCGAACCAGAATTGGTGAGCGCGATTGAAGAAAATCAACATAGTCTTGGTCAAACACATGAGACTCAATCGATGATTTTAGCGCAACAGAATGAGCTAAACAGTAAACTCAGTGTACTTGAGGCTCAACGTATGCAGTTGCTTGATAAACATAAGCAAGAGGGGCGTTATCTCGATAAAATAAAAACACAAATCAATGATATTGCCTGTCAGTTATTACCTAAAGAGGGATCACTACATTATTTCTTAAGCCATGAACCCGAAGCAAGTTCATGGAAGGATAATATTGGTCGTTTATTATCAACAGCGCAGTTAAGCCGAACAGATTTAACACCTAAGTGGTGTGGTTTATCGAGTAATATCTATGGGGTAGAATTAGATTTATTACAACTACAAGAGAGTGATCTACAACTTTCTGAAGAGCAACTTCGAGACAAAGCCAATGCACTTGATGAAAAAGCGCTGCAACTGAGCTCAACTATTAGTGATTTAGAAAACCAACTCAAAGAGTGCAATAAACAGATTCAAGCGCTGTCTGTAACGATTGTCGAAGCGAAACAAACTTGTAAACAAAATGAACTTAAGCTAGATCAGCTAAAAGCGCAACAAACTCACCTCAATGATAAAAAATTACGTGCGCTTAAAACGCATCAACAAACGGTTGAAGAGCAGTTAAAACAACTTTCTGTCCAGCAAAAAGAAAATATTAGTAAAATTGCCGTGTTTCAAGAGCAGCAGCAAAGCGAGCGTTTAGCATTACATAATGCAATGCTTGAACAACGTATGATTGTTGAGTCTGACCGTGATAGCCAGATAGATGAGCTTGACAAACAGTTACAACAGATAGAGCAAAGTGCTAGCGAACGCTTACGTGATTATAAAAAACAGCATAGTACCGCCTTAACTGAGCTTGATCCTGATGGTGAAGTGGATAAGCGTACTCAACAGAAACGCGAGCTTGAGAAGGCACTTGATGAATGTGCGCAATGGTCGCGTAAAGCACGTGAATATGCACAATTTATGAATGAGCGCTATGTGCATCGAGACAAGTTAGTTGAGGTTAACCAAAATCGTGAGATTGAAAAGCGTGGTTTTGAGAATAGCCTTGAAGATCTAAAGGCAGTAAAAGGTAATGCCATTGCCGAAAATCAAAAAATAGTTAAAAAGCTAACAACACAGATAAGAGATACTGCAGAACTATTAACACAACTCAGTGATAGCCAACAACAGTGTGAAAAGAGTGGTATTAGTGTATTAGAAAGCACCAATGAGCCAAATAATGAAGCAGATTTAACGGTTAGTTTCTGTTTTGATTGGCTTAAGCAATTCGACCTTGTTGAGAAACGTTTAAATGGTCAACTACAACGCTTTAATGAAACCTTTAAAAAGAACCATGCAAGTAGTGAGCTTTTTACAAACTGGCAAAAATTAGTGGCTGATAACGATAAGTTCAAAGGGGCTCGTAATCTGTTTAAATACAGTGAACCGATCACGGATTTGCTCAGTAGTGCCGAGCAGAAGCAGAAAAATACTTATCAATTAGTAACCGTGAATGCCAACATGATCAATGAGTTTTATCAGCATATTGAGAACTTTGGGCGCCGTATTAAAAGTATCGGTAAACAGCTTTCTAAAAACGTAACCTCATTAGCGCACTTTGAAGCCCTTGCTGATATTAATGTTTATACGGTAATGAAGCAGGAAGAACTGGAGTATTGGGGACCGTTACAGCAGTTTGCAAAACTGTTTGAGCAATACCGAGATGATCTTCGCGAAGGAATGGGAGATATTCCTGATGATCTGGTTTATGCGATGCAAAAATTATCAACATATCTGCCTAGTGAAGGTTTTGTTCTCGCGCACCATAATTTATTTGATATTGAGTTTTCAATTAGTGAGAAAGGGCAGTTAAAATATGCTCGTAATGCACGCCAACTTAAAAAAGTGAGTTCTACAGGTCTCTCTTATTTAGCGATGTTATCGTTATTTGCCGGTATTTTAGGCATGTTACGTGGCCAGAGTGAATCTCCATCAACTATTATACTGCCCGTTGATGAGTTAGGTGAACTGGCCGCTGAAAATGTTGACCTATTACTGAAAATGTTCTCTGATAATCATATTAGTATGTTGTCGGCATCACCTTCAACAGACCGTCACATCCTGTCATTATATAAACGCCATTATAAAATTAAAGACAATAAGATATTTCATGCTCAGATCCCAAAATCACGTATCGATGAGTTACTCGAGCAACGTAAAATAGCACAACAGCATCATCAAGCGGAGGAGAGTAATGTTTAAACAAACGGTACAAAAACTATTAACGGGCGAGATCATTTGTGAAACTGCTTTTGCGGATCAGTTTGAATATTTAAGTGCAACGGAAAACAGAGAGCGTGTTGAAGATTTTCTCGCTAATTTAGACAGAGAACTGACTTATCTTGATAGTGCAGATGCCTATTATTCAACATTTAAGCAAGTAGACCAAGAAAATAGTGCTGAATTAACGCAGCTCTTTTTAGAAATCCGCGCCTCATTTCGTCCGTTAGTTGAGTTTTTAGAGTTGTTATTGACGGCGACACAAACAGATTTACCCTTACGAGCAAAATCGATGGTGAATATTAACGCCTTGTTTGATCCCTTTGAGCATGATCAAACACTGCGCGAGCAACTTCATCGCTTAACGGCGATAAAACCTTTTAAGACCAATAAACTAGAGTCTCGAGAACAGCTTGTTTTTATTTTCCAAAAGTTGGAAGATATGAGATATTTAGTGCGTAAAAACAGTGGTAGTAGCCGCTATTATGCAACGGCTAAATTTGATCTTATCTATTTATTAATTGAATTTTTGAATGATTCTGAGCGTGTTGAACTGCCAGAAACGATGGAGCAAACACAAGAGGAGTTACTCTTTTAATGGCTGCTTATAACGCTTCTGATGTCGCTGACCTACTGCGCCAAATAGGGGCAAATGATCAACTTCTTGCTGATGCTTATGTGTATGGCACCGTGAGTGAGCTGCAAAGTGAATCACGAAAAATAGCTGGGTTACATAAAATAGGGTTGCTACGCCCTGATGATGATGTCGGTGACTATCGGGTGACGGCTGAATTAAAGCGGATGTTAAATCGTCTAATGCGTAAGCAGAGTAGCTATCGTCAGTTAAGTGATATGGGAAAAGTGATTGATACCCTCGATGATATGGTTATCGATTACCAAACGTCTGTTAAGAATAATCAGCATGATGATGCAGAATATTATCTTGATCAACTTGATGATCTACTTTATGAAGCCAAAGATAATTTAAATGTTAGTTTAGAAAATATGCATCATGCTATCTCTAGTCAGTTTGGCTTTGTTAGTACTCTGAGTGCCAAAGTAAGAGAGAATGAACGCGCTTTAGCCTATGCTCAAAAACTATTAACAGAGTTACAACAGGTTGATCCTGAAAGTTGTTATGAGTGGACTAATTGGGCTTGCCCGAGTGATTTTGCACGTAAGATCAGTGGTTTTGTATATTGGTTCAATCAAGCACTGCCACGTTTACGTTTTATTATTGATAACATGCGCCTCAGCTTATTTCGTCTGCGCCGTGATGAAAAACAGGCTAGTTTATTGCGTAATATGGCGCGTTATCTAAATCAGCACCCTGAATTTGAGATCAGTGATACCCTGTTTGAAGATGAGCAACTTCCACAAACACTCAAGCTTGCGCCTGTCATGCCACTGAAAAGTTATGTTGATACTCGCAATAGTGAACTTGAAAGCCCTTTAGTGGCATTGGTTCAGGCACTAAGAAAAACAACCAAAGCAGAGTCAATCCTTGAACGTGATAGTAGTGATTTAGAGGTTGCGGAGATACAAGAGTTAGTCATTGATGATGACTTTTTTGAGCAGCAGACCGAGCAATTATTTGAGCAAGTTATAAAATATGGAGAGCCAATTTCTGCAATAAAATATTGGCAAAAGGCGCTAAAAAGTTGGATTATTGAAGAGCAATTAATCGATCCTAAGCAATGGGTTGAGTTAGTCTTTAGTAGCTATTGTAAGTTAACCAACGATCAACAGGATGCGCTTGATATTAAACCTAAAGGCGTCAAAGTAACAGGTACCACTGACAATTATAGTTATAGTGATGTAGAAGTGTTACTGCGATAAAAGGGGGGGGGCAACAATGAATAAAGCGTTATTTCAATATTGCCAGAAACATCTACGAGATCTTGATAGCGGTCAACTAAAGGTATCAGCCTCTTTAAAGAGACTACATCAGTCCTATCATGTTGGTGAAATTGATAACGGCTGGTTTTATTTTACTGATAAAGACAAACAACATTTAATTCAAATAGTTGCGCTTGAGCTTAATGGCACACATCTATTTCGCGATAATTATCCACTGCCCCAATCGCGTACTCAAATAGCTAAAAAAAACCGTTCTGAGAAAGTAGGTGCGTTGAAAGTGAGCCATGATTTTATTTTAATAAATTCACTGGGGCCGCTGCGTATTAACCAGCACGTTATAACAAAACCTACCCTTAGTGCTCTTGGGTATTACCTGTGCGCCTCGGAAATAGAAACAATTGAGCATGCACAGATTGTTTTGGTGGAAAACCTTATTGTCATGGCTAATCTTAACCAGTTAAATATTCCAGAACAGCTAAAAGGAGCATTGTGGTTATATCGGGGAGATAGCCAAGCACAGCAACAAACAGGTACTGCTTACCCTTTTTTTAGACGCTTCGCGACGAGCAATCAACTTATCAGCTTTAGCGACTTAGATCCCAGTGGGCTTCAGATATCATTGACCTCTGGCGCAACCCATTGGCTCACTATTGCTAATATAGATGCGCTTGATATCAAATTAGAGGGGCCTGAAAATGAGTGGTTCAAGCAACACAATGCGATTAATTACCTCGAACATTATTGCAAGCAAACAGGTCGGTTAGCACCACACTGTACAATGCTTTTCAAGCGTATGAAGGAGGTCCAAATCACACTTAAACAGGAGCATATGATTGCTCATTCTGTGAAATTAACCTTACATGCTTTGTAGTATGCAGTCAGGAATTACTTCAATAAATAGACCATCAGACTTCAGCAAGTTAATTATATGCTAAAGTAAGCGCCTTAATACTGAAATAGAGAGAGAAAATTATGTTGATTAATAAAGATAGTGCCGTAGAGTTTCATTACTCATTAAGTGAAGCTGGTAGTGAGCTAGAATCTAGCTTTAATGAAGCCCCGCTTGTTTACTTACATGGGCATGGCGGTTTGTTTCCTATGCTTGAAGAAGCACTTTTGGGTAAAAAAGTAGATGAAACATTAGAAGTGACTTTAACGCCTGAGCAAGCCTATGGTGAACCACGTGAAAACAGCATTCAACGCATTCCTCTCAAGCATTTACAAGTCGCAGGTAAAATTAAAGTTGGATCTGTTGCTGTTGTGGAATCGAATCAAGGACGACAAGAGGTGACAGTAGTAAAGGTTGGTAAATTCAATGCTGATTGTGATTTAAACCATCCGTTTGCGGGTAAAACACTGACTTTTAATATAACCATTGTTTCTGTCCGTCCTGGTACAGAAGAAGAGATACAACATGGTCATGTGCATGCTGCTGGTGGTTGTGGGCATTAGTAGCAAGGTATTGTAATGAAAAAAGTAACACTGTACTCAATGAGTCAATGCCCTCATTGTGATAGCGCAAAGCAATATTTCGAATCGAAAAAAATAAAATTTAGATTAGTAAATATTAAAAGTCCTGCAGGGCAAAAAGAGTTTGCTAAGACTGGGTTTCGTGCTGTGCCTATTATCAAAGTAGGTGAAGATTACCTTAATGGTTTTTCAATTCAAAAATTTAATAAGCTTTACTAAGGTTATAGCAATGGAATTTAATGGGTGATCAGGGGGTAGGTAGGAAAAATTATGACTAATACCAATTACAGTAAAATAGTTCAGCTATTTAGTGGGATTGGTATTAACTCCTTTGGTATTTGGTTAAGTTAAAAAGCACTTCCTTATTTGTATAGGGAAGTGCTTTTTTTATCGCAACATCAGTGAATCGGTAATAATACCAATCCGCATAAGTATCTGCTGATAGCCGCGTTGCATTCTCTCGCAAGAGCTAACTATTTCATATCTTGCTCTAATAGCCATAAACGGAATGCTTTTTTCTCTTCACGTGATGCTTGTTGATAAAGCGTTATCAGAGGAACACTTGCATCGATAGCTGTCGCCGTAACTTTATTATCAACCACCGCTACAGCCGTAATTAAAGCTGGCTCGCTAATATTATTTTTTTGATTGTATTTCTCAATGACCGCTTCTATATCACTATATGGCAAAAAGCCTTTATCCATTAATATATCACTGTCTTTTATATTATATTGATTGTCTTTGGTAATAACCTCCCAAACAATGCCCTTGCGAATAGCTCGTTCAGCCTTCGCGTCTGTTGTAAGACCAGATACCGAAATTTTTGTATCCTGCTGTAAATCTAGAGTGAAAATGGAAGGGCGACTGCGAACTAACTGATCATTATAATAGGTATTTGAAAAGCGAACCACGATCTGGTGTTCGCCTGGAGTAATTTCAGGTACTTCATCGCTTTTAAATAAAGAGGAAGTTATTTTTTTCCCATCTATCGCTAAAATCTCAACACCGTTAACTCCTTGTAATTCCAATGCATAGCTATTCTGCATAAATATTAATGCCAAAATAGTGAAAATCTTTTTCATAAATATACCTTTTAAATTATTTGCTGTTTAAACTAAAAATTGTGCTAATAATGGAACCCTCTGCACTTCCTGTCAAAGAGGGGTTTAGTGCAAAAACTTGTTGATTATTAACGGTATTGACCGTTATTAACTCATTTTTAATTACACTTATTCGCTGCTGTGCAAGTTCGCTAAGTTGCAACGTTTCAATTGGTTGCAGTAAAACGAGTTGATCAAATAGCGCTTGTTGATAGTGCTGTTGAAACTGCTCTTCGTCAACCTTTTGTTGTTCATCTTGTGCTATTGATAACTGTGCTTGCAATTCGGAAACTGCTTTAGGCCCTTTTACCTTATTGAACAGGACTTCCATCTCTTTAATGCCTTGCTGATTATCTTTGTTATCTAAATCAAGCTGTTGAGCTAATGCTTGGCGTTGTAGTTGATATGTTTCTTGCTTGCTATCAACATGAACACGGATCTCTAAAATAAGTTGTGGTCTCTCTTTTAATAGCGAAGCTAGTGCTTTTAGGTTTGATTTTTGTTGGTTATTTAAAACTGCACTACCAAGTTCAAAGGAGACTGAATTTAGTGCTTGTTCATCACCACCTGCTAAATTTGCTAAAAGAGAAAACGGGGAGGCAATTGCCTTTGTCATTATGTTTAGTAGTGCTTTCATCACTAAACCACCAATCTCAAAATCGGGTGAGTTCATATCTCCTTTGGTTGGTAAGCTGATATCAATAACGCCATTGCTATCTTTGAATAATGCGAGGGCAAGCTTAATTGGTAAATCAACAGATTCCTTACTTTCAACGCTATCGCCTAATTCAAATTGATCTAAAATAAGGCGGTTTTTACCATCTAAGATACCTTGCGATATTTTATAATTTAGATCCAGCGTCAGTTTACCTTTATCAATAACATATCCTGCATAACGTCCTGAATAAGGGGTGAGTGTGGTTAACTCTATTTTGTCAAACTTAACACTCATATCGGTGTACAGTTGATCGGCCAAGGGGTTAATTTTACCTTGTACCGTTACTTTTCCATACTCTTCTACGGTGCCATTTATATGCACATCTGCGGGCTGCTTTTTGCTTGATGAGAGGCCTTTTATCGCACCATTTAGCTGTTGGATGCTAGTACCAAATTGAGGAATCAATGACAGATCTGCAAAATAGGCATCACCATCTTTAAAGGATATCTTTGCAATCTCAATGCTAGGAGAGGGGGACGTTACGGTTTCGTTTTTACTCTCTGGTTTATTTTTACTGCTGTTATCAACCATTAATTGTGAAAAATTAACTTTCCTGTCTTCGGTAATGATCAAACGTGAATAGGGTTTGTTAAGGGCAATTTCTGTAATATCTATTGTTAATGGTGATAGGTTTACTTTGATTGGCGCAATAGATAGGCTCTCCCATCCTAATAAGCGCCGTTTAATCATCGTATCTTCACTATTAAAATCTGCAACATCAATTTGACCTGTAAATATTCCCGTAAGCCCTTGTGATTTATGCAGTGCAAGTTTTGTATTACCATCTAAAGAGAGGTTTCCACTTTTTATATTAACGTTGGCTACATCAGAAAGGTATTGCTGAATTATATTAATAGGGATCTGCGCGAGTTTAATCCCGCTATCAATACTAAAGGGCTGTGCTATCAGCTCTCCAGAGAAATTATTCTGTTGTGAGCTCTCTATTTTATAGGTGAGTGAGAAGGGTTGTTTGTTGGCTAAACTCTGATTTAAGGCTGATAGTGATGCGTTGATCTCATGTAATTTAATAGAGGCCTCATCTGCTAATGACTTATCAGTAACTTGCACTGTGCTATTGTTAATCTTAATGTTATTAATTGACCATAAAAATGGTGAGCTAGGTTGTTGCGCTGGTGGTGCGGATTTTATTGTATTTGCTTTTGATACTTTGTTGAAATCGTTGAGTGGTCTTATCAGTTCAAGTTCACCATTTTTATCACGTATCAACGCCAATTCGATTGCATCTACTTCTATGTTATTAATAGTAACGGATTGCTCAAGGAGGTTAAATTCAGTGGGGCCTACCTTAATACGCTTAATATCGACAAAATGATCTCTATCGCTTGGATCTGCTATCTGTAAATCGTTGAAGGTAACAAAGGCTTGATTCAGGGTTAACTGAAATTGGTTATCGCTAAAACTGAGTGCGTAATTTGCGGCTAAATCGACCTCGCTATGACGCAGTTCATAGGGAGAGTAGGTTTTTATATAGGGCCAAAATCGGTGTAAACGGATCCCTTTTATATTTAAAGAGCCCGAAGAGGAGATAGGGGAAACAGAGATATTACCATTCCATTGCAGTGACTGCTTATTATCAAGCGCAAGGTGTAGGTGGTATTCTCCTCCTTTTTCAACATAGGTAGAAAAATCCCGTAGTTGAAAGGTGATTGGATTCACCTTATGGTTTATCAACTCTCCTTGGCTATAGTCCATGGCAATCAATGATCCATTCACCACACTGATATTATCAAATAATAATTTTGGCATCGCTGCAGGGGGAGCGTCACTTGTCTCTACTTGCTCCTCTTTATCACTTGTTGTTTGATTTGCTAACAGTGCCTGTTGGATATTCGTTGTTCCGTCGCTGTCAATCAATACGCTAAAACTAGGATCAATCAGTTCGACATTTTTGAATGTATAAGCAGCTTCAATAATAGAGCGCAGTTCAAAATCGGCATGAAACCGACTGAATGATAAAGGAGAGCCTGTTTTATTTTCAGTAAGGGCTAGATTATTAATCGTTAGTGTCAGCAGAAAAGGGTTTATCTCAATTTTTTCAATCTCTGTTTGCCAGCCTAAATGGAGATCAACTTGATCACGAATGGTGTCACTGAGTAACTTAGGTAAGAGTAAAAAACCAACCACTGTGTAAAGTGTTAGCAGGGATATAAACCAAAATAGTATTGAGCGATAAAATTGACGGCTAAATAGCGTTTTAAAAGTATTCACGATGTAAACCATTATTCAGAGAAATGTAATTCAGAGTATAGGAGAATAGTCGTTACTTTTACATACCCATTACGCGGATTTGATGATTATGCCAATTACAGTAAATAGCTAATCTATTAACTGCAGACTTAGTCATTCTTGCTGATCAAATTCCTCGCTAACTTCGCTCTTAACTTTTTAATTAGAATAATACCGATCTGAATAACTAGCTGATCTTTTTGGCTGGTTAAAATAACTTACTTCTTTGTTGTAAATTTCGTAAATTAAATAATGGTTTACGTCAACTTTCGGCTTGAGTTAAGTCATTTTTCCTACGCAAAAATTAGATTTCATAATTAATCAGTTTGGTATAACGAGTTAACTGCAATTGACTCCTTGTTATAAATGAATTTCCTGCACAAAATTTAGATCACATACTTAATGTATTTGGCATCATTTGTTACTGGTAAAAGGATTAAAAAGGAAGGTTCTGTTATTATGTCGGGCATAAAAAAACCACGTAAAAACGTGGTTTAAAATTATGCTACTATCAGAGCTGACTTTGCATATTACTCTGGTAATACACCATTATGGTAGACATTCTGAACATCATCACAATCGTCTAACATTGCCATAAATTTTTCAAATTTTTCAACGTGCTCTGGTGCAATATCAGCATCCGTTTGCGGCACAAATGTTACCTCTTCGACGTCAAGTTCAAGTTCTGGATAACTTTCGTGAAGTGCTGTTTTGGCTTTAAAGAACTCTGTATGAGGACAAAATACACTAATTTTACCTTCTTCAGCAACAACGTCTGTAACATCTACATCAGCCATCATAAGGTCTTCTAAAACAGATTCATCGTCTTCACCGCTAAATACGAACACTGCTTGATGCTCAAACATATGTCCTGCACTACCTGGTGAACCAATTTTCGCATCTGTTTTTGTGAAACAGTTACGTACCTCAGTCCAGGTGCGTTTGTTATTGTCTGTTAAACAATCAACAATCACACTACAACCGCCAGGAGCATAACCTTCGTATGTTGCACGCTCGTAATCTTCACCTGCACCACTTTTTGCTTTATCTAAAGCACGCTCAATAACATGGCTTGGTACTTGATCTTTTTTTGCGCCATCGATTAAACGGCGAAGTGCTAGGTTGCCATCTGGATCAAAGCCACCCGTTTTAGCACTGACATAGATCTCTTTGGAGTATTTAGAATAAACTTTTGTTTTTGCGCCCGCAGTTTTAGCCATAGACTCTTTACGGTTTTGATATGCTCTTCCCATCGGTTCAAACTCTTTTTGTAAGGTTAGTTAAAATTTTCGCTCCAAATTCTACCCCTTAGGAGACTTCTGCGCTAGTGTGGTGGTAACAAATATTGAGTTAGATAAGCATATTCGTTGTTTTCATAGCCGGATACAGACCAACAGGGTGAAAAATGCACAATAAAGTCGAAAAAATTTTAACGCAGTTAAATTCCGTGCTGCTTGGCAAACAGCAGCAAACTCAATTAGCGTTAGTATGTCTATTAGCAGATGGACATCTTTTAATTGAAGATCTCCCCGGCATGGGTAAAACAACACTTGCTTCAATCTTAGCAACGACGCTTGGACTTGATTACCAGCGTGTTCAGTTTACCAGTGATATGTTGCCAGCTGATATCATCGGAGTCTCTATCTTTGATACGCAAAAACAGCAATTTCATTTTCACCAGGGGCCCATATTTAATCAAGTATTATTAGCTGATGAGATTAATCGTGCTAGCCCCAAAACCCAAAGTGCTTTGCTTGAAGCGATGGAAGAAAAACAGATATCTGTCGATGGAGAAACATATTCATTGCCTGCTCCTTTTTTTGTGATTGCAACACAAAACCCAATGGATCAAGCCGGTACATTTCCACTGCCAGAATCGCAGTTGGACCGTTTCATGATGCGTATTGAATTAGGTTTCCCAAATCGAGAAGCTGAGATGAGAATGTTGAAAAATAGAGCTGTTGATTATACAAATAAGGCAATCATTAATCTATCAGAGCTACAACAAATGCAGCAAGCTGTTAGAAACATTGAGGTTAGTGATGCGCTGCTAAGCTATCTTTTAGCATTGATCCATGAGAGCCGCTATAGTGGTATGGCAATGAATCCTCTTTCCCCACGGTGTAGTAAAATCTTGTTACAAGCCGCCAAAGCGATGGCATTTATTAAGCAGCGGCATTATGTTATTCCTGAAGATGTACAAGCTGTTTTTTGTGCGGTAGCAGAGCATCGACTGCAAGGTGTAAATCATGATCAGCAGGGGAGTGGTGTATTGAGTAAAGCGCTATTAAAACGTATCGATCCACTTGGCCTATGATAAGTAATTTTATAAACAAACGTTTTGATAAATGGTTGAAACGGCGCATGCCTGCTAATAAAGAGATCACTCTAGGTAGCGGCAATCTTTTTATCTTTCCCTCTAAAGCGGGTATACATTTTTTATTAAGTTGCTTTATTTTGTTTCTGTTAGGCACTAATTATCAAAATAATTTGATCCTCTTTATGGTCTTTTTTTTGTGCAGTTTTATGGTGACCTGCCTGCTGCTTAGTTTTCGTAATGTTTCACAACTAACATTATCAGCGATTGATAGTGAAGCACAGTTTGCAGGTAAAAATTGTCAGTTTCGTTTACGTTTGAAGCATGGTAAACAAAAAGCGCAAGATCTGTTTTTGTGTTTTCAATATCACGACTCTGATCTGCAGCCTATTTGGGAAGGGGATACGATTATACTTTACGCTTTTGCCAGACAGCGGGGCTACTTTAAACCTGGACGTGTCACACTGCGCTCAAGTTTCCCCTTTGGTTTATATAATATTTGGACACATATCGATTTTGATACAGAGGTGTTGATATATCCGACACCAATAAAGAATAATATGCAGCCACATTCTACCGCTAAAAGTAACAGTGACAAAAGCATTAGCCAAACTATCCAAGGAGTTGATCAATTCTCGACACTTAAAAGTTATCAGCCAGGTGAATCGTTGAAATCGGTTGCCTGGAAACAACTTGCACAAGGTCGGGGGTGGTTGAGTAAACAGTTTGAGCAATCAGTCAGCGGAGAGTGTGTACTTGATATTGGTTTACTGAATCATCTCCCCCTTGAGATGCGCGTTAGTTATCTCTGTTACCATATTATTGAACTTGAGAAACGACATCAGCGTTATGCACTTGTTTTACCAAATCAAGAGATAGTAATAGGTTCTGGTGCAATGCATCAGCATCGTTGTTTAAAGGCATTAGCGTTATATAAAACGGTGAGTCATCGTAAATGAAAGAATTCTTAACGCGTTTTAATTTAATACTTATTATTTTCAGCTACAGCGCGCTGGTTTTAGCTCTCTATCCACAATTAAATATTTATATTGTGATACTTGGGATAGGCTGTGCTCTTTGGCGCAGTGCACATTATTTAGGTCGAATAGGGATGCTGCATCATTTTATATTAAGTGGTGTCGCAATAATAAGTAGTCTATTAACGGTCGCACTGCTGTTTCAACAGGGGGTGTTTTCTATATTATTGCATTTGGTATTTCTTGGTTTTAGCCTCAAATTTTTAGAATTGAGAGCGGTAAGGGATGTCTATTTTTTTGTTAATACAGGTTTTGTTTTAATTGCGCTTTATTTCATTTTTAACACCTCCCTTGCTGCGGCATTTATTGCGTTTCTATTACTACTTTTATTATTAGCTATTTTATTAAGCCTACATGCACAAAACTTAATGAAGAAAGCTTTTGTTCAATTGTTATTGAGCACCATATTAATCAGCTTACCCTTAGCAATATTACTTTTTGTAGTGATGCCTCGATTACCCTCGTTATGGAAAATGCCAATACAAAAACAGGCGACCACAGGTCTCAGTGACAATGTTAGTCCCGGTGAAATTGCCAAACTCAGTCGCTCTAGTGCATTAGCATTTCGCGCTACTTTTAAGGAGAATATTCCTGTTGAAAGTGATCGTTATTGGCGGGCAATGACACTCGATAACTTTGATGGTAAAAGTTGGACGCAAAGCTCTATTCTAAAAAATGAAGAGTCTCAGGCGAAAAGAGGGGTTGGGCTCAATTTTCAATTCGCAACCGTTGAAACAAATAACATCAGTGATTATGAACTAATTATCGAGCCACACTATAATTATTGGATACCAGTACTAAATTATGCTCTAACGCCAAAAAGTTTGGTTAGTTTAGGCGATTATTCGTTACGCAGTGATACGCCGATAATTACACGTAAAGCTTTTAATGTTGAGCAAGTTGCGTCTGTCAATCAACCTATTTTAACGCCCGTGCTAAGGCAACAATTAACTCAATTACCATCTGCTGTTAACAGTAAAACAGAACAGTGGATAACTGCCCGCTTGCAATCAGGTGTTAGTAAAGAAAATATTCTTGCACAGCTATTAGATCTTTTTTCATCTAATTTCACCTATACCCTTCAACCACCCCTTTTAGGGGAACATCAAATTGATGATTTTCTTTTTAAAACCAGAGCTGGGTTTTGTGTGCATTATGCAAGTAGTTATCTGTATGTAGCACGACGCTTAGGCATTCCTGCTCGCATGGTCACTGGTTACTTAGGCGGAGAGTGGCAGGCTTCTGAGAATTTTTTTACTGTGCGCCAATATGATGCACATGCATGGGTTGAAATTTGGCAAAATGAGCGTTGGCAACGTATTGATCCAACGACCTATGTCGCACCTGAACGTGTTGATTCAGGCCTAGAGGCGAGTTTAACCGATACTAATGAGTTTTTAGCTAACGAGTATTTTTCATTACAAAGATGGCAGTCGAGTAGGTGGTTGAATGAGATACGTATGCGTTTTGCACAAATAGATTATCTTTGGGCGCGTTATGTGGTTAATTTTGATAATCAGAAACAACTTAGGTTATTACAATATTGGTTAACAAAATTGCCGTGGTTAAATATCACTTATGCTGTATTGGGAATAATGGGGGGAATTTTTGTACTACTTTTAATGTTGATTTTTAAACCATGGCAGAAGCTCGCTGTTGCATCAGAAGAATCAGCTTATTTTACTTTACAAAAACATTTTATGAAAGCTGGATTGATACGTAATAGAGAGCAAACTATTAGTGAGTATTGTTTATTAGTGAGCGAGCAATATCCCTTGGCTGAGCGCTTATTAGTAAACTTTGCTAAGCGTTATAATCAATTAAAGTATCAACCTGATCTCTCAGTTGCGCAACGTAAAAAATATTTAAAGCAGTTAAAAATAGTTAATAATCAGATCAAAAAATACCATTAACAATAGAGCGCAGATCTATTTTACCGGTTTAAAAATTGACTTGTAGATTGTAAGTTTCGCTATTTTAACCAGCCCAAAAGATCAGCTACTTATTCAGATTGGTATAACAGACTCATTGCTATTAGCATAGAATTTTCTGCCGATTGGTACCATAATCAGCAATAGTGACAGCGTTAATTGACTTCTGGAGTTGTTATTTCGACCTGTTACATCTGGAAGATGTGATTGATTGTCTATATTGTTATTTCTTATAGGGCTCAGCTGTGATCTTACACTCTTTAATATTTACTTTAGTCGGACCATAATTTCGAGCTGAGCGAAATTTATCTTTGCCAATATTGATATAGACATCATTAAACATCTCTTTTTGAATGACGACTTGCGCTTTTTCAAAGTAATATTGTAGCTCTCCCATATTATCATCAAGATTTGTTTTAAGCTCCGTTAGATGACTTTTTACCTCTTCCTTTGTTAACATTAGCCGCGCATCTAAGGTCTGTTTTTTCTCTGAATTAGGTAATAGATCGACTTTGCGTTGTGCATCAATTAACTTTTGTAATTTTTCTTGCTCACTTTGAATCGTATTATTGATCTGCTTTTTGTTTTTCATTAAATTGGGATAGTCACCGGTGAGATCTATTTGTGTTTTAGACCCTGCCATTGCACCTAATGAAACGGCATATATTGAACCATGGGTTGATAATACACCCCCTAGTATGGTGCCTTTACTACCGACATCATCACATACATTGATGTCGCCTTGACAGGTAACATTGCAGTGTAATAACTGTTTTTTAATATTTACTTCA
>Ga0316197_10001395_pt1:12500-17238 | contig 17238 bp, 12 predicted proteins | sample OudBiesiAoxic_MG_FD_204939 | JGI IMG/M metagenome (GOLD analysis project Ga0316197, IMG submission 204939) | Coastal sediment microbial communities from Oude Bieten Haven, Netherlands - site A oxic | ecosystem: Environmental > Aquatic > Marine > Coastal > Sediment | place... | reverse complement strand
GGCGCGGCCCGTTCCAGCGCGTCCAGGGTCGTCTCCTCGTCCTGGTCGAGGGTCGAGACGAAGACCCGGGCACTGCGCAGGTCCGGGGACAGCTGGACGTCGGTCAGCGTGACGAAACCTACGCGAGGATCACGTACGTCCTCGCGAAGGACCCGCGCCAACTCGAGCCTTATCACGTCGGCCACCCGTCCCGGGCGTCGAGTCGTCATTTCCAGTCCTCACTCCAGCCCGACGGGCCGCCGTCGGCCGCGTCGAGAAAGTCCAGGCCGGACACGACCACATGTCCCGGCACCATGAGTTCGGCTTCGGCGCGAATCGTTTCGAACAGACGATCCAGCGTGTCTCGCTGGTCGGCAACGGAGACGACGGCAATCGCGGCACGCTGCCACAACCCGTCGTGCTCGTTCAACTCGGAAACCGCAACGTTGAACCGGGAGCGCAGCCGGTCCTTGAGGCGCTTGACCACCTGACGCTTGCCCTTGAGTGAACGCGTCTCGCGCAGGTGCAACTCGAATGTAAAGATGCCGACGGTCACGGCAGGACCTCGTCAGCCGCGCGGGACAACCCGACGCCGAGACGGGGAATCCGACAGGCGCGGCGAAGACGTACCAGGCTAGAGGCTCTCCGCCATGACCTTCTCCATGACGAAGCTCTCGATGACGTCATCTTCCTTGAGATCGTTGTAACCGGCGATGCCGATACCGCACTCGTAGCCCTGCTTGACTTCCGAGGCGTCGTCCTTGAACCGTTTCAGCGAGCTGATCTTGCCCGTGAAGATCACGACGTTGTCGCGCAGCAGGCGCACCTCGGAGTTGCGCGTGACCTTACCGTCGGTGATGTAACAGCCCGCGATCGTTCCGATCTTCGGAACCCGGAACAACTGCCGGACCTTGGCCTGGCCGAGGACGACCTCTTTGAAGGTGGGCTCGAGCAGGCCGACCATCGCCTTTCTGATGTCGTCGACCATGTCGTAGATCACGGTGTACATCCGCAACTCGACCTTCTCTTCTTCCGCTCGCTCCTGGGCGGCCTTGTCCGGTCGAACGTTGAATCCGACCACGACCGCGTTCGACGCGGCGGCGAGCAAGACATCGGCCTGCGTGATCGCACCGGTCGAGGATCGCAGCACGCTGATGCGTACGCGATCCGACGGTAGTTCGTTCAGCGCCTTCTTCAAGGCTTCGAGCGAGCCCTGGACGTCGGCCTTGAGCAGGATCGGTAGTTCCTTGACCTCGCCCGAGGCGATGGCGTCGGCCAGGCTCTGCAGGGATCTGCGCGCCGACATTTTCTGCTGTTGCTCGCGGATCTTCTCGCGACGGAACGCGGCGATCTGTCGGACCTTGGCCTCGTCGGGAACACTCAGGAACGAGTCTCCGGCACCGGGTTCGTCGGCGAATCCCATCACCTCGACCGGAGTCGCCGGACCGGCGAGCGTCACGCGCTGCCCCAGGTTGTCCGTCATGGCCCGGACCTTGCCGTAGGCCGACCCGGCGATGAACGGGTCGCCGGGTTTGAGTGAACCCTCGAGGACGAGCACGGTGGCCAGCACACCGCGCGCGCGGTCGAGCCGGGTCTCGAGGACCACGCCGGTGGCGGGCTTGTTTGGGTCGGCCTTGAGTTCTTTCATGTCCGCGACCAGCAGGATCATCTCCAGCAGGGCCTCGAGACCGGTGCGCTGTTTGGCCGAAACTTCGCACGAGACGACGTCACCGCCGTACTCTTCGACGATCAGCTCGCGATCGGCCAGTTGCTGCTTGACCATCGCGGGATTGGATCCCGGCTTGTCGATCTTGTTGATCGCGACGACCATCGGCACGCCGGCGGCGCGCGCGTGGTCGATCGCTTCCAGCGTCTGCGGCTTGACCCCATCGTCGGCCGCAACCACGAGCACCACGATGTCCGTGGCCTTCGCGCCGCGGGCGCGCATCATCGTGAAGGCCTCGTGACCCGGCGTGTCGAGGAAGGTGATCTTGTGACCCCTGGCTTCGACCTGATAAGCGCCGATGTGCTGGGTGATTCCGCCGGCCTCGGAATCCACGACGTACGTGCCTCGAATGGCGTCGAGCAACGATGTCTTGCCGTGGTCCACGTGACCCATCACGGTCACGACCGGTGGGCGCGGAATGAGATTTTCTGCCTTGTCGGCCACCTTCGCTTCGGACAGCTCGTCGGCCGGGGAGGGCGCTGCCTGCTGCGCCTCTTCCTCGAACGAGATGACCTTGGCTTCGGAGCCGAACTCCTTGGCGACGTCGATCGCGGTGTCGGGCTCGAGCGGCTGGTTGATCGTCGCCAGCACGCCACGGGAGATCAGCTTGGCGATCACGTCCTTCGACTTGCGATTGAGCTTCTCCGCGAGTTCCTTCACCGTCACTCCCTCGGTCAGGGTGATCTCGGCGGGAACCGGCGGCAGCTCTTTCGGAGGCCGGGCCGCAGGCAGAGTCGCGCTGGCGCGTTCCTTCTTGTCCTTCTTACGTCGTTTCTTCGCCGGGAGCCCGCGTCCGGGAAGGCCCGTGGACGGAGGTCCAGTCGGTCGGCCGGCCGTGGGTACGCCTGCCCGGGCCCCGGAAGGAGGCACGGGCGGTGCCGCCGGCTTCGGTCGAACCAGCGTGGTCGGTGCCGGCACGCGTCGTGCTGGAAAGACCCGGGGCTTGCGAGCCGTCTTGCCCGCGATCGCACTGGCCGCCGCCGCGGCCGCCGCTGCGGACTCGGCGCGCTCCGCGGGGGTCTTGGGCACCGCCGGCACCTTGGTTCGTTCCGGAGGCGGCTTGGGCTTTCCCGTCTTGGCGGCGGGTGCCGCGGCCACGGGTACTTTCTCTTCGGCCGGCTTCGCAGCGAGCGGTTCTTCCGTCTCGACGGGAGGCTCGGCGACGGCTTCGATCGACGCGGGTTGTTCCGCGCTGACTTCGGCCTCGACCGGCGTCTCGGGGACCTCGACGACCTCGGTCTCGACCTCGTCGGCCAGGCGCTCTTTCTCGGCCGCGAGTGCCGCAGTGATCCTGATACGAACCAACTCGGCGGTCCGCTCGTCGAGAGTGCTGAGGTCTGACTTGACCTCTTGCCCCATGCGGTCCAGAAGCTCGAGGATCAGAGCACTCTGAACCTGGAGGTCCTTCGCGAGCTGGTAAACCCTTACCTTTGCCATCAATGCTTCCCCGACGGGGTTCAGTCTTGCTGTTTTAAATCGTCGCCCGATACTGCAACCTCGTCGGCTGCGGCCTCGGGAGCCGTGTCTTCGGTGCTCAGGTCGTCTCCGGACTCGAACTCGGCCGCGAGCGGCTCTTGCTCTTCCGGTGGAGTCTCGCTGCTTGCCACCTCGATCACGTCCGTCCGTTCGTCTTCGGTCTCTTCTTCTTCTTCTTCTTCTTCTTCGTCTTCGTCTTCGTCTTCCGCCAGTGCGGCAGCCTCGGCTTCTTCTGCGGCCAGGGCCGCTTCGGCCTCGGCCGCCTCGATGGCTTCCTGTTCGGCCTGCGCTCTCAGTTCCACGAGGGCCACCTCGGCTGCGTCGTGGATGGCGATTGCCGCGTCTTCGTTGATGCCGTCGATCGACAACAGGTCTTCCATCGATGCCAGGGTGATCTCTTCGACCGCGCGGAACCCGGCGTCGAGCAGACGGTTGGAAATCTCGGGCGGGATCCCCGGCAAGCTGGCCAACTCGCGGCTCGCCGTTTCCATCCGTTCCATCTCGGCTTCGACCTCGGCCTTCTTTTCCGCTTCGCTCTTGATGTCGAGGTTCCAACCGACGAGCTTGCTGGCGAGGCGGACGTTCTGACCACGTTTGCCGATGGCCAGCGATAGCTGATCCTCGGCAACGATGACTTCCATGTCGCGAGTCTCGTACTCGCGGATGCCGACACGATTGATGCTGGCCGGGTTCAGGGCGTTGCGAACGTAAGCCGACGGGTCGTCGTCGTACTGGACGATGTCGATCTTCTCGCCGCGAAGCTCGCGGATCACGGCCTGAACTCGCGAGCCCTTCATTCCCACACAGGCGCCGACAGGATCGACGTCGCGGTCCTTCGAGCGGACCGCAACCTTGCTTCGTTCGCCGGCGTCGCGCGAGACGTTGACGATGCTCACGGTGGCGTCGTAGATCTCGGGGACTTCCATCTCGAACAGCTTCTTGACCAGTAGCTCGCTGCCCCTGGACAGGTGTAGCTGCGGGCCCTTGCCCTGACGCTCGACGTTGACCAGCACGGCTCGGATCCTGTCGCCCGGGTTGTAGTGTTCCGCGCGCGATTGTTCGCGACGAACGATGACCCCTTCGGTCCGTCCCAGGTCGACGACCATGTCGCCGCGGTCGAAACGTTTTACCTGGCCGGTCAATAGTTCACCGATGCGATCCGAGTACTCGTGCCACACCAGTTCGCGCTCGGCCTCTTTGACTTTCTGATAAATCACCTGCTTGGCCGCCTGCGCCGCGATGCGGGTCAGCGGGGCTTCTGCGGTGTCGTACGGCGTCTCGAGGATCATCCCGACCTCGACGTCGTCACGGAGCTGCAATGCTTCCTCGAGGGAGATTTCGGTCTGCGGGTCGACGAGTTCTTCTTCCTCGACAACGACCTGCTTGGAGAACACCTCGAACGATCCGTCCAGGCGATCGAATCGTGCGCCAAAGTCCTTCTTGCTGCGATAGTACTTACGTGTCGCAGCGGCGTACGCTTCTTCGATCGCCTGGATCACCACGTCGGTGTCCAGACCCTTTTCTCTTCCGATCTGTTCGATGGTGTGGAACAGCTCG
>Ga0316197_10001395_pt1:0-7500 | contig 17238 bp, 12 predicted proteins | sample OudBiesiAoxic_MG_FD_204939 | JGI IMG/M metagenome (GOLD analysis project Ga0316197, IMG submission 204939) | Coastal sediment microbial communities from Oude Bieten Haven, Netherlands - site A oxic | ecosystem: Environmental > Aquatic > Marine > Coastal > Sediment | place: Netherlands... | reverse complement strand
GGACCATCTCGTAAGGCTAAACACTACCCAACGACCGATAGTGAACCAGTACCGTGAGGGAAAGGTGAAAAGCACCCCTGTTAGGGGAGTGAAATAGTACCTGAAACCGTGCGTCTACAAGCAGTGGGAGGGCTATGCTCTTCGGAGAACGCCCAACCGCGTGCCTTTTGCATAATGAGCCGGCTAGTTACTTTCTGTGGCAAGGTTAAGCGATAAGCGAGCCGCAGCGAAAGCGAGTCCTAATAGGGCGTTCAGTCGCAGGGAGTAAACGCGAATCCTGGTGAGCTACCCTTGGCCAGGGTGAAACGCAGGTAACACTGCGCGGAGGCCCGAACCAATATCGGTTGAAAACGGTTTGGATGAGCTGAGGGTAGGGGTGAAAGGCTAATCAAACCAGGTTATAGCTCGTTCTCCCCGAAATAGCTTTAGGGCTAGCCTCGGAAGTTTACATGTGGCGGTAAAGTACTCGATGGACTAGGGGCCTTATTCGGTTACTGAATCCAACGAAACTCAGAATGCCATTTGTCCAAATTCCGGGAGTCAGACTGCGGGGGATAAGCTCCGTGGTCGAGAGGGAAACAACCCAGACCGCCAGCTAAGGTCCCGAAGTACATGCTAAGTGGGAAAGGATCTGGAGTTGCTGAGACAACCAGGAGGTTGGCTTAGAAGCAGCCATCCTTTAAAGAAAGCGTAATAGCTCACTGGTCAAGCGACTCTGGGCCGACAATGTAACGGGGCTCAAGCATGTCACCGAAGCTGCGGATTTCCGATTTCGATCGGGAGTAGTAGGGGAGCATTCCATGTGCCGCAAAGTCATACCGTAAGGAGTGGTGGAGCGCATGGAAGAGACTCTGCCGGCACAAGTAGCGATAAAGTCCGTGAGAATCGGACTCGCCGAAAGTCTAAGGTTTCCTGAGGAAGGTTCGTCCGCTCAGGGTTAGTCGGTTCCTAAGCCGAGGCCGAAAGGCGTAGGCGATGGACAGCAGGTTAATATTCCTGCACCGGTCAGGGCGCGTTTGTACGATGGGGTGACGCAGAAGGATAGGTGATCCGCGCGGACGGAAATGCGCGGTGGTGACATAGGCGGGTTCCTTAGGCAAATCCGGGGAACCATTAACGCTGAGGGTAGCCAGGAAGTGCGCCTTTGGGCAAACGAACTCACTGATTTCACGCTGCCAAGAAAAACCTCTAAGGAGTTTTCTGACCGGCCGTACCGCAAACCAACACAGGTAGACAGGGAGAGAATCCCAAGGCGCGTGAGAGAACGCTCACTAAGGAACTCGGCAAATTAACCCCGTAACTTCGGGAGAAGGGGTGCCCCGTTAGGGTGAAGGACTTCGCGTCCGGAGCCCGAGGGGGTCGCAGTTAAATGGCCCAAGCGACTGTTTACTAAAAACACAGGACTCTGCAAAGTAGACGAGACGATGTATAGGGTCTGACGCCTGCCCGGTGCCGGAAGGTTAAGAGGAGGGGTTAGCTTCGGCGAAGCTCTGAATCGAAGCCCCGGTAAACGGCGGCCGTAACTATAACGGTCCTAAGGTAGCGAAATTCCTTGTCGGGTAAGTTCCGACCTGCACGAATGGCGTAACGATTTGGGCGCTGTCTCGGTGAGCGACTCAGCGAATCTGTAGCACCGGTGAAGATGCCGGTTACCCGCAGTAAGACGGAAAGACCCCGTGCACCTTTACTATAACCTGACAGTGAATTTCGGTGCAGCATGTGCAGTATAGGTGGGAGACGTTGAAGCGTGGACGTTAGTTTGCGCGGAGTCACCAGTGAGATACCACCCTTGTTGTTCTGAGGTTCTAACCCAGGGCCGTGAATCCGGTCCGGGGACACTGTTAGGCGGGTAGTTTGACTGGGGCGGTCGCCTCCCAAATTGTAACGGAGGCGCCCGAAGGTTCCCTCAGGCTGTTTGGAAATCAGCCATAGAGTGCAAAGGCATAAGGGAGCTTGACTGCGAGACTTACAAGTCGAGCAGGTGCGAAAGCAGGGCTTAGTGATCCGGCGACTCCGTATGGAAGGGTCGTCGCTCAACGGATAAAAGGTACGCCGGGGATAACAGGCTTATCTTGCCCAAGAGTTCACATCGACGGCAAGGTTTGGCACCTCGATGTCGGCTCATCGCATCCTGGGGCTGAAGTTGGTCCCAAGGGTTCGGCTGTTCGCCGATTAAAGCGGTACGTGAGCTGGGTTTAGAACGTCGTGAGACAGTTCGGTCCCTATCTACTGTGGGCGCAGGATACTTGACGGGATGGTTTCCTAGTACGAGAGGACCGGAAACCACGAGCCTCCAGTGTTCCAGTTGTTCCGCCAGGGGCAGCGCTGGGTAGCTGTGCTCGGAAAGGATAAGCGCTGAATGCATCTAAGCGCGAAGCCCACCCAAAGATTAGGTATCCCTCCACTTCGGTGGCTGAAGACCCCTCGGAGACTACGAGGTTGATAGGCCGGATGTGTAAGTGCAGCAATGCATTTAGCTTACCGGTACTAATCGGTCGTGAGGCTTGACCATAGAACTCTTTAAATTCGCTCAGCAAAACAAATGATGTGCGACGATCCCGACTATTTAGTTTATTTTTCCCGGTGACCATAGCGAGAGGGCCACACCCGTTCCCATTCCGAACACGGCAGTTAAGTCTCTCAGCGCCGATGGTACTGCATGGGCGACCGTGTGGGAGAGTAGGACGTTGCCGGGATTTAGATGTGGAAGAGCTCACCATCGTGGTGGGCTCTTTCTTTAGGGCCCTGCGGCGAGGGGTGGATTTCACGAGGGCTGCGGCGGAAATGCCGCAAGAGGCCCCCTTTGGTTCTTGACCCACTCGGGGTCCCCACAGTATAAACCCTCCCTTTGTACAAGACGGAAGGGTTCGCGCCGCTGTGAAGCGTGGAGAGACTACGGGCGACGATCGCTTGTCGAACGGACGGAGAACCTCAAAGTGAGATCAGCCAGGGTTTGGATACGCCTCGTTGGGCTGACGCTACTGGTCGGCTGTTTCGTCGTGTCGGCTCGAGCCGAAGACGTCGAGAAGAAGTTCCGGATCGGTTTCGGCGCCGGCTTTCTCAACACTCAGGACAACGTCCCCAGCGATTCGGTCAACGTGCTGAGCCTCGTTGATTCGTACCTCACGACGGTCGACCGGTTCCGTGACCCGCGCGCGGATTCGGCGGCCTTCGGAAACCTCGAGATCAAGCCCGGACCTGTGGTCAGTCTGTTCGGACAGTACGCCGTGACCCAGATCTTCTTGATCGAGGCTTCGGTGGGCTACCAGAAGACCGAGTTGGGCGACGCCGAGGTCCAGGCGCAGTTCGACGGGATGGTGATTCCCGACGAGCAGCGTTTCGATTTTCAGGTCTACCGATACGAGGTCGGGGATATCGAACAGATTCCCACGCAGTTGACCTTCCTCGCGCGGTTTCGTCCCAGGGCCTCGCTGAATCCCTACGTCGGCGGTGGGTTTGGCTACACGTTCGTCGGGTTCGAACCGTCCGATGAGTTCAACGAACTCTCGGTCAACATGGACGGGTCCCAGGGCGCACACTGGCGTGTCACATCGGGCTACAACGGTAACGACACATTGAGTCCTTCCACGGGCGAGACTCGCGATCTCGACGGGGCGAGGGTCGAGGTTGGCGGCACCTGGGAGGCGCACCTCGTCGCAGGTCTCGAGATCTCGTTCAAGCGCAAATGGGTCGTCTTCATCGATGCGCGTTATAGCTTCTCGGCACGATCCGCCTCGGTCGGGTTCGACGGAGGGCAGGATCTCGGGGCCGCCGTTCCACGGCAGACGGACTACTGCGCAAATCAGCCGGGCGACACACCGCCAGGCGGTTCTCGCGAGACGGTCTGTCCCGGTTCAGCCGTGGGGGAGGCCGCCCTCAACGGAGTTTACGGCCCGACGCGCGTCAGTTTCGGAGGGCTCCTCGACGGGTTTGGAGGAGTGGTGCCGATTACCGGCGCACCACCCGGCACCGACTGCTCCGATCCCGAGCAGAAGGACTACTGCAAGAACGTCCTCGAACCCGATGGCCAACTGGACACGGGTTTCTACTACGCACAGGGCGGCACCTTCAAGTACGATGCGTTCGCGATGCAGGTCGGGATTCGTTACACGTTCTGACGTAGGTGCGTCGCTGCTGGCCGGCGCGGCCGCACGTCGGCCCGAGGTCTCGACCGACCGATGCGAAGTGCCCGCAAGTTGCTGTAATCAGGTGACTTGAGGCGTGGCATCTCGCCTTGCCAGGTGTGCTAGAATCGAAGCTAGATCACACGAGGTGGAGCATGTCCGGACATTCCAAGTGGAGCACCATCAAGCACAAGAAGGCCGCGAATGACGCCAAGCGCGGCAAGCTTTTCACCCGGCTGATCAAGGAACTGACGATCTCCGCGCGACTGGGCGGAGGGGATGTCGAATCCAACCCGCGCTTGCGCACGGCCGTCGGTGCCGCGAAGGCGGCGAACATGCCCTCGGACAACATCAAGCGGGCGGTACAAAAGGGCACCGGCGAGTTGCCTGGCGTGACGTACGAAGAGGTCGTCTACGAGGGATACGGACCTGGCGGAGTGGCCATTTACGTCGATACGTTGACCGACAATCGAATGCGTACCACGCCGGAGATGCGTCATCTGTTTGCCAAGCACGGTGGCAATCTCAGCGAACCGAACAGTGTGGCCTGGATGTTCGAGAAACGCGGTTTCATCGCCATCCCCAGCGCCTCGACCACCGAAGAAAAGCTCATGGAATTGATGCTCGAGGCTGGCGCCGACGACCTCGAATCCGCCGAGGATCGCTTCGAGGTCGTCTGCATGCCCGACGTGTTCCACGCCGTGCAAAGATCGCTCGAGGCAGCCGGCATCGAGCCGGTCGATGCGGCGATCGTCATGGAACCCCAGAACACGGTCGAACTCGACGGCAAGAAGGCGGAACAGTGTCTGCGGTTGCTGGAATTCCTCGAAGACCACGACGACGTCCAGAATGTCTACGCCAACCTGGAAGTGGACGACCAGGCCGTCGGCACCCAGGCCAGCTGAACCGAATCCCTTGCGAATCCTCGGCGTCGATCCCGGCTCGTTGAACACGGGTTGGGGAGTCCTCACGGGCAGTCCCGCGAACCCGGAGGTCGTCGAGTGTGGGCTGTTCCGGCTCGAACCCCTCCCGACGTTGCCGCAGCGGCTGGCCCGGCTTCAAAACTCACTGCGCGACGTCGTCGAGCGGTTGCAGCCCACAGCGGCAGCCGTCGAATCGCCGTTTCACGGCGCCAGCGCGCGGTCGTCCCTTCAGCTGGCGCATGCCAGGGGAGTGATCCTGGCCGTCCTCGGCGATGCGGGGTTGAGCGTCACCGAGTATGCCCCGGCCGCGATCAAGAAGTCGGTGACCGGTGACGGCCGAGCCGAAAAATCCCGGATCAGTGCCATGGTCGTTCAGCTTCTCGGTGTGAGCGTCGAGGGAGAAGGTCACGACGTCCACGATGCCCTGGCCGTGGCCCTGTGCCACCTCAGTACGGCGGCTTTCATGAATGCCGTGCAGAAGTCGAGCGGACGATGATCGGCAGATTGACCGGCCAGATCGTCGAATGCCGGCCGGATCACGTCATGCTGGACGTGGCCGGCGTGGGCTACTACCTCGAGATTCCGCTGAGCACCTACTACCCGTTGTGCGATACGCCCCGATCGACGGCCACGTTGCACGTCCACACCCATGTTCGCGAAGACGCGCTGAAACTATACGGATTCTTCACCCGCGATGAGAAGGCGACTTTCGAGTTGTTGATCGGGATCAGCGGGATCGGGCCGCGCGTCGCGTTGGCCTTCCTGTCGGGAATCGGCGTCGACGAACTCCACCGGTCCATCCAGGAGCAGGATCGGGCACGGCTGCAGAAGATCCCTGGTGTCGGCAAGAAGACCGCCGAGCGTGTCATGCTGGAGCTCAAGGACCGGCTCGCAGCGGGACGCAGGGGCGCCGACGCCCCTGACGCCCCGGGTGGGGTCGAAAGGCCCGCGACGGGGCAGGATCGGCGTGTGGAGATGCTCGAGGACGCGATCTCGGCCCTGGTAAACCTGGGTTACACACGAGAAGCGGCGCGCAAGTCCGTGGACAAGGTGTCGCAGGCCGGTGATGGAGAGGTCACGTTGGAGGGGTTGCTCAGGGCGACCCTCGGTAAACTGGCCGGCGGTTGAGAACGGCCGGGCGACATGTCCGGACAGTGAGGGTCAAGGTGGTGGAAAGAGACGAGAGAATGGTCGATGGCATCGCGGCTCCGGGCGAACAATCCCTGGAGCGCACCCTGCGGCCGAGAAGACTGGACGAATACGTCGGCCAGAAGCGAATCAAGTCGAACCTCTCGGTCTTCATGACCGCTGCCCTACAGCGCGAAGAGGCGTTGGATCACGTGCTGCTGTACGGGCCCCCGGGGCTGGGCAAGACGACCCTGGCTCACGTGATCGCCCGGGAGATGGACGCTCCGATACGGATCACTTCCGGCCCGTCCATTGAAAAGGCGGGCGACCTGGCAGCGATCCTGACCAACCTGCAACAAGGTGAAATCCTGTTCGTCGATGAGATTCATCGCCTGGGGCGAGCGCTGGAGGAAGTCCTGTACCCGGCCCTCGAGGATGGAGTGCTGGATCTCGTCATCGGAGACGGCCCCGGGGCCAGGACGGTGCGCCTGGAGCTCCCACGGTTCACGCTCGTGGGAGCCACGACGCGTTTTGGTCTTCTCTCTCCGCCCCTACGCGATCGATTCGGCATCGTGCACCGACTGGACTATTACGGCGTAACGGAGCTCGTGCAGATCGCTCACCGTTCTGCCGGGATCCTCGGAATCGGAGTCGATGCCGAAGGATCGATCGAGATCGCCCGTCGCTCGCGGGGGACCCCGCGCGTGACCAACCGGCTGTTACGTCGTGTCCGCGACTTCGTGCAGGTCGAGGGAGGGGAGACGATCACCGCCGCTGCCGCCGCCTCGGCGCTCGAGAGGCTCGAGGTCGACGAGTTCGGATTGGATGAACTGGACCGCAAGATCCTCAACACGATCGTCGAGAAGTTCGAGGGGGGGCCGGTCGGACTATCGACCCTCGCGGCTGCGATCGGCGAGGATTCGGGGACGATCGAGGAGATCTACGAGCCGTACTTGATGCAGATCGGGTTTCTGGATCGGACTCCTCGGGGGCGGCGGGCTACTCGGCGGGCTCGGGAGCATATGGGGCACTCGGCTCCTCCGAATCTGTTCTAGTCCATGGTGGTGCGCAAGTGAGCCCTACCTTCATTGCCGGTGTCGTGCTCCGACGGGGGGCCCCACGCCGAAGGGCAGGTCCTGGGTCAACTCGAAGATCTCGAAATGGTCAGAGACCACCGGTTCGCTGACCGGCCGGAGCAGCTCGGGCCGTTTGCGGTAGTAGGTCAGCGAAAAGGCCTTGAGGCAGAACGAGCTGCCGCAGGCGAGGCAAATGAAACGGGGATTCACGGCACGGCGTTTGGTGCTGTAGCTGCCGTTCTTCCGGTA
>Ga0316197_10001394_pt1 | contig 17242 bp, 10 predicted proteins | sample OudBiesiAoxic_MG_FD_204939 | JGI IMG/M metagenome (GOLD analysis project Ga0316197, IMG submission 204939) | Coastal sediment microbial communities from Oude Bieten Haven, Netherlands - site A oxic | ecosystem: Environmental > Aquatic > Marine > Coastal > Sediment | place: Netherlands... | reverse complement strand
CTCATCTAAACCAGTATTTTGAAAGTGCTTCTTCCGATGACCGATCAATTGATCCCTTATTGTCCAGCCTGGATAAGATTCGTGGCGCAGTTGAAATAATTAACAAGAAAAAACTGCAGTCACTGGTAGAAGAAATTTCTCATACCGCACTGGCCTACGATGCTGGTGCGATAGTCATTAATAAAAATATAGCGCTTGAGCTTGCTGAAGGGCTGCTGACGCTGCAAAGCGCCTGTAGCGAACTTGATGAACCTACTTCTGACTGGGAAGAGAAAGTAAGCCGTTCTATTGCCGATCTGTACTGGATCAGAACAGGTGAACAGGCAGAAAGAGGCGGCAGTTTTAATGTTGATGGCATAGACATTGATGAGGAAGGAACCTTAACTGATGTTGAATTTTCACAACTTGTAAAAGTTGTTGCGACAGAGATCAGTGCCAATATCGAGGATGTCGTTGAGAAATTCGAGAAGTATTCATTAAATATGCACCTTAATGAAATTCTCACACCTGTTCCGGAAAAATTAAGCCAGATAGAAGGCGCGCTGCAAATCCTCGAGCGTGAACGTGCTATTCAACTCATCTCATTGATTAATGAGCAAATCAGTAGCATGGCTGAAGGGCGTATCAAACCTTCAACCGAGCATGTGGAAGCAACGGCGCTGGCCATCAGTGCGATTGAATCCTATGCGAAATCACTGCAGCATGACCAGCCCGCAAGTGAACTGATACTGGAACGCGCAATGGAAGAGCTATTGCGTGCCGCACCATCTGATATCGCTGACCGTGAAACTGCCGTGGAACGGGTGATACACATCCGTGATGAAGCTGATGGCTGGCTGCGTAATCCAGAGGATAAGCTTCATCTTGCAACGCTGCGCAAGGACATGGCTGCAATCATTGCGCTTGCAAAACGTAATGAAGACAGCAAGCTTGAAAAGATTGCTGATGAGGTGTCTGCTCTGGTTAGTATGTTAGCGGAAGACCCTGAATACCTTACTGATGACACAATGACAACCTTTCACCAGTCATTGTCAATTCTGCAAACACTGACTAGGCGACTACCTGACGACGTTACGCTGGCAGAAGATATCGATGATAGCTCAAGGCCTGATGATGTTGAAGAAGTCGCTGACGTCGATACCGCTCCCGGTATTGAACTGGAGGAGATCAGTGATAGTGAGTTTGATGCTGTCACAGGCTTTGAGAGAGTAAATGAAATTGAAGCGGCTGAAGATACTGTAAAAGTTGAAGCAAAAGCTTCAGCGCCAGAACCTGAAAGCGTAGCCAGAGAAGCGGCGGTTTTCGATGATGAAATACTGGAGATCTTCCTCGAAGAAGCAAAAGAGATTGCTGCAACAGGGAAGGGGCTATTACAAAAGTTGAAGTTCGATAGCAGCGATGAAAGCGCCCTGGCAGATTTACGGCGTAGCTTCCATACATTAAAGGGCAGTGGCAGGATGTCCGGAGCTGTCGAATTTGGTGAATTTGCATGGTCGTTGGAAGAATTACTTAACAAAGTCATAGCAGGAAAGCTTGAAACCAATGATCAGATGTTTACTCTGTATGAGGAAGCAATCGATAGATTACCGGCAATGCTTGATGGCCTTGAAAAACATGATGAATCCAGTATCGATGTTCCATATTGGCAGGAATCTTTAGCCAGGGTCAGTGTCACTGGTGAGCAGATTTCGGAAGCTGAAATAGTTGAGCCAGACAACGAAGAGATATCACAAGAGCTCGAAGTTGCAGAGGAGGTTCTTGCCGGTGAGCTTGATATTGACAGTGCTGATGAAGAGGATCTGACGCTAGCTGAAGAAGACAAGTCGGAAGATCTGGAGGAAGATGAAAAAGAAGCCGAGGCTGGAGAATCTACAGAGATCCCCGGGTTACCTGCACCTCTTCAATCCGCGATTGTTCGCGATATTTACACCAACGAGATAAACAAGCATCTCGATGACCTCTTAATAGAGGTGAATAAAATACGTGATCATCAGGATCCAGAAGTTACTGAAGTGATGCACAGGCTGATTCATACACTGCGTGGCAGTGCACGCTCAGTTGGCTTTGATATTGTCGCTGACACCTATGAGTCTGTAGAGAATCTGCTTGATGGATTGAGCGCAAGAAGTCTTGATATAGCGAAGGAAGATGTTGATATTATCCAGACTGCCTACGAACTGGGTATGCAGTTACTTGAGTCTGTGCAGGAACCGAAAGCGCTGGAAGAACACCTGCTTGCAGGTATGAATGAGCTGACAAAAGTTTGCCACAAGCGGCGGTCCCATTTGCCCAACTCGCAGATGTTGCACGGGACCATCGAAATGCCTCACTACTTTAGTGTCGATGATGTTGCCGAAACGACCGAACAGGAAACAGCAGAGCTTGCAGAAGCTGATATAGATGAGGAAGAATCTGCACTGGAAATTGATGCAGTTGCAGAACGGCCAGAAGAAGCGATTGATGAAGATCTTGTTGATACAGCAGAAGAGCAATCAGAAGCGGAGGAATTAGTTGATGGACTGGTAGAGATCTTCCGTGATGAAGCAGCTGACCTCCTATCTCGCTATGATGATGCGCTTGATAGCTGGAGAAGTGAGCCGGAAAAACAAGAAGCAAGGAATGAATTAAAGCGTATTTTCCATACCATCAAAGGTAGTGCGAGAATCACAGGATTCTCAAATATAGGTGATGTTGCTCACAATTCAGAATCATTGGTTGAACTGTCTGAGCAAGTAGAAAACGATGTTGGTGAGCCTCTGTTCGAACTGTTGGGAGAAGTCCATGACACCCTGCTGATGCTGGTAGAAAATCCAACCAGTATTGAAGTTGATAGCCGGGCAATTGAAATCAATCAACGTATTCTGGATCACTTTACAATAAGTGCGAATAAGGCAGTAGAACAACTACAGGAAACAGAAGAAAGTTCTGAGGAAGTTGCAGCAACTGCGGATAAAGAAGATTCAACTGAAGAGACTGCTAGCGATACTGCTGAGCAGGACTCAAAGAAAGAAGATAAGGACGTACGCAGTGAAGATGAGCCGGTTGATGAGCTGGTAGAAATCTTCAGAGAAGAAGCGACTGACTTATTATCCCGCTTCCATGAGTCACTCGAAAGCTGGCGTGGTGAGCCTGATAGCATTGAGGCAAAAACTGAATTACAACGTCTTTTCCATACAATAAAGGGTGGAGCAAGAATGACAGGGATCACCTCAATAGGTGATCTAGCTCATAGTGCAGAATCTACACTTGAGCTGACAGAACGAGCTGAAAATAAAGTTGATGCGTCACTGTTTGAGCTGATTGAGGAAGTACATGACGTCCTGCTGATGATGGTAGAGAATCCCGGTAGCACTGATTTTGATGCCCAGGCGGAAGAAATGAAGCAGCGGGTGTTGAATTATTTTTCTTCTGCTAAGGATAAAAAGGTCGCCCAAAGCTCTGTAGAGGAGACTGAATTAGACGAAAGTGCGGCCGCTGAAGAGACAGCCGAAATCAGTAAACCGGATGCGCTACAAGGAAGTGAGCTTGGCAGTGATCCTGAATTTAAACCTGATTCAACATCACCGCTGGTAGAAAAGAAGAGCGCTGTATTTAAACCCGCACAAAAGAAAGCTGTCGCAGTTAAACATGCACAGGTCAGGGTTGATTCTGAACTACTTGGTACACTGGCCAACTACGCTGGTGAAGTTAGTATCGCGCGTTCACGTATTCAACAGCAGGTATCCAACTTCAAGGAAAATCTGGATGAGCTGCACAAGAATATTGAAAGGTTTAATACTCAGATTCGTGAACTGGAAATTCAGGCCGATACACAAATTCTTTCCGGTGCAGGAGATATCCTTAATGAAGATGACGAAGATTTTGATCCTCTAGAGTTTGATAGATATACGCAACTGCAGTTTCTTTCTCGTAATCTCTCGGAGAGCCTTCACGACTTGATGATGATCCAGACCGGGATGGATAATTTTGCCGGTGACGTCGAGCTGCTGCTACATGAACAATCTCGGCTGAATACGGATTTGCAGGAAGGCCTGACACAAACCAGGATGGTTGCTTTCTCAACCTTGATGCCACGGCTCAGGCAACTGACAAGAAAGACATCACGAGAATTGTCCAAGCCGGTTGATTTCGAAATTGACGGTGGCGAAGTAGAGCTGGATAGAAACGTAATTGATCAGGTTGTTCCACCTATGGAACATCTGATTCGTAACTCAATTTCCCATGGTATTGAAAGTGCAAAGAAAAGAAAGAAGCTTGGTAAGCCAGAAAATGGTCTGCTTAAACTTGAGATCAGTCGAGAAGGTAAAGACATCCTTATCGAATTCTCAGATGATGGGCAAGGTCTGGATTTAGACAGAATTCGAAGTAAAGCAGAAGAAAAAGGCCTGCTCGACAAGGGCATGAACCCATCTGATGAGCACGTGGCGAATCTGATTTTTGTACCTGGATTTTCAACTGCGGACAATGTCACGCAGGTTTCTGGACGCGGTGTTGGTATGGATGTAGTCCAAACTGAGCTTAAACAAATTGGTGGCTCAGTTTCTCTGGCGACAGAAAAAGACAAGGGAACACGTTTTATCATTCGGTTGCCACTGTCCATGACGGTTGCCCAGGCAATGATCGCTGCATCAGGCGGCCAGCGTTTTGCTATACCGTTGATGGCAATCATGTCTATTAACATGGTGTACAGAAGTCGAATCATTGCTGATGCTAAAGGAGAACGCAGCGTCACTATTGGTGAAAAAACCTACCCCTATCTTTCGCTTGCGGAACGTCTTGGTTTGCTGGCGCAGCTGGAAGATGAAATCAAGACTCCTGCATTAATGATGAACTCTGCAACAGGCCCTATTGTTGTTGGCGTAGATGAGTTGATCCATGCGACTGAAATAGTAGTCAAACCGGTAGGTGTACAGATAGCTGCCCTTGATGGAATAGAAGGTGCAACAGTACTGGGTGACGGTGAAGTTTCACTTATTCTTGACCTCGTTGATCTTTGGAACACCCGCCATGCTGAAAGGGCTGAGATTGATCAGGCTAGTCTGGTGGCTAAACTTGAAGAAGATGACAGTCCTGCTACGGTAATGGTCGTTGATGATTCGCTAACGGTACGGCGTGTTACAGAAAGAAACCTGAGTAAATACGGTATTACTACCATGCTTGCAAATGATGGTGTTGATGCAATCGAACAACTGTCAGATGGCATCCCTGATGTCATGCTGGTCGACATTGAAATGCCGCGTATGGACGGATTTGAGCTAACAGAACGTGTAAGAGATGATCCTGTCTACAAAGATATTCCGATAATCATCATTACATCTCGCTCAGGACCGAAGCACCGCGACAGGGCAATGGCACTTGGGGCGACACTTTATTTGACCAAGCCGTATCAGGAACAGGAATTGATGAACGCGATCAACTCAGTACTTCCGCTGGAAAGTTCACGCAAGATCAGTGCGATGATGGAAGCCTGATTCAGGAGGATAACAGTAGATGGTAGAGAAGGAAGATAATGTGATGCATCCAGTGCGTTGCCTGATTTTACCGGCAGACCCCGGTTTTCTGGTAATACCCAGTGCATCGGTAGCAGAAATTGTTCCACTGTCACTAGGCGATATGTCAACTGAGGGGAGTCTGCTTGGCGTTATGGCATGGCGTGGAGTTGATGTCCCTGTATATTCGATGGAAGGGATGACCGGGCACAGTATCCCTGAGTTTGGAAAACGCAGTAAGGCGCTGGTTTTCTACCCATGGAAAGGCTCAGAAAAAAATAAATTTTTTGCCATAGCAACCATGCATGACCCTCGTCCCAGGTTATTATCAAGTGATGACATTGAGGCGAATGAAAACGAGCAGGATGAAAATAATTTCATCAGTGCAAGTTTTCTATACGATGGTGAATTAGCCCTGATTCCTGACTTGAAGGAAATCTCTCTGCAGCGTTAATGTTAATATTGGCGCTTTCGCATCTACCCAGCAGGCAATTCCATTTACAAGTGACCGTATAGACCTGGTTCCGCTATTTATCTGGTCTGTCCCATGTTGCCGGATAACTGTTAGGGAGTTATTCCAGATACTATGTCTTCCGGGTGGGGTGTCCCGTCACTAAGAATATTTAGCACGGCGCTGAAAAGTATGCCAATAGAGACGCAACATGATATTCATCTGACCGCAGTATGATCCATTTTCATTGTTCCACTAGCAGTTCGCTAAATCCAAAATATTCCTGGTTACTGGTCTTTTCAAAAGGATTCAGCTTTGTTCCTTCAAGCATTTTTTTACCTTCCGGTGTTTTTTCTGCTTCAATAAGCCCCCTGGTTATTTTCTCTCTAATCTCTGCGGAAACACTGGGTGATACTGAAATTGCCATGCTTGGCGTAGCGTCAGTCGTCAATACCATTGATATTCCACCCTCTCCGGCCATTTGAGCGCTTACCAGCGGTGTCGGCAACATTGCAGCATCTGCCTTACCTTCTAGTAACATGGCCATGACGTGTCCTGAATCAGTGCCCTCTAAGAGAGTTGGCAGGCGCACCGGGTTATCAAATAATTCATCTATACGGACCGCAGCTATACTTGGAGGGCCCGGGGTAGCTATTTTTTTACCGATCAGTTCTTCGGCGTCGAAGACAAGAGAATCTTCAGGAACGATAAGTGAAATACTGATGATGCCCGGTTGCTTGGCGAGTACGGTGAAGTCAAGATTTTTATCACGATAATCAATAAAGTGTGCGGCATCGAAAGAAATATCATAACTGTCAGGCTTTTTTGTCTCAGACCAGTAGGAGATATAGTTTGGATAAGTGACTAATTCAACCTGCTGCTCAGTAAGGAATTCAATATAATCAGCCAGGGGTTGAAAGATTTCACGCGTTTTCTGTTCTGACTGAATTGGCTGGATGACCAGTTTCAATGCTGTCTGTGAGAATGCTGTAGTTGGCAGCAGAACCAAAATTAGTGAATAAATTATCAGAAATCCTGCTGGCAATAATGCTTTTCCTGATGTGATCTTTGTTGTAAATACTTGCATTCTCCACCCCTATCCAAAATAGAATTATTTTATGCAGGCTATGCTCATTGATTATGAACCACCCATCTTATGTCTATAAATATAGACCATTAGTCAGCATAAACAAGCATTTCAGCAGTAAATTGTTAGAGTAAATCGAATTTGTGGCGGATGTGCAACATGACTGCTCAGGGCAGAAATTTTGTGATTTTTCGCTCATAGATATCAATAATTCTGTTTCATTTATACAACATGATGTATAAAAATATTTACCGTAAAGCGATTTACTCGCTTTGGACGGATAGACATTGACTGAGTTTTCATTTCTTCGCTGCCTGGCTGTTATGGAGCAAAAGAAGAGACCGGTTCACTATTGCCGTATACATCGAAGTAGGGGAAAATAGTGGGTTTATGCGCCAAACAGAATTCTCCCACACTAAGTAGCAGAATATTTTGCTGCTTGAAACGGGCACAACTAGCAAGAATCAACAATTACCATGAGGAAATCCCATGTCAGCAACTACCGATCGACGCAAACTGGCTAATGGCATTCGTGCACTGGCCATGGATGCGGTGCAGAAAGCAAACTCTGGCCATCCGGGTGCCCCAATGGGCATGGCAGATATAGCGGAGGTTCTATATAACGATTATATGAACCATAATCCTGTTAATCCGGACTGGGTTGACCGTGATCGATTCATTATGTCAAATGGACATGGCTCAATGTTGCCTTATTCAGTACTGCATCTGACCGGCTACGACCTGAGCATAGATGACCTCAAGTCTTTCCGTCAGCTGCATTCAAAGACACCTGGTCATCCAGAATATGGATACGCCCCAGGAATAGAAACAACCACTGGACCGCTTGGACAGGGAATTTCCAATGGTGTTGGTATGGCGATAGCTGAAAAAGCACTTGCCGCTCATTTTAATCGTGATGGACATGAAATTGTCGATCATAATACTTATGTATTCCTCGGTGATGGCTGCCTTATGGAAGGCATTTCACATGAAGCCTGTTCATTGGCCGGGACACTGGGACTGGGCAAGCTGATTGCTTTTTATGACGATAACAATATCTCGATCGATGGCGAAGTAGAAGGCTGGTTTACAGACGATACACCACAACGTTTTGATGCCTATGGCTGGCACGTAGTCAAAGACGTCGACGGGCATGATGCTGAAGCAATCAAATCTGCTGTTGACGAAGCACGTGCTGTGAGTGATAAGCCATCATTGATCTGTTGCAAGACAACGATTGGTTTTGGTTCACCAAACAAGGGTGGCAAAGAGGATTGTCACGGAGCTCCGCTTGGTGATGAAGAGATTGCATTGACCCGTAAGGCGCTCGGCTGGGAATACGAACCGTTCGAGATACCTGATGATGTCTATGCAGGCTGGAGTGCGAAAGAAAAGGGCGCAGCGGCCGAAGCAGCATGGAATGAGAAATTTGCTGCCTATAAGGGAGATCATGCTGAGCTTGCTGCAGAATTTGAACGCCGTACATCAGATAAAAGAGTAGATGGCTGGGAAGATAAAGCTGATGCGTTTATTGCCGAAGTTAATGCAAAAGCAGAAACTATTGCTTCTCGCAAGGCGTCACAGAACACAATTGCAGGCTTCTTTTCATTCACCCCTGAATTTATGGGCGGTTCAGCCGACCTTGCTGGGTCTAACCTGACCTTCGTTGGCGATTCAATTGCTATGCGACACCATATTGCTGATGCAAACTATCTAAACTACGGTGTTCGCGAGTTTGCCATGACAGCAATAATTAATGGCATATCACTGCATGGCGGTTTTGTTGCCTATGGCGCAACCTTCCTGATGTTTTCGGAATATGCACGTAATGCTCTGCGTATGGCTGCTCTGATGAAGGTACAGAATATTGAGGTCTACACTCATGACTCAATCGGCCTCGGCGAAGATGGTCCTACCCATCAGCCAGTAGAGCAGGTTGCAACACTGCGCATGATGCCGAACATGACAGTCTGGCGTCCATGTGATGCGGTTGAGTCTGCAGTAGCCTGGAAGGCAGCTATCCTGAATACAACAGGCCCATCTTCCCTGATATTCTCTCGTCAGAATCTGGAGCACCAGGTGCGTACGGATGAGCAGATAAAAAATATCGAGAAAGGCGGTTACATACTACGTGACTGTGCGGGCACACCGGATGCAATTATTATTGCAACTGGCTCTGAAGTCAGCCTTGCAACCGCAGCAGCTGAAGCACTTTCCGGCAAAAATATCCGCGTTGTTTCCATGCCATGCACCAGTGTTTTTGATGCACAGGATGAAGCCTATCGTGAATCAGTACTTCCTTCATCTGTCAGGTCACGTGTTGCAGTTGAGGCCGGTGTAACTGATTTCTGGCCCAAATATGTTGGCTTCGACGGTAAAGTAGTTGGTATTGACAGCTTCGGTGAATCTGCACCGGCAGGTGATCTGTTTAAAGAGTTTGGTTTTACTGTCGACAATGTTGTCAGCACAGTGGAAACAGTACTGTAGAGGAGTTTTAGAGCAGCTGTAATATTCAAAGATTATAGCTGGTCATTTTTCCTCGCGATGCAGATCACGTGTTGAATTAACACAGAAAATTTTTTATTTATTTTTAGGAGTATTATAGATGACGATTAAAGTTGGTATTAACGGTTTTGGCCGCATTGGCCGTATGGCATTTCGCGCAATTGCAAAAGACTTCAATGATATTGAAGTTGTAGGTATCAATGATTTGCTGGATGCAGATTACCTCGCCTATATGCTCAAATACGATTCAGTTCATGGCCGCTTTGACGGTGATGTGGCAGTTGATGGCAGTAATCTTGTTGTAAATGGAAAAACTATCCGTTTGACCGCTGAACGTGACCCAGCCAACCTGAAATGGGGCGATATCGGCGCCGACCTTATTATCGAATGTACCGGATTTTTCCTCACGGAAGAAAGCTGTCAGAAGCATATTGATGCAGGTGCAAAGAAAGTTGTTCAGAGTGCTCCATCTAAAGATGGTACACCTATGTTTGTCTACGGTGTTAACCATGAAACTTACGCCGGTCAGGCTATCGTTTCTGCAGCATCATGTACTACTAATTGCCTCGCGCCGATTGCTAAAGTACTGAATGATAACTGGGGTCTGAAGCGCGGTCTCATGACTACAGTGCATGCTGCAACAGCTACTCAGAAAACGGTTGATGGTCCTTCAATGAAAGACTGGCGCGGTGGTCGCGGTATTCTGGAGAATATTATTCCTTCTTCTACCGGTGCTGCCAAGGCCGTTGGTGTCGTGCTGCCAGAACTGAATGGCAAACTGACAGGCATGGCTTTCCGTGTACCTACCTCAGATGTATCAGTTGTAGATCTGACGGTAGAACTGGATAAAGATGCATCCTATGATGATATCTGTGCAGCCATGAAAGCTGCATCTGAAGGCCCTATGAAAGGCACGCTGGCCTACACTGATGAGAAAGTGGTTTCTACTGATTTCCGTGGTTATACCGCTTCTTCCATCTTTGATTCTGAAGCGGGTATTGCGCTTGATGGAACCTTTGTCAAAGTCGTGTCCTGGTATGACAACGAGTATGGTTATACCTGCAACATGCTGCGTTTTGTTCAACACGTATCTGCCTAAAGGCATCTAGATTACCGGCAGGGTGGAAAACTCCACCCTGTTGGTATTCCCTATTATTGAAAGTTGTTTGTTAAGTAAGATTCGAATCAGGGCTGAAGATTTAACAAACCATTTTTAGCATTTTGATTTACGTTTATTTAGGAGTTAATTATGTCTGTTACCAAGATGACTGATCTCGATCTGGCCGGAAAGCGTCTACTGATACGTCAGGATCTGAATGTGCCGATTAAGGATGGCAAGGTTAGCTCAGATAAGCGAATTCGCGCGTCTCTGCCTACGATTGAGCATTGTATGAATGCTGGTGGGCGTGTCATGCTGATGTCGCATCTTGGTCGTCCAACAGAAGGTGAGCCATCTGATGAATTTTCGATGCAGCCAGTAGCTGATCACCTGTCTACATTACTTGGAAAGGAAGTTCGATTGATCAAGGACTATCTGGATAGTTCTCCTGAACTTGAAGACGGCGAAGTTGTACTGCTGGAAAACTGCCGATTCAATGCTGGTGAAAAGAAGAATGATGATGAGCTGGCTAAAAAGTACGCTTCCTTGTGCGATATCTATGTCATGGATGCATTCGGCACAGCGCACCGTGCACAGGCATCGACGTATGGTGCAGGCGTGTATGCCCCTGTCGCATGTGCGGGACCGCTACTCGCCGGAGAGCTGGAAGCCCTGGGTAAAGCACTTGATAACCCAGCCCGACCAATGGCGGCGATTGTTGGCGGCTCCAAGGTATCCACTAAATTAACTGTACTTGATTCACTTTCGAGCGTGGTAGATCAGCTCATACCCGGTGGCGGTATAGCAAATACCTTCATTGCCGCCTGTGGATTTAACGTTGGCAAGTCGCTCTATGAAGAAGACCTTATCCCTGAAGCGAAACGCCTGATGGAAGTCGCAAAAGCCAAGGGAGGTGAAATCCCGGTACCGACTGATGTCGTTGTTGGTAAGGAATTTTCTGAAACTGCTGAAGCGACGGTCAAGAAAGTAGAAGACGTCGAAGATGATGACATGATCTTCGATATTGGCCCTGAAACAGCTGCGCGCTTTGCCGGCATGATGAAAGAGGCAGGCACAATAGTCTGGAATGGCCCGGTCGGTGTATTTGAATTTGATCAGTTTGGTGAAGGTACCAGAATACTGGGCCTGGCGATTGCTGAATCAGATGCGTTCTCCATCGCTGGTGGCGGGGATACTCTTGCTGCTGTTGATAAATACAACATTGCTGACAGAGTTTCCTATATCTCAACTGGTGGTGGTGCCTTTCTGGAGTTCCTCGAAGGCAAGAAATTACCTGCGGTGACAATGCTGGAAGAGTAGCAAGAATACTGCTTATGTGAATTTATCTGATTCTTTCTGATACACCCTGACTGCATGAGTCATAGTGATATTTGAGATATAAATGTTTACTGGAGTTATTGATTAGATGCCAACCCCTCGGCGTACGAAAATAGTAGCCACAATTGGTCCTGCAACTGAAAGCCCTAAAATGCTTGAAAAGCTATTTCTGGCAGGGGTTGATGTCGTCCGTGTGAACTTTTCGCATGGCAGTGCGGAGGCTCATATAGAGCGAGCCAGGAATATTCGCGAAATTTCAGAAAAAATCGGTCGTCATGTCGGCATCCTTGCTGATTTGCAGGGGCCGAAAATCCGTATCCAGCGTTTTCAGAATGACTTTATTAAACTTAAAAAGGGCAAACCTTTTACCCTTGATGCCGATCTTGCTGAAAATGATGGTGATGAAACAGCCGTAGGGCTTACTTATAAGGCGCTGTCAGATGACGTCAGTGCAGACGATCTATTATTGCTTGATGACGGGATGATAGCGCTTCGTGTGAAGGAAGTTGTTGGCAGAAAAATTAACTGTATTGTAGAAATTGGCGGTAAGCTGAGCAACAATAAAGGTGTCAACCGGCAAGGTGGTGGGCTATCTGCAGGTGCCTTGACAGAAAAAGACAAGCAGGACATCAGGACTGCCGCTGAAATGGAAGCGGACTTCGTTGCTGTGTCTTTTGTCCGTAACGCGGAAGATGTTCATGAAGCCCGCCGTCTTTTACATGAAGCTGGCAGCGATGCATGGGTCGTATCGAAGATTGAACGCGCTGAAGCCATCGATGCTATTGAAGAGATAACGCTTGCATCCGATGTGCTGATGGTCGCACGTGGTGACCTTGGTGTTGAGATAGGTGATGCAGAAATCACTGCGGTGCAGAAAATGATTATCTGCCAGGCCCGCAATATGGATCGCCTTGTCATAACAGCGACACAAATGCTGGAGTCCATGATCAACAAGCAGATGCCGACGCGTGCTGAAGTGACCGATGTAGCGAATGCCGTTCTGGATGGAACAGATGCTGTCATGCTATCGGCTGAAACTGCGGTTGGCAAGTACCCGATCAAGACAATTGAAGCAATGGACAGGATTTGTCGCGGTGCTGAAAAGCATCGCGGCTCAATAGTAAATGAATCACGCAATGACAAGAGTTTTGAACGTATTGACGAAGCTATTGCCAAGGCCTGTATGTATACTGCCAACAGGCTCGATGTCCGTGCCATCATTGCGATGACAGAGTCAGGTGCGACAGCGCTGTGGATGTCACGCATCAGCTCTGGGCTGCCTATATATGCAATGTCCAGTCAGGATAGAACGTTGCGCCAGACATCGCTATACAGGGGTGTTGAACCACTCAAATATGAAACAACAAGCAAAGTTCATTCAGTGGTCAATGCCGAGGTGCAGGATATACTGAAAGGGCGGGGTGCGATTGAGGATGGTGACATGATTATTATTTCAAAGGGCGACCTGGTTGGAAAACAGGGTGGAACAAACGTGATGAAAATCCTGCAGGTGGGAGAAATCGATCACGCAGACTAAACAATACCAATACCCTTCGTCCGGGTATTGTTAGTGGTTTTAGAAACTTAATAGATTATTGACACTTAAATAAAGGAGATACACATGGCTCTTATTTCAATGAGACAGTTGCTGGATTATGCAGCAGAACATGACTTTGGCATGCCTGCTTTCAATGTAAACAATATGGAGCAGGTACACGCGATCATGCGGGCAGCTCAAGCTGTCGATTCCCCTGTCATCATGCAGGGCTCTGCCGGCGCACGTTCTTATGCTGGCGAGTCATTCCTTCGACACATGATTTCCGCAGCAATTGAGCAGTACCCGGATATCCCTGTTGTTATGCATCAGGACCACGGATCTGAGCCGGCAGTTTGCCTGCGTTCGATCCAGTCAGGTTTTTCTTCTGTAATGATGGACGGCTCACTGATGGCAGACATGAAGACGCCTGCCTCTTTTGAATACAACGTCGATGTCACCAAGAAAGTTGTCGATATGGCACATGCAGGCGGTGTTTCAGTTGAAGGCGAACTGGGTTGCCTGGGCTCACTGGAAACCGGTGAAATGGGTGAAGAAGATGGCCACGGTGCGGAAGGCAAGCTGGATATGGACATGCTGCTTACAGATGTAGATGAAGCCGTGGCTTTTGTTGATGCTACAGGTGTTGATGCACTGGCTATAGCTATTGGTACTTCTCACGGTGCATATAAGTTCACCAAGGAACCTACCGGTGATATTCTGCGTATCGATCGCATCAGGGAAATTCATGAAGCCCTTCCTAATACCCACCTGGTAATGCACGGTTCTTCATCTGTGCCACAGGATTGGCTGGAAATCATCAACAACTATGGTGGTGACATGGGCCAGACATACGGTGTTCCTGTTGAAGAAATCCAGGAAGGAATCAAGCACGGTGTTGCAAAGGTAAATATTGATACTGACCTGCGCATGGCTTCAACGGGTGCGATACGTAAATTCCTTAGTGAAAATCCTTCGAACTTTGATCCTCGTAAGTTCCTCAAGGCATCTACCGATGCAATGATGGAGATATGTCAAGCACGTTATGAAGCATTCGGTTGTGCTGGGCATGCCAGCAAAATTAAACCGACTCGTTTGGAAGATATGGTTTCATTCTATAGCTAATAAACTATTTTATAGCTATTACATCTAACGGGTGTGGGGCATTACCCCCACACCCGTTTTTTTATGATCTTAGATCCAGGTTTCAGGTTTCAGTCGCCAAAGTTACCGAAACTAAATCGATTCTATGAGCTGCAATCGTTCACTTTTTCCGCTCAAAGGTTTTTCACAAACTCCAGCACTTCTTCTACATGGCCTTTAACTTTCACCTTGCGGTATTCCTGTCTAAGAATGCCTTTTTCATCAATAATAAACGTGCTTCGCACAACACCCATATGTTTCTTGCCATAGAGGTTCTTTTCATGGATGACATCAAAAAGTTTACACAGTGTTTCATCGGGGTCTGAGATCAGATCAAAAGGAAATTCCTGTTTAGCTTTAAAGTTTTCGTGTTTTGTCAGGCTGTCCCTTGATACACCCAGGATGTCACAATTATTTTTTTGAAACAGTTTATAAGCACTGCTGAAATCCCGCCCTTCAGTCGTGCAGCCGGGGGTGCTGTCTTTTGGGTAAAAATAGAGGACGAATATTTTTCCCTTTAAATCGTATAGTTTAAAATTTCGATCAGAGGTTGCCTTTACTTCACAATCAGGAATTTTCTGGTTCATTTCAGGTGCTGACATTTGGATTCTCCAGCTATAGTTAAATGTTGTATGTGGTGCCTGTTATATTTCACGTAATTGATAAAAAAACTATCACGCAAAATCTCATTTTAATCGTTCACCTGCTTTTATACTGTCTTTGTAATAAGAATAAAAATATCGGTACACCAAGCATGGCAGTAATCACTCCAACCGGGATCTGCTGAGGCGCTAACAGGGTGCGAGCCATCGCGTCGGCAAGTACCAGAAAGCTGCCACCGCTGAGGATGGCAGCAGGCAATAACAGGCGGTAATCTCGAAGGCCAATCAAACGCAGGGAATGGGGAATGATTAGCCCGACAAAGCCAATGCTGCCAGCCATGCTGACAGCGGTAGCTGTCATAGCGGCCGCAAGTATGAAAATGATCATCCGAAGTAATTGAATATTCTCGCCCAGTGCAGCAGCCTGTTGCTGGCCCCGTACCAGTAAATTTAATGGTCTTGATATCGCCCAGCTGAAAGAAAATGTTAACACTAATGCGATGAGGCCGGTAATCGTATGGCCGGACTGCGACAGGTCTCCCATTAGCCAGAATAGCATCCCCTGCATTTGCTGTTGGTTAGAAATGCTTAGCAGAAAGCTGATGACTGCACTCCAGCCTGCTGCGATGACTATACCAGTCAGTAACAGCCGTTCAGTTGTCCAGCTACCATTTGAGTAGGATACGCTGAATACGAGAAAGGTTGAAATGAGTGCGCCGGCAAAAGAGGTAAAAGGTGACCAGCTGGAAGAGAGCCCAAGCAACAAGGCCACTAGTGTAGCAACTCCGGCGCCACCAGAGATGCCAAGAATATACGGTTCGGCAAGCGGGTTACGAAGTAATACCTGTAACAGGGCTCCAGCCATTGACAGAAGAGCTCCTACGATAAAGCCATCGAAGGCTCTTTGAGCCCGAAGAGTAAGAATTGTTTTTGTGAATGCGTCGCTGTCACCCGACAGAAAAGATAATAGTTCATAGATGCCGGTATCTGAACTGCCCATTACTAGCGCAATCACAACACTGACAGGAACAAGTAAGAGTAATAATCCCAGCAGTTTGGACTGATGGCTCACTCAGGATCCGCTAAAGTAAGTACTTGCCAGCCCGCCTTTTTTGCATACTCCGCCAGTTGCTGGTCAGGGTTGACAGCGACGGGATTGTCGACTTCCTGCAACAGCGGCAGATCATTTTGGGAATCTGAATAAAACCAGCTTCCCTGCATGTCTGAATTTGTCTTATCCAGCCATTCACGCAGGCGAGTAATCTTCCCCTCCTGGAAGCTGGGTATGCCACTGACAGCGCCGGTGTACTGATTGTTTCTGACTTCTGCCTTCGTTGCGATTAATTCATCTATACCAAAGAGATCAGCGATGGGGCGGGTAACAAAATCATTGGTGGCAGTTATGATCAGCAGGGTGTCGCCCTGATGTCGATGTTTATCGACCAGGTCCTGTGCCTGCCGGGTAATGATCGGTTTGATGTAATGCTCAAGGTATTCTTCCCGCATCTGTAATAGGTCAGGCATAGGAATACGTGCCAGGGGAGCAAGCTGGAAGCGGAGAAAGGCCATAATGTCCATCTGGCCGTTTAAGTATTCCTGATAGAAGCGGTCGTTTTCCTGTTGATGAGACTCTTGATCAACAGTGCCTTTGTCGATTAGATACATTCCCCATAGATAATCGCTGTCCCCTCTCAGAAGGGTGTTATCGAGGTCAAAAATTGCCAGTGCCACGTCTCTGCCTATATGTTTTTTAAGCGTTCATTCTACAGCGTATTTGCTGTTCGGGCGATAAGGTCTGTGAAAATGTGACAGAATGATGACAGTATGTTAATTTTTATAGTATTACTCTGAATAACTGGAATAAATCCATGCTAGACCAAGAAGGTTACAGACCTAATGTCGGCATCGTATTGTGTAATCAAAATCAGCAGGTATTGTGGGCCCGTCGCATTAAGCACGATGGCTGGCAGTTTCCGCAAGGTGGTGTAAGAGAT